>LKMJ01005505.1_pt1 | contig 11934 bp, 8 predicted proteins | sample 643391 | NCBI WGS metagenome assembly LKMJ01 (sample SAMN04112250, study PRJNA286221) | soda lake metagenome | biome: soda lake; feature: Kulunda Steppe; material: water; isolation source: sample PL-Br10 brine of Picturesque Lake | place: Russia: Kulunda steppe | collected 2010-07
GAGGCCGCCAGTACGAAATGGAACTTCCATGACTACCGGCCAGGGCTTGTCGGTGGCCACTGTATTCCCGTTGATCCGTTCTATATTATTTATGAGTCCGAACGCAACGGATTCACGCCGAAACTCATCGAACAGTCTCGGGAAGTAAACGAGTATATGCCCGAGCATGTCGCCGAAGAGACATTGAAGGGACTGAATGAGTGTGGGAAGGTGCTTCGTGAGAGTACGGTGTTGGTGCTTGGGCTTGCGTACAAACCCAACGTGGGGGATATCCGAACGTCCGCAGTTGATGGAACAATCGAGAAGTTAGAGACGTATGGGGTTGAGGTGGTTGGGTATGATCCACATGCAGAAAACGAGGCTGTCCGTGAGGATTTTGGCATTGAGGTTGCCGATGAGTTGTCATTCGAGGATGTCGACGGGATTTTGCTTGCGACACCGCACGATGAGTTTCTGGATATTACGTACGACGCAGTAGCTTCGGAGATGTGCGACCAGCCACTGTTCGTCGACGTCATGGGTGTGTTTGATCCATCACAGTATGTCGACTCCCCGCTCGAATATATGCGGATCTAAGAGTAAATAATCAAATGTACAGAGATCATTCAATCGGCGTTGTCGTTCCGGCGTACAACGAAGAAGGGTTTATTGGAGAGGTCATTGAGTCGATGCCGGAGTACGTTGACCGAATTTTCGTGGTCGATGACTGCTCGACTGATGGAACGTGGGACGAAATCCAGTCGGCTGCCACTGCGGATGCAGAGGTGCCGGTCGACATTGAGGCAGAACCGGAACCACTCATTGCGGATGGCGGAGAGTCGTTGTTGGCCCAGCGTGCGAGGGTATTCGATCCAATCGGGCGTGTCGTTCCGATCAAACATCGTGAGAATCGAGGTGCTGGTGGGGCGATCAAAACCGGCTATCTGGCAGCACTTGAAGATCAGGTCGACATTGTGCCGACGGTCGATGGCGACGGCCAGATGGATTTGAGTCAACTACCGAAGCTGTTGGATCCGATCGTTGAGGACGAGGCCGATTACGCCAAAGGAAATCGACTACTCTACAAGGAGTTCCGATCTGAGATGCCGGCGTTTCGGTTCTTCGGGAACTCGATTTTGACGTTTTTGACGAAGATTGCCTCGGGATATTGGAAGACGATGGACCCACAGAACGGGTATACCGCGATCTCGGGGTATGCACTCGCGAACGTTGGGGTCGAGGATATGTATGAATACTACGGCTACTGTAACGACCTCTTGGTAAAACTGAACGCCAAGGGAATGCGGGTGGCTGATGTGGCGATTCCGGCGGTGTATGGGGACGAAGAGTCGTCAATCAACTACACGACGTACATCCGGAAAGTCTCGGGGATGTTGTTGCGGAATTTCTTCTGGCGACTGAAAGTGAAATACCTCGTGTTGGATTTCCATCCGCTTGCGCTGTTTTACCTGTTCGGTGCCGGGATGGCTGGGCTGTCGATCTTTGGTATGTTCTGGTCGGTGTATACGAGTGTTGTGTACGGTGATTCGCTGTTCCTGCGAGGCACAGCGAGTTTGTTGCTGTTTTCGGTCGGGAGCATGTTCGTGATGTTCGCGATGCTGTTCGATATGCAGGCAAACGAGAGCAAAGAGGTGCAGGTGCGTGAATGAGGTATCGAGTATATTCTGTTCGTTTCTCTATGTGAAATTCCTACAAAATACCAAATATACTCTCAAACAGCATTAAAATGTCGAAGACTAATACAAAAGGCGGCGGAGACGTACAGTCGAGTGGGCATAGTGTTTCCCAAGCGGAAGCTACTGAGGAGTCACTAACGATCATATTTACTATTCAACATCCAGCTCACGTTCATCTTTTCAGAAACAGCATCAAGCAGCTCACTGCCGAAGGTCATGATGTTCATACGTTCGCTCGCAAGAAAGAAATTAACACCCAACTGTTGGACCAGTACGCGGTCGACTATGAACTGCTAGCTGACGAGCCAACTAGTTCGTGGCAGCTACCGTTCATACAACTCAAATACGAGTGGGAAATCATCCGGAAAGCACGCCAACTTGATCCGGACGTGCTTGTGGCTATGGGTGAGCCGTCGATCACTCATGCAGCGAAACTAACTGATGCAACGAGTTTGGTGTTTACTGATACTGAACACGCGACCCTCCAGAACATGTTGGCATTTCCGTTTGCCGATCGGATCTATACTCCGGAATGCTATCAGGATGAAATTGGTGAAAAACAGGTACGCTATCCAGGGTATCATGAGCTCGCATATTTACATCCCGATCGGTTTGAACCGGATGCAAGTGTCCTTAATGATATAGGTGTTAGCTCTGATGATCGGTTCGTAATTCTCCGGCTAGTTGACTGGAATGCTGCTCATGATGTTGGTGACAGTGGGTTTAATGATGTCGTCGACGTTGTTGAATCTCTTGAAGAAACAGGTGTTCGAGTATTTATTACTGCAGAAGGTAACCTTCCTAACACGATTGATCGTTGTCAACTAACAGTTGAACCGCATGAGATACACCACCTGATGTACTATGCAGACCTGTTTATTGGTGAGAGTGCAACGATGGCAACAGAGAGTGCCGTTCTCGGTACCCCTGGTATTTTTGTTTCAACTAGTCGTCGGGGTTATACCGACGAGCTTGAAGAGAAGTATGGATTAGTATTCAACTTTTCTGGATCAAACCGACAGTTTGCCAGTATTGAAAAATCTGTTTCTGTTATTGATAGTTATGATCAGGAGATGTGGAATCGACGTCAAAAACAACTGTTAAATGATAAAACAGATACAACACAACATATTGTCGCCCAAATAAAACATATTGGGAGTTGTGAATGAAAGTTTTACATTTAGTGACGAAACCGAGGCCGTTTTTTGATAATCAGCAACAAGCGTTGCGAGAATGCGGTGTAGAAGTTGACACACTTGTTGTCCCTGGACGAGAATCTCAAAGCGATTCTCGATCGATCACGGATTACCTACGGTACTATCCTGAAGTCCTACGGAAACAAACAGAAGACTACGATATCGTCCATGCAAATTTTGGTAACACCGCCCCATTTGCGACTTTTCAACCGACACGCCCCATTGTTATCACATACTGGGGTAGCGATCTAATGGGTCCATTTAAAACAGTCAATTCAACCCTTGCACATTTTTTCGACGATGTTATTTTACCGTCACCAGTTCTTGCTGAATATGTGTCATGCAATCATCATATCCTTCCATTTAGTGTGGATACAAATCTGTTCCGACCAATAGAAAAAACAAAATCACGTTCAAAAATTGGTTGGGAAAAAGACAAAAATTATATTTTATTCCCATATTCAAAAGCAAGAAATGTAAAAAACTATTCGCTTGCAAAACGTGTAACGAGTCAAATTAATCAGGATGCAGAACTTGTCACAATATCCGAGATCGGATATGAACAAATGCCATACTATATGAATGCAAGTGATGCAGTATTAATAACCTCAAAACGTGAAAGTGGTCCAATGGTAGTTAAAGAAGCTGCGTTATGTAATGTTCCTGTTGTTTCAACTGATGTAGGATTTGTGTCTGAGGTATTATCTGGAGTTGAGAATTCATATGTTTGCAGTTCGGAAACTGACCTTGCTAATAGATTAGAGCATGTGATTAAATTAAATGTCTGCTCAGATGGCATTAAATATGCTAATAAGTGGGGATTTAACGAGTTTGGGACTCAATTAGTTAAAGTGTATGAATCTGTTTTGAGTAATCAATGAATCTCTCTTCTCCGAGTACCTTTGTCAATAAGTTAATTAAATTACGAATTTTGATCACTATACTAATAGTAATTGGTGGTATCGGCTTATACTTTTCAACAATCATCAGTAATCCATATACTCAATTATATCCAAGTATACTTATCATCTCTTCTATTTTGTTCTTAATTTTACATCATTTTGATTCTGTAGGTGGCACTGATCAAATAGATCTTGATGGGTCATACAAAAAGATGGCTCTGGTAGCTATTTTTATGACATTTGTAGTTCTTATTTCAAGTTACTATGTGTCTGGCTATCAAAGAACAGATATTGTGATTTATTTGACATTTTTACTATATCTTTTGGTTGTATTGTTTATTTTTACACGCCCACATCCGGTGCTGGGTTTAATTGTGATTTCTATTGCAGGAGTAACTAATAGATTAACTGCTTACTACGGAAGTGCTCTATACAATGGCGTAGACATATACAGCCACAGCCGATGGGCACAATCGATAGCCACTGACGGATCTCTTCAAATACTTACTACAGACAAACATTTTTATTCTCCGTTTTATCATCTCCTTGTAGCAAGTGGGGAATTAATTTATACTGTCCCAACTCGCGATGCAATCACTCTTACAGTACTTATCGCAGCCACTGTTCTACCTATACTTTCTATATATTTGATCACATCTCGTTTTTGGGAATCTCATGTTGGCCTATTTGCTGGATTTCTATATATTTCCGCAGATCGTTCGCTTGAATTTGGCATACATTTAATTCCGACCTCATTAGGACTCGCTTTTTTCTCTCTTTTGATATTATCGCTGATGAGGTACACAGACCAAAAATATATCCGTCACTATTTGTTGTTGGTGACATTTTTGGTTGCACTCATGTTTACACACCAAGTTAGCCTATTTATTGGAATTACTGCTATTGGAGCATTCTCGTTATCAATAATCGTTTTTCAATGGAGTTTTTCAAGAATAGCTATAAACACTAGTATTCTGGCTACTCTTACTTTGTTTTTTGATTTCATCGTCACAAAATATAGTGGACCAAAGGGAAGTACAAGTTTCTTTGATCAGATGCTGGGTATATTATTTAATTCATTATTGACTGCAGGTACTGAGACTCGGGTAGAAGTGACATTTCCTCAAGATCCGTCAATTAGTCCAATTGGAGCTGCTAGTCTTACTCTTATTCAGATTGGGGGATCTGCTCTTCTTCTTATACTTGCTATCATCGGAGCACTGTATTGGTTATCTACCTGTGAACAAAACACAAAGTTGTTCTTTGGTATCGGATTCAGCATCATTGTCACAATATTGTTATTTGTAACGCTTGTCGGACCTGTAGTAGGAATGCGTACCCTTCTGCCAGACAGATGGTGGGCTTTCACATACATGTTTTTAGCTATACTTGCTGCACCAGGATTGATGCTATTCGTTCAAAGTGGATCAAAAATAATTTCTAGACCAGCAAGGTGTGCAAATTTCCGTAATATGTTTGTTGTGTTGTTTATTATCATGTTGCCATATGTCGTTTTGATGGGTGGTAATCATGCGGGAGCTTTTGATGACCCGCTGTTTAATGATGCGCCTGGAGCAGAAAAAATGAAAATATCATATTCCGAAAAGCAATTATTTGAATATTCTACTGAATATGAAAGTAAAGTGGTTACTCTTTCTGATAGGCGTGCTTCCGCTATATTATTGCGATACTATGGGATGTCTACTGAGACACTGCTTATTAACCATGGCAATCCAGAATCTGTAAACCAACCTTCGAATGTTATTAACAGAGAATATATACACACAAAACACTCTCAATATATAATTAGAACCGAGCAAACAAACTATGTCGTTCATGGTCAATTTCCAATAGATGAGATTCCAGCTACATCTAAGCAAACAACATATTCCAACGGCAATCATGAACTTACTTATATAGTCGCCTGAATAAGATATTAGTACAAGAAATAGTGCAGGTTACATTATAACTCCTTAGAACACTCCAGACATACCAAAATAAACCCTTACAATACTAAATTGAGAATACTTGAGCTATAATGAATAAAATTTTGATGATTACCGCATGTTTTCCACCGACCGATCGTGTGGCTGGATTTCGTGCTGCAGAATTTGTTAAATATCTTCGCGAATACGGTTGGACACCATATGTTCTCACTAGAAATAAAAAAGACCAAATTGATAGACCAAATGAAATTCCTGCGGCGATAAATAATGCTGAGAATATAATCCGATGTAAAGATTTTGTCAATTTATTCGATGAAAATAATATGGGTGAGGTACTGGGAATAAGCTGGACACCGAACCTAATTCGTGAAGCACGTGCGATAATCTCTAAGTACGATATTGATGTTGTCTTCCACACTGGGGGACCATTCTCTCCAATGTTGGGCACTCTCTTACTACACAAGTTCCTAGATGTGCCGTACGTTCTCGATCTTCGTGACCCCTGGTCACTGCGAATGGACTATTCCGAACCAACGGGAATATTATCACGTATGTATCGAGCTAATACGTCACTTCTTGAGCCACTTATTTTTAATAATTCTGAAACAATAATTATGAATACAGAGGTGATGGAAAAAGAGTATGAAAAAAAATATCCAGAACTTACAACCAAATTTAAAACGATCACAAACGGGTTTGATGACGACAGATATCAGCCTTCACGCTCAAATACTAATAAAGAGGGTTTTCAGATTGTTTACCCTGGAAAGTTCTATGGCGACCTACAACCGCTCTTTCGAGCGCTTGCCACATTCTTTGAACACAATCCTGGTTCTCGGTTCGTTCATCTTGGAAACCCCGATACACAAGCACAACATCTCGTGGAGGAGTTGGAATGTGAAGAGAACGTCGAATTTCGTGGGTATGTTAGTAGAGACGAGGTAGTAGACACGTTACAACGATCTGACCTGGGCTTAGCTCTCGGGCGAGACATTACTCATGTTCCAATGAAGGTTTACGATTACATGGGATGTAATCTTCCAACTTTCGCACTGGGGACTCCGAACAGTGCATTACTTGATCTTATTGAGGAATTTAACGGGGGTTACACTGCTGATCGAACAAATACAGAACACATTGAGTCGACACTACACAATATTTATGATATTTATCCAGATTCCTTATCTGACCCAAAAGAGCTTGAACCATATAAGTTTGAAAGCCTTACTATGAAATTGGCAGAAGTCTTTGAAGAGTCAACCCAATCAAATTAATTATGAGTCTATTAAATTCAGCACTTAGAAAAATTCTTAGGATGTCTGGGACTCAATACCAGTTCTACGACTATTACTATCATCGAAAATATGAAGAATTAGATCCCTTTGATCCGCTCTACGTTTCCCCAGAGGTGATTGAGTTTGTCACGGGCTCGATCGAACCAAGAGCGATCGGTCATCTTGACTATAACCCCTATTTTATGCCAAAGACTAGTTCTTGGAAATTGACTGAACCAACCGAGATTGTTGACTGGAAAGCGAAAGTCAGTGGAGATTGGGATTGTACTACAGATCTTTTCGAAGAACTCATCATTTATCGCTCAATCCATAATCGCTTCCAAAATAAGGTGCCCTGGGAGGAGACCAAGTATTATATGAAACACAAACAACGAATCAAGGCCGGAAACACAACATACTGTGATTCTGTTGAAGTACTCATAGAGAAATGCAACAGGATAGATGAATTGTACGATTCTATGAGGACTAAGGGATACCAATCACAGCAAGCGCTCGACGGACGACCTGATCACGAAATCGCAGTTAATATTGGACGAGAGGGGCGTCTCTTGTACAACTCCGAAGGGAGACATAGATTGTCAATTGCAAAAGTATTAGGTCTTGACAATGTTCCCGTGATTGTCCTTGCGAAGCATCCAGAAGCACCAGACATCTCAGAGCTGGATATCAAAGTTAGGTAATCGTGTCGCTTCGTATATCCTCGCTGAAAGTGTCTTTGGATCTGATGTATTTTTCGCCATGAGGTAGCTATCAAAATCAAAATGAGCATTAATCTGTCTGCTAACCCAGTGTTCACAGTCAATTCTGTCAAATTTAAACACATGTGATGCAAATGCCACTTCAAATCCAGGAGGATTGTACGGAAACCCATATCGATTGTTGATGATTCTGTTTTGATATTCGTCGTGAAGTGTATATTCTAGTGTATTTTGTATTATTTCTGACTCCCAAATTTGATGATCAGGTCTATTTTGTTTTAGTAGGGCAAGCCCATAGAGATTGAACGCATGATATCCGATTTCCTTATTTTTGTAGTCAATATTATGCTGTGGCGATATCTTGTGATATATGTGTCGGATATTTCGGAGCGGTAAATATCGGTCGCCAAGAACAAGATATCGGATGTATTCATCAATATTAAACAAGGGAAGGAGACTGTGATATATTCGACCGTGTGGGTGGGTTCGCATTGTATGAGGTAGTTCCATTAAAAATCGGTCCACTTGTCTCCGTACCTCGTCATCGTCTTCTGCGATGAGACTGCCAGCGGCTGCAAACCATAACTGATGATTGAATGTTGGATCTTTCTTTAATTTCGTCCCATCGACATCAACTCTATGCCAGAGACCAGTTTGTTCATCGAAATCATGTAAAAGAAATACATTACGAGCTTCTTCGATGTAATTAGAGTTATTAGTTATAGTAGCAATCTCTTTCAAAGCTTCAATTGTCCACGCTTGACCAATCAACCCGTTTGATTGATCTTTTTCCGTTCCTTGACGATGCTTGAAAGTTTCACCGTGTGGTCTACTCTCTATAGACATCAAATAAGATCCTGCAGATTTAACAGCACACTTGTACTTCTCCTCACCCGTTATTTCGTAAGCTTTCTTAAATACAATGGCCCAGTGTGAAGTATTTCTCACTGGTGTTTCTTTTTGTCCCCAAGGACCATTATTTCCTGCTGGGAGACTACCATTATTCCTCTGGAGTGTAGTAGCTGAGTTCGCACTTTTTGCTAATAGTGAATATAAATCATGTTGGTTTGTATCGATTTCGGCCATTGAATTATTATTAATAACGTATTAACATAGTTTCTCTGGTTATGCTATTTGATGAGTGTATATACCTCTCTTAGCTTGATTATCCCAGTCGAGAGAATTAACATTCCCCAGACAGTCGCACCAGTTATAACCACTCCAATCAGTGGTAAGACTCCTGTAACATAAGGTAGAAGCATATACACCAGTATAGCCATTCCACCCGAACTTAGCATCGAAATTAGAATATATCTGAACACAGGTGCAAAATTGATAGTCAGTTCCAGGTGCATCACACCAAGACAGACAATCGCATAGATGGCATATGTTACGACAGCAGATATTGCAGCACCCTCAACGCCGATCGTTGGAATTAGTGTAACACTTAACAAAACGTGGACGATAGCAGTGATAATCTTGGCTCCAGCACGAACTTTAGCCTTTCCAAGATAGTCTAGTGCGTTGCTTGTTATTTTGGTTGTTGATTGTATTAAAATATATAGCGCAAGTATTTGTAGTACAGGGACTGCATCTTGATATCCCATGCCGAATATGATTGTGATTAGTGGATCAGCAACTAGAATGACACCAATTGTAGCCGGAATATAGAGTAACAATATATTTGAGAGAGCTAATTGATACAGATTTGCAGCTTCACGTATATTTCCCCCTGATTTTTCAACCTCAAGTGTTGGAGCAAGTGTAAATCCAAGAGCTTCCACAGGTGTCTCTACAAATTGCACTACTTGCTTACCAATCACGTAGAAGCTTACAGGTGTTGCTCCGAGAAAAAATCCAATTAGGATCGTGTCGATCTGCTTGTCAAGGGAATTTGCAGTGCTCGATGCGGTTAGTGGTACGGCATATTTTCCAATTTTTACCACATAGCCACCACTTGGATCTTCTTCAGCCTTTATTTTTGAAATGATTTGATATATGTACACACCTCCAAGCAACGAGCCGACAGAGAGAGCAAGAATAAATCCTGCTAATGCACCGAGTGCTTCAAAACCGAGTAATACCAATGCAACAGCAAAGACAAGGCGTAATCCGTGTTCTACAGCTCCAAGCGTCGCTGAAGCCTGAATCCGTTCGAGGCTCTGGAGAATTCGTCTAACAAACAAAAATATTGTCTGAAATACTATGTAAATAGTACCGATAAACAATAACTGTTCGATACCGGGCTCATCAAGCCAACTCGCAATGTATGGATGTACAAACAAAAACATCACACATACAATAATCAGCACGACAGCGTTGATCCCCACTCCCGATTTGATAATTTCTGGTACTAAGCTAGGATTGCGCTCTTTGTTCTTCGATATGTATCTTGCAGTTGATTTCGCAATCCCAAGTCGGCTGAGTATTTCAACAAATCCGAGAACAGAGAGCGCCAAATAGAGCATTCCGTAGCCTTCTGGCTCAAGTATCCTCGAGAGAAAAATCACAAGGATACCCGATGATATGACTTTTATTATATTGCTTGCGAACTCAAATTTAAACCTCGAGATTATTTTTGATATACTTACCATTCAATTAGATCTCTAAAATTTCCCCTCATATATATATGAACTGATAGCGTAATTGGCTGATTAGTGAACCAGAAGAATTAAAATTACTTTTTGATCATAGCTATATCGATGTGAAATATTTCAGATCATTATTTCAATAAATTCTAATGCTATTGAACAGAATAGTATTACAATTAGTTCGAAGCAGTTCCCATAGCAATCTCTGTCTCGTTCTGCAACCGCTGTTCGGTCTCCTCGTCTTGATCCTCTGGATACCTAACGTTGATCTCAACATCCCTTTCTACCTGCGGCGTGGCCTGCCGGAGTTTCGATGATTTCTATAACCGCTGCCGGCAGCTTGTCTTCGAAAGCCGAACGGTACGCAGTGTTGTCGTCTACTGTAAAATCGTGCCTGCAGCTGTATCTTTTTGGATGGCTACATTGTGGTATCTGTACGGCATGCTCATGAATCCCGAAGCGATTGCTGCGCAACTGACCGAGCAGTCGACAGCGAAACCTCATCAAATGTCGAATCGGCTTCAAGCGTTTCAATGACAGCCGCAATCGGTTCGGTAAACGTAAATTGGAGATGGACACCCGCCTTGAACCCACCACTCGTCCGCTGACTTTCGAGGACACCATACGTCCCTGCTTTGTTGATGTGGCTATTGACCGTCTCTTGGGTGTAGACGTCGCGATCAGTTCGCTGGCAGATCTCTCGATACAAACTGTAGACTGCCGGACTCGGTGCTGTTCCGTCATTCACATCTGCGACAACGGCTGCCGCATACAACGAGAGCTTCTTTTGGAGCGACATTCCATCGACAATCTCTAAGACGCGATTTTTCACGACCGAATCGTTAGCTGCGTGGACGTGCTGTTCGGTGACTACCTGTGCTGCGTTACGGTTTGCAATCTCGCCGGCATCTCGTAGCATATCAATCGCTCGTCTGGCGTCACCCTCGTTTTGTGCGCCGTATGCCGCAACCAACTCAATGACGCCATCATCGAGTGCGCCGTCTTTGAACGCATCTCGTCGACGATTGAGAATCTCGATGAGTTCAGTGGCATCATAGTCAGAAAAATGAATTCCAGTAGGGTTGTACGAACTATCGGTCCTACTATCGAGGTTCTCACGGAACTTCGGGTGGTTAGTAATCACAACGGTCGACACAAGCGTCTCGACGTGCTGTTCGGCCATTACTCGACTCAAACTGTACAATAGCCGAGAGTATGCTGGCTCGTTGTCGGTCGCTCGACCAGTGAGTGTATCAATTTCGTCGAGTAAAAAAACGAGTGCATCGAAATGACGGTCGACGATTTCGTAGAGCCGAACGTATTTTGCATCGGTCGAGACACCCTTTTGTGGGATATCCCATGTTACTCCTGCTTTGGCAGCAGTTTGACGGCCTAGTTTCCAGACTGCACGGTCCAACGAGTGAGATTCCATTGTTTTAAAATTCACAGCCACGAAATCAAAGCGAATCCCGTTTTGGCCAGCACGTTCTTTGACCTTCTCAGCAACGGATTTGACGGTCAGAGTTTTTCCAGTCCCGCTTGGCCCATACAGTAAGAGATCGGGCGGTCGTTCGCCATCAAGTGTGTCACGAAACGCCCGTGCTTCGGCGGTTAGCTGTTCATCACGGCC
>LKMJ01005506.1_pt1 | contig 11932 bp, 13 predicted proteins | sample 643391 | NCBI WGS metagenome assembly LKMJ01 (sample SAMN04112250, study PRJNA286221) | soda lake metagenome | biome: soda lake; feature: Kulunda Steppe; material: water; isolation source: sample PL-Br10 brine of Picturesque Lake | place: Russia: Kulunda steppe | collected 2010-07
CTCTGCTCCACATATAGAGGGAATCTGCTGAAACGCCTTCAGGCAGGTCTATTTGAAGGGTAACGGTATCATTCGATTTGTCCCGACCTGAACCAACATAATTCCAGTAAAATTCAGACCATTCCGGCCCGACAGATATTGCGCCCGAAAGCTCGTAAGTTATCGTAAATGTGCGTGTTTCATTTTCTGCGCTGTAATGCCATTTTATGACAAGAGAATTGCCGTTTTCCGAAACATTGAAAGTACCTTCCTGCTCACTGTTATCATTGATGTAATTCTGATTATTTTCTGATACTCGAATATTACGTATTTCTGAAAATCCGCTTTTTGGCAGTCGGTAATCAGCCCAGCTGAACGAGCCATCAAAAACATAAGTCCTAGACTCACTGATTTCAACTATACCATCATCCGTTATGGTAACCTGAATATCAATCTCCGGAATTGAATAATTAGCAGCCAGCAGAGTGCATACTGAAATTAAAACAATAATGAGTGTTAATAATCCTGATTTATATATCATCTCAGTTTGAATTATCAGTCATTTGCAGGAAGTACAGAATCAATAACTTTCCAGAGCTCTGTTTTGTAAAGACTTCTTGATTCCCCGGTGCGGGTAAAATAATCACTTAATTCTTCTTCCGATAAGTTCGGATGGGCTATACCGGCCAGTTCCATACCAACCGGTTCGGTTAGGTCACTGAGATCGTCATAATAATCGATGGTGCTGTAAGTATAATGCCTGGCATCCCCGGCAGGGTAGTAAAGCGTGTACATTCCCCAGCTATTCAGAATATTTCTGTCAACACGAACTTCATGAATACGGCCCCAGAAATCGAGCTCCATTTCTGCGTGTTCTCCCGTGCCGCCGCGCGCATCAAAATAGTTGATGGTCAGGTAATTGCCACCGGGTGTTATTTGTCCTTCATCCATTATCAATCCATTAATCTGCCAGATTTCAGTCCGTACCACTTCTCTTGATGATCGGGTTCTCTCCATAAATTCATCCCGGTTGATATCAGGATGAATGTCATCAATCAACTCATTTAGCCCGTAATAGTCGATTTTACTGAAATCATCAAATACATTTACAACAATATAGTTGTAGGAAATGTCGGGTTCACCGGCTACAACACTATATAAATTCCAGCTTTCAATAATTCCCCGCTGCTTTCGCTCTTCATGAATCGGCTTCCATAACTCCTGTTCAAGCTCCAGGTAATCCCCAATTTGATCTCCTTGAGCCTTCAAATAATCAATTTTAACATAGAAGGAATTGTTGGTTTGTGCAGCGCCTGTAACTGCAAAGCAGAATAAATAAATGAATATTAGTAATGATGCGCTGAACACTTTAGACATTGTATATTGGATTTAAATTGAGTGTAATAGTTTAATTGTAAAGTAGATATAAAAAATTTCCTACAAATGCTTGGCAATGAGGATATTTACAAGCAATGACGTTAAACAGCTAATCGAAACAATATCAATTAATCATTGTCTATATTACCTAACAAACTGTCATCAAAAATATCTGTGAATATTATGGGAAAAGTAATTAAATACGGGATTATTGGAATTGCCGGGGTGCTTATTTTAGGATTTATTGTACTCACCCTTTCAGTTGATTCAATGGTTAAATCAGGAATTGAGGATGTCGGATCAGAAATGACCGGAACTGCAGTTACTGTTCAAAACGTATCGATATCTACTTTCTCGGGAGAGGGGACCATACGCGGTTTCCATGTGGCAAATCCTGATGATTACGGACAAGAACACCTTTTTAAAATTGAAGAGTTAAGCATTTCCTTAGATTTGTGGTCCCTGTTTTCGGATGTAATTGTTGTGCATGAAATTATTGTAATGCGTCCCGAACTGTATGTTGAACAGAAATTACCTGAAAATAACCTGGCTACAGTAATGAGAAATATAAACAGAGTGGAACCCTATCAAGCCTCACAGAAAGAGATGATTATTGAATATTTTTTAATGGAGGAAGGCTCAGCTGAACTTTACACAGAAATCGGGGGAGATAGAACTGCTCGCGTGGAGCTTTCCTCAGTAGAACTCCGGGACCTGGGAGAAGGTGGCGGACAAAGAGCGGTGGAAAGCATAATCAAAGAAATCGCCGAAGAAGTGGCTAAACAAGGACTCCAGGCGGCTGCGCGAAGCGGGGGAGAGCAAGTCAGAGATGCAATCAGGGATCTTTTTGATTAATACGGCCAGTATCAAAGTTGAAATTTAGAGAAGGTCGAGTCATTAATATTGACAAAATATGCATAAAAAAACTGAGGATTATGGCTGTCAACCATAATCCCCAACGTGTTCATTGAAAAGTGTGCTCAAGCACTTTTCAACTTTACTCTCTTTTTTGCGTATCGTGCTCTCATTAGTATGAACCGGAAAAACCCAATTCCTTACAGTAAAAAGTGAATTTTTTTTATTTTTTTTTGAAAAAACCTGTTCAGGTGCTCAAAATGACAATTTTTTTGTTATAAAATGCATCTTAGAGTAGAGATATCCCGTAAATGCTTTCCAAATTCAGGTTCCATCTTTTAATGTTAAATTACTGTTGTGAATAAAAAAGTTTTATTCAAAAATATAACCGGCACCTTACTTGCTTTACTTGTTTTAAGCTTACTACTGGAGTATGCGGGCTGGACTATCTTCACTAAATTAGATACTCATATCATTTTTCCCGGGTTTACATCCGCTGAAGTGTTGAAAAGTGCACTGGTTAATTCTCTTGGAGCTCTCCTTATTGGATTAATTTCTTTTGGGATTGGATGTTTATTTCCAAAGGTTAGAAGAAACTATAAAAAACACCTTTTCCCTTCATTGTGGATTGGAATTGGAGTGTTTTACCTGTATATGTTTACATTAGTTATTATTGGACACGTAGCCGTATAGATATCCATTTTAATAAGTTGAAAATTTTATGAATAATGTAATTCAGGTAGGCTTGGTAGGGTTTGGAAACTCGGCCAAGAATTTTCATGCACCGCTAATTAACTCACTTGACAATTTTAATCTTAAAAAAGTTGTCAGAAGATCAAATACACCACTGCCTAAAGAATTTGATGGTGTTGAGCTCGAATCAGATCTTAAATCGTTGCTGAAAGATGATGGTATTGATCTCATTGTAATTACCACTCCCAATCATTTGCATTTCGATCAGGCCCGTGAATCCTTAAGCGCTAACAAACATGTAGTCGTAGAAAAACCTTTTACAGTAACAAGAGAGGAAGCCGAAAATCTTATTCGCCTTGCTGATTCACAAAACAAAAAACTTACCGTTTACCAGAACAGGCGCTGGGATGGTGATTTTCTGACATTAAAAGATGTTCTAGAAAAAGAGCTGGTTGGAGAAGTTGTTGAATTTGAATCTACATTTAACCGGTTCAGAAACTATTTTAAGGAGGATGCCTGGAAAGAAAAAAAACTGCCGGGAAGCGGCATTCTTTATGATTTAAGCTCTCATTTAATAGATCAGTCACTTCAGCTTTTTGGCATTCCTGAGTATATCTATGCAGACATTCGGGCTCAGAGAGATGGTGATGTGGATGATTATTTTGAAATTGACCTACACTACCATGATTTCAAAGCCAAACTTAAAGCTGGTATGCTGGTTCCTGATGATACTCCCAGATTCGTATTGAGAGGAAAAGATGGTTCATTTATAAAGTATGGGCTTGACCCACAGGAATCTGACCTTTCCGCCGGGAAACAAATTTCCGACAGCGATTGGGGAAAAGAAAAGAGCTCAAAATGGGGAGTTCTGCATAAATGGGATGGGCAAAAGATTACCCGGAAAAAGATTGAAACCATAGCCGGTGATTACAGCCAATTTTACCGTCGGTTGAGCAGAGCAATAATTAAAGGTGATTCAGCGCCTGTTCAACCGGCAGATGCCAAAAATGTCATTCATTTAATTGAATTGGCTCAAAAGAGTCATGAGCAGGGAAAACGTCTTAAGGTAGTTATTTAATAACCTGAGCATTCGATTCTTAAGAATATCAATTTAAAATTTAAAAGATGCGACCATCATTTCGTTAGCGAAATCCGCTGTTCGTACTAAAGAGTGGAGATGCCTGCTTCCGCGAAGGCATGACGAATATAAGAATTTAACTATTAATCGAACTGAGGTTAATAGGTTTTGAATTTACCAGGTTGATGATGGGCATAATTTACAAGATCGGATACAGTTGCTTGTAACTCTCTTTCATATATGTTGTTCAATTCATCAGCAGATAATGTTTTGTCTGCCTTCGCAGGTTTACCGATGGAAATGCAAAGTTCAGGTTTATCAGATTTTGCCGTGTGAATGTAAATGCCAACCGGCACCACATCTACATCGGGACATTGTCTGCTAATCCAGCCTAAGCCTTTCTTGAATTCAGGTTTTTCTGTGCTGAACGGATTTATTTTTCCTTCCGGATAAATGAACAGGCAGGATTTTTTTCTTTTCATTGAATCTACTGCATAACGCATCGACCTGATAGCAGATCGTGGATCTTCTAAATTAACTGAAAATGCCCCGATTTTACGGAAAAAAGGATGTTTTATCATCTGCTTGTCTTCCATCATGGCTCGTGCATTCTGCCTGAACAGTTTTCGGTTTAGCCATAGGGGAATCAGCCCGTCCCACCAGGAAGTATGATTCAGATAATAAATAGTTTTGCTTTCCGGCCCGGGTTGATAGAGTTGATGTACCCTGATATTTTTAAATCTTCTCCAAAATAGCCATTGTGTATAAAGTCCAAAAACTGCGATAAACGGGTTTGATTCCCCGGCCGGAATAAATTCAGAGGTATTTTTACTCAATGGAATATTTTAATACGTTTTAAATAAAAAATAGCACATTCAGACATAAGTACTATATGATTAACAGCAAAATAGAGGATTATACCAAATCGTTCACCTCCGAAGAGTCTGAAGAGGTAAAAAAGCTACTCAAAATTTCTGAACGTGAGCTTGAATTCACAGATATGATTTGCGGGAGACAAGTGGGTACAATGTTAAAATTGCTGGTTTCTCTGTCCGGGGCTCAGCGTGTGCTTGATATCGGTACATTTTCGGGCTATTCCGCGCTGATGATGGCAGAAGCAATGCCTGAAAATGGAGAGCTAATTACCTGTGAATTGAATGAGAGATACACGGAAATATCAGAACAATTCTTTTCTAAACCACCTTTTAATACAATCATCAAACAGATGCTGGGTGATGCTTTAAAAATCATACCAAAACTTACAGGCACATTTGATCTTATTTTTTTAGATGCCGATAAGCTGAATTACCCTGCTTATTACAAAGTCATCAAAGAAAAAGTTAAACCGGGAAGCATTCTTATGGCAGATAATACTTTATGGAGCGGGGAAGTGCTCAAAACTGAAACTCCAAAAGCCAGGGCTATTCATACGTTTAACTGCATGATTAAGGATGATCCGGGTATTCACCAGGTTATGCTGCCGGTACGGGATGGCCTTCTGATTGGCAGGTTTATATGATAAACCATTATTTCTTGCTGCCTCTATAAAGTTTATACTCAAGCAGCCTGCACTCCAGTGTGGAATTGAATAATGTGGTGCGCGAGGAGGCCCGAAGCCCTACATGCTTTGCCAGTTCCATGTTTGCTGTGAAAACATAACCGGTTTTTCCCGGACAACTTTTTTTCATAAAGTCACCGATTTTCTTGTAAACAGGCCGAAGGTTGGTATCGTCATCCAGCCTTACACCATAAGGAGGATTAACTACTACAACTCCATCTCCATCCGGTACGGGCGTTTGATCAATATCGCAGGTTTCAAATTCAATTATATGATCTAAACCAGCGGTTTGTGCATTTTTCTTAGCTGCAATAATGGCTGAAGGATCATTGTCAGTAACAATAAATTTTCCGGAAATATCTTTACGAACAGCTTTTTTGGCATTTTCACGAATCATTTGATAATACTCTTCATCGTAGCCAAGAATGTGCATGAACCCAAAGTTATTTCTTAGTGAAGCAGGGGCTCTGTTCATGGCCATCATCAGGGCTTCTATGGCTATGGTGCCGCTGCCGCCCATCGGGTTTATAAAATGTTGACCAGGCTCCCAATTTGTTGATGCTATAATAGCAGCTGCCAAAGATTCCTGGAGCGGTGCAGAAACAGATTTAGATCTATAGTTCCTGCGAGACAATGATTCACCTGATGTATCTATAAATATTCTACATATATCTCTATTCCAATACAAGAAAATAACGGCCTTATCTAAATCCGGTCCGCTGTCTGGACGGTTACTCTTTTTTTGCCGAATCCGATCCACTATAGCATCTTTTACTACCAGGTTGGCAAACTGATCGTTTTCGATTGTGTGATGATCAATTCGTGAAGTAACGGAAACATATCCGTTTTCAGAAATCCAATCTTCCCAGGCTATTCCATCAAGCCACTTTCTCAGTTTATCGGGATGATCAATTCGTTTTTCTCCCAATAAAAAGTGGATCCGATGTGCAGTTCGAAGCCAGAAATTCAGATAAATACAGTCATTTAAGGTCGCTTTAATCTCAACACCGGTATCCCTGGTCTCTATCGGATTGAAGCCAAGATCGATAATTTCCTGCTTCAGAATAGGAGAGAAGCCCAGGGGGCAGGTTATGCTAACGGTACTTTTACTCTTGAAATCTGCCATGTAATATTCTTTGTGAGTCTTATAAATAAAAAAATCCCGCCGGTATATGAATGTACCATACCGAACAGGATTCTATAAAATTATTTTTTATCTGATATATTTCTTAGCCTTTTATTTCAACAAGCTCGATATCAAATTTCAGATCTTTACCGGCCAGCGGATGATTTGCATCCAGTACCAGTTCTTCCTCAGCTATTTCGGTAATACGAACCGGAATTGGCTGACCATTTTCCTGATTAACCTGGAGCTGCATTCCAACTTTAGGTTCAACCTCGTCGGGCAGCTGATCTTTCGGTACGTTAATCACTAAATCTTCGCGTGCTTCACCGTAAGCTTCGTCAACCGGTATATCTACAGAAGCAGAATCTCCGACTTCCATGCCTACAACTGCTTTTTCAAAGCCCGGTATTAATTGTCCTTCTCCAAGTGTAAATTCAAGTGGTTCACGCTCAGCTGAAGTATCAAATACCTGACCGTCTTTTAAAGTTCCTGTGTAATGTACTTTTACTGTATCTCCGTCTTTTACTTTAGACAAAATGTTCCTTTATTATTTTCAAATTAGTGTTATCCTTACAAATATAAAGCTTTTTACAGAGAAAACTGAATGATTAGACTTATTAACCCCATATATCATGCCTATTAATGAAATTCTCAAAAATGTAAAAACCGTTGCAATAATTGGATGCTCTGCAAAGCAATACCGCACGAGTCATCTTATTGCAAGTTACCTTTTAGAGCAGGGGTTTACGATCATACCCATTAACCCCAATGAAGAAGAAGTGCTTGGTTTGAAGTGCCTGAATTCAATAAAAGATATACCATCAGAAAGTGAAGTGGATATTGTTAATATTTTCAGAAATAAGAAATACACATACGAGATGGTTCAGGAAATTGTGGAGTGGTCTGATAAAACAGGGCAGAAGCCGGCAATATGGACTCAGCTTGATGTCAGTACAGATAAATCAAAAGAACTGGCTGAGAAAAACGACCTACCGTATGTAGAAAATCGTTGTATCATGGTTGAGCACAGAAGGTCAGGTTAATTATTGTTTTTAAACATTTTCTCTTTCCTGTACTCCTCAAATTCTTCAAGTTTTGATTTCAATACTATTTCAATTTCCTTTTTTTCATCCTCTGGAATAGATGTTACGAACTGAGATAGTTTTTCCTCTCCCTTGCTATCCTCAAGTATGAACTCAATCATTATTGAACTCTCACTGTCCCATCTCCAGGATATTACGTTTCTCCAGTGGATGAACCTGTCAAGAAGAATAATACCGTTAGAACGAAATTCCGGAACTGCATTCAGTGTCCAGATAAAAGCTCCAAAACTCATCAGCGAAATACCCGATGAGAGCCGGATTCCCGTAACAGCCTGATCGGAAAGAATTGCGGTTCGGAATACGCCATAGATTACCAGCACAACAGCAAGTAGGTTGGGGGCATGGTCAACTAAAAAAGATCTGTGCTGATAGAGTCCGTGTGCCGCTTTTTTTCTCAATACAATCAGCCGATAGGAATACCCTAAGAAAAAACCGGCAATAGCAGAGTAGATGCCCATCATTAAGGGTGCCGCAAAATTCTGAGGGAAATAACCCATAACAAAGGCTATCATCAGCAGGGTAAACACAGTCAGAACCAACAAGGTGCCATTTAGCACATTACTTTTATTAAGCCGGTCGATAGTAAACCATTCACTGTAGCCTACAAAAGCTGATGCCAAGCCGATTAAAATCAGAAATAAAGTTAAGATCCACATAAATTAGTTTTATTTTGGTGAACCGAAATGTTAGCAAGAGAACCAATGAACCGCAAACAGAATTGATGTATGTCAGACCAATTTACTCCCGTCTCTATTGAAGTATTTAATACCGATCAGTATTTAGAAATTTCCTGGAAAGATGGACACATAACAAAACTCAGTCTTTTTGGACTCAGAAAAAATTGTCCCTGTGTGATGTGCAGGGGAGGGCATGATAAAATGGGCCAGTTTGAACCTGCACTTTTCAGGGTTGAACCCACCCGTATTTATAAAATCGATTCAGCTGAAGCTGTAGGTAATCACGCATTAAAAATAAACTGGGATGACGGGCATAATTCCGGAATGTACAGGTGGGAATTAATCAGAAAAATGGATGAAGCAGCACTAAAATTAGATAATCAAGATTAGTGTAATCTGTTTACTTTCAATATTATAGAGAAATTGTCTGAAATAATTATACAGTCTTGTCTCTTAGTAATCCTATTATACCACCAACAAAGGTTGCAATACCGATGATTAAAAACCACAGTGTTCTGTTATCCGGAGATGCCCTTACGTAATCTGCAATATTTTCTTCAAAAACTCTGTATTCATCCGTACCGATATATAGAAGAGAGATTCCAAGCAGAAGCATAAAAATTGGAAGAATCTTATCAGCGAATGAATCTTTCGAAGATGTAATACTCATAAATAAAAATAAATGTCTATTTTCGCAGAAGCCCCACCAGTCCGGCTATGGCAGCAACAGCCCCGCCCGTCAACATCCAAATGGCATTATTGCTCGGTGAGCCGGTAAAAAACTCTTCAACCTCAGAGCTTACGGACTGATATTCCTGGAAACCGAAATATAAAAGTATAAGGCCGCCTACAAGTAAACCGGCTGAAATCATTTTCTTCATTTTATCAGAGGCTAAAAGTTATTGATTAGACTTTTTCTGTATGAACTGTTCCCGGGCATCAAGCAGTTTTAGTACTCTTTCCATACATCGCTTTTTTTCAACAATATCGCGCATGTAATAGATTGTAGATATTATCACCAAAACCCACGCCATAACTCCCATAACAAGATTGTCTATTCCACCTTCATTTCCAAAATTTATGAAGCTGTGAATACTCAGTACTGAAAAAGTAAGAATCAATAAAAGAACAAGTACAGATAAAATTCTTGTTTGACGAAGTGACTTCGTGGCAAGTTCACTATATTTTTTTTCAGCGTATAACTCTCTTTCCTTGAAAAGAAAAAATTGTTTGTGCTGATTAAGCTCTTCTTTAATCATGGCCGTAAAAACATCAGAAGAGGGCATATGATAGTTTTTCTGTAATGGTTAGTGAATACCGTCTCATAAAAATAGATTAACAGAGATTAAATAGAAACAACAGCAGTGATGCATTTTGATTATTTACAAACTTTATGCTCTCAGGGAAGTTAAATCATGTTTTTTAATTTGTTTCCATCCGGAATTTTTCATGGTTGGCTTAAATAAATGGGGGTGAAGTATCTCAGCAATTATTCTGGTTGATTCAAAAATTCTGGGTCCCGGCCTGTTAAAGTATTGATTGCCATCCATGATATAGACATTATCGTTTTGAACGGCCCTCAACTCATTCCATCCGGGATTTTCTGTGAGAATATCCAACTCTTTTTTAGTTTGCCTTATTGAATATCCACAAGGCAGAATAAGCAGAAATTCCGGATCTGCTTCTTTAATAGAATTCCAGTCAATCCAGGGTGAATGTTCTCCAGGTTCTCCCAAAAGGTCTTCACCTCCGGCAAGTTCAATCAATTCAGGTACCCAGTTGCCGGCCGTCATCAGCGGATCAATCCATTCTACGGTAACAACGGATTTTTTTACTTCTCCACAAACCGTGTTCCGAATAATATTCAGTCGCTCTTTTGTTTCATTTATTAAATTATCAGCAGAGTGTTCTGTTCCTGTTGCATTACCAATTGTTTTGAATGAATTGAAAATATCTTCAAGATTCACGGGCGATACTGAAATCACTTCACAATTTGATTCTGTATATTTTTTTACGGCATTTTCAACTTCAGAAATAGATACTGCACAAACTTCGCAATGATCCTGGGTTAAAATGATGTCGGGATTTAATTCTGATAGCTTTTCTGCATTCACTTTAAAGACAGAAAGCCCATTTTGAAGGAGTGATTTTATCTGCTTATCAATCTCAGAACTATCTCTGTTTTCTTTAAACTTGGGCTCTGTAAGTATAGACAGATGTGTGATTTGCGCTGGAAAATCACACTCATGAGATCTGCCAACGAGATGATGTTCAAGACCGAGGCGACAAACTATTTCTGTAGTGCTTGGCAGTAATGAAACTATGCGCATGAAGTAGCTTTTGTTTTCAATTCGCTAAACATAATCATTTTGACAGTGAGATCATTCAATCATAGACAAGCAGTTTTATTCTGCTATTGTTCCGAGAGGATTTTCCAATGTAAATTCAGGAAAAGGATATTCATCGGGTGTGACAACCACGCCTGTTGTTTTTTTGAATGGCAGGGGTGAATCTATGTCGAATGTTGCTTCAACGAACCACGCTGTAAACCCTTCTGAAGGAGTTGAAAGTTCGATATGTGCTGATCCGTCTTCTTGAATTTCAACATCCTCCGCCAGCCAAATTCTGTCGATTACATAGAGCCGAAAATCTCTGTCATCGGGATTATGAGCGCTCCAAAGCAAAACTTCATCAGGTAAATTATCCGGATCAAACTGTATCTGATATCCTTCTGCAGATGCTTTCCATGAATAGTCAGGTACCGCTTGATTATTGATAATCTTATTATAGAATGATATCAGACTGAAGGGGGCATCTGTATCGGAAATGGAATGTCCGGTGTTGGGGATATACCGAAGATATTTTTCGCCAGGTAAATCATCCCAATAAAATTGCCATGAATCGGGAAGAAAGAACTCATCACTTGCCGCATTGATAATATATTTTGGCATATCAAGCTGAGAGAGGTAGGAATACGGATCAACAAGCTGTGTAAGCCGTTCATATTCAGTAGAAAACTGCCAGTCCATAATCTGCTCATTTTCATATTCCCGAATAGCGGGCGACCATTCACCGTATGCCCGCCAGTGATGTTGAAACGAGGGAGTCATGTTCAAAAGATCTATCACTGCGGGAGCTACTGCCTTAACTCTGTCATCAAAAATAGCGGTGTACCAGGCTGTCCATCCACGTTTTGAGGCACCCGATACAACAAACTCATGTACATCAAGGCTCAGCTCGTTACTGCTAAAATTTGTAATCGTATCCATAGCCCGAATTGCGGCAGTAGTCATTGGGTAACGGCTCAGCCAATCTGCATCCTCAGTTTTTGCTCCTCCCTCAAGAAATTTCAGCCAGCCGTAGGCAATCAGATCATCTTCATAACGCTGATCCATACGTTCGTCATCAAGAAATGTAAGAGGCTGATTGGGAACATTGTGAAGATCAGCAGTAACGGAGTTTGTGGCGAGAGCTGCTTCTTTGACA
>LKMJ01005507.1_pt1 | contig 11930 bp, 10 predicted proteins | sample 643391 | NCBI WGS metagenome assembly LKMJ01 (sample SAMN04112250, study PRJNA286221) | soda lake metagenome | biome: soda lake; feature: Kulunda Steppe; material: water; isolation source: sample PL-Br10 brine of Picturesque Lake | place: Russia: Kulunda steppe | collected 2010-07
CGACTGTATCACATGACTCCCCTGCCAGAGAGTGAGAATAACGAAGACACCGAATGAGAAACAGTACTGATTACCCAAGGAGCGGTTTGAAAACCGTATGCATTGAGACGACCTGTCTCAACTACTGCTCACTGGAGTGGACAAATGAAGTTCTCGACCGACTCGTGACGGAGATGCTTGAACTACGTGTGCGAGACCGTCCAGATATCGGACACCAGCCCGGCAAGCGAGCTTTGCTTGTACAGCGGTGTCGCAGTATATCTTGGTCAATCAGCGTGGGACAGTTCCGCAATCCGTCGAAAGACAGCTTGGCGAGACTCACGAACCGGAGTCACTACGAATGGCTGGTCACGGCACACTCAAGAATCCGTCCAACTAGTCAATACAGGGTAAGAGTTAGTAAGAGACGTGATCACAGTCACACTAATCAGGCGTTTTGAACTTTGAGCAAGCCCGTCATCGGTACTCTCCTGTACACGGACTACCGACCACAGGAACGCTCAACGGCGTGTTCGACATCCTGTTGGAGTTTTGTATTGCACACTCCGTCTTGAGAATTTTCAACGAACTGTTGCTCGCCGAAACGTGAGTTGGACTACGCCAACTCACTTTTGCGGTTATTTATATCAGGTTCAGGCTGCACGCTTGACCTGCTCCCGGGCCGCGAACACGTACTCTAGCCCGTCTCCGAATCGATCGTTCGAAGATGGGTCCTCAAGGTTTTGAGATGATTCCTTCATTTTCTCTGCTCCGGCTCGGCAGTCCTCAATCGCAGCTTGGTACTCGGCAAGCGATGGAGCGCCTTCGGCCAGAGCATACCCCTCTAATTCCGCATCGATGGAAGCCGACGGGGTAGAAGCGGCTGCTTCGAAGAAATCTCTGGCTGCGGCACCATCTCCGTATTCACGTTCAAGAGCTCCCTCTGAGATGTCCTCGCTGATCCCCAGATAACCCTCCTGTGCCGCTGCGAATGCATTGTAGACTCGCTTGAGGCGGCGTGTCTCTTCAAGTGTGGATTCACGAGTCGGCAGCAGATCGGAGAGTGGCTCATCGCCTGTATCCAACTCCTCATTGATGTACTCGAAGTCAGCAAACCGGGATTCAAATTGTTGGAGGTGTGCGTCCGCGATCGGCTCCGGCGTGCCGGTTGTCTCCACAATGTCGCGTTCGATTTCGTCTAACTCAATTAAGATGTCTCCCGCTTCAAGCAGGTAGTCTCGAAGATCATCGTAATATTCGAGTGCGTAATGGATGGTCTCCGTTCGAGAGTCGCCGGGGCTTCCGCCCGCTATCTTTGTTCTCGCAGCGTCGGTTGCCTCCAATATGTCGTTGGGAAGCGTGAACGTCTCATCGGGAGAAGCGAGGTCGGCCTCGTCGATTACCTCGGAGAGGTCTTCGAGAGTTCGTTCCGCCGACTCGTAATCTGGGGACGCCTCATTTTGTTCCTCCTGATCGCCCAGAAAGTATAATATGAGGAATCCCGATCCCACAACCCCGGCACCTTTCAAAAGCGTTCGACGTTCCATAAGTCAATATACGTGAGTGTTCTATGTTCAACCTGTTGCCATCGGTCATTTGCCTAACGACGAACGGTTTTCTCACACAGAGGCAATCTTAACTGCGGGCCACCGTGTATAGCAATCAATGACTGACATTCATCCCGATAGAAGGGATGCCGCCGTAGATCGAGTTCAATTGGGTCTTCGAGGCAGTGAGGACATCTCCGAATCGGCCATAACAGTCGCCCAACAGTTACAGTCGGTTGAGCTGATCAGCGATGATAACGTTCGATTCGCTGAGGGAGAGGATCTCAATCTGGATGAGTTTGATCCCGCCATCGATCACTTGCGCCGGACGAGAAAGGTTGCGGAAGTGATGGAAGACGAGTTACACATCGACGTGGGCCACGGCAAGTTTGCACGGATGGCAACTGCAACCGGGCAACTCTCTTCAATCACATCAATTACGCTCGCCGCAAACAACCTGATTCGTAGCTCTCGAGATCTTGCAGAGGAGTACAACCGGGCCGGAACCCCAGAAGAGGTAGAGGAGGAGACGTACGAGGAATTCTTCAGATCGAGTTCCATCTTCGTCATTGAGTGCTTCCTCTTCACGACACCCGTTAATTATCAGATCGCATGGCGGGGCACGCGCTACGTGAATAACCACTATCTCTACCACCTTCGTGAACTCAACACGTCGCTGTATCGAATCACGCTCAGCGAAGTTCACTACCTCATAAGAGGGATCGTACCGAGTGCTCTTCAGTCTTCGACCGATCGGTTGGCGGAGTACCTCGTATGGACGGGGAGAAGCACGCTGGAGATACTCGCCGATCAAGAAGAACTGGATTCGTCAAACATCTTATCAGAAGCGAGGGATGTCGTAGATGGGTTTCTTGATTTGGCACAGGAGCAATACGACGTGAGTGCAGAAGTTGCCAACGAGGTGGAACCTTGGACGATCGTCTATGAGATACTTGATGAAATCCGAGGGAATGTCGATTTCACGATACCGGACACTGATGATCTTCCGGATCCCCATGAGATGCCCGGCTGGGATGATATCTCTGACACTGATGACCTTCCGGACGTTGACGACTTGCCGGACTGGGACGATCTCTCGGAGTGGGATGAGTGGTGGTAAGATACGGACGTTTGAGTCGGCCGTTCTTTGACGCGAACGGTTGGTGGTGTTTTACATGGGGGAGAGATATCGTCTTCCTTCCCAAACTTTTCTGACTATTGGTGCTTTCGAGCGATTAAATCAGGTGAAACAACTCCATTTCACTTTCACTGTGGTTGCGACAATTTAAATATTGTTGTCACTCATGTGATTTGATATGCGCTACCAACGTAGCGATTGCGGCCACGAACGTATTGCAACGTTCGACATTGAAACAACACACTGGAAGGCCAGCAAGGGTGAGACAGTCTCGGTCGGAATCGCTGTTCACGACCGTGGAGAGCCGGCTGACAATATCACTTACAAGACGTTCAACCGCGGTGATCTCGACGACGAGGGTGACCTGATTACCCATGCGATCGAGTTCATTGAAACCTGCGGGGCCGACGTTCTGGTCTCTTACAATGGCCGAGACTTCGACCTCGAGTTTCTCAAACATAGGTTATATCGACTTGCTGAAAATAACGTCCTTCGGAACGTCGATCTCTTCGAGACTCACGTTGATTTGCTCGAAGACCGAAAAGTCAAATGTGAGAAGACCGGAAGAAAATGGCCGAAACTTGAGGAATGCTTAGCGTCATACAGCTTGCCTGAACCTGAGACAATCTGGGGTGGGAAGCCGATGACGAACACTCGTTTTGGCGAGGAACTCGGTCCAGCGTATATTGAGGCCATTACTGTCGGCGATGAAGACCGCACAAACGAGCTATGTGCTGTGATTGACCACTACCTCTGCACGGACCTCGAAGCGAATCTGGCGGTCTACTACGCAGATATCGGCACCGACTTCCAACCTGCAAAACTCGGTTCTCAAGCTGTATTCTGAAATTAATACCGTTGATGTCATGTTTCTCTCAGAGATAGACAAAAACAAGCAAGAATTTTTGTAGTGGTCGGTTCAAACCATGGAAATGCCGATCATCAGGGAGACCCCAACCAGTGTTCCGATGCCACACACAGCAGACCGGATACGAAACCGTCGTCAAGGAACTCGAGAATATAGAAGCCGATCAGCGACAGTGTTGATCGGATCATGTCCCATTTAAGAACTTCTGGCCACAGAGCAAAAATATGAAGAGGTTTTACGACGGATTCTGCTGGCCCTGAGCCAGTTCTCAACCCAGCATCAAAAACCGCATACCGCGTGCAGACTACACTCCTTTATTCGAAATCAGGATGGTGGAGCCGGCAATCGTCTTAGCAACCGCTTCCTACGACCGATTCCAGCAAAATAAACGTATAACACAGTGATTTGTCTCAGCCGCTATTTCAAAGATACCGATAGGAGGACCAACTGCGAAACCCATCACGAGACACGGATCTCAAGCATCGAGTTGGTCCTCCAACCACTCATTGTCAACTATTTGATTATCAATCAAAACGTGCAGGAGTGCAATCCGTCCAGCTTTATGCCCTTTGATACTTTCCAGATACTGGATTGTCTCAGTCGTATGCCGAACTGATCTGTGTCCGAATCCCAACCAAGCGGCAGACTGATCAATGAACGCATGCACACCTTCGTCAGTGTATCCCAACAGTAACTCGTCGGCTGCCATGTGTTCCGACCGATTCACCGACGTCCACCTCTAGAGTCCGGAGTCACTCTCGGCTCACTCTCTCGCATTTCTTCAGCAAGTTCCGCAGATCGACCGATCAAGTCTCGTGGAAGAGGCCGGCCCTCTTCGAGCACATCACGGTACATATCCAACCACTCGTTCATCATCGACTGTACCTGATCTTTCGAATGCTCTTGGAGCTCTTCGTCGTCGATGTTCTTCAGAATATTCTCAGCAGGATTGGTTCGCAGTACGACATCGAGCGCCATGTCGATATTCCGCTTGATGAGTTGGTTGCGATCAAACGAGTCTTTCAATTCTTCTCGCGGCGATTGCGTTGTTTCTGAAGCGTTGCGTTGATCCGCTTGTCCAGCTGTCTCAGGTGCTGCTTGATTTTGCGATTCCGCTCGTTCCTTTGGTGAACGATCTCCATTCTGTGATCCTTCTGGTGGCATACTGATTCAGATGTCGTTGGTTCGTCGTTGGTTAGTTGCTCACTATTCTTTGCAACTTGCGCGACTACAGAAACCAACTCACCAGTTTCATGAGATCGGAGGTGTGGATGGATCCCGCTCGCTCCGAATTCTTCACCGCAAATGGGACAAACAGGCATCTGTACCCTCCAGTATAACGATTAAGAAGCTTTTGCATGATTCTTACCCATGATATATCGAGCGAATTTCAAAGTGTACCTTCGCACCAAACACTGATTTATTTCCATGATGGTTGCAGGTTCTCTATGTCGGAGTCAGAGCGAGGAACGAACCGCTCAGCCAGTTCTATCAGTTTTCGAGTGGCTTGCATGTCTGAGGTCACAATCGAGTAGCTTCACGCCGATTTTTCTGGGTTACCCCACAAAGTAGATGCATTTGGATTACGTGGGGTAACTATGAAGCAGAAGCCTCCGGCACCTGACCTTCCGCAGTACGTTCTCGACGCAATCGAAGGACAAAGTCCCGAACGACTCGAAACGATCGCACGGTACGCTGAAGACCTCCGCGACTGGCAGCTATCCAAACGACAACGAGAGATCGAAGAAAAAAGAGCTGAGGAGAGTATCGAGGACGAACAGCGGGACGAACTCGAGGAACAAGGGATCTCAACAGACCCCGACGACTACGACATTCCCTCGAAATCAGCGTACATCACCATCAAAGAGACCAAGCCCGGATACCGTTACTACTACTGGCAGTGGCGGGATGGCGACTCGTGGAAAAACGAATACATCGCACCCGTCACCCCCAGCGAGTGACCAGCAGGTGTTCGTTCTCGTCGAGGTCGATCGTCGAACCGCCGTTTTCTCTGGCTCCAATGAATGTCTCCCGATCGACGTCGATCGTGGAACTGGTGAGGCGCTCCGAAGAGTCCCCATGCGCTGCTCCGCTACTCCGCTGACTGGGGCCCGCAAGGGAGCCGGGGCGCGTGCGGTCGATATTGAGGCCGGAAGCGCCCCGTACGAAGGCACAAAAAATCGAATAAGCCCTAGACGGCGTCTTCGATGCCACCATCTCGGATCGATCGGACGGCCTCGAAACGCTCGAACTCACGCTTTCGGTCCTATCGCGCCGGGTCGTCAGTGCGGATTTGCGTCATCGGTCAGTGGAACCCAATTGGACCGGTTTCCTCCCGGGGTTCCTGTTCGACCTCGACGGACTGCTCAGCAGGATCGTGGGAGAGAAACTCTAGTTCTTCGGACGCAAGCATCGCTATCCGGGAAGTCGTTTCCCTGACGCGGCCGATGATCTGTCGATACTCGACGATATCGAACGACTCCCGGGACGGATAGAGGTAGTCTTTGACGATGAATCCGTTCCATCGTTCCTGTTCACCGTAGGCAAGGTGGCGAATCTCTGGTTCAACCGGGCGAATCTGCTCTTTGAGCAGCGACTGGAAGTCATCGTATCGCTCTTCGGCCTCAATTAGGTCGTCGGCAACCAACGCATTCGCGTGTCGCTTGAGTTCGTCGCCGGAGAGCGACTCGAGGTCGACACCACGTCGGGTTGCGATCTCGTCCAGCGTGTACTGGTTCCGCAGAATCGCGGAAAACAGATACGGACACTGAACCTCGAACCGGGGTTCGGTGTTGGCCGCTCGAAGGCGGATGTGCCATCCCTGATGCGAGACGTCCAACCCGTGAGCGGTGTCGCCGTCATCCTCGGGCCGAACGTTCCCGTCAATTCGATCCCCATTGGCGTGGGCTGTCGCTGCGAGTGCCCCGATCGACTCGTACAGGTCCATTGCTACGATACTGTTCGGAATTAGACTATTTAAAATATAGAACAGTGCGGTCACCACCGATGCCGATCAGCCCACTGTCGGTTGTCGATCCCATCCTTCGAGATACCAGTACGCAGTGCGATCGAATCCCGTGAGTCTGGCCGAACATAGTACCTGTCGCTTACGACCCCTCGAAGGAATTAAACAATTCGTACACAATCTCACTGTCATGTCTAACCGAACCGATCGCGGTGAACTTCTTGCGATATTACGGGCACTCAAGAGGAAACTCGATCGGGCCCCGTCACGTCAAGATGTTTCGAAATACAGTGACGCTTCACCCGACGCGTACACCGAAGAATTCGGATCGTGGGAGCAGGCACTGGAGGCTGCAGACCTCAAGCAGACGGACGAGAACACTGTCGATCGAGAAACGTTGCTCGAAGAGTTGCAACGGATTGCAAGCGAAATCGGTGAGACGCCGACGCAAGATGCTGTACGAGACGATGGGCAATATCAACTCGCGGCGTATCGGGAGGAGTTCGACTCGTTCGTACTCGCTCTCGAGGAAGCCGATCTCGAGCCGAGTAGCACACAGTACCGGTTCAGCGATGTCGAGACGCCGGATGACAAACGTACCACGGAGAACGTTCGGTTTCTCAGTGAGAACGGGCCGACGGTGATCGACGAATTGCCGACGGAAACGAGTATTTCGGATAAGCAGCACGGTCTGTGGAAGCTGTCAATGAAAGTCGACCGAGGTCGGAGCGATCGGCCTGATGTACCACAGTCGGACACGGTCTGTTATCTCGATGATGAACACGATCCGGAGACGGTCGTTCGAGCGTTCTTTGCCGCGAATCCAAGATTGCTTGAAGGAATTTCGGAGCGCGTTCTGATTGATCGAATTCGGAGCCATCGACGAGAGTGGCAACCGGTTGCCGAAGCAGTCATTCCTGAACTCCTCGAAGAGCGAGGCCTCGCTGAGACCGATGGCAACGAAACGAAGGGACTGCTCGTCGTCGACTGTACTGACAACGACGTCTGGCACTCCTGTGGACAACGAACAGTGACAGACCCGGTCTCAATCACCGAGTACCGATCGGACGTCGACGGTGATCGATACGTATGGGGGTTCTCGGAAGAGTACGAGCCACTCTGGGCACAGGTCGACACCGGCGATACTGTCGTCTTCGCACTCGAAGCCGATCGGTATACCCACGCCGTCCGCATCACCGACTGCGTTCAAGACTGGAGTGTCGGATCGAAACTATGGACTGAGTACGAGGACGGGATTCGGGTTGCTGGGCCGGATGAGCCGTGGCGCTACGTTCTGCTCGGGCAGGATGGAATCGATATCGATATCCCAGCCGAACAGCTGTGGTCGACGCTCGACGCAACACATAGTACTGACCCCGTTCAGTACGTCGATTCGGATGCATGTGGGGAACTCGGTGACAGCGGACCGTGGGAATACATGGCAGAAACCGAATCGAAACCCGCCACTCGTGTGTCTGAAACCGGTGACCCCGGAACCGAACAGCAAACGATAATCGCAGATGGATCGTCAGACGGAACACGGTCGACAACTCACGAAGAACAGACCGGTCAAAACGACGAACAACACTCGACAGCTGTCGACGAAAGCACTCCCGAACAGGATGGGTCAGTTACAGCCGACACGTACGCAGTCGACGTTCGCCTCGCCGCGATAGCGACTGATCGTGACGGATCACTCTCCGAGACGACAACCCGTGCCGTTCGACACCACCTCAAACGAGCGATCGACGGCGATCACGAACCGATTATGTCACCAGCAGAGTCGACAGTTCCTGTCGAACTCACACTCAAGGACCACCAGCAACAGTTTCTCGACCTACTCTGTGAGAACAACCCACACTGCGAGAGTCCACACGAATTCGTCAACGATGCACTGCATACGCTCCTCGATGCTCCAGACCCGGAGGAACAAACGGAGCTGACCCTGACGATCGACGCAACGACAGCTGTTGCCCTGCAGACGACCGTCGATGAAGCTGAGCTCTCGGACCCTGTCGAATCGGCACTGCTCGATCGACTCTCGGAGAACGTCTCTCTCCGGACTGATTGAGTGACGTTCAGCCCCCAACTACTGGCTGAACGTGTCGTCGACCGCATCACGAACTGCCGCCTCGACAAACGCCTCGGCCGAGTCATACTCACCGTCTGCAACGATTCCATCAACCGCGGCGGCGAGCGTTCCGTCGAGTGCAATCTCTCGTGGTTCATCACCGATCGATACCGTCCGATAGATGGCCGCTTCGAGGATCGTTTCGAGTCGATCGGCAGCGACATCCTCACTGTTCACCAATACCTCGATCAGTTGATCATGTCGGTCGGAGAGCGAACAGTCGACAGTCGTCGTTTCCCGATCAGGAGCCTCATATACAATTGAGTCACCGTCGATGCTCGCTTTCAGCAGTTCACCGACAGCGTTAGTTACGAGCGCATCCAGTGAGTCGTACTCATCACGACTTACCGACGCCGTGGCCGCGCTGACGAGATACGCATCAAGTTCGTAGCCGTCCTGGGTAGACTGATCCCGACCGTCTTTCTCCCGGTTCCCCGTTTCGGGAAGTTCGTCGACGATTCCTTCGACGGTAAGAGACGTTCCGTCGGGCAACGGCAGCGCGTAGGTCCCGTCGTCTTCGCGCGGAAAGAAGATCGGATCCGCATCAGCATACGTGATATCGATCGCTGCCGCAGCATCACTGGTCAGCATCACTCCCTCCTCATCCCGCGGTTCTGGCCAGTGTTCCTTGTACTCCGGCAGTGAACCCGGCACACCGTCGCCATCACTGTTATCACAGGTCGTTCGCCACTCACGATACTCGTTCAGCCACCGTTCGTACGCCCGATGAAAGTCCGTTCCCGACAGTTCGTGAGGCAGGTCGATGGTATACTCGCCGCTGTCCTGTTTCCGTATCTCACCGGCTGAGCCATACCGATTCGTGGCAACCGCTTTCGCTGCACGGTAGGGGCCGAGTGCGAGTCGGTACTGCTCGTAAGCGTCGATACGGTCACCGAACAGTTCTCCACCGACAGTCCGTTCGGGCACCGAATCGCTTCCACCCCAGCGTTCGAGGACGGGTTGATCCCGATTAGACGGATCGTCGAACTCTGCGTTTGCATCGTGGATTGCCGCCTGCAGCCGGCGAAGATGTTCTCGTGCAGTTTCGTCGTCGCCGACGAGAACGCTGGCGTTCTCGATCCGATCGAGGAGTTCGACGCCGTTGTTTTCTAACCGAACGAGTTCCCCCTGCAGTGACTCGACAGCCCTAAACCGAGGCACTTCACGGAACGTCTCGCCCAGTGTCCGATACTCGGCAGCGTGTTCCAAGAGTTGTGCGCCGTCTTCGACGTAATCGATTGCCGCGGCAGACGTGGGACGGGGAACGACATGATAGAACTGCGCCGCCTTGTCACCCTGCGGGTTCCGGAGTATGCGACCGATTCGCTGTACCAGCGATGGATTGGCCCCGCCTTTGGAGATATTAATTGCGACCTCAGCATCAGGGAGATCGACCCCGACACCCAGAAGATCACCTGGGCCAACAATCACACCGCCGTCTGCCTCGTTGAACCCATCGACGATTCCCAGTCGGTCTGCACCGCTCTCCGTCAGCCCAAACACCAGTTCCTCGTCGATGCCTGCCTCAGTAGTGAGTAACTCCATCACCCTGTTCGCCGCGTCGTACGAACGAACTAGGATGACCGTCTTCTGTTCCGGTGCATGGTCGCTTGCAAGCCGGACAATAGCATCGAGATCCGGGGAGAGATTCCACAACAGCGGTTTGCGCGTCAATAGTGCCGACGCAAACGTATCGAACGGGGCTGACTCACCACGCAGTTCGTTCCCGGCGTTCGACTGTGCAAACGATCGAAGGTCATCGTACGTCGCGATGTCGGCTGGCAGCTCTTCCTGTGGGACGTCGAGTGCGTCAGTGTGGAGTTCACCGGTTGTCGAATCGTAATACGTTGTCGTGATCTCCGTTTGGGTTGATAGCTTGTCGATGCTATCGCCAGTCGCTGGTGCGTATCGCACCTCCCACGAAAAGTCGGCGATCACGCCCTGCTCACGCGCTTTTGGGACGCCGAACCGATAACACTCGTCGAGTTCGTCCTCGAGTGCATCCTTGGCTGTCGCATCGCCAGTCCAGCCACCATCGATTGACCCCGACATCGCGAGGACCGTATTCGCCCCAGCAGTAAGATCTCGAAACAGATCCCGCCACCCCCGTTTGGAACTGCCGCTGGAGTATCGGTGTGCTTCGTCGAGTATGACGAGATCGTACGACGAGAAGTCCGCCGTCTGGAGCAGCGACTGTGTCGTCCGGAACTCGATCGTCCCCCAAGTGAGTTCGATTACGTGTGCAGGATCCGTCGCCGTTGGTGTTGTTCGTCCCTCGGGGATGTCTAGGTGCTCTTCGAACTCGCTTCGCCACTGCGTTATCAAGAGGTCGTTCCCCGCAATAATCAGGACTCGCGGTGACTCGGGTACCGATGGCGGTTCGACGATTTCGTCGACGGGATCCGGTGGCTCGTCAGTGATTCGTTCTTCGAAACTCGGGTGAAGATCACCATACCGGCGGGCGATCGCTCCCAGCCCGAGCACCGTTTTGCCGGTAGCGGTCGCCATATTGACGTAGCCACGCTGGCCGTTCCAGTGCCATCGCTGAAGGGCGTGACGCTGGTGGTCCCACAACGGTGTCGTCATCCGTGGCTCATCGAGTTTCCGGATCAACTCGTCGTGTTCGACACTCGACCCAGGCAGATTATCGATCAGCGCCTGTACGTAGGAGTCGATCCGGGGATCTGAAAAGAGGGTTGCCGTGAGTTCAGCGACGGAATCAGTATCACGCAACGGTCTGAGACCTGCACCCGCCGTCCCGTCGCTTTTGACGCTATCAGTAATCGCCGTTGCAGCCTGCTTTTCGAGCAGCGCTTCGAGTGCCCGATCGATATCCATCTGCTGACCGGTTTGTCGAAGTTTGTGCCGAAACGAGTTGAGCTGAAACGCGAGTTTCCCAATGGTGGTTTCATCGTACGACGTGACCGAACGAGCAACACCAGAGTCGGATCCAGCGATTTCTCGTAATCCGGTGGCGTAGAATCCGCCTGTCGCTTCATCGAAGTTGAATCGATCGATCGTACCGGCAGTGTCGCCGATCGAACCACCGATCGACTCGTCTTTTCCAACGGCGATTCCATTGAGAATATCGATCGCAGCCCGATCGATCTGCACGGGATACTGACTCGGGTCCACGCCGTCGCGGGCTAGTCTATCCGCCCTGAACTGTTCACTCGGGTCGTTATTGATGAAGTCGTCGGGGTCGAAGGGATCGGATGGCATAGAACAAAATCAGGATGTGAGTCCGTACAACGTACTGTACATTCATGATACATAGGTGTTGACCTGCTGGCATCTCCATA
>LKMJ01005508.1_pt1 | contig 11930 bp, 10 predicted proteins | sample 643391 | NCBI WGS metagenome assembly LKMJ01 (sample SAMN04112250, study PRJNA286221) | soda lake metagenome | biome: soda lake; feature: Kulunda Steppe; material: water; isolation source: sample PL-Br10 brine of Picturesque Lake | place: Russia: Kulunda steppe | collected 2010-07
GATACGGTCAATTCGCCCCGCCTCCGACGCTCTGGGCGCGAATCGATGACGCCCGTCGGAACCGACACTGAAGGGCCACTCGCTGTCTCGAGACCCCAATCGCGCGTCTCGAGAGTCCTGTCGGGAACGGCACTCACCACGGTGGGCGACGACCACCCGACCGTCTCGGAACCGATCTCAGCGCGATCGGCCGACCATCCCGGTGACACAAAGATTGATTACAACTCCTCTCAGAAGAAACAAACTACCTCGACACCCGCCTCGCCGGACGTGGACTCAGACACTGACCGGGCATCGTTCGTCTACCGGACCCTTGGGCCGGTGACTTCTGAGGAGACGACGGCTGACACAGCGTCGGATCACGAACCTCGGCGGACGACGGGGCTCATCGATGGGTCCGAAGGCAAGCGGCAAGCGAGCGGTCACCACGACGAATCGAGATCCATGGTATCCGAATCCAGCACGAGATATGGCGGATCTGACCGCCACGTGGAGAATCGGCCAGCTGGCCATCGGTCGGAGCGGACGCCGTCTGAAGCGAGAGACCGGCGGCGTCCCGACGGGCGGCCGATGACCGACCGTCCGGCCGACGAGATTGCCGACAACTCGCTCGACGAGCGATCGATGGAGCCAGCTGCCAGTGACCGGCGGCGATCGGGTGCCGAGCCTCTCGATCGATCGTGGGCTGACGGAGACGTGCCGTTCGACGCCGATGTCGATCGGCTCGTCGAACGGTTGTACCGAAAGATCGAGCGTAAACAGCGGATCGAACGTAAACGACGGGGGCTCTAGATGACAGCCAGTGGGAAACTCGAGAAGGCACAGATCATCGTCCTGAACGGGAAGCTGAAAGGCGAGACGATCGAGTGTAAGTTCAATCCGAACTCCTACACACTCGAGAAGAGCGTCAACTACGGCGAGTTGAAAGCCACCGGATCGGGCGCCTCGATCATGCAGTTCGTCGACGGAAACGCAGAGCGCCTCTCGATGGAGCTGTTTTTCGATACCACGGACGAACTCGCGTCGGCGGACGCGACTGACCAAGCGGTCGACGTCCGCGAGCAGTACACGAACGCCATCGATCACCTGTTATCCGTCGACGGCGAACTCCACGCGCCCCCGGTGTGTCGGTTCGTCTGGGGCGACGGCATCGACTTCACCGCACTGGTCGAGCGTGCGAACAAGCAGTTTACCAAGTTCCGACCGAGTGGTGTGCCGATTCGCGCCCGCGTCTCGATCGTCTTCGCGGAGTTCAAAACGGCCGACTACCACAAGTCGGAGGTCTCGCCGGAGTCGACGGACAAGACGAAGGTCTGGACGGTCAGCGAGGGCGACACGCTCTGGCTCATCGCCGCCGAGGAGTACGGCGATCCCGCCCGCTGGCGGACGATCGCCGACCAGAACGAGATCAGTAACCCGCGAGCTATCGCACCCGGTGATCGCCTCGAACTCCCACCACTCTGATATGCTACCTGACCCAGCCGCAGCGATCGAGGACGTTCGTCTGACTCACGGAGCGAGGACAGCATGAGTACCCAACTGGACAACCACCCACGATACTCGCCTCGGTTCACCGTCGAGGTCGGTGATCAGACGTTCCAGGAGCCGGGTGGTCGGATCGCCGACCTGGTCGTCGAGACGTCCTTCGAAGGAGCAGATCGATTCTCCTTCACGTTGAACTATCCGTTCGACGAGGAGTTAGACGAGTTCGCCGGCCTCTCGTGGGACGACTTCTCGGTCGGAACCGACGTCGAGATCGCAATGGGGTACGGGAGTGACGGCAGGCTGACGCCGCTGTTAGCGGGGAAGATCCGATCGATCGCTGGCGAGTTCACGACCGAGCGTGGGCCCTCGGTTCAGATTTCGGGATTCGGATTGCTTTGGGAGTCGATGCAGGGAACCCGATCGGATTCCTGGACCGAGACGACGATCGGTGGGGCCGTCGACGATGTCCTGTCGTCGTACCCGTTCGCGACGGTCGACATCGAGGATGCGGAGATCAAACGCGAGAAACTGATACAGAACGACTGTAGCGACTACCGGTTCGTCCACGATCTCGCCTCGACGTACGGCTTCGAGTTCTACGCGAAGCGAGACACTGTCCGGTTCGTCCCCCGGTCGTCGGCGGTAACTGATGATCCGGTCGCCGAACTCTGGTACGGGGAGGCGTTACACGACTTCTTCGGTGAAATCACGCAACAACAGGAGTCACTCGCAGTCGAAGTTCGTGGGTGGGATGTCGACAATAAAACGGAGATCGTCGCCAGCGCGGGCGCGACGGACGCGGCGTCTAAAGAGGTGTTCAGAGTACCAGCGATGTCACGTAACGAAGCCGAACGGATCGCGGAGACGAAACACGGCCAGTTCTCGGATGGGATCGTCCAGGGACACGGCGAGGCCGACGGCATTCCGGACATCCGAGCGGGCGAGACGATCGAACTCGCCGAGCTCGGCGACCGGTTCTCGGGCGCCTATCACGTCACGAAGGCCACCCACCGGATGGGGGCCGCGGGCTACCGCACCACGTTCGAAGCGGTGGAGGTACCGTCGTGAGTAGCCCTGGCTTCTTCGACGGTGAAACCTCGGATGGTGGTATGCACGGCGTCGTCGTCGGCGTCGTCACGGACAACGAGGATCCGAAGGACCTCGGGCGCGTGAAACTCCAGTTCCCCTGGCGTGATGCCGACGACGAGAGCTACTGGGCACGGATCGCGACCCCCATGGCTGGCTCGGAGTACGGCGCGTACTTCCTGCCGGAGGTCGACGACGAGGTTCTGGTCGCGTTCGAGAACGGTGATATCCACACGCCGTACGTCGTTGGCTCGCTCTGGAACGGCGAACAGCCGCCGCCGCAACGAAACGACGGTGAGAACGACGTCCGAGAGATCCGCTCGCGGAGCGACCACACGATCGCGTTCGACGACGGCGACGACGGTCGGATCACGATCCAGACCAGTGACGGTCACGAGATCGTCGTCGACGAGGCCAGCGGGTCCGAGACCATCGCACTCAGAGACGACGGTGGGAAAAACGAGATCACACTCGACTCCTCGAAGGGACACATCTCGATCGACGCCAGCAAGAAACTCACCCTCTCGGCGACGTCCATCGAACTCGACGCGAAACAGGCGGTCGACATCTCCGGTGCAACCGTCGATGTCGCGAGTAAGACCAAGCTCAAGCTCTCGAGCAAAGCCAAACTCGACGTCTCGAGTGGTGGCCTGATGGGCATCGACGCGACGGGCCCGCTGACCATCGAGGGCCTCATAATATCATTAAACTGATAATACAGCTATGAAACCTGCAGCGAGACTCGGCGACCCGACTGCACACGGAACACCGTTGACTGGGACGTCCAGCCCGAACGTGTTGATCGGCAAGCGCCCAGCGTGGCGGACGCTGGTCGACATCCACACCTGTCCGTTGACTTCGGGGTTCGTCCCACACGTCGGCGGTCCCGTGCTCAAGGGCAGCACGAGCGTCTTGATCAACAAGGTGCCGGCGGCGCGCATGGGCGATACGATCGTCGAGAACGGCCCACCGAACACGATCGTCGGCGGCTGTCCAACGGTTCACATCGGATAACCATGGCAGACGACTTTCTGGGCACTGGCTGGCAGCATCCGGTTGAGCCGGATCATCGCGGCGATATCGAACTCTCCGAGACCGAGGCCGACATCCGGGAGGCGATCAGACTCATCCTCGGGACGGCGAAAGGCGAGCGTGTCATGCGCCCGGAGTTCGGCTGTGACATCCACGAACACGTCTATTCGGCGGCCTCGCCAGCGACGCTCAACATGATCGAGAGCAGCGTTCGGGAGGCCCTGGTTCGGTGGGAGCCCCGGATCGATCTGGAAACGGTCACGGCTCGGATGGCCGACGAGGGTCCGAACACGATCCTGATCGACCTCGAGTACCGCGTTCGAACGACCAACAGCCTGTCGAACATGGTCTACCCGTTCCACATCACCGAGGGCGATGGGTAACGCAGAGGACGGCCGCTCGAGGCGGCAATCGGCGGCTGTCGAACCGATCATCGACGACCGTGACCGCGAGGAACTCTTCGAGGCACTCGTCGAGCGAGCCGACGCCTACACCGATCGCTGGGATCCACACTCGCCTGACGTCGGTCGGACACTACTGCGAATCTTCGCGACGTTCGAGGCGGACGTCTGGAATCGGCTGAACGACGTCCCGGCCAAGCACCAGCTCGCCTTTCTCGACGCACTGGACTTCGACAGACGGCCGCCCCAGGCCGCACGAGTGCCGTTGACGTTCCACGTCTCGGCCGACCTCGACCGAAACGTCCCGATCCCCGGCGGCACGCAAGCGGTCGCACAGCCGACCGATGGCGAGTCCCAACAGTTCGAACTCCCACAGGACGGCGGCTTCGAGGCGACGCCAGCGCGGCTGACCGATGTCCGGTCGCTCGATCCGGACGACGACGTCATCGTCGACCACAGTGAGCTACTCGAGGGTGAGCCAGTCGAGCTGTTCACTGGCCCGAACGACCAACAGCACGCACTCTATCTGGCGAACGAGGACGCACTGAATCTCGCGGCGGACTCATCGCTATCGCTGTCGGTCGAAACCGACGAGGACACAGACCGCTTCTTCGAGCGGACGGTCTGGGAGTACTACGGCGAGGACGCAGCGGGCACCATCGGCTGGCACCGCCTCGAGCCGGTGACCGAATCCCGGGAGACAGACCACGGCGTCGAGGCGCTGCAAGCCCGCTTACAGTCCCGACGGAGCGACGAGGATGCGGATTCTGAGCGGACGTTCCGGCTCCCTGGCTCCCCAGTGAGCCACGAGGTAGACGGCGTCGAGAGCCGGTGGCTCCGGTGTTCGGTCGACGACACGACGTCCTCGCTCCCATCGACGCGGGTCGAATCGCTGTCGGTGCGCGTGGCGAGCACCGGTCGCGAGGGCGGTCTCGCCCCCGACATGTTGCTTGCCAATGACGTCCCACTTGCGTCGGAGGATGGACCGCTGCACCCACTGGGTCGCGTTCCGCAGCCGCCAGCAACCTGTTACGTTGCCTGCCGGGAGGCGTTTACCAAACCCGGCGGACAGGTCGACCTCGAGTTCCATCCGGCACCGAGCGAGTCCGAGCCGAGTGCGGAGACGTCAGCAGACGAGGAGCCGACCGAGTCCGTGGCGAACGCTGCGATTGGCGTGCTCGGCGGGCCGCCGCGACTCTCCTGGGAGTACTGGAACGGTGATGGCTGGACGCGACTCGATTCGGTCGAGGACGAGACGGACGCGCTGCAAACCGCCGGTAGCGTCCGGTTCGATGTTCCCCAGGACATCTCGCCGACGACCGTCTCGGGCCACGAGAACGTCTGGATTCGGACACGACTGGTCAGCGGCAACTACGGCCAGCCGTCGTTCGACGTGACCAGCGAGGGGACTCGCGGTGACCTCCTTGAGGAACCGGAGCCGCCGACGTTCGCCGACCTCCGGATTCACTACGACCGCGGCCACCAGCCGTTCGACAGGGTGGTGCAGTACGATAACTGCGAGTTCAGTGGGGATCGATCGCCACCGTTCTCGGCGTTTCGGCCCATCCCGGCCGACAACCAGACGGTCTATTTCGGGTTCGATGCTCGTCTCGAACACGGCCCACTATCACTATTCGTGCCGGTCGAGGAAGCGAGCTATCCACCGCGGTTCGACCCAGCCATCGAGTGGGAGTACTGTCGCGACCCCGCAGGGAAGAGCTGGCACTCCCTCGACGTCCAGGATCGGACCGCCGGTTTGACCGAACGCGGGATGGTCACGTTCAGCCTCCCGGAACCGACCACCGCCGTCGCCTTGTTCGGCCGTCGCCGTCACTGGATCCGAGCCCGGGTGACAAACGACGCGTTCGAGACCGATCGGAGCGCTGGCTCGCAACCCTCGCCCGCCGAACCGGTCGCCGCAGATGCTACGACCGACCGGACGACCGGCCCACCGACCCTCGAGGGTCTGTTCTGTAACACACAGTGGGCCGAGAACGCGGTCACGATCGACGCCGAAGTGCTGGGGTCCAGTGATGGGTCACACGACCAAACGTTTCGGTGTGCGCGGGCGCCAGTGATCGACGCCGACGTCTGGGTGGACGAACGTTCGACGCTCCCGGCCGGGCAGCGGCGGCGACTGCTCGCAGACCAGCCGGAGCGCGTCGATCCAGAGTACGATGCGAGCGGCGACCTCTCGGCGTTCTGGGTTCGGTGGTCACCCGTCGAGGACTTTCTCGATTCGGCCCCGAGCGACCGCCACTACGTGCTGAACAGGACCCTCGGGATCGTCCGGTTCGGTGATGGCGACAACGGGGCGATTCCACCGAGTGGCCAGGACAACGTCCGGGCGACCTACACGACGGGCGGTGGGAGCGACGGGAACGTCGACGCGGGGACGATCACTGAACTGAAAAGTTCGATCGCGCTGGTCGATTCGGTCACGAACCCGACGCCGGCCGACGGTGGCGCCGATATCGAGTCGACCGACGCGCTCGTCGACCGATCGACCAACCGACTCAAACACCGGGACCGTGCGGTTACGGCGAGCGATTACGAACGGGTCGCGAAAGCCGAGTTCCCGGAACTGGCTCGAGTCTACTGTGAGCCGTCGCTCAGCGAGGCGGCTGGCACGCGAGTTCCCGTCGTCATCGTTCCGCGGACCGAGCGAGAGACGCCGGTCCCCTCGATGGAACTCAAACATCGGGTTCGCGAGACACTGACGGCGCGCGCACCACGATCGCTGGTCGAGGCCGACGACGCCGACATCGTCGTTCGTGGCCCCAACTACGCTGCGGTCTCGGTCCAGGCCACGGTCCGATCGCGCACGGTGACGAGCGTCTCGGTTCTCAAATCGACCGTCGAGGACCGCCTCGAGCAGTTCCTGCACCCACTCTCGGGCAACGATGGGGAGGGGTGGCCGTTCGGCGTTCTGCCGACCGCAGACACACTCTCGGCGGTCGTCGCCGACATCGACGCGGTCTCCGAACTCCTCACGTTCGACGTCATGGTCGAACGCGGTGGGGAGCGCCGCCCACTCGCACGGTATCGATCGCGCCAGCCAATTCCACGGGACACGCTCGTCTGCAGCGGTCCACACGAGACGACCATCACGGTGGGCGACGACGTATGAGGGGCCTGAACAGCGACCGATCGACACGACTCACGGACGACAACGGGTGAGCACAGATGGGACTCGACGTACCGACGCTCGACGAGAGAGACTACGAGGAGCTCGTGGCACAGGCCAAGAAATTGATCCCGGCGCACTCGGACTCGTGGACGGATTTCAACCCTCACGATCCGGGAATCACCATCCTCGAGGTGTTGGCCTGGCTGACCGAGAGCCACACCTACCAGCTCGACCAGATCACCGACGATCACCGCGAGCAGTATCTACGGCTGATCGGACACGCGCCGCGCCCGCCGGCCCCTGCGAACGCGGCAATCGCCCTCCACCCTCCAGCAACGGCCGCAGGTACCCGATTGCCGGCGGGAACGACGGTATCGGCGGCAGATGGGTCCGACGATGGAATCACGTTCGAGACCGACCACGACGTCGTCCTGACGGACACATCGATCGATCGTGTGGTTACGACAACGGCAGCGGGGATCACTCGTCACGACGAGGCCAATCGGACCGAGGGCATGTTCTATCGGCCGTTCGGTGACGAGGCCGCTCGTGGCGATGCGGTCGCACTCGGCTTCGATCACGATCCATTCGCGACTAGCGATCACCTCACGCTCTGGATCGAGTACCACGACGATCCACTGCCGGAGCCGGCGCCAACGGCGACGGGTACCGAGTCGGTCTCCTTGACCCCCTCAGTGGCCCTCGAGTGGGCCTATCGCGATCCGGACCGGGGCCACTGGGAGCCGTTGCGGGTCGTCAGTGACGGGACCACCGCGCTGTACGAAGGTGGGCCGATCGAACTGGCCCGGTCTGAAGCTGACACTGTCGACACGACTGCAGCCGACCGCATCGCCCTCGACGAATCGGTCGTCTGGCTGCGGTGTCGGGTCCTGACACCGGGGTACGAGATTCCGCCCCAGGTCGAGTGCATCCGGACGAACGTCGCGAGCGTCAGCCACGCTGTCACCGTAACGGGCGAGGAACTCGGGCCACTACGCGGAACCGAGCCATCGATCACCCTGGATGGCCAGACCTACGAATTCCCACAGACGCCCGTGCAACGAGCGACGGTGTTCGTCGACGGCGAACAGTTCTCCGAAGTGCCGGATTTTCACGCCTCGGGTCCCGACGATCCACACTACGTCCTCGACCGGGAACGCGGCCACGTCACGTTCGGCGACGGCGAGCGTGGTCGGGTCCCATCGCCGTCGGCGACGATCACCGCCGACTACGTCTACGGCGGTGGTACCGTCGGAAACGTTTCGCCGGGAGCCGTCTGGCACGTCACGGACAGCGAGCCAGCACTCACAGCGGACGTCACACCGGTCGACGTTGGCGTGACCGCACACAGTGGAGCGACGGGTGGCACCGACGCTGAGTCGATCGACGCCGCGCTCCGCCGCGCCCGCCGCGATCTCCGGCGACCGCATCGTGCGGTCACCGAAGCCGACTTCCACGCGCTCGCCGCGTCAACACCAGGCCTCAGAATCGGCCGAACGACCGTGTCGACTGACGGGTCCCAAACCACCGTCGTGGTCGTTCCGTACGCACCGCCGGACGTCCCTGCACCCGAACCGAGCCAGGGCATGCTCGAAACGGTTCGCAGCCACCTCCGCGATCGAACGCTGCTTACCGACCGCGTCCGGGTGATCGGTCCACGGTACGTCCACCTCGAGCTCACGGTCAGCTGTCGGACGCGCCCACGGTTCGCCAGCGGTGGACACGAGGTGGCGATCCGGGACGCAGTCACGTCACATCTCCACCCGCTGTTCGGTGCCGACGGCGATGGCTGGCCGTTCGGACGATCGATTACGACATCCGAACTCTCGGCGGTCATCGCCGAGGTCGATGCGATCGACCACGTCGCGGACGTCTCGATCACCGCTCACGGTGGAACGACGTTCGACGGGACGCGAGTGTCGATCGACGATCGGTCGCTGTTCGCCGTTGCCGGCGTTACCGTCGAGACCGCGAGCGGAGGTGCCGGGACGTGACGTTCTCGTTCGTAACGACGAGAAGTGAGACTGACTGGGCGGCGTGGTCGGTCCGAAACGCTGCGGTCGAAGCTGGCGGACTCACACTCGGCCAGACAACGACAGTCAGCGAGTCGACGCTCGGCTCCGGCCTCGTCGATCTCGCGGTCGATCCAACGGGCGTCCTGTATGGACTCACCACTGGCGGCGCGCTCTTCCGGTACGATCGACGAAGCGACGCTCGTGAGCGACTCCTCTCGAGCGATGCCACGTCGATCCAGACGCCGCAGGCGATCTGTGCGAACAAAACGCAGCTGTTCGTCGCCGATGGGGCCGACGGCACGATCGCGACGGTCTCCCCACGGCTCCGTCGGGTGACTGGGGCAGTCGGATCACCGACGGCAGCACTGGCGACGCTCGCCTACGGCGACGGAACGATCTGGGCGCTCGAGGGCGACGAGCGCCTCGTCACCGTTGGTAATCCTGATCTCACCATCGACTGGTGGCTTCGCTCCCCGATCGACATCGCCGCCACGGACGAGGAGACGTACGTCCTCGACGACGCCGAAGGCGGCCCGGTGTTGCGGGCGTTCGACGGCGATCGAGAGCGACGATCCGGCGCGTACCCGTTGTCGACCGCGGCGTTCGTCGCCGACGGATCGTCGTTCACGCCGACTGCCGTCGCCGCCACCACGTCGAGGGTCGTACTCGCCGGAACTCTCGAGTGCGGCGACCACGGACTCTTCGCGTGGGAGCCAGCCGATCGGTCGTTCACGCAGCTCCACACCCTGGAAGGTCGTGTCGAGGCGCTCTACTGCTGGCTGGGTGGTAGCGGCGACGGACACGTCTGCTACGCGCTGGTCGGTCCGGACCGGACCTGCTACGCGCTTCGCGAGGTCACCGAGTACGAACCACATCCGGACCGCCAGCGCCACGTCGGGCTGGCATTTCACCGGTACGATTCCGGGACCCCCGCACTCGAGTGGCACCGCCTCGCCCTCGAGATCGCTCGCTCGTCCGCGAGCACGCAGGTTCGGCTGCGCTATCACGCGAGCGATGACCCGGCCGTCCTCCCGTTCGACGCCAGTAACGAGCAGGCGATTGCGGACGTCTTCGATCCCGACGATCGTGCCGCCCTGGAGGCGGTCGGTATCGACTCCATCTGGGCGCTGCTCGAGGCCGATGTCACGACACTCGCAAGCCGAAGCGATCGACTCTCGGCGTCTGCGTTCCGGGCGCTGCAGGCGACGGCCGCTGACCGCCTGGCCACCCACGCAGAACGCGCGTGGACGACCGTCGAGCAGACCGATCCACGGGACGTTCTCCTCCACGAGGCCACCGGCCGATATCTGTACGTTGGCGTCGAACTCGTCGGGACACAGACGGCCGCGCCACTCCTCGACTCGATCACTGCCTACTGCCCGCGGCAGTCGTACCTTCGATATCTGCCGGAGGTCTACCAGGACGACGAGCGGTCGACGCAGTTCCTCGAGCGATTCCTCTCGGTGTTCGAGACCTCGTTCACCGAGATCGAAGCCGAGATCGATCGTATCGGTCGCCTCTTCGATCCCGATGGCGTACCGAGTGAGTCACTCGACTGGCTGGAAGGATGGCTCGCGGCCGACGAGTATCGTGACTGGCCCGAAGGTGCTCGTCGGGAGTTCCTCAGCCGTGCACCCGAACTCTACAGGAAGCGAGGGACACGCGTTGGCGTGCGTGAAACCGTGTCGCTCTACCTCCGCCACGCGACGTCCCACCCTCACAGCGAGAGGTCACCGAGCCGACAGGACGTTAGTTCCGTCACCGACTCCGCGACCGGTCATCGACTCTTCTTCCAGGGCCCGGCGGACCTGGATGTCATCGATCGAGAGTCGGCTCGAGCCGCGCACGAATCGACGCTCGGTGGCTCGCGGTCGTTCGTCTGCTTCTGTGGCCCACTCGAGCGTGACGATCACCGGACGGCGATCGAGCGGATCGTCGAAACGGAACAGCCTGCCCACGTCGACGGCCGCGTCGTGTCACTGACCGACGAATTCACTCTCGGCGGACAGGCATTTCTCGGACTCAATACGACGCTCGCCTCGCGCCAGTTCACGATGGGGGAGGCGATACTGGGAGAAGATACGGTACTCAGCACGCAGTGAGTCGACGGGCTGGTCGTCCCGCCTCGGCGTAGCTTACGCGCCAGCGCTCTCGAGGGCGTCTGCTAAGTCTTCGCGCTGGGTGACGCCCACGAACCGCTCGACCACCCCGTCCTCGTTCTCGATGATCAGTGTCGGGAGCGATCGTACCTGGTACTCGTTCGCGACGTCCTGTTTCTCGTCGACGTTGATCTTCTCGACTTCGAAGCGGTCTTCCCAGTCCTCGGCGAGTTCCTCGAGGATCGGATCCTGGGTCTTGCAGGGGCCACACCAGTCAGCGTAGAAGTCCTTGAGCGTGACAGTCATACGGGTCAGCGGTAGTTCCCGCGCGCCGCGCATAAGGGTTTCCCACCGGCGGTCGACGGCCCCAGGACTCGCTGAATCTGGGGGTCGCTCCCCGAGCACCGGCTGGGGACTGTCTCGTCTCACCAGTCTCGAGCCCGACGCTGTCACGGTCCACCCCGGCGCACGTCGAAAGATTTAGTGTGGGGTCGACAGTAACGGTCGGTATGGACAAAGGACAGAACACTGGTGGGTTGATGTCCAGTGCCGGGCTCGTCCGGTACTTCGACGCGGAGGACTCGAACGCGATCTTGATCAACCCGAAGACGGTCATCGCGACTGGCGTCCTGCTGGGTATTTTCATCCAGTTACTGACGTTCGTCTCGTAAGCGCGCGACGC
>LKMJ01005509.1_pt1 | contig 11928 bp, 9 predicted proteins | sample 643391 | NCBI WGS metagenome assembly LKMJ01 (sample SAMN04112250, study PRJNA286221) | soda lake metagenome | biome: soda lake; feature: Kulunda Steppe; material: water; isolation source: sample PL-Br10 brine of Picturesque Lake | place: Russia: Kulunda steppe | collected 2010-07
ATCGGTCCACTCTCCCGAGTTCGAGCGTCATCGGTCCACTCTCCCGGGTTCGAGCGTCATCGGTCCATCACCGTCGGAACGCGGGCGAACCGTTGGATCGCCGCGACGACGAGCAGCGTGATCCCCAAAAGCGCCAGCGCCAGCGGCACGATGGCGTCGATGCCGCCGGAGATGAACTCCACCCAGATCCGGGTCGGCATCGTGCGGGGGTTGTACGCCACCATCATCGTCGCGCCGAACTCGCCGATCGCCCGGGCGAACGTGAGGACGATCCCGGCGAGGATCGCCCCACGAGCGAGCGGGAGCGAGACGTTCCGAAACGTCGCGATCGGGCCGTACCCCAGCGATCGCGAGGCCTGCTCCAAACGCTCGTCGACCGCGGCGAACCCCGCGCGGGCGGTGATCACCACGAAAGGTGCGGCGACGAACGTCTGTGCGAGGATCACCCCGACGAGACTGTCGGTGAGCGGGACGCCGAGGCTCGCCGCGGCCGCGCCGATCGGCGTGAACCGCCCGACCGCGGTGAGCACCATCGCGCCGCCGACGACCGGCGGCACGACCAGCGGGAGCACGACGATCGCCTCGACCAGTCGCTTCCCGCGGAACGAGCCGCGCGCCAGGACGTACGCGAGCGGGACGCCGAGGACGGTCGCGATCGCCGTCGAGACCGGGGCCGTGAGCAGCGAGTTCCGGATGGCCGTCCGGCTGGCGGGTCGCGCGAGCGTTTCGAGCAGCGGCGCGGAGCCGGTTCGCCCGAGAAACGTCACGAAGGGGAGCGCGAAGGAGACGACCAACAGCCCGCCGAGGAGTCCCGGAACGAGGAGATCGGGAAGGCGACGGGACGCGTCGTCCCTCGACGTTCGGCGGACGAGGCTCATCCGGTCATCACCCCGGCATCACCTTGCCGACACCGCGGCATCACCCCGGCGTTGCCTCGCCAACACCGCGGCATCATTCCGGCATCACCCCGGCGGGAACGTCGCCGTGTGCGTTCGGGAACCCGTCGACCGTCAGGCCGTTCTCCTCGAGTGTTTCCCGAGCGTCGGCGAGGTATCGGACGAACGCACGGCCCGCCTCGGGGTCGTCGGCGTCCTCGAGCACCGTCGCGTTGTAGACCACGGGGGTGCCGACCGCCGTGTACCCCCCCTCGGTCGTGTAGGAGACGTCGGCGTAGCGGTCGGCGTACGCCGGGTTCGAGAAGTCGTACGCGTCGGGGAACTCGTGGAACGGGAGGTCATGGTCGACGGCCATGTTGTGATACGCGACCGCAGCGGCTCGGTTCCCGGCGTCGACGCCGGTCAACAGCTGTGGCTCCTCGGGCTCGCGATAGGCCTTCCGGGCGACCGTCTCGGCGAAGCCGTCGAGGTCGTGTTCCGCCTCGGCCAACTCGAAGGCGTGCATCGCGCGGTAGCCCAGCGGGTCGAGGTCGGGATCGCTGATCGCCAGCTCGCCCTCGTCGGCGTCGAGCGCGACCTCGTACCAGGGATCGCCCGATTCGAGCCGCTCGCCGACCCACGTCTCGGACGCGTAGGCGAGCCCGACGGCGTTGGCGGCGAACTCGACGTCCCAGTCGGCGTGCTCGTCGTAGAGGCGGTCACGCAACAGCACGTCGTCGGCGCTGATCGCGACGTCCGGACGCTTCTGGCGGTCCTCGATCATTCGCATGACGGCGTTCGCGCCGTAGTACTCGCCGTGATACGTCGTTCCGGTCTCCGCCTCGAACCCCCGGCCGACGTGTTCGTCGAGGACGACCGCGAGGCTTCCCGCGGAGAGGACCGAGACGGCGTCCGACGACCCGAGACAGCCGGCGGATCCGAGGATCCCGCCACCCGCGAGGGACGCGAGGACGGCCCGACGAGATCGAACGGTCATGGTCGATCGAACGGTCGCTTCGCCCAGTAATGTAACTTCCCATAATTAAGTTTATTATATAATGAAATCTTTATTAGTTACCCATCGTCCGTCAATCGCCCCCGGTGTGACCTCGGTCGCTTACGGATCAGTCCCAGAACGACTGGGTCCGGGCGTACTCACGTTCCTGTCTAAGCACGTCGCGGTAGAACTCGTCCTCGTCCTCCCGCAGCTTGTTGATGATCCGGGCCGCGTTGTGCGGGCCCACGCCGCGAGCCGCCATCGCGATCACCGCCCGCTTCCCGTGGCTCTGGACGAGGCCCGCGGATCGATACGCGCGCTTCGCCAGCCGCTCGCCCTCCTCGTCGCGCTCGTCGGCACGGACGGCGGCGACGCTCTCCTCGTCCCAGGGGTTGAGCGCGGCGATCCGCGTCGATCCGCAGTCGGGACACTCGGGCTGCTCGCGGACGCGGCGCACCTCCGTCGTCCGCTTCCAGTCGCCACAGTGGAGACACGCGAGGATGACGCGGTCGTTCCGGATCCGCTCGCGCACGGTCTCGATCACGTCGGCATCGGCGTTCTCCGGCACGAGGAACTCCACGCCGGCGGAACGACCGGCGGTGCCGATGGGCGTTCGCTCGCGGGCGGTCTCGACGGCGACGTTCCCCGAGCGGACGTCCGCGAGGAGGGAGGCGGTCCTCGGGACGTCGAGGTCGGCGTGGAACACCTCCCGGAGCGCCTCATCGTGGACGGGGGTTCCCTCCAGCGCCGCGAGCAGGCGGTCGCCGCCGAACCGGCCGCGACCCTCCCGATACCGCTTCACCGTCCCGAACTTCGCGGCGACCTGTGCCAGCGTGAACTTCAGCGCGTCCGAGTTCTTCAAGGCGAGCTCGAGGTACGCCTCCAGGTGGTCGGGGTCGGTCGTCTCGAGCACCTCGCGGAACGTCCCGGCGTCGACGCCCGCGGGCACCTCGAAGGCGATCCGGTAGGGGTCGACGTCCATCCCGACCGACGACCCCGTTCGCTGCCCGACGAGTGCCGCGAGCAGGCGCGCGAGCGTCTCGTTGACCTCGTGGCCGAACGGCGCGTTGACCGCGACGGTGCGGGCGGATCCCTCGACCACGATCCGCTCGTCGGTGGGTACGGGATGGCCCGCCTCGACGTGGTCGAGGATCGTCTCGAGGGCGGCGGCGACCGAGCGCTCGTCGGCCGGATAGCGGTCGGCGAGGTCGGCCGCGACCGCCTCGGGGGTGCTTCCCGCGCGAAGCGCGACCGCGACCTCCCCGCGAAGCCGGCCGACCTCGGCGGCGACGGGCTTCGGGACGGGAATCTCCTGGCCGATCCACGACGGCACCTCGCCCGCGGGGTCGGCGATCGGCGTCACGGTCACGCGCTCCTCCTCCTCGTCGACCTCCGTGATCCGCCACATCTCCCCGCGCTGGATGAACGTCTCGCCCGGCCCGGCGAAGTTCACGACGAACCGTTCGTCGAGCGTCCCGATCCCCCGTCGCGAGGAGACGTCGTACACCTCGTAGGTCGACTCGTCGGGGATCATCGAGAGGTTCGCGTAGAAGTACTGCCACGTCCCGCCCGACTTCGAGAGCGTGTCCGCCTCCTCGTCGAGCCACAGCAGGCGGTTGCCGTCGAGCTCGCGCACGACCCCCCGAAACGCCGGCTCCGAGAGCTCACGGAACGGGTCGGCGCTCGTCACCGTCTCGTAGACCTCGCGGGCGTGGATCTCCCCCTCGTCCATCACCAGCCCGACGACCTGGTTGGCGACGGTGTCGAGGCTGCCGCGGTGGATGCTCGCGGGCTCGACGAGTCCCGCCTCGGCCCGGCGGGCGATCGCCATCGCCTCCAGGGTGTCGTCGCCCCCCTGCGTCACCACCGTCCCGTGTGAGACCTGATCGCGCCGGTGGCCCGCCCGTCCGACCCGCTGGAGCAGCCGGGCGACCTCCCGCGGGCTGCCGTACTGGACCACGTGGTCGACGCTGCCGACGTCGATGCCGAGCTCCATCGAGGAGGTGCAGACCAGCCCGTCGATCTCGCCGGCCTTGAATCGGTCCTCGACGTCGATCCGGACCTCCTTCGAGAGCGATCCGTGGTGGACCTCGATCTCGACGGAGCCGTCCCGCCCATCCCGCTCGTTCCCCGCGAGTGCATCCCGCTCGTTCCCCGCGAGCGTCTTGAACCGCGCGCCGAGCGCCTCCGCGGTCTGTCGCGTGTTGACGAACACCAGCGTCGACTCGTGCTCGCGGACGATCTCCCGGATCGTCCGCACGTGGCTCGCGGTCGTCTCGTCGACGGCGAGCTCGCCGGCCAGCCGGGAGTCGCGGCCGGTGATCGGCGGGTCGAGCACCCGGACGTCCGCCCGCGACCCGGCGTCGACCTCGACCGTCTCGAACTCGCGGTCCCCCTCGCGATCCGGGTCGCGTCGACCGCAGCCGACGAGAAATCGCCCCACCTCCTCGGGGGAGCCGACGGTCGCGGAGAGGCCGATCCGTTGAAACGGTCCGGCGACGCGCCGAAGCCGTTCGAGCCCGACGGTGAGCTGGGCGCCGCGCTTCGCGGAGGCGAGCTCGTGGACCTCGTCGATCACGACGTGTTCGACGTCGGCGAGCGCCACCCGCAGCTTCGATCCCGTCAGGATCGCCTGCAGGGTCTCGGGGGTGGTGATCAGGACGTCGGGCGGATCGTCCGCCTGCTTGCCTCGCTCGTATTGGCTCGTGTCGCCGTGACGCACGGCGATCTCGAGGTCGAGCCTATCACCCCACCAGTCGAGCCGATCCATCATGTCGCGGTTGAGCGCCCGAAGGGGCGTGACGTAGAGCGCCGAGATGCCCGTCCGTGGCGGGTCGCCCGGCGCGTCACGCGCCGAAACGATCGCGTCGAGGACGGGCAACAGCGCGGTCTCCGTCTTGCCGGTGCCGGTCGGCGCGATCACCAGCGCGTTTCGCCCCGCCGCGAGCGGCGGGATCGCTCGACGCTGTGGCGCGGTCGGCGTCGAGAAGCCCCGCTCGGAGAGCGTGGTCCGCACGACCGGGCCGAGGTGCGTGAACGCGTCCATGCCCGTGGAATCCGCCATCAGTCATCATTGGGCGTTGTGCCGATTAAGGTCGTCGTCCGGGAGAACGGAGGCAGTTCCCGCCGGAACCCGTCCCGATCGGGGCCCGTTCCCGCCGAAAGCTATTCCCGCGGGAGGGAGATATTCTCACGCGTGAAACGCGAGTCGATCGTTGCCCTCCTCCTCGCGCTCCTCGCGGTCGTCGCGCTCGGCGTCGCGGCGGCGACGCTGGACACCGCCGTGACGACGGACGGGGGGGACTTCGGCGGCGGCGGCGCCGGTGACGGGGTCGCCGGACAGGATTCCCCGGAGCGGACGGGGATGGACGCGGAGCGGGGCGGCTCGATGAACTTCTCGTTGGCCGGCGTCTGTTATGAATGGCTTGCGGACCCGCCCGCGCTCCTCGCGCTCCTCGGGCTCTTCGGGCTCGTCGGCTGGCTCGCCTACCGCGACACGGGGTCGCTCTTCGCGGGCGTCGTCGTCGCCGGGACGATCTTCCTGCCCGTCGGCGTCGCATGGGTGCTTCTGACCTCGTGTCGCGAGGTCGAGTTCGACCCGCAGTTCGCGCTCGCGGACGACGAGGGCGACGCCTTCCTTTCGCCCGGCGGCGGCGCGCCCGGCGTCGGCGGCGAGGGCGACGCGGTCTCGACGCCGGAGGCGCTGTTTCTCCTCGTCGTGGTCGCGGCGCTGATCGCCAGCGTTCTCGTATTGATCGCGGCGGCCGGAGACGACGAGGACGACGGCACCCGCGGCGGCGACGAGACGGAAGTCCCCGGCGACGAGTCGGAGCCGGACCTGGTCGCGGTCGGACGCACGGCCGGCGCGGCCGCGGACCGGATCGAATCGGGCGAGGCGGACAACGAGGTCTACCGCGCCTGGCGGGAGATGACGGAGGTGCTCGACGTCGACCGCCCGGCCTCGTCGACCCCGGCGGAGTTCGCGGCGGCCGCCGTCGATGCCGGCGTCGAGCCCGAGCCGGTCGAGCGACTGACCGACGTCTTCGAGCGGGTTCGCTACGGCGGCGCCGACCCGACCGGAGATCGCGAGCGCCGGGCGGTCGACGCCCTGCGACGCATCGAGGCCGCCCACCGCGAGGACGCCGACGTGGGACGTCCGGACGGCGGCGGGGGCGACCGCTGATGCGGCTTCGAACCGCGATCGGCGCGGCGGCCGTTCTCGCCGGATTTCTCGTCGCCTTCGACCGCGGGCTCGCTGGCATCCTCGACTTCTCGTACGTCGCCGTCACGGTCGTCGGCGCGTTCGCGGTCGTGCAGGGACTTCGGTACGCGAACGCCCGACGGAGCACGGACCGACGGTCGCTCGATCCGGGCGAGCCTGAGCGTCGCACCCGCGCGGTCGTCCCCGGGGCCGATTTCGACGAGGACGTCGCGCGCTCGACCGGGACCGGCCGCCGTCGATACAAGCTCAGAAACCGCCTGCGGGACCGCGTTCGGACTGCCGCGGTCGCCGCGGTCGCCCGCGACCGCGACGTGTCACGATCGCGGGCGACCGACCTCGTGGCATCGGGGGACTGGACCGACGACCCGATCGCGGCCGCGTTTCTCGCCCCCGACGTTCCATATCCGCTTGCTCACCGCCTACGGACGCGAGTGTTCGGGCGGTCGCGCTTCCGGATCGGACTCGAAGCCGCCATGGACGCGATCGAACGGGCGGACCCGCTGGATTCGCCGACCGTCTCGCGGGGCGACGACGCGGGACGCGACCGCGACGCGGGACGTGACGGCGACGCGGGACGTGACGGCGACGACGCGGGACGCGACCGCGACGCGTCACGAGCGGAGACGCGAGGGGTGGGCCGATGAGCAACGGCGATCATGACGATATTGGCCGGGACCGGGGCGCCGATCGGAGCGACACCGACCGCGAGGCGATGCATCCGTTCGACACGGATCGGTGGACGGGGCTGGCCGGCGCGACGCTTCTGTTGATCGGCGTCGGCGTGATTACCCGGCAGCCGGGTCCGGTGCTTCTGGGTGCCGTCGGCATCGGCTACGGCCTCTACGTGCGATTCGGTGAGGCACCGCCGGCGACGCTCGAGGTCGAACGGACGGTGAGCGACGACTCGCCGGAGCCCGGCGACGAGGTGACGGTCACGGTGCGCGTCGAGAACGTCGGCGAGGCGTCGATCGCGGACCTCAGGCTCGTCGACGGCGTCCCGCCCGGACTCGAGGTGGTCGACGGGCCGGCTCGGTTCGCGACCGCCCTCCGACCCGGCGCGAGCGCGACGTTCGCCTACGCGGTGCGCGCGACTCGGGGCGAACACGAGTGGGAGACGCTGGAGGCGATCACCCGGAATCCCGCCGGCTCCAGCGAGCGGGAGACGCGGCTCGAACGCGACACGCGGATCGTCTGTATGCCGGAGCTGGCGGCCGGCGCCGACCTCCCGCTCCGCGGCCTGACGACGCAGTCCCACGGTCGCGTCTCGACCGACGTCGGCGGCTCGGGCGTCGAGTTCTTCGCGACGCGGGAGTATCGACGCGGCGACCCGTTGAAGCGGATCGACTGGAACCGCCGCGCCCGGACCGGGGAGCTGGCGACGCTGGAGTTACGCGAGGAGCGCGCCGCGACGGTCGTGTTGCTCGTCGACGCCCGCGAGGAGGCGTACGTGGCATCCGATCCGGAGGCCGACACCGCGGTCGAGGCGAGCGTCGAGGCCGCCGGACAGGCGTTCCAGGCGCTCCTCGACGCCGGCGACCGGGTGGGACTCGCGACGCTCGGCCCGCTCGACTGCTGGCTCCCGCCCGGGGCGGGAACCGACCACGCCGTCCGGGGGCGCACCACGCTCGCGACCGACCCCGCGTTGGCGCCGACGCCGAGCGATGATGGATTCTACCCGTCGCTCTGGTTTCGGCGGTTCCGTCGACGCCTTCCCGCGGACGCACAGGTGCTCTTTTTCACCCCGCTCGCCGACCGCTATGCGGCGTCCATCGCCCGTCGTATCGACGCCCACGGCCACCTCGTGACCGTGCTCTCGCCGGACGCCACGGCGCGTCGGACGGCCGGCCATCGGCTCGTCGCGTACGAACGCCGCGAACGCGTTCGGGAGCTTCGGAGCGCGGGGCTGCGCGTGGTCGAGTGGGGGGACCGGTCGTTCCCGGTCGCCGTCGCGGGTGCGACGCGGCGGTGGTCGCGATGAGCGCGTCCCCGCGATCGGCCGCCGCCGACGCGGACGTTCCCGACACGGACGCGGCCGACGCTGGTCGTGTCGATGCTGACCCAACCGACGCTGCTGACGGGGATGACGGACGCGTCTCCGGGCGCGAACGTGACGACCGTCCGCCCGTCTTCGCGGTGCTCGCGGCGTTCGTGGCCGGAACCGTCTCGTTTCTCGCCGCCCTCCTCGCGGCCCCGATCGGCGGAGCGCTCCTCGGAATCGGCGTCCTCGCGCTCGTCGTCGGATCGACGTTCGGATCGCGGCGCGCCCTCTCGTGGGCGGCGGGGATCGGGATTCTCGGGCTTGCGGTCGCAGGGTATGCCGGGGGGGCACCCGAGCCGCTGCTCGTTTCCGGTGTCGCGCTCGTGGTCGCCTGGGACGTCGCGGACCACGGGCTCTCGCTCGGCGATCACGTCGGTCGGAACGCCGGCGTCCGCCGTGCGGTTCTCGTCCATGCCGGGACGAACCTACTCGTCGGGGTTGCCTCCGTCGGCGTCGTCTACGGAACCTACGCGGTCGCAACCGGCGGCCAGCCGGTTGCGGCGCTCGCGCTCCTGCTCTTCGGCGCCGTCGTGCTCGTCTCGCTGTTCAGGTGAACACGGCCGAGAACGGCCGGGAACGGACGAGTCTCCGGCACGCGGTCGAAGACTTATGTCGAGGCCGTTCGAATCGGTCGGCCGTGCCCTCCACGACGAACGCTCCCGGCCCGGAGACGGACCGGTGTCACGACTGTAGCGAGACGATCTCGACGGACGCCAACTTCTGTCCGAACTGCGGTGCCGGACGGGACGCGGGACGCCCGCCGGCGTACTGCTCGGCCTGTGGAGCCGCCTTCTCGTCCGGCGACGAGTTCTGTGGCAACTGCGGAGCGCCGCGGTCGGACGCCGGCGGATCGGCCACGGGGCGATCGGCCCGCAGCGCCGACTCCAACGAACGTGCGTACGAGACCTTCCGTCGGCGGGTCGAACTCCACGTCGACGCGGGCTGGGAGCTTCGTCGTGACCACGGCGACCGCGTCGAGCTGGTCGACCGCGACGTCGGGTCGATCCCGATCCACGTCCTCCTGCTTTTGTTCACCGGCGGGCTCGGCAACCTGCTGTACGGCTGGTATCACTACTCGGTGCTGGCGGAGACCCGCTACCTCTCGATCGACGATCCGGATCCCGAATCCGCGGGCGACCCCGAGCCGGTCGGGACGGCGGAACGCGACGAGAGCGGGCTGACGACCGTGGCATCGTACGGGCTGAGCGTGGTGTTGATCCTCGCGGGCGCGTGGCTCGTCTCGCTCGTGGTCGGCGGCGCGACCGCCGGCGGCGCCGGGACGGCGCTCGCTACCGGGCTCGGCCTCGGTCTCATGCTCGTCGGGCTCGGGATCGCCCCGCCGATCGAACGGCGCCTCGAACGACGTCACGGCCTCGCCGAGTTCGGACGGCTACGAACCGTCGACCATCGCGTGATCCGGCCGGCCGAACGGACCGAGGAGCCGTGCGTCGTCTGTGGCGAGTCGTTCCGTGGCGGGCTCGTCCGTCGGCGACGCGACGAGACCGTGCTCGCGGGCGTGCCGGTTCGAACCCACTCGATCCGGCACAACCACTACTGTGCGGACTGCGCCCGTACGGAGCTGTTCGGCGACGATGCCGCGGTCGACGTCTCGACGGACGACGCCGGCGACGCCCGTCGATCGTTCGACGCCGAGCCGTCGAACCCCGAAATCGGCGACCCGACGAACCTCGAAACCGTCGACGATGACGGACGCGAACGATGAGCCACGGCTCCTTGCTCGTCGCCGGCGTCGTGCTCCTGTTCGGGGTCACGTTCCTCTTCGACCTTCGTGGTACGTACCGCCGGTACGTGAACGCCGAGACGCTCGTCGCGACTCACGCGGCCGACGACGAGCGGATCGTGGTCGGCCCGGTCGACGTCGACGAACCTGCCCGCCCCGAGCGACTCCCGGCCGAACGCCTTCCATCCGAGCGGCTCTCGTCCGAGGGGCTCCCGTCCGACCTCGAGGGCGAAGCCGCCCGCCCGCCCGCGGTCTGGGCATGGCGGATCCGCGAGCAGGTCTCGAGGGGGAGCAAGCGCGGCGGCACGCGTTGGCGCACCGTCGAGGGCGGCCTCGCGGTCGGCGCGGTCTCCGTGGCCGACGGGTGGGAGGACGTCCGGATCGAAAGGGAGTCGGCGATGAACGCCGAGATCGGGCCGCTCCGAGGAGCCACGGATCCGTTTGACGCGCCGGGGCTGCATCTCGGGGGGCCGGAGATCGACGTTCCGCTCGGCGAGCCGGACCCGATCACGCGGCGGCTCGAACGATGGGGGATCCTCGGCGACGACGGACTCCTCGACGCCGGTCTCTCGGTCGGCATCGGGCGGACGACCCTGACGCCCGACCGATACCAGGCAACGGTCGTGCGGGAGGGGGAGGAGCTGTTCGTGGCGGGCGAGCGGGAGGCTGGCGAGCGAAAGCGGGGCGGGCGAAAGGCGGCCGGTGACCGACCGTCGCTTCGTGCCAGCCCGACGGAACCGATGATTCTCGCTCGGGGGGACCTCGAACGGAAACGCGACCGACTTCGCCGGGCGGTTCGCCGCAAGGCGGCGGTCGCCGCGGTCGCGTTCGCGGTTGCAGTTTCCTTCGGGATCTCGACGGCGATCTAACGCGGTCGTCGAGTCGTGTCGCCCGATCAGACGCCGGTGGAGTATCGGAGGATGCCGGCGACGCCGCCGAAGGCGTCGAGCAACTGTTCGCCCTTCTCGAAGTCCGTGGAGATGAACTTCGTCTCCGTGCCGCGCTGTTCGGCGATCGCCATCAGGTGTTCGATGACGTCCTCGCGTTCCGTCACCTCGCCCTCCTCGCCGCACTCGCTGCACTCGTGGGTGGGCGTCGCGTGCCGCACGTCGACCACCTCGTACTCCTCGGTGCCGTCGGGACACTCGTAGACGACGACGTCCGAGCGGAGGTCCTCGGAGATGAGCAGGCGGTCGACGGAGCCCATTATCAGATTGCGGCGGGTCTCCTCGAAGCCGTAGGTCGCCTTCTCGCCGGTGTGGAGGTTCTCGAAGAACTCGTCCATCTGGCGTTTGTCGTCGACGATCTCCTGGTCGGCGAGCGCCTCGCTGCCGGCGTCGACGAGGTCCTTCAGCCCGGACTCGTCGGTGTAGGCGACGTCGAACTTGCCGAGCACCTTGTCCCGCAGCTCGTGGTGGAGGTAGTCGCCGTCGAGGAACTCGTCCTTCGTCGGCGAGGGGCCGCCGACGAGGATGCCGTCGAGCTCGTGTCGCTTGGGGACGAACAGGTCGTTGGCCATCCCCGCGACCTCCTGATAGAAGTTGTCGATCGCCTCCAGCCGCAGGCGGGCGAACCGTTGTGCGGACTGACCACCCTTCCGCTGTTTGCCGGGCACGAGCGAGGAGGCGGACTTGACGGCCTCGACGCGTTTGCCCTTCAGCCAGCCGACGTTCGCCTCGCGGCGGTCGAGGACGATGAGCCCGAACAGTCCGGAGTCCGCCAGCATGTGCTCCAGCGGGTCGGTGAGGAAGTTCGAGTCACAGTGGTAGCGGAACGACTCGACGGGCTCCGGGGGCGACTCCAACGTCCGGGTGACCATCTCGGTCTGTCCGCCGCCGGAGTTTACGGCCCCCGAGAAGATCACCATTCCCTTGTCCGGCGGATAGGTGTCGTAATAGCGGAGCCGATCCTTGATCGACGTGAGCGCGTCCTGGACGTTCGTGCGGGTCTGTTTCGACTTGATGTTGGCGGCCTCGCTGTGCTCCTGGGTGACGTGGGCCACCACGTCCGAGACCTGCTTGTCCTCGGGGATGTAGATGGTGACGAGCTGGGTGC
>LKMJ01005510.1_pt1 | contig 11925 bp, 15 predicted proteins | sample 643391 | NCBI WGS metagenome assembly LKMJ01 (sample SAMN04112250, study PRJNA286221) | soda lake metagenome | biome: soda lake; feature: Kulunda Steppe; material: water; isolation source: sample PL-Br10 brine of Picturesque Lake | place: Russia: Kulunda steppe | collected 2010-07
ACTCGCGCGGTAACCCGACAGTCGAGGCAGACGTTCGGACGGAAAGCGGTGGCTTCGGGCGGGCGAAAGCACCCTCCGGAGCGAGTACCGGTGAGTACGAGGCGATCGAGCTTCCAGTCGGCGAGGCAATCGCCAGCGCACGAGAACAGGCGATTCCGCGTCTCGTCGGAGAGGTGTACGCCGGGAACCAGCGCGACGTCGACGACGCTCTGCGCGGTGCAGACGGGACCGACGACTTCTCGGAAATCGGTGCCAACAGCGCAGTCGCCATCTCGATGGCCGCTGCCAAGGCGGCAGCCGACGTGCTGGGTGCGCCGCTGTTCCAGCATCTCGGCGGCACGTTCCGTGGCGACTCCTTCCCGACGCCACTCGGGAACGTCATCGGTGGCGGTGAACACGCTGCCGACGCGACGCACATCCAGGAGTTCCTCGCCGCACCGGTCGGTGCCCCATCCGTCGAGGAAGCGGTGTTCGCAAACGCGGCGGTCCACGCCGAAGTCGCAGACCTGCTCGACGAGCGCGGTGTCGCCTGCGGGAAAGGTGACGAAGGTGCGTGGGCACCCTCGATAGACGACAGCGACGCGTTCGATATCGTCACTGAGGCGATTGACACCGTCGAGGACGACGTCGGATTCGAGATTGGACTCGGGCTGGATGTCGCGGCCGCAGAGCTGTACGACGCCGAAGACGAGGTGTATCGCTACGGTGAGACGACCCGCGACACCGACGAACAGATAGCGTACATCGCCGAACTGGTTTCGGAACACAACCTGCTCTACGTCGAAGACCCCCTCGACGAGGACGATTTCGAGGGGTACGTAGAATTAACCGACAAAGTCGGACGCGAAACGCTCGTCTGCGGGGACGACCTGTTCGTCACGAACGTCGAGCGCCTCGAGCGCGGTATCGAGATGGGTGCCGCAAACAGCATCCTCATCAAGCCAAACCAGATCGGAACGCTCTCGGATACGGTCGACGCAGTCGAACTCGCCAGACGGAACGGCTACGATCCGGTTATCTCGCATCGCAGCGGAGAAACAGAAGACACGACAATCGCCCACCTCGCCGTCGCCACGGACGCGCCCTTCATCAAGACGGGCGCAGTCGGCGGCGAACGGACGGCGAAGCTGAACGAACTCATCAGGATTGAACACAACGCATGAGTGGAAACGAAAACGACGGTCTCGAGGAGTCTGAATCCGAGGTCGATCCCGAAGCCACCGAGGACGAGGGAGAGACGGCGGAGCCGGCTGCCGAGACCGAGACAGAAGAGGAACTGACCGCCGAGGCCGACGAGGCCGAGGCAGAACCAGACGTCGAGGAGGCGTCCTTCGAGAGCGAAGCGGAAGAAGACGAGGACAGCGGCGCACTCGACGAAGATGTGATGTCCGACAAGGAGGCAGACCTCCTCATTCCAGTCGAGGATTATCTGGGCTCCGGTGTCCACATCGGAACCCAACAAAAGACCGCGGACATGGAGCGGTTCATCCACCGCGTCCGTACCGACGGTCTCTACGTGCTGGACGTCGCCATGACCGACAGCCGGATTCGCACGGCAGCGAACTTCCTGTCGAACTACGACCCGGAGCAGGTGCTCGTCACCTCCTCGCGCCAGTACGGTCGGTTCCCGGCCGAGAAGTTCGCCGAGGCTGTGGGTGCCCGCGCCCGCACCGGTCGCTTCATCCCGGGGACGCTGACGAACCCCAAGTACGATGGCTACATCGAGCCAGACGTAGTCGTCGTCACCGACCCGATCGGCGACGCTCAGGCCGTCAAGGAAGCCATCACCGTCGGTATCCCGGTCATCGCCATGTGTGACTCGAACAACACCACGAGCAACGTCGACCTCGTGGTGCCGACGAACAACAAGGGTCGCAAGGCGCTGTCGGTCGTCTACTGGCTGCTCGCCAACGAGACCCTCGACCGCCGCGGTGCCGAACCTGCCTACTCGCTCGACGACTTCGAGAGCGACATCTGAGTCACGGGTTTTTGTCTGACTGTTACTGTATCGTTCTCTGCTCGATTACTCTCCCGTCGAGCGACTGCTCTATCGGACTGTCAGTTTAAGAGAAATGTAGTCGCTTGATCACGAATGAACAGCAGCAAACGATACCGAATGATATCTCGTGAACTGAAGCTGTAGAATCTATATGTTAATTCACAATCAGCAGTTACATTTATTACACGTTGTTCTAGACAAAGAGTATGGACGTACCACGACGGAAAGTGCTTTCAGGAACCACAGCTGCGGTCGCAGTAGCGATAGCAGGATGTATCGGCGGCAGCGATGGCGAGGAACCCGACGACGTCGATCTCGAGGATGATGGAGACGTCGATCCCGACGATATAAGCGTCCCGACAGTCGTCTTCTCGTTGTCACACGAGGAAAGCGAAAATCAGGTACAGGTTCGACACTCCGGTGGCAGAGGTGTCTCCGTGGACAACCTGTTTATCAGGGGCGAGGGAATCGACGAGGAGTACGACGAAACCGCCTTCATCGAACTGCCTGAAAGCGAATTCTCCGCCGGAGATATGTTCGGGTCGGGAGACAGCGTAACCGTCGAGGTGGTCGAAGATGAGTTCAGAGTCGAAGTTCTCTGGGTTGATCTGGAGTCGGAGGTCCCCGTGGTCGTCGATCAGATCGCTGTCGGCCTCGAAGAGGCATAGAGCAGGTTCCCTGCGGTGGAATTCGCCGAGAATTCGATCGGGCCACTGCTGTCGGCCAGTATCAAGCCCCTACGAGTCGTACTGGACGAAGACACAGGCCGCGAGCAGCAGCCAAATCCCGAGCGTCGGTGGGAGAACGACCTGGAAAAACGGCTCGGCGAGAGCGAGAAGCGTGGCCTCGAGTGTCTCAGGAACGGGTGTCGAACTGACGACCATCTCGACGAGAGGGTAGTCGATACGGAGGAACGACACCACTGCTCCGACGAGCAGGAGTGTCCGTGAACGTCCCGGGGGAAGCTGGTAGAGGAGAATGACGAGCGGAAAGATAGCCAACACCATGTAGAGCCGCTGGAGGGGGAAAAACAGGAGCGTGACGAGGAGCGTCCCGAGAACGGCACCCTGTCGCTGGACGTCAGTCTCGACGTCGAGATATAGGTAGCCGAGAATCGGTGCGAGGACGGCCCCCGCAAACACCGTTACGTAGGGCTCTCCGAGTCCGAAGAGGGCGGCGACCTGTCGCTGTGCACCACCTCTCGTTTGTGTCGGGTCCGGTGCGCCGTCGAATCCGTCGTACCGGCCCGTAAGCACCTCCGTGAAGTAGGTTGTCGTCAGATCCGGGCCGAGTGCGAGCAGGCCGACGAGAAGACCGACAACACCGAGAGCGAGAGCAGAGACGACGCCGCGATAGGCCCGGGCCCGAAGGAGCCATAGGCCGAGGACAGCAGGAAACACCTTCACGAGCGCGGCCGCGGCGAACGCTAGACCGGCAGTCGTGTGGCGGTTGCGGTCGAGCGCATCGAGTCCGAGTGCGATAGCGAAGGCGAGCCAGATGTTCACCTGCCCGTTGATGACCGTAATCGCGCTGTAAGCCGAGGTGAAGGCGAACCCGACGAACAACAGGGCATCGAGTCGCGTGAGTGAGACACCCCGACGTGAGAGTGCTCGCCAGAGCAAGGCAGCGATACCGGCCGCGAACAGGCCGTTGAGAACAGTCTGAATGACATACGCGATAACTGGGCTGCCAAACAGAGCGTGTGGAACAAACGCGAAGATAACGACTGGCGGATAGATGTAGTAAAATCCTGATCGATCCGGCGGATGTACGTCGTAGATGTCACCGCCCGATAACAGCGCATCTGCCGCGTAGTAGTAGACGTCCGAGGCCAGCATGAGCTGTTCGAGATCCACAAACGGCAGCGCAACAAAACTGATGAGACCCGAAATTATGCCGAAGGCGAGGACGAGGCGGGCAGTGAGTGGTGGGGTCGTGTGGCCCGGTTTATCGTCACCACCGGTCTGGGTGGACTGCTGTTGGCTGGACACACCCAGTAGGTCGGTCGACACACAATAAAATAGGTCGGTTCCAGTCGCCGAACCAGGTCGCGAACGACTCTCAGGGAATCGGATCCTCGATATCTGGGCGAGTGCCGAGTGTCAACGAGACAGTCTCGCGGTCGCCATCTCGGATGATTTCGATCTCGATGGTGTCGCCGGGGTCCGTCTCGAGAGCCAGAAACGCAGAGAGTCGCTCCTGATCGGGAATCGGCCAGTCGCCCATCCGGACGATGACGTCGCCGCCGATGAGGACTTCCTGTCCGTTGGCAATCTCCTGTTCAGCCGTGCCCTGAAGAACACCATCAGAGGGGCCGCCTTCGACGGCTTCGTGGACGTAGACCCCCCACGAAACGGGGAGGTCATTCGCCTCGATGATTGCGGGCCGGACGTCTACCAGTCTGATACCCATGTGTGAGTGGTCGTACTCGCCGTGCTCGATGAGTTCCGGAACGACGTTGTCGACCATCGCCGCCGAGATAGCGAATCCGATGTTCTCGCCCTGTCCGGCACTGATAACGCCGACGACATCACCGTCGAACGTGATCAGTGGGCCGCCGCTGTTGCCGGGATTGACCGCCGCGTCCGTCTGAATGCCGTCGGCGATGCTGAACTCCCGCCCGGGGACCCGGATATTCCGGTTCCGACCGCTGACGACGCCTGTCGTGAACGAACCGGCCAGTTCGAACGGGTTGCCGATAGCAGCGACCGGTGTGCCGACAGCTTTTGGCTCCTCGACGAGTGGGAGCGGGTCGGCCTGCTCTGGCCTGTCCTCGACTTCAAGCACTGCGAGGTCGCTGTGTGCATCCTCTCCGACGACGGTGGCCTCGCGCCATCCGACGTTCATAAACCGGACGTACGGATCGTTGTTGAAGTCGATGACGTGTTCGTTGGTCACGAGATAGGGGCCGTCGTACACCCAGGCCGTCCCACCTGCGGGACCCTCCGGAGTCTGGACCTCGACTGCCCCGACGGAATCGACGACTGCATCGTACACTGCAGTTCCTTCGGTCTCGAGTTCTGGTCCATCGATTTCGTCCGGTGCCTCGAACTCCTCGGGAAACTCCCCGAGGTCGACATCGCTCGACGACGTCTGTGTCGACCCCACCTCCTCGGGTGCCTGTAACACACATCCTGCGACACTGGCCGAAAGCAACGACCCGGTCGCAGCAAGAAGACGGCGGCGTGAAACTCCCCGCTGGTTCATACTGTAATCAATGACCCGACGACAATAAATTACTGGGCAGTGTGCATACTCGCTGGAATCGTGTGTCTGTGAACTGCGGACAGTCACTATGCGAGAGAGAGGAATACTGTACAGGTCACGACGACCAACGCAAAGAGGGGCCTCGGTCACGAGAAGAAAATTGGTCAATCGTCGGCAGTTGCGTACGCACCGCTTTGGCGTTTGATACGGTAATTTCCGGGGACACTGTTATCCCCTCCCTACTGCGGTCGACCCGTTCACTGTACAGTGCTTATCTCTCGGCGGAGTCGTTATCTCTCGGCGGAGTCATACCCTAACTCGGATGCGGTGGGGACGTTCTCGACGGCGTCCCCGCATTCGGGACACGACCGCAGTTCCGCCGCGATGTACGTGCTATCGCATGACTGACACGCATAGAGCGAGGTTGATACTGGCTCAGGTGTCTCGGATGAGCAACAGTCACTACTACGTGGGCGCTCATCCAGAAGCGTATTTATCCAGTCACGGATGCTCAGCCGCATACGTTTATAGCGCGGTCAGAACGTGTCATTTGGAATGCGCTCCGGATTCTCGCTGAGGAAACGAACCACGGGTTCGATTTCCTCCCAGCCCGGCCCCTTCACAATCGTTCCGTTATCTCTGTCCCAGACGATATAGCCCAGGCTGTCGAGTTTCGGTAGGTGAGTGTGAATCAGTTCGATCTCGGATACATCATCACCTCGTACCCCGGATTCTGTCACAGGGTTATGATCCACAAGTTCTACGAGTATCTGCCGTCGGGCCTGGTGTCCAAGCGCCGCCGCCACCTGATCGAATCCCATTGTAAGTCTCACATACTCATTCAAGTGGTCTAGCTATATCATCTCGGTGCATGGTTAACAAGGGCAATATGATGTGGTACTGTGGACATGCTCCCAAGGGTAATATGAGGTGGCACTCTCGACGGTCTCTCTTAACCACTAGACTGAGAGAGCAGATGTAATCCCCATTTGCCCGAGACTAACTACAAATACACACAACAACCACTATCAGTCCGTGTGGACCTAGTCGAACTCCTCCTCTCGGTCGTCTTGCATCGCAATGAGCGTGTTATCGGTAAGTGCCACGATGGCGCGGCGCAGCCGCTCCGTAACGGCCTGGTCGGAGATACCGAGTTCATCGGCCAGTTCTTGTGTGGACATCCGCCGCGGAATCGAGTAGTAGCCGCCCTGGACGGTGCGCATCAGTGTTTCACGCTGTGGTTGTGTCACACCGTACCACATTCCGGTCCCCGGACGGACGGGGTTGTAGATGCGACCCACTTCGAGGGTGATGTGTGCGTTCGCGCAGTAGTCTTGAAACTCGCTGAGGGCTTCGTGGGTGCGAAACCGAATCTCGAACTCCCAGGTACAGGCAGTTCCGGTGGCGCTCAACAGCTGGCCGTGCAGTTCGAGGACGCCCTGAAAGAACACGTCGCGGCCGACGTTCCAGTCGAGGGAATACAGGCGCTCGCTGTCGTGGCGCGTCACCTCGACGATCCCCTCGACAGAGGGATGATTCTCGACACTGTCCTCGAAGGACTCTCTCACGTCATCGCTCACGGAGAAAAATGGGACGGCTTTCTCGCCTAACGGAACCATGTTTTCGAGTTCTATCGTCCCGCTGTGCTCTACGTCGAGGATCCGGCCGAGTTCGAACGACTCGGCGGGAATTCGGAGGTGCGCGATGACAGCCATCCTTGTTGGAAATGGGGTTCGAGACAGGTAAATATGGGCGGCTTGGTGGACCAACCACTGCGAATTATGCTTGGTGTACCATGCTTTTCGGTAGACATATGCGTGTGGCGTGCGTCGAGTATAGTGGACTGAACGCCCTGCGCGAAGTGAGACCCTGCCTGTGCGAATGTGGTCGTGGCCTAGCATCCCTCTCTTCGAGTCGAGGATTACTGCCCCACCCACTATGACACACGATCAACTCCGCGATGTTTCGATTACTAATGCCGACGAATTCCAGGCTGTCCTTGCCGAGGCGGTCGAGAAAGCAGTCAAGTCGGACGTGGATGTCCGCGGTGCCTGGGAGTTTCGTACAGACGGCTCGACCCACGACTGGGAAGTAGAGATTGTCGAACTCGCCAGATACGAAGACGAGTGAGGGTACCACTGTGTCGACGGACACGGTAAGTTAGTCGAGCTCGCTCGACGGAGCTTATCCTATCAGAGACGATTTTCCAGGGAGGTGTTCTTCGAGAGCGGTCGAATAACCGTTGTGGGGACTCGTCGGCTATCAGCGGCCAGTTTCAACGAACAGTGAATTGCTCTTGCATATCAATTTGTGCCATTGGTAGTTACATTTGGAGCACTCAAACTGATGGTAGGCCTCTCCGCTGTTGATCTCCGTTCCCGTCGATTCAGTGAAGGTGTCCCCACACTCAGGGCAATCTGTATAGGGCATATCTTCTAGGTGGACATACTCACAGAAGCCTTGTTGGGCTGGTTGACCATGCTGTTCAGTTTACAGGCGTAGAAAGGAGGTATTCAACAGGGAGTTTTGTGAAATAAAGTTCTGCATCGAACCGTCCCTCCGAAGTAGTGGTGACGGCCAGTGTCCCAGTATTCGATATAGGGATATACAGTTTATTCTGATATCCTATTTAACAAGAACAAGATACTAGAGAGTGGCAGACAAACAGGTGCGCATGGCAACAAAGCAATCGTCCCCGAACGGAGGGATTCCAGCCGCTGCAAAGCCGGATTTTCTCCGTCCGGGAATTCGCTGTGCGCTGGAGATGGTACTCGCCGGCGGACTCGTCCTGCTTGTCGGTCTGCCAGCAGAGAACATCATCTACTTTGGGGCAGTAGTCACACTCGCAGTTGTGGTCATGGTGGTCGTGCTGTTCTGGGCGCTCAACCAGCAGATGGAACAGTGGATCGAAGCAAGCCAGCAGGGACTCAGACAGTAACTCCGGTCAATCCCATCATCGTTTAAGTGGGTGACCCGAGTAAGTACAACTGGTATGGAACTCACATGGCATGGCCACTCCACGTGGGCCGTCGAACTCGGGACGACCAGCCTGCTCATCGACCCCTTCTTCGACAACCCGAAGACAGAGACGGATCCGGCGGAACTCGACCCGGATTACGTCCTGTTGACCCACGGTCACGCAGACCACATTGCCGACGTCGGCCACTTCAGTGAGGCGACCGTCGCCGGCACGCCAGAGGTTGTCGGCTACGTCGAAGACGAATACGGCGTCGAGGAGACCATCGGGTTCAACATCGGCGGAACAATCGAACTCGGTGACGCGTACGTGACGATGCACCGTGCAGACCACACGAACGGTCTGGACACCGATTACGGTACTTCCGGCGGGATGCCAGCGGGCTATGTCATCTCGGATACGAAACCGACCCAGATCAGCGACGAGGACTCGACGACGTTCTATCACACGGGCGACACCGGCCTGATGACGGAGATGCGAGACGTCATCGGTCCGTTCCTCGAACCCGACGCCGTCGCGTTGCCCGTCGGTGATCACTTCACGATGGGGCCACAGCAGGCCTCGATCGCCGCCGACTGGCTCGACGTCGACTACGCGCTGCCGATGCACTACGACTCGTTCCCGCCGATCGAAATCGACATCAGAGACTTCGAGAACGAAATACAAGGGAACGCGCCGGGTGCCGAAGCTGTCGTTCTCGAGGGCGACGAAACGTTCGAACTGTAAGGATTCAATAGCGCTACTTCTTTTTTGGCAAGACTGAACGGAGACAAAGGGGTTTAGGTTGTACAAACCGGAGTAGTAGCCGATGTCAGATATCAACGTCACGAGTACGTGTGAGGAAGAGTACACAGTCGAAAGCATTGTCGGGGACTGGGACCTGGTCGTCGACGCGCTCGAAGAGAACGGCCCAAGCGCAAACCAGGTGCTGGTAGCAAGCTACGCATCCTGTTACCTCCCAGCATTCCGCGTCGCTGCAAACAAGGAAGGATTCGACGACGTTGGTACCATCGAGATAGAGTCCGAAGCAAACCTCGATGACGACGACGACCTGACGGACATCTCCTGGGAGCTTCATGTCGAGGAGGACCTCGGCGATTCCGTCGACGACGTCGTGTCCCGTGCAGAGGACATCTGCCACGTCCACTCCGCACTTCGGGAGGGACTGCACGCGGATATTACCGTCACCGACGGCGCAGACCTGTAACGTCGAGCGTCGTCGAGTCGTCTCTTTTGGAAAACGCTCATAGGGTACCCCATCCTAGCGGTTGGTATGAGCAACGAGTGGCGCGACAGTCTCGCAGGCGCGCGCATGCAGGTCGACCAACAGTTCAACGACCGGGTGCTATCCTCACAGTTCACCAACCAGCAGTGGGGACTCATCATGACTGCTGTGGAGTTCGATATCGAGAACCCGGAGGATCCCGATTCGGCCGAACTCGTCGCGAACACGGGCCAGGTCGAACACATCATTCCCGAACTGGAGAACCTTCCCGAAGGGATGGGGGCTCCGGGAATGGGACAGGAGAGCAGTCGAAGCAGCGGGGGTGGGAGTATCCTTGGCCGAATCCGAGGGCTCTTGACCGGTGACAGCGGGGGGACATCAGACGACGAGACGCTCGAAGCCGCCTCGATGCTCGCAAACGAGTATGCCGGTGAGCTTCAGACGTTTCTCGAAGAACAGGGCCGCTGGGAGCCTCTCTGTGAGAGTGCCGCAGCGAGTCAGTGACGACTGACCCGCCAGTTAGTAGTCCCCGCCACGAAAGAGCGTCAACTCCTCTACCTCGTAGATGTTGATGAGCTCGTTGATGATTTCGTCGTAGGACTCGTCCTCGATACGGAGGGTATCGAGGCGCTCTACGGTCTCCTCGTCGAGGTCTATCGTAGGCATGGTTGTCCCTTGGTGAGGAAATAACTTAAGCCACCGGGTGGGTGATGTCGATGACCCGAGACGAGTTGCTGAATACCGAGTGGCATTGTGAGACAGTCACTCTGTGGGCGAGGTGTCTCTGATTGGAAAAGTGATGAGGCAGGGACTCACGCCGCCGCTTCCTCGGGGACTTCCTTCATCCGCAACAGCACGAACGAGAACGCACCGATGACGAAGACGCCCACAGGAATCGGCGTACCGACGGTATCGCGTTCGAGATAGTAGAGCCAGGACGACCCAGCCATCGCGACAGCACCGACGCCGAGCAGGGCACCCATCACACGGACTTCGCTGACTGGAAGTCGCTCGACTGTCGCGTCGGTCCTGAAATACAGCGCGAGACTGAGAGCGAACGCCAGTGCGAACGCGACAGCCGCCACTGTCCAGAGGAGACTCGCCTGCAGTAGTGTTCCGTCGTAGACCATCGACGAGGTGGGTGGAGACGTGACGTAGAGTCCGCTAAACAGCTCAGTCCCGGCGTACTGGGCGTCGAGAAACTCGTCGAAGTTCTCTATCGCAATCTCGCCGTCGACGGCGGTCTGCTGGCGAAATTGCAGTTCGAAGAGGGCAAACCGAAGGAAGAAGATCGTTCCCTCGACAGCCGGGAACTCCTCGACTGTTGCACTGGAGTGATAGACGACGTTCCAGGGAACGAGCAACGATACCCACGCAGCAAGCACGGCCAGTTCGCTCGTGTACTTGGACCGGACCCACATTTTCGTATGGACGAACTCGTGACTCGCATAAAGAGATTAGGTCTCTCGTGTCAACGTGAGCGAGAGACTGCCGAAACAACGCCGTTTTATAGAGAGATGTACAACGATACCTAATTGCACTGATGAGGGAGACCCTGGTCCCCGTTGCAGTTGCTCTCCTCTGTATCGCCGCGCTCGGTCTGGGAGCGGCGACGTTGTCGACCGATCTCGGCGGCGGAGACTCGGGACCTGTCCAGTTCGAAACCTCCCCGGAAAGCCAGAACGACACCTCATCGGTCGGAGAGTCTGAGAGCATCGAACAAGCCGAAGAGGTAGAGCCACAACCGCTCCACGAAGACGACGAGTGTATTGCGGGGTACGATCAGACAGACGTCTCCTGGGTCGTGACGATAGTTGCGTTCAGTGTCGCGCTCCTCGTATTTATCCGGACACGAGAACTAATGCTGGCGGCAGTCACGCTCCCTGTCATCTTCCTCCCGCTGATGTTCGTCATGGTCGGCGTGTTCGCGTTCCTCGGCTGTCCGGTGCCGGCCGAGCAAGCAGCGACCGAGATGGCTGAACAGGAGGTCGCTAACGAGACCTTCTCGGACGCGTTCGGGAGCGGTGACGGCGAGGAAGAATCAGCACCCATCGCGGACAGACTTCGCCTGGGTGGGTTCTTCCTCGGTATCGCGCTGATACTGCTCATCTTTGGCTACCTGGTCCAGCGTGCGAAATCGAGCAGTGAGCCTGGAGAACAGGTGGTAGAAAGGGAGGGTGCGGAGATCGACTACGAAATCGCGAGCGCCGCAGGTGATGCTGCCGACGAACTGGCTGAGGACACCGACACCGAAAACGGCGTCTACCGGGCGTGGGCTCGGATGACAGAGGTGCTTGATGTAGAGCACCCGAACACGAGTACGCCAGGAGAGTTTGCCGACGCCGCACTGGCCGCGGGGTTGAACCCCGAGGACGTTTCGGAGTTGACCGAGTTGTTCGAAGAAGTCAGATACGGGACAACCGACGTGACGCCCGAACAGGAAGACCGTGCGAAAGCGGCGCTCCGTCGGATAGAACAGACACACTCGACGCTGAGTGAAGACGACCAGTCGTCCTC
>LKMJ01005512.1_pt1 | contig 11924 bp, 6 predicted proteins | sample 643391 | NCBI WGS metagenome assembly LKMJ01 (sample SAMN04112250, study PRJNA286221) | soda lake metagenome | biome: soda lake; feature: Kulunda Steppe; material: water; isolation source: sample PL-Br10 brine of Picturesque Lake | place: Russia: Kulunda steppe | collected 2010-07
CGCGGCTGCCGACCGGTCCGCTATCTTCACGACGGGAGCTGTCGCACAGGCGGAGTGGGACGAACAACAGATATCCGACGTGTTCTGGCTCATCGTCCCGCCGGCGCTGTTGCTCGTGTTCGCCGTGCTGGCCGTCGCCTACCGCGACCTCGTCGACGTACTGCTCGGGTTCACGGGTGTCTGTGTCTCGCTCGTCTGGTTTTTTGGCATCCTCGGGTGGCTCGGCATCCCCGCAGGGTTCGCCAGCATCGTCGGTCCAGTGCTCATCGTCGCGCTGAGTATCGACTTCGGCCTGCACGTGTTCATGCGGTATCGAGAACAGCGAACGCGACCGCAGGGCACCCTCGAGGCAGGTGAGCGTCCGGTCGACGGTGTCCGGTCTGCGATGCGGCGGTCGACCGCCTCGGTGATGGTCGCGTTCTTGCTGGTCGCGATAACCGCCAGTGTCGGCTTTCTCGCGAACATCACCAACCCCATCGGCTTCATCCGCGCGTTCGGTATCGTCGTCACACTCGGCGTGCTCTCGTCCGTATTCGTCTTCGTGACGCTGGTCCCAGCGCTGAAAGTTCGCATCGACACGGCACTCGAAGCCCGGGGCATCGACCGCCGAAACACCGCGCTGGGGACGAGCGGACGGCTCGAACCGCTACTGTCGTCGGGCGTCACGCTGGCGCGACACGGTGCCGTCGTCGTGGTCGTTCTCGCAGTGCTGGTCGGCGGGGTCGGACTGCTCGCGTATACGGACCTCGACAGACAGGGCTTCCAGGAGGATTTCGTCACCGACGACGACTGGCAGACCGACCTTCCCGGACCGGTCGGCTGGAGCGCACACGAAACCGCGTACCGACAGAACCAGAACTACGTTCGGTCGAACTTCCAGTCCGACGACGACCGCGAGCGACGGACGCTGTTCCTGATACGAGGTAACGTTACCGACCCCGCGGCACTCGAAGCCGTCCACCGGGGAACGAACGTCGCTGCCGAGAGCGAGTTGACCTTCGAACAGAGTGGCGAGATGCCAGCCGTCTCACCGCTCTCGCTGGCCGTCGAAACGGCGCTCGAAGACGACGAGGTCGCCGCGTTGCTCGCCGGCGTGGCCGAAGAGGACGAACAGCTCGATTCACTTCTCTCGTCGGTCGCCGATGAGAACGAAGCGTTCGGACAGCGAATGGCGGCGACGACGGCTGCCCCAGCCGACGGGGAGCTCACGCCGCTTTTCGACGCGCTCTACGACCACCGGAAGGAAGCCAGCACCGTCCTCGAACGGACCGACGGCGAGTACCAGTCGATGCGTCTCGTCGTCCCCGTAGAACAGGGGCTGGACGTCGACGAGCGAGGCGAGGAGATGCACGGTATCGCCGACGAGATGGCGACCGACGGCTACGACGTCGTCCCCGTCGACTTCGCGACCGTCTCGAACGCCGGTCTCGGTGAGATTGCCGACAGCATCGTCTGGACGATGGCGCTCGCGTTCGCTGGCGTCGGACTCGTTCTCGCCATCACGTACCGTCTCGAACGGGGAACCGCGACGCTCGGTCTCCTCACAGTCGTCCCGATTGTCCTGGTCGTCGGCTCCGTGTTCGCCGGGATGGCCCTCCTCGGTCTCTCGCTGACGTTCGTCACTGCCTTCCTCGTCAGCATCACCATCGGGCTGGGAATCGACTACAACATTCACGTGAGCGACCGGTTCGCCAGCGAGCTCGACAGCGGAGCCGACCCGGTCGCGGCGCTCTCGACGACGGTCACCGGGACCGGCGGGGCGCTGCTCGGGAGCGCGCTCACCTCGAGTGCGGCGTTCGCGACGCTCCTGTTGCACCCCTCGATTGTCTTCCAGTCGTTCGGGTTCATCGTCGTCATAGCGCTCGTGCTATCGTTTATCGTCAGCGTCTTCGTGTTTCCGAGCATGCTGTTGCTGTGGGCGCGAGCGATGGGGACGTGAACTCGCTCGTGGCAAACGAGTCAGCTGGCTGCCAGCTCCCCAACGAAAACCCCTTTGAGGTCTGCACACCAAGAAGCGGTATGACCAAGCGCCACGTCTCTCTGCCCGATGAGATGGCAGAGAGCTTGCAGGAGTTCGTCGAGGAGGTCGACCGCCGGCTTGCCAGCGACGAGGACACCTGCGCCGTGGTCGAGGACGTACTCGTGGACCTGCACGGGGACCGCGATGCCTACGAGCGGTGGCAGTCCGGCGGCGACGTCTCGCCCGCCGAGCGTGTCCGGCTCCAGAGCTACGACCCCTGTAACACGACGCTGGAAAGCGAGTACTACGCCGAACTCGAAGTCCAGGACGAGGAGTTCCAGCGCTCGAAACACCTCCAGTGGCTCTGGCGGCAGTTCGACGCGACACCGATGGCCGACAACGTCGACTTCGCCCTCGCCTTCCGAGGGATGCTCGCCACCCACCTCTTCGAGGAGTGTGGCGACAACTGTCGGTTCTTCAAGGGTATCTCGATGACCTACGGCCACAACATCACCGTGGGAGACAACGTCGTCGTCCACGACGACGTTCATCTCGACGACCGCGGGAAGCTGACCATCGGGGACCGCGTCTCCATCTCCGACAGCGCCCACGTCTACAGCCACGACCACGACGTCGTCGACCAGACCGAAGTCCGGAACTACCACACCATTATCGAGGACGACGCGCGAATCACGTTCGACTCGATGGTCCGGGCGGGCGTTCATATTGGAGAGAACGCGATTCTCGCGGCGAAAGCCATTGCCCAGCGCGACATCCCTGCCCACCACATCGCGGCTGGCTCGCCCGCCGAATCCATCGCCGTCAAGCCCGGCTGGGAGTCCGTGGCGACGCCGCTCGACGACGCCAATGCCGACCGCCGCGAGGAGCGCCGCATCGAGTACGACCTCCCCGACGACCTCGCTATCTTCGACGAGTTCGAGCGCGACCTCAACCCGCCTGACGAGTAGCGCCGAATACTCACCGCTGATAATCAAGGGGACGTATTTATAATTTCAGTGACTAACATGGTACCTGTTGATGTATCTTCGGCGCAGCATCGAGTTCGTCCGACAACTCGAAAAGGAGCTCTCTCTGTTCAATATCGAGCCAGACGACCCTCTCGAGGAGCGTCTTGCAACGCTTTTCGAGACGCAAAACGTCGTATTCGCAACCGAACAAACCAGTTCGGGAAAGCCGGCAATCGCAGTTCTCAGCAATCGAAACGGCGTACTGGCAGTCCTTGCTGTGTCAACGCTCCGGGCGTTAACAGACCATCACGGGGCACGTGCAGGCACGACCGGGTTTGCCGATGGCGAGTACGAAGACATTCTCAGCCATCTCAAGGAGACGACTTTTACGTCCTACGATATCGGACAACTACTGTCCGCCTCGCGAGAGATTGAAGACCGCGCTCGTCGCGTCGGAGACGGGACGGTCCACGCTGGCTTTCAGCGTGTCTCCGTGATGCACGACCAGCAGACCATCTACGCGGATCTGGCTCGTCGAGGAATCGATGTCCACGCCTATGGTGTTCCCGATACCAGCCCACCAGCACTCGGAAACGGGACGGTCCACGCGGTCGAGAACGACGAAATCAGGCAGATGTGGTTTGTCGTCTTCGACGGCGGAGGCGACGAGAGCCAGAAAACGGCCTTGCTCGCCGAGGAACAGGCCGAAAACAGCTTCTATGGGGCGTGGACGTACGACCCAGGTATCGTTGACTCTCTCTGCGAGTACCTCGAACAGAAATACGTCGATTCTGCTGCCGACACTCGCTCATCGCTGCGAGAGTGAACACGAGTCGTTTCGCCTCTTTTCCGCGTGTGAAGATATCGGATATCCATACTGTGGAACAACACGGAAGTCGAGCTACACGACCAGACAGCAGTCACTCGGGCCATGGCGGCTCAATGCTGGGTTTTCGCGGCCTGGAACAACCAAGATACTGTCGTCGCAGTGAACACAGCCTCGTCTGACTGATATGCCACTCGTGGACGGTCATCACGTTCTCGAGCGTACGCCTGGACGTGACTCTCGTTCATGTCACGATACGTGATCGGCAAGTTCGGCCCCTGATACTCCGGTTTTGGGCTAGTGTGGCTCGTGCGAATCAGGATTGATAACCACGAGGAGACGCTTTTATCTGGAACCCCCGTAGACCAGAGCCATGACCTCGAGAACGACTGGTGTCGTTCAGGGTACGTGGCCCCAGAAGGCGATCCCCGCAAGGGAAACTGTCGTGTATCTCGATTCCAGTCCAGAATCACGGACGCAGACGGCTTCAGAACTCGATTCAGAACTGGCTGAACACACCGTCGAGACGCCGAGCGAACCGGAGGTGGTGCTCGAACGCATCGAGAGCGACGTCGTCTGTTGTTTCGTCTGTGACCCTGACACGGAACACTGGAACATCGTGGAACTTCTCGAACGGATACGACATCTCGATTCCACGCTTCCCGTGGTGCTCTACACGGGGCGCGAAGAGCGAATCGCAGAGAGTATCGCTGCAGGCGCGACCAACTATCTGCACCGAACGGGTCGGGGGGCGTCGACTGCACTCGTCGCACTCGTTTCGAGAGTTGCGGAGAACTACCAGGGACAAAAGAGAGAGCAACTGGAAACAAGACGGTGTCTATCTGTGCTCGAACAGCTCCCAGAGGCCGTCTTCGTCACCGACCGCGATGGAACGTTCACCTGGGTGTGTCCGAACTCCGAGCACGCATTTGCGTACTCTTCGGCCGAGATAGCGGAGATGGGAACGGTCGAGAATCTATTCGAGGAGAAGGTCGGCGAGCTTCGGACCGTCGAAGGAAACGAGGTGACAGAGCTCCAGACGGCGATTACGGCACCAGATGGTGAGAAACGCGAGGTCCTCGTGACTGCCCAACCGATATCGGTGCTCGACGGTAACATTCTTTACACCATTCGGAATCTGAGCGAGCGTGTGGGGTACGGCCAGCAACTCGCTGGATTGCACGCAACGACGAAGAAGCTCATGGACGCACAGCGCGTCGAAGCGCTCGGAAAGATTGTCTGTGATACCATCGAGGACGTACTGGATATCTCTGCGGGAGGCGTCGCACAGTACGAACAGGACGTGGACGGATTCGTTCCGCTCGCATTGACTCCAGGTCTGCGGGAACTCTTCGATGGAGAACCCAACGTCCTCCCGGACGGCAGCCTTCCGGAACGAGTGCTCGAACAGGAGGAGAACCTCGTGTTCGAGGATGTCTCCGAGCTATCGTTACCCGAGCTTGCCGGAACCGATGTTTCTGACCGACCGCAGTTCGGCATGCGACTCGACGACAGGACAGTGCTGGGCATTACTGCCGATGAGTCGGGAGCACTGGACCAGCAGACACTCGAACTGGCACGGATTCTCGGGGAACAGGCCGCGATTGCACTCGACCGAATCGAGCGCGAGCAGGAACTGGAGCTGTTCCGGTCGTTGATGGATCAGTCCACGGACGCTGTCTTCGTGGAAGACCCGGAGACTGGTGAGATTCTCGACGTCAACGAGACAGCGTGCCGTCAGCTCGGCTACTCCAGGGACGTACTCGTCGGGATGGCGGTTCCTGATATCGAGGCCAACCTCGATTCCCGGGACGAGTATCAAAACTTCGTCGCCAAACTGCGGGAACGGGATGAAAGTCCCTTCGATGGGGTCCTTCGCCGAAAGGACGGAACGACGTTTCCGGTGGCTGTCAATGCCGCATACGTTACCCTTGATGAAGAACACGAGTACGTTCTTGCTATTGCACGTGACGTCACTGAACAGCGAAGGCGCGAGCGAGAACTCCAACGGAGCAAGGAATTTCTCGAGAAAACCCAGGAGATTGCAACTATTGGTGGATGGGATTACGACAGCCGAAGCGACTGCTTGCGCTGGACCGACGAAGTCTATCGCATCCACGCTCTCGATGACGAATTCGACCCGACCGTCGAAGAGACACTCGAATGTTATCACGAGCACGACAGACAGCAGATTACAGATGCGTTCGAACAGTTGCGAACGGCGGGCGAGCCCTACGATCTCGAATTACGCATAGTCAGGCCGGACGGTGAAGTGCGCTGGGTTCGCTCACAGGGAGAGCCGTGGTACGAGAATGGTGAAATGAGTGGGGCTCGTGGCACGTTCCAGGATATCACCGAACGCAAGGAACGAGACCGGGAACGTCGACAGAACAAAGCGGTTCTCGAAAAAGCCCAGGCAGTCGGGAGTATCGGCTGGTGGAAAAAGGAGATTCCGTCCGATACCATCACGTGGTCGGAGCAGGTACGCGAGATGTGGGGTGCCGAGGACGACAGGACGGTCATCGATCACGAGACGTTCCTCCGGTTCGTCCATCCCGACGACAGAGCGTACGTCGACGAGCAGTGGCAAGCTGCGAAGGATGGTGCAGGATACGACGTCGAACACCGAGTTATCACAGGCTCGGGCGAACTGAAGTGGATGCGCGAAAAAGCGGACATCAGCTTCGACGAGAACGGGAGCCCGGCATCGGCAATCGGACTGGCACAGGACATCACCGCCCTGAAAGAACAGGAGCACGCATTCAAACAGCAAAAAGAGACACTGCAGGAACTACACGAGGCGACACAGCAGTTGTTGACTGTCGAAGATGAATCGGGTCTGGTAGCCTCGCTGGCCGACCAGCTCGATGACGTTTTCGATCTGAGCACGGTTGGTGTGTTGCGGTTCGACGAGCAGGCAGGACGCCTCGTGGTGGACGACGAAACCACCTCGATGTCGGTATTTTCATCCGGCCGTTCAGCGGTCGAACCGGGAGATAATTTCATCTGGGAGGCGTACCGCACAGGTGAGACCGCGCCTGTCGTCAGCGGGTGCGAAGGGACCGCTTTGGGAGAACTGCACGACGATATCACCGCAGTCCTGGCCGTCCCACTGGGTGGCCTCGGCGTGGTACTGGCGGCGACGACCGACACGGACGGTTTCCCGGAGACGACTGTCGAAGCGCTCGAAATTCTCGCGACGAACACCGAGGCAGTGTTCGACCGGATGAGAGAACGGCAGGAATCCGCCAGACTTTCAGAGAAAATCCAGAGCCACCGGAGCCGTGTTGCCGAACTGGAACGAGTCATGGAGACGTTCCAACGGATTCAGCGAAACCTCTCGAACGCCGATTCCCGCGACGCGTTCGAGCAGACGGTCACTGAGGAGCTGGCAGCGATGGCAACCCCCACGTTCGTCTGGCTCGGCCATCCTCGAACAACCGATACGGACCTCTCGACGGCGGCCTGGGCCGGCCAGGACAACGGGTATCTCGATTCGCTCCAGGTTAGCGACGACGAACAGACACCTGCACAGCGCGCAGCAGCGCAGCGACAGGTCGTCAACATCGCTTCGATATCTCGGCACGCACAGCACGAGAGCTGGGCCAGGACAGCGCTTGCCTGTGGGTTCGAATCCGCCATCAGTCTCCCGATTATGTACGATGACGTTCTCTATGGCGTGCTCACGGCGTACGCTGGAGACACCGGGGCGTTCGACGAGCTCGTTCTGGAACTGTTCGAGGACCTGGTTTCCCTGCTGGGCAACTCAGTCAGCCTGCTCGGCCAGCAGTTGGCTCTCTCGGATCACGAGTGGGTCGAAATCGAGTTCGAGCTCACCAGCGCTCAGTATCCGTTACAACAGGTAGCCACGGAAACTGGAGCGACGATACGGTTCGATACGGTACTGCAAACGACCGACGCGACAGTCCGGCTGCTCGTCACAGTCGTCGATGGAGAGCCCGAACGAGTTCTGGAAACAGTAACGCAGAACTCTCGAGTACGCGAGGCCGATCGGTTCGGTGACGAGCAGTCCCGGCGGGTGAGTCTCACCGTCGACCGACCGTTTCTGGCAACGAAGATACAGGCACATGGCGGCGAACTCGTCGAGACCGTCTCTGAGAACGGGATGACAGTTATTCGTCTCCAGCTCCCGTCGAAACTCTCGTTTCGTCCGCTCATCGAGGCACTTTCGGAGCAGTACCCGGAGATGGAGCTGCTCTCGCAGCGAACGAAAGTCTCCCGTGGTAGGCAAACGCCGACCAGGCTCCAGGAGCTGTTGACCGAGCGCCAGCTCGAGATTCTCACGGCTGCGTACCACGGCGGCTATTACGAAACACCCAGAGGCGTGAGCGGTGAACAGATTGCAGATAACTTCGACATCTCCGGACCAGTCGTCTACAACCACCTGCAAGCAGCACATCGAGCGATTCTCGAAGAAACATTCGAAACCTGAGAATCAGACGCTGATAGACGGGGCTAAACAGTTAGCCCCTATCCGATTACCAGAGACTATACAGTTATTGTATCGTTTCTCAGGGTGTCAGATGAATATGTAGCTATGGCGGTAGAGAAAGACAAGCGAGACGGTGAACAGGCAGAAGAACAAACAGAGCCGGTCGCCTGGAGTGACGTCTCGGAGGATACGGCACCACCAGATGCCACCGGGGGTTTCAAACAGGCAGAGCTACCTTCGGAACAGTTCCATCTGGACCGGGAGTACGTCGAGATGAGCGAGACCGAAGCGAAGGTGATGTTGCAAGAGCGGACGAAAGAACTCGGCGCGATTACGCGTGCGGCTCAGATGTTCAACGAACTGGACGGACGGGCTATCGAACTCGCCGATACGTACGTGACAGAGCTCCCACAGTGGTTCCAGTACCCAGACGTGACGGAAGCGAAGATATCGATCGGGGACCAGACCGTGGAGTCACGGGGCTTCCGTCGAACGTCACATCCACTCACAACAGAGACGACGTCGAACGAAGGGACACCCATTACGGTGGAAGTCGTCTACACTGAAGCACGTCCCGAGGAGGACGATGGTCCGTGGATAGCCGAAGAGCAAGAGCTAATCGATACGATTGTCTCGTTCATCGAGGGCTATGTAATCCAGTGGGAGAGCAGAGAACGGACAAAAGCGCAACTCGAACGCCAACAGGCCGTCGCCGAAGACGTCGAGCGCGGAGTCGAAGAGGTCAAACAGACCTCCGACGATGTCGCAGAGAGCGCCGAAGAGATCAGCTCACACGCACATAACTCCGCGGAGTCGATGAGCCAGGTCTCAAGTGAAGTCGCGGATATGTCCGCCACAGTCGAGGAAATCGCCTCGACAGCGGACGAGGTTGCGGCAACGAGCCAGCAGGCAGAAGAGCTCGCAGAACAGGGGCGAGAAGCAGCAACCGGAGCGATCGAAGTCATGGACGAAATCGATGTTTCGACCCAGGAGGTCGCGACGGACATCGATAGCCTCGAGGACAACATCAACGAAATCGACGAAATCGTCGAGGTGATCAACGATATCGCCGACCAGACGAACATGCTGGCGTTGAACGCCTCGATCGAGGCAGCGCGCGCTGGCGAGGCGGGAGAAGGGTTCGCTGTCGTGGCCGACGAGGTCAAAGCGCTCGCTGGGGAGTCCCAGGACCACGCGAGCGATATCGAGCGCATGGTCGGAGACATCAAAGAGGAGAGTGCCGACGCGGTTGCGAGCCTCGAGGAGACGACCGAGCGAGTTGAAGAAGGAATCGAACAGGTCGAATCCGCGATGGAAACCTTGCAGGAAATTGCTAACGCCGTCAAGGAATCCTCCGAAGGGATTCAGGAGGTCGCCGGCGCGACGGACGACCAGGCGGCAAGCACCGAAGAGGTCGCAAGTATGATAGACGAACTCGTCGAAGAGTCCGAAGCGGTCGCTGAAGAAATCGAGGCTGTCGCGGCAGCCAACGAGGAGCAGGCAGCAAAAGTATCGGAGATCAACACCACGGTCATGGAGCTGACCGAGCTATGAGCGTGACACAGCAGTCGCCGGATGGGGGTGCCGGAGAGAGTACCCAGGTGCTTACGTTCGGAATCGGCACGCAAGCGTACTGCATCGAGTTAGAGTACGTAACCGAAATCATCGACGGTGGAGAGATGACGTCCGTACCGAATACGCCTGCTCACGTCGAGGGTATCATGGATTTGCGGGGGCAGACGACGACAATCGTCAACCCACTCGTTTTGCTGGAAGGCGAAACCGTCGATCCCGACGAGTTACTCACGGACGGCGGCGAGACGACAAACCGTGTTCTCATGCTCGACAGACAGCTTGTCGACGGCGACGGAGCCATCGGATGGCTGGTCTCGACAGTGTCAGCAGTGACCGAGATTCCGATCGACACACTCGAAGCCGAAGGGATCACGGACTCTGCCATGTTCCAGGGTGTCGTCAAACGAGACGACAGTGACGACTTCCTGATCTGGCTCGATCCGGAGGAGATGACCGGATAAATAAATTCCATAATATTTACTCGGAAAATAGAAACAAGTACTTCAAATTTCACCCCTATTGTGTAACAAATGAACACCAAACGAATTTCCACTGGCGTCGAGGGGCTGGACGGGATACTGGACGGCGGGCTCATCAAGGGCCGGAACGCCCTCGTCCGAGGGTCGCCGGGGTCAGGAAAAACGGTTTTCGGCCTGTACTTCCTCTCGGCAGGAATCGACGACGGGGAGACCAGTCTGTACGTCAACCTGGGCGAACCACAGGCGTACGTCGAAGAGACAGCCGATGCGTTCGGCCTGAACACCGAGCAGATACAGTTTCACAACCTCTCGCCGACACAAGAGCAGTTCTCCGAGGACGAATCCTACAGCGTCTTCGAATCGGCGGAGGTCGAACAGCCGAAGTTCATCGCGGGGCTGCGCGAGAAAGTTGACGAAGTCGCACCGGACCGCGTCCTGCTCGACCCGATTACGGAGTTTCGGTATCTCACCAGCGACGAACGGCAGTTCCGCAAGGGGATTCTCGGCCTGCTGGACTATCTCAAAGAGATGGACGCGACAGTGATGCTCACCTCACAGGCCGGCGGTTCGGTCACGGACGACGACCTGCAGTTTCTCGTCGACGCCGTCGTCTCACTCGACGTAAGCACCGAGAGCAGAGTCGTTCACGTCTCCAAGTTCCGTGGGTCGTCGTTCCGGCGAGGGAATCACTTCTACGACATCACCGAGGAGGGACTGACCGTCTGGCCGACGCTCGTTCCTGGCGAGCAGGAGCGATCGGTCGAACCGGGCATGCTCTCCTCGGGCGTCGCGGAGCTCGACGAGCTGCTCTATGGCGGCCTGGATCAGGGAACAGTAACGATACTCAGTGGGCCGACCGGCGTCGGCAAGACCACGACCGGTCTCCAGTTTCTCGTCCAGGCAGCCCTCGAGGGAAAAAAGGGTGTTCTGTTCCAGTTCGAGGAGGCAAAGCGAACCATCCGCAAGCGGGCCGAGGCGATCGACCTCCCGCTGCAGGAGGCGCTGGACAGCGGTGTACTCTCTATCGTCGAAATCGCGCCCGACAAGTACACCGTGGGAGAGTTCGAGCATCTCCTCCGCGAGGCAGTCGACGACGGCACTGAACTGGTGATGGTAGATGGTTCTCAGGGCTTTCAGGAGAACCTCCGGGGGATAGACAACACCACTGGAGCACTGTTGCGCGTGGGTCGATATCTGCGGACCGCTGGGGTTTCCACCATCCTCGTCAACGAAGTTCACAACATCACTGGCGAGTTCCATGCGACCGAGGAGCGGACGAGCAATCTCGCGGACAACATTATCTTCTTGCGTCATGTCGAGTATCGCGGAGAGATGCGGAAAGTCATCGGGACGCTCAAGATGCGGACGAGCGACTTCGAGCGCAGCCTCCGCGAACTCGAGATAACGACAGACGGGATTCGCGTTGGTGAACCACTGCCACAGCTTCGAGGAATCCTCACCGGAACGCCGGAGTGGAACAACGGTGATAACGGCAGCCTGGAGTGATGTGGCGCGAATATGAGTAACGAATACAGCAGCTGACGGTTCGAACATCATGACTATGACCGACGAGACGACGACCCCAGAGACAGCGAGGGAAACCAGGCGTATTCTGACCCTGGTCACCGACCGGGGAAACAGACGTGTGCTCGAAGAGTGGCTC
>LKMJ01005513.1_pt1 | contig 11923 bp, 13 predicted proteins | sample 643391 | NCBI WGS metagenome assembly LKMJ01 (sample SAMN04112250, study PRJNA286221) | soda lake metagenome | biome: soda lake; feature: Kulunda Steppe; material: water; isolation source: sample PL-Br10 brine of Picturesque Lake | place: Russia: Kulunda steppe | collected 2010-07
CCCCATCGAGGTTGAGGGAACTGTCCAAGACGTGAACGATCTCGATACGATAACGGCACCGCTTTCGGGGAAAGAGTGCTATGCCTGGGCAACGCTCAGAAAAAACGGAAAGTCGATACGGACAGTAACCGCAAAAAGTACAAGACCGAAGTTCGGGCAAAACACGCGACACCGTTTGTTCTCCGTGACGACTCTGGCGGCGAGATCGAAGTCAATCCCGAGAATGCATCGCTATCATTCGATGAGGTTGCCTATTCGGTCGAATATGGAGACGAAGTTGCCGACGAGGCGAGACAGCGAGTTCGAAACCTCCCTGCGGACGAGATTCGAGTAACGGGCCGTCAGTCCGAAGAAGAGATGGAACCAGACGACTTGCTCACTCCGACAAATCCCAAATACGAAGAGTACGCGCTGATCCCCGGAGATGAGGTCCACGTCTATGGTGCGGAGGCACAAGCGCCAACAAATCGGAGCAGACAGGCTGAACTAATCGGCGACGACTTTTATACGATCACAGAGGGTGATGAGTCGGCCGCGATCAAAAAGAAACTGCTCGGTGCGGTGATCACTTGTCTTCTTGGCTTACCGGTGCTTGGCTTTTCGCTGTTTGTGATCTATGGTGGAATCATGAATATTCTGGAGATAATATATCGCATACACACTTGGATCCTCTGGCAACTCGTGGTTCGTATGCGTGTATCGCCAGCTGCCGCCACACTACCGACGATAGGCGGGCTATTGGGAGGAGCGATCCGTTCAGCAGTCAGTAAGCAGCTCTACGTAACAGTTAATTCGCGTGGGACTGTCTGAAATCAAGGGAGACCCAGTGCTGAATAGACACTCTGTATCTTGCACGCTGTTTATGACAGTAGCCGCATAGACTCTACTCTGTTGTGCTATACCGTCCGCTAACAATAACAAGCCAACAATTCCACCAACTCACGGAAACTCGTCGTAGATAGACGACCGGTGGCCCACAGAGCCGATCTGCATCACTCGCGCCTCGCGGTCGAAACGGACGATAGCTCGATAGTCACCGACCCGCACAGATTGCCACGGTTTTGCACCTGTGAGAGGCTTGGCAAACTCCGGCGGGTCACGGAACTCGTCAGAAATCACGGAATCGAATTTGTCGAGAAACCGTTGCTGAGTTTCGGAGTTCAGGGCCGCAAGTTCGTCCGCCGCCCGCGCGGAGAGAGTCCACGTCCACCTCTCGTTACTCATCCGTGCCAAACCGCTCTCGTGCCTCTTCGGCGCTTACCGTTTCGCCCTCGGCGAACTGGCGTTCACTTACCACCAGGTCTTCGAGTGCCCGCTTCGATAGTCGGGTCCCGTACACTGCATCCCGGAGGGCTTCGCGAATGAACTCCGAGCGCGAGCTGTATCCCTGTTCCTGCCACTGCTCGTCTACATCAGCGAGAAACCCCTCCGGAAGACGAAGATTGATTTTCTCGTCGTTTCCATCAGCTGCCGTATTCGACTGTGACATACTCTGTAGTACGCACGTACTACATAAATGATTTCGGGATTCGTTGCTGTCCGGCGCTATCAAACGGCGAGGTCAAGACACCAGCAGCTGGAGCGCACGCTTTTAGGGCTCGCCCCGCTAGCAAGGAGTAGATGGACCAGGAGTACGGCCTGCTCGACACCGATGACGCGGACGCGCCGGGCGACGAGTGGGAGGAAATCGACTACACAGATACGGAAGCCGACCGCATCGCCCGCAAGCGCGACCGCGAGTTCGACCAGTTCCGCAAGCGAATCAAAGACGCCGACCAGTTCAAGCTCGAGGAGTCGGTGTTCGACGAGGCGACCTACGGCGCGCTGTACAAGCTGGTCCAGGACGGCCACATCGACGCCTTCGGCGGCCCACTCTCGACTGGCAAGGAGGCGAACGTCTACAACGCCCTCGCAGGAGACCACGAGGTGGCGGTGAAAATCTACCGCATCAACTCCTCAGATTTCCGTGAGATGGGCGAGTATCTCGAAGGTGACCCCCGTTTCGAGGAGGTCGCCAACAACAAGAAGGCGGTCGTGATGGCCTGGGTCCGCAAGGAGTTCGCCAACCTCAAGCGCGCCCGGAAAGCGGGTGTTCGGGTTCCCGAACCGCTCGCCGTCGAGCGCAACGTTCTCGTGATGGAGTACATCGGCACCGAAGAGGGGCGGGCCAAGCGGCTCACCGAAGTCCACATCGAGAACCCCGAGACGGCCTACGAAGTCGTTCGGGAGTACATGACCCGACTGTACGACGCCGGAATCGTCCACGGCGACCTCTCGGAGTTCAACATCGTCTTTCAGGAGGGACAGCTCGTCGTCATCGACGTCGGCCAGGCGGTGACGGTCCACCACCCCAACAGCGACGACTTTCTCGACCGCGACTGCAGGAACGTGGCGAAGTTCTTCGCACGACAGGGCGTCGACACCAGCGGCGACCAACTGCGGGCTCACATCGAGGAACACGCCGACCCGACGAGCTAGACCGCCGTCGCTGTCAGGGCCGGTCAGTCGTCGTCGGCCTGTGGCGGCTCGGCCATCTCCGGGGAGGCTGTTGCATCGGTCTCCAGAACAGTTCGTTCGGGAAGCTCCGGGTTCGGGGCTCGTCCGAGCGTGAGGATGCGCTCGGTAATCGTGAGCTCCTCGGGGCTCGGGCTCGGCTTCTCCATCTCCAGGAAATCGACAGCGATACCCTCCGGCTCGGTGCTGATGCGGACGGCAGCGAGCTGATAGGAGGGGAAAAAGACGGGTGGCAGGATGCCGATGAGGCCGTCCCGCCGGTGGAGACGCTTCAGCCACGTCCCGCTGTTGACGATGAGTCCGCCGTCGACGTTGCGGACAGTCGGACGGTGCGTGTGGCCGTAACAGAACAGCGCTTTCTCGGGGTCGTCCTCGAAAATCTCGCGTGCGGCGTCCTCGTACGGCGTTGCTGCGTCGACCGTCAGCGCCGTCTCGAAGAGGCCAAAACGGTTTATCGTCTTTCTGGCGTCACGCCGGAGGAGGTACAGCGGAATCCCGACGAGCAACAGGAGTCCCGCGACGGCCACGTTCGCCCCAAGAAATATCCAGGCTGCCGTGCCAGCGAGCCCGAACAGCTGGAATATCGACTGGACACGGTCGACAGGAGCCGTCCAGATGCCGGCCATATCGAGGCCGACGAGCACCGCAAGGAGGGCGCTGATGTTGAACAGGAGCAAGAACGGGAGCAAGGAGTGACGCAAGAGCGGATTCATCTCGCGGTAGAAGTACTTCGAGACGAGCCAGACTGGCATCCGCTCGGTAGGTGTGACCGCCTGAACGTCTTTCAGCCAGTTGAACTTGCCCCGGTCAGAGAGCTTCCCCGCCCGGCTGATAACCTGTGTCGTGTAGTAGTAGCCGATAGGTGTCACGTAGGGGTTGCCCCAGTCCTCGATGTGGTTGTTGTCGTCGCGCTGGTGGCCGTGTTCGAAATGAATCGCCCGGTCGCCGATGGGTCGGGAAATAGCGGGGTCCTGTTCGAGGGCGACGTTGTACTCCGCGAACCGGTCGACGAACTCCTCGTAAGCAGCCAGTTCGTAGTCGTGGTTTCCCGGCAGGAGTGTGATATCGATGGTCTCACCCGTGGCCCGAAACTGCTCGAACAGTTCGGGGTAGGACTCGACCAGCGCGTCGAACTTCTCGACACCGTCGAGCGCCGTGAACTCCCAGAGCCCGAAGGCATCGCCGTTGATGACGAGTTCGGCGTTCTCGTCGGTGTCTTCGAGCTCTTCGAGGAACTCCAGTAGCTCGTCGATAAAGGGAATCTCCTCCAGCTGCTCGTCCCCGCCGATGTGGAGGTCGCTGATGACGTAGTACACGCGGTCATCAGCGTTATTGTCATGAGCGGCAGTATCAGCGTCCCCGGCCATACCATCCCTGTGCGAGTCGAGACCAAAAAACCTTGTAGTTCCCCCGGACAGTGAAACGAAGACAATCAAACCGGGGACCGACCACCACCAGCAACAGGCAAGAGAAACGCCGCCTGTCATTATATACGGCAGGCGACAAAGCTCGAGATGTATCGATGTATCGAGAGCGCACTCTCGCGACCGACGGCGACCTCGCGGTCTCGCACGTCCCGAAAGCGGATGTGGAGGCGCGCAGTCGTCTCGAAGCGATTGCAGCTGCGGCGTTCGCCACGCCACAGGACCGCCTCGTTCACCTCACCGACCACGTGCTCGCAGCGCGGGTCGAGGGCGAGGTTGTCGGGGGTGCCGTCCTCGACATCGCCGAGGGGTCCGACGGTCCGGTCGGCATCGTCTCCTGGCTGTTCACCAGCCCCGGAGCCCAGGGACACGGCGTCGGCAGTCGGCTGCTGGAGGAGGCCATCGAATACCTGCAGGCCGAGGGCTGTCGAGCGGCAGTCGCAGTCGTTCAGTGGTCGAACACACCCTCGAGCAAGCTGTTCGCCCGGCGGGGGTTCGAGCGTACCTCCTCGCTAGCGCTCCTGCGCAGATACGGCATAAAGCAGGGCGGACTCGTCCTCGGCAAGTCCTATCACTTCATGAACGTCAGCTGTGACCTCTGGTGTCGGACTCTTTCGACGACACAGTCACCGCCCGGCAGCAAGCCGATAGCTCGAACAGTGTCGTCGCCAGGCGAAACACAGGGGGTGCGTTCACAGTGGCGGTCGGCTGGCCGGTTCCTCGAGACACTCCTCGTCCATGCGCTGTTGCTGGCGGTCGTCGTCGGTGGTGTCGCCGTCGTCAGCTGGGACCGGACGGCTCTCCTCCTGGGCGGGGTCGGTGGTGCCCTCATCGCGTTACGGTGGCTGCCGTATCTCGTGGCGACCGCACTCGACAGCCGGCGGTGGCAGTTCTGGAGCTGGGGAAACGTCTACCCGTTCGCCGGGATTATCGCTCTCTTCGGTGGGTTCCTTCCGGTTCCCGGCCACGTCGCTCCCGAGCAACGCGACTGGAGCTACGAGGAGGCGTTGCCCGTTCTGGGGCCGGCCGCAGCCGTCTGGGGCCTGATACTGGTCGCGTCCCTCGCCGTACTCGCTGGTTTCCGGGGTCAGCTCGAAGACGCCGTCTGGGAATCGCTACGGGTCACACTGACGGTGTTCGTCGTCGTCGACCTCTGGATACTCCTGTGGCCTCTCGACGGGTACAACGGTCGGGTCGTCTACGACTGGAACCGCGCAGTGTGGGCCGTGCTGTCGGCGGGGACGGCGATAGCACTGGGAGTCGTCTATCTGGGCTGACGGGAACCACCAGCGACAGAATGACGCTACTCGGCGAGCGCGTCCCTGAACCGCCGTGTGATGCGGGCGTAGTCGCGTGGAGGGCGGTCGGAGGGGTCACACGGTTCGACCTCACAGATGACGACGGACGCCCCGTCAGCGGCGACAGCCTCGCGGTAGGCTCGTTCGAACGCCCCGGCAGTCGAGACCGTCGTCGCATCGAGGCCAGCACCCTCGGCGATGGCTGCAAAGTCGACCGCCTCACCGGGTGTCGCTTGCCCGCCAGTGGTACCGAACTGGTCGTTCTTCCAGATGACGAGGGCGAGGTTCGGTGGGTCGTACTCTGCCACCGGAACGAGTGCACCCAGGGACATGAGCGTCGAGCCGTCGCCATCGAGGACGGTCACCTGCTGGTCGGTCGCCAGCGCGAGGCCGAGACCGAGCGGAGTCGTGACACCCATACTCCCCCACTGATAGAAGTTGCGAGCCCTGTCTTCGACGCCGGCGAGCACGTACGACGCGACACCGAGGTTCGAGATTATCGCGGCATCCGGCGTCGTCTCGAGGACGATTTCGGTGCATTCGAACTGGTCGGCTCTGGTGGAATCAGTACTCATCTTTTGCACCAAAGAGAGAGGCTTCGAGCAGCAGGATGTACGGTTCCTGGGTCGAGAAGGCAGTCTGTGCCGCCATATCGACGACCTCCTCGACGTCGTCGTCGCCAGTGACGCGATGGTTTCGAATCCCGAGACTGTCGAGTATCTCCGGCATCGAGTACCCGAAGGGCACCTGTGCGAGGTTGAACTCGCCCAGGTCACCTCGCCGCGTGACGAGTCCGACGAACGGGATTCGGGCCGGTTTGCTCAGCGACCCCAGCGCGTTAATCGTCGTTGCGAGACCGCTCGACTGGCAGAGCACTGCGCCGCGCTGGTGGCCGAGCCACGCTCCCGAGGCGACACCGACCGCCTGCTCCTCCCGCGTGACCTCGACGACCGTGAAGAACTCGTCGGCCTCGGCCCGCTCGATGACGGGTGAGACTACCGTATCCGGCAAGCAAGCGAGGGTCTTGACATCGTTTTTCTCGAGCGACGACAGCGCTGCTAGCTCCCACTCCATACCGTCTCTATCGCACAGAGCAGTTTCAGTGTTCGGTGCCGGTTCGGATGACATCACGGTCAACATCTCGGATCGGCCGCTCTCACAGGTCACCCCCGCGTCAGTTCGTCAGCCACTCGATTGTGACCGCCTGTCCGGGGAGCCGGGAGAAGTCACTCGCTTTCGGGACGTTTCAGTGTCTCGTCGCTTCGCGTCCCGTCGGTGGCCTCGCTCCGCCCGGAGAGGAGGACGACGAGGAGGTACAGCGCGCCGAGCAGTCGCGTGGCGGGCGTCACCCACCGCCGGAGCTCGAGCTCCTCGGGGTTCTCGTAGGCGAACGACTGGCTGAGTCGGATGAGCGGTCTAGGAGAGACGACTGCCAGCACGCCTGCGGCTCCGAGAACAGTACTCGCCAGCGGCGACTGCTTTCGACCCCGAACCAGCAACCAGACGAGCAACATCCCCTCAATCCGGGCCAGCAGCGCCGCCTGTGATCGGAGTCTCGCTTCCTCGGGGTTCTCCAGCCCGATTCGCTCGCAGGCGTCGATTATCGGCCTGGGAACGATGATTTCGACGATGCCGAAGGCGATGAAGAGCGTTCGAATCATACAGTTGCTAGTCCAGCGGGTTACAGTAAGAGACTGTACAGATGACAGTGAGAACATGTGTTGCCAAAGATGTATTAGCTTCCAGGTACTGTAGATTGTCGTGCCTAACTGCAATAACTGTAATTCGGTAGTTACGAAACAGTATGTTCGCGTGTTTTCACCGCCTGAGCTCAGCACGGTCCGTGTCTGTCCGAACTGCGAAGACATGGTTCGAGAGCAATCAGGTGTCCGTGCCTCGCGATAGCAGAGTGTCCATACAGGAGTGTTTTACCGTTCAGTAGTGGGTCTGCTCGTCTTTTGTACCAGCAACGAACGGGAAAGTATAATAATCTCTAGCCATTATATATTCAAAACTATTAAAATAGGTGTATATCTTAATACGGTATGAGATGTCTTTGGTATCTCTCCACCGCCCAGTAGAATCGGCGACCGCTTCGCGGTCGGCAGGCAGGGACCCCTTCCAGCCGGAGGGTCAGCGATGAACCAACCGGCAGTCGGCCGGCGGAAAGCGATGCAGTTGACCGTCGCTGGCGTGCTCGGAACGACCGGGCTCTCGGCGAGTGTAGTTGGCGACGACCAGCTCGACCCCGGCGAGGAGGAGTGGTCGTTCGAGACCGAGTTCGGTATCACGCGGTCGTCGCCAACCGTCGTCGACGGCACCGTCTACGTCGGCGGTCGCGACGGCGTCGTCTACGCCGTCGATGCGGACACGGCCACCGAGGAGTGGACCTACCAGACGGAGGGTGTCATCATCTCCTCGCCGACGGGACCGTCTACATCGGCAGCAACGACGGGTACGTCTACGCGCTCGATGCCGACGACGGTAGCGAACAGTGGGCGTTCGAGACCGACACCGACGCCGAGTTCAGCCACGTCTGGTCGTCGCCGACGGTCGTCGACGGCACCGTCTACGTCGGCGGCAAGGACTCGAACGTCTACGCGCTCGACGCCGACGACGGCAGCGAACAGTGGGTGTTCGACGAGCCCGAAGACTGGATCGTCTCCGCACCGACAGTCGCCGACGGCACCGTCTACATCGGCAGCGGCTCGTTCTACAACGAGGCTGAAGCCAGGGTGTACGCGCTCGACGCCGACGACGGGTCGAAGCTATGGGAGTTCGACGGCGGTGACTACATCGCCTCCTCACCGACAGTGCACGACGGTGTCGTGTACGTCGGTGACGCAGACAGCGTCCCGGCAGCGGACGAGAGCGAGGAGGTTCAACAGCTCTCCCGTCGCCCCGGTCGGACCCAGTCAACCCGGGTGACGACCACGTTCGACCCGACCGACGGGCTCGCCACCGACACCGCCAGCAGTACCGGGCCCCGGTTCCTCGACGACGAGCCGGAGCGCGTGCCAATCGGGAACGTCTACGCGCTCGACGCAGACGACGGGGCCGAGCTGTGGCACGTCGAGGCGGACGGCGTCATCAGGTCGTCGCCAACCGTCGCCGACGGGACCGTCTACATCGGCAGCCGGGACGGGAACCTGTACGCGCTCGACGCCGACGACGGGGACGAACGCTGGCGGTTCGCGACCGAGCTGGGTATCGAGCCCTCGCCCACGGTCGCCGGTGATGTCGTCTTCTTTGGAAGTTACGACGGCAGCGTCCACGCCGTGGAGACGGACGACGGCTCCGAGCTCTGGGAGTTCGAGACGGACGAGGGGTTCGTCCGCTCGTCGCCGACGGTCGTCGACGGCACCGTCTACGTCGGCGCGGACGCCGGCCACGGCGGCGAAGACGTCAAGCTGTACGCGTTGCACGCTGGCGTCGACGCATCGAGCGACTGTTCACGCACCAACAGCGGGACGCTCGGCCACCACGGGACGTGGGCAGCCAGAGCGGTCGAGGGCCCCGAGGCAGCGTTCACCGTGACGCCATCGGCGCCCGAGAGCGGCGAGCTCGTGCGGTTCGATTCAGAGCCGTCTGTCGGTCCACTGGATAGCGTCACGTGGGAAATCGACGGGTCGTCCCCGCGAAGCGAAGCGGTCATCGCGGAGACCTTCGAGGAGACCGGCGAGTACGAGGTCACGCTCACCGTGTCAATCGGACCGGTGAGCGATACGAAGACAGAAACCGTGACCGTCACGGAGGCGACGCCAGACGGTGATGAGACGCCTGCCACAGACGACACACCAGTCGGAGCAGACGACGGCGACGATGGGACGCCGGCCGAGACAGACGACGACGGTCCCGGCTTCGGTGTGTTCAGCGCGGTGACCGGGGCGGGCGGGCTCGGGTATCTGCTCTACAACCGGCTCGGGACCGACGAAGACGACGCGTCGAAGCGTTAGTCCGCCTCCCCAACCTCGGTACCAGCAAGCGGGTAGCCGCGTTCTATCCAGTCGTCCAGACCGTCCTCGAGCACGTACACCTCGGTGTACCCCTCCCCGAGGAGTTCAGCCCCACGGTGAGCCGCACTCCCTGCGCCGGGACACGAGCAGTACGTGACGATACGCGTGTCCGGAGAGACATCCTCGAGCAGGTCGTCCGATTCATCCGCGGACGGACTCGACACAGCGCCGTCGATGCGCCGCTTCTCGTAGGCCGCTTCTGACCGGGAATCGACGACGAGAAGCTCCTCGTCGGAGTCGTACCACTCGTAGACATCCGGAGTCGGGACGAACGGTACCTCCTCGCCGTTGACGTAGTACGTGTCGTAGCCGTCGCCTTCGGTGTCCGACGCGTCCCGAGAGGCCTCGGGATACTCGGCCTCGAGCGCATCGGCGGTCCCGAGCGCCAGCACGACCGTCTCCTCGGCGGGGTCGACGACCACGTACTCATCGAGTAGCTCACAGGTGTCGTCCTCGACCTCGTCCCGTTCGAGCTCCGCCCCCTCGACCGGAAGCGCGGTGCCGTGTGCCACGTAGAAGACGAGCGATGTCCCCGGGTCGTATCCGGACGCGTCGAACACAATATGCCGGACCCCGTCTCGCTCCAGCTCCCAGATGACGTGTGTCCGCTCGACGGTCGGCGCGTCGTCGACCGACTCGCTCGCGTCGAGAGCCGTCCGGTCGTCGAACTTCGCGTGACTGCAGGCGTGGATGTGACCGACGCTGGTTTCGGCGAGCAGTTCGAGCGACTCCGCGCTATCGTGTTCCCCGGAGTCGTCCGGGGACGGCACCTCGTCGTCCTGCGGTGTCGTCTCCATCTGGTCGTCCTCCGGGTCCGAGTTGTCAGGCTCGTCCGACACGGCGGCCGCGGAGTCGTCGCTATCATCATCCGGACTGTCAGCCGTCGAGTCGTCCGTCTCGCCCGTACAGCCCGCGAGCGCGACAGTCGAGAGCGCGCCGACACTGGCGGTCAGAAGGTCTCTTCGCGTCTTGTTCATAAGATATATCTCAGAATTGCTGGTATTTATTATAAATAATCTTTGGATTAATATACGAGTGGCACCCCAACGTGGGCTGTACACTCACACCACAGGCAGCGGGCGGTAGAAACTCGTTTAGACCCTCGGCGACTCAATCGGATAATGAGTTATCGCATCGGACTCGTCGGCAAGCCCTCGGTAGGGAAGTCGACACTGTTCAACGCTGCGACGATGAACGACGTGCCCGAAGGGGCGTTTCCCTTCACGACCATCGACCCCAGCATCGGCGAAGCGTACGTTCGGACGGACTGTGCCGCACCGGAGTTCGACGAGACGTGTCAGCCATCTGTCGGAGTCTGCGAAGATGGTACTCGCTTTATCCCGATCAAACTGGTCGACATTGCCGGGCTCGTCCCCGGTGCCCACGAGGGCCGCGGGCTGGGCAACCAGTTTCTCACCGACCTGAACGAGACGGACGCGCTGATTCACGTCGTCGACTTCTCCGGGACGACCGACATCGAAGGGCAGACGACCGAGGGACACGACCCGCGCGAGGATATCGAGTTCCTCGAAGCGGAGCTCGATGCGTGGTATCTGGATATTCTGGAGAAAGGCATCGACCGCTACGAGAGCAAACAGCTCTCGGACCCCGACCCGGAGGACATTCTGGCCGAACAGCTCTCGGCGTTTGGCATCTCCGCGGCCGAAATCAAACAGGTTGTCCTCTCGCTCGGGTACGACGTGGAACCGCTCTCGTGGGAGAGCGAACAGACGGAGGCGCTGGCACGAGAGATACGCAAGCGGACGAAGCCGATGGTCATCGCGGCGAACAAGATGGACACCCAGCCCGCCCAGGAGAACTGGGACGAGATAACGACCGACCCGGCCTACGAGCATCTGGCGTTCGTCCCGGTGTCCGCACACGCGGAGAAGGCGCTCAAGAACGCGAAAGAGCAGGGCGCGGTCGAGTACACGCCCGGCGAGGCTACCTTCGAGATAACTGCTGACCTGCCTGAAGAGCAGGAAGCGGGCCTCGAACAGATTCGCGAGTTCGTCGAGGAGTTCGATGGAACCGGCGTCCAGCGGGCGCTCGAATCCGCTGTCTTCGACGTGCTCGGGTTGAAAGCCGTCTTCCCCGGCTCGGCCTCGGGCACCTGGTCGAAGGGCCCGTTCCGTGACTGCTTCTTGCTTCCACCAGACGCCACCGCCGAGGAGTTCGCCTATCACCTCCACTCGGATATCGGTGAGGGCTTTCTGCACGGCATCGACTGCCGCACCGACAGACAGGTCGGTGCGGATACCGTCCTGGAGCACCGCGATGTCGTCGAGATCATCTCGACAAATCAGTAGTAGTCACTGCCTGAGTGGTCTCAGGCACCACAATACAGAGAAGTGAACACCCGAGCTACGAATATGCCCAGAGTTCATCGGAGCAATCTCGAGAGCTGTGAGCGCTGTGGCCGCGTCTACGACCGATACGTCAACGACAGCTGCCCGAAATGTGCGGCCCGCGAGACGTGAACGGTCGACGTGGTGTCGCTGCACCCCCACAGAGCCCGTCTACAGCAGACGCTCAGGCACGCCCCGAAACCCGGTTGGTGAACGAGCGAAGCGACTGCGTGAGTTCGGCTGGGTGTGGCAGTCCGAGCCGATAGCGCAGGCGGTCCTGCTGTTTGAACGGTTCGAAGAGGAGTGGCTCCGACAGCTCGTAG
>LKMJ01005515.1_pt1 | contig 11922 bp, 6 predicted proteins | sample 643391 | NCBI WGS metagenome assembly LKMJ01 (sample SAMN04112250, study PRJNA286221) | soda lake metagenome | biome: soda lake; feature: Kulunda Steppe; material: water; isolation source: sample PL-Br10 brine of Picturesque Lake | place: Russia: Kulunda steppe | collected 2010-07
ACTTCGGCGTACCAGCGGCTGGTCAGTCTGAGAATCAGTGAGTCGTAGATCAGGCTTCTGAGCATGCGGCTACGCTAGCACATTCAGGATTCGGTTGTGGATGTGAAAAGCTGCAGCTGATCCCGACCGGCTGCCTTGGCAAAATACAGGGCGGCATCGGCGGCATTGATGAGCTCCTCCGGGTCCAGTCCATGCAGCGGCGCTGTGGCCAGTCCGGCGGAGAAGCGTATTGCCAGTTTTTCCTCGCCCAGAGGGATGTGCATGGGGCTGTGCGCCTGGCGCCAGCCCTCGACCCGCGCGCGGGCATCGTGCAGCGCCAGACCGGGCATCATGATCAGGAATTCCTCGCCACCCCAGCGGCAGATCACGTCCTCACTGCGCATGCCCTGCAGCAGGCGGTTACTGAAGGTGATCAGCGCCTGGTCCCCGGTGGCATGACCGTACTCGTCATTGAGGTGTTTGAAGTGGTCCAGGTCCAGCATCATCAGCGTGACGGGATAGTCCTCGCGCTTTGCGCGGTGCAGCTCCCGTTTCAGGCTTTCCATCAGGTAGCGTCGGTTGAACAGGTTGGTCAGGGGATCGCGGATGGCGTCGTACTGCAGTTGCTGCTGAAGTCGCCGGTTTTCTGCCAGCTGTATTTCCAGGTCTTCATTGGTCTGGCGCAGTGCGGCTTCGGCTTGCCTCCGGGCTGTAATGTTCCTGGAAATGCCGCAGATGTATCGGGAGCTGCCGTCTGGGTCCGTCAGCGGCGAGATTCGGGTATCGAAAGTGGCCAGGGGAATCCGATCCAGTCCTTCGGTACTTTCCTCGTATTGAATCACCTGTCCGCTTGAGAGTGCTCTTTGATAGTTGTTGTGGACTCTCAGGTAAAGATTGGGGTCCTCGATGATCCGGTCGAGATATTCGCCACATTCCGGTGCAGCTGAGACCATAGCCATGAAATCCCGCATGGCTTGATTGCAGTAGATCAGCCGATACCTTTCCCCCTCCACCCGGAGGAGGAAAACATGATCTGGCATGCTGTCGAGCATGCCAGTCAGAAGGTGTGCATCGAGCGTATCAGAGGCAGTGGCGTTCACGGTCCAGACTTCCGGCAACATGGGTGAACAGGACTGAAACACTATAACCCCAATAATACGGATCCGCACCTGTTAAGCATCATTTTAAGTGATGGGTGCTGACTCCCCGTATGCCGGTATGGCCCCCTTTCTCCAATCAGAAATCCAGCGTTTCCGGTGCGTCGAGTTCAACCTCACGGGTCTGGCCACCAACGCTGATCCGGTGGGGTGTATGCGAGATGGTCTGGCTCTCAAACTCCTGGCGCACACCGCTTCGGCTTGCGCCCTCTTCCCACTCCGCAGGGCGAACGGTGGTTGCCTTCAGCGGTACCCGCTTCACGCCATCGCTGCCCAGGCTGCCTGAGAAGACTTGGTTGCCGTGGACATCGTTGATGGTGACGGAGGCTCCGGCCTCACCCTGCAGCGTTACGGTCCAGAGCACATCAAAGAAGCTGAGCGTGCTCGTCTGCTGCCACCAGACGTCGTCGTAGCGGGCGCCGCCCTTGAGCTGCGGGTCGATCAACTGGTGATCCTCGCTTTCCCAGCTCCCGCCGAAGACGATGCTGTGGTAGTTGTCGTTGTCGCCTTCACGTTTGAGCACGGCATCGGCAATCACGTGCCGGTTACCCCGCCCGTAACTGTCGCCGAAGCGCACATTGGCGACATTGGAGACCAGCTCATTGTTGAGGTAGTAGATGGGTCTGTGGTTTTCCTGGGTGCTGGTGACGCCCTGCCCAACGATCGGCGTGGCCTCGACAGTCTGCTCGTCCTCGGCGTTGATGTGCACGTAGTTGCCCTCAAACACCGTGTCCCTGATGGTTGCATCGGTGTAGAACATGGTGCCGCGCATCACGCTCTCGTCACGGGCCCGGCCCAGAATGACGTTGTTACGGTATTGCAGGTTGTTGCGTACCTGGCCACCGGAGCCGAAATTGGTGATGCGCATGGCGCTGGTGGTGTCGAGCTCCCCCCAGCTTTCCGAGTAACGCCGGTCGCCCGTCGCTATCCCTTCCATCTGCACCAGATTGTCAGCGACCATAAGGTCTTCATGCCCCCAGCCGAAGCCGATGGCGTTATAGCCGGTGAGGAAAAGCCGGTTCTCCAGAGCCTCGCCCGCCACGGTATCCGGGCTGGACAGCGGCTGGATGGCGAAGGAGTTGGTCGCCCAGCTGTCTACGTAAATCTCATTGTTGCGCATCAGACTGGCCTGCTGCAGGCCCATGTGGCGCGTGCGCCGTACGCGGTTGTGGTTGAGTTCAAAGTCGTTTCCGGCCTGGCTGTTGTTGCCGCCGCTGATATGAATGGGGCGTCCACCACCGGAGCCATGGCGATCCAGGATCTGAAAACCCTGGTCGACCAGATCGTTGTGATGCACATGCAGGCTTTCCTGGGGGTTGCGGAAGGCCATCGCGTACACCTGGGCACCATGGTAGCTCGAAGACAGTCCGGCCACTTCCAGATTGCGAGGGCGGTTAAAATACACCGCGTTCAGGCCACCCTGGCTGGTGTCGGCCTGGTTGCCGACATGGCCTTCCTCCAGTTGGCCGTTCAGAATCCGCACGTCCGCCAGTCCAGTCTGATTGGACCAGATTCCCGTGGCCGCAGTGTCGGCGCCACCCTGGCTGATGTTCTGCTGGGGGGCGTTGGCGTAAACCACCTGGTGACCGTTGAGGTCCAGCGTAATACCCGGCGCGTCAACGCGCATTGCGGTGCCGGGTGCCACGACGTCGTCGGTCAGCACATAGGTGGCGCCGGGTTCATCCAGAACCAGAGGTTGCTCAATCGTGCCGCCTTCGAGCAGCGTCAGCCCTTCACTCGGGCGGGTGGAGAACTGGCGGACTTCAGAGCGCAGGATCTCGCCATCGGCCCGCCGGGCGACGAACTGGTAGTGATAGGTGGTGTCCGGCTCCAGACCGGTCAGGTGATGCAGCTGGTTGAAGTAGTAGCGGTCGCTTTCCGGGGTTTTGTTGTCCAGATCCTCTTCATCGCGCCCGTATGCGATGTAGCCACGCACCGGCTGCGTGGTTTCAAAGGCCATGGCGGCGGAATTGAGTGAGTGGTGCTGCCATTCCCCGGCTTCGAGGAACGCCAGTGATTCCCCGGTGTAGCGCTCAATCAGAGGCTGGTTTGCCATGCCGAAATGGGTCAGGGCGAACTCATTGAAGATGCCGTAGAGTTCTTCCGGAGAAAAGCCCTGTTCGAGCTCCGTGCGATCCAGTGCGACATACTCACTGTGGGCTGCCTGGCGGCGCTCGTCATTCACTGACAGGGGTTCGCCTGACTCAGTTGGCTCGGACGGGGTGGTTGCATCATCCGAATCTTCCTCACTGGTGCTTTCCTTGCCGTTATCCTCATGAGTGCCGGAGTCCTCCCCGGACTCCGTTGCTGTTTCGGGCAAATCACTGCCATTGTCAGTACCTATGCAGCCAGTGAGCAGAAGAGCGGCGATAAACGGAACGAAAGCAGAGCGTGTATGCATGATGGGGTCCGGGTAGCAAATTTGACGCTATTTTGCATTTCCGTTCATGGCAGTGGAATGGGTGGTTGCAAAATGCATACAAAGTTTACAGACAGGCACAGTGCGTTGGGGCATGCAGTCCTCTTTGCTGCTACGCTTGCATGAATCGACCGGCGGGCGCGCAAAAACCTATGTGGACAGAGCAATACCACAGGCTTTCACTTCTTCACAGCACGCGTGCCGCGAGCATTCATCGTGCGCAGGACGAGCTCAGTGGCGTCAGTGTCATTCTGAAGACAACGATCCCTGAGGCAGGGCCCGATGTGTTGCCCCTGTTTCGGCATGATTACACCCTGTCCCAGGAAGCGCCCGCCGACTGGCGCCTGCACCCGCTGGACTGGTCAGAGCAGGGCGATCAGATTCGCTCTCTGTTCGCTGATCCCGGCGGGGAGAGCCTGGAAAAATGGGCGGCACAGCCTCAGCGGTCACTGACGCAACGCCTTGAGGTGGCTCTGGCACTGGTTGATGCCGTCGCCGGAATCCACGCCGAGGGCCTCATCCACAGGGATCTCTGCCCATGCGTACTGCTCTGGAATGAACAGCTGCGCCGGCTTGTGGTGCTGGACTTTGCCCTGGCAACACGCCTCAATCAGGAGGCGGTCTGCCTGTTCAACTTTGGCACCCTGGCGGGTAATCCAGCCTACTGTGCCCCGGAGCAGACCGGGCGCATGAACTGCAGCGCCGACGTGCGTGCTGATTATTACAGTCTCGGGGCAACCCTGTATTACCTGTTCACCGGCGCACCGCCTTTTACGCACGAATCGGCACTGGAGCTGGTGCATGCGCATCTGGCTGTTACCCCGCAGCCACCGGTTGAGCACAATCCGCAGCTTCCCTCCGTGCTCAGTGAACTGATCCTGAAGCTGCTGCAGAAAGCGCCCGAGGACCGCTATCAGGGACTGGAGGGACTGCGGCGGGATCTGGCGCGTATCCAGGAGGAGTGGCTCAACACCGGCGACGTGCCCGAGTTCGCTCTGGGCGATTCGGATCACACGCCCCAGTTCCGCATTCCCGCCGGGGTCTATGGCCGCGAATCGGCTCAGCAGACCCTGATGAAGGGGGTGGATGCGGCTGCTGGCGGCCAGGGGCAGATCATTCTGGTGGAGGGGCCGGCCGGTATTGGCAAGACCGGGCTGATCAATGGGCTCTACCTGCCGTTGACCACGCGCCGGGCGTATTTCGTCAGCGGTAAATTTGACCAGCTTCGCCGGGACCGGCCCTACACGGCGTTGATTGAGGCCCTGCAGCAGCTGATCCGCGATGTGCTCAGTGAACCCCAGCACCAACTGCAGCTCTGGCGCGAGCGTCTGGATGAGGCGATGGGCCGTCATGCCGCTTTGTTGACACCGCTGATTCCGGAGCTGACTTACATTCTGGGTGAGCCTGAGGCGTTGGCCCAGTTTGAACCCGAGGAAAATCGGCGCATCTTTACGCGCCTGATGACACGTCTGGTGCAGTGTTTCTGCAGTGACGAGCGGCCCCTGGTGCTCTACCTGGATGATCTGCAGTGGGCCGATCGGGCGTCGCTGGAGCTGCTGGGTGATATGACCCGGGAAATGGCGGATCACTGTTTTTTGCTGATTGGCGCCTTCCGCAGTGAACAGGTTGACGCCGTCGACGGCTTTACGGACTTTCTGGACGCGCTGGGCAAAGGCCCTATGGCGCTCAGCCAGATCACCCTTGAGGCCCTGGATGAGGCAGCCATCGCCGAGCTGCTCAGTGACTGTTTCCGGCGACCGCGCGAGGCCGTCTGGGAGCTGGCGCGGGGGATTCGCAGCAAAACCGGCGGTGTGCCGTTTTTCATCCACCAGTTTCTGGACATGCTGTATCGGCGCGGTTTCATAGAGGCTCGGGAGGACGGCTGGTGGCTGGATCCAGAGCAGCTCGAGCAGTTGCCGGCGACTGACAATCAGGTGGCCTGGATGGCCGAACAGCTCCAGCAGCTGGATGAGGCCTGTCTGCGGCTGCTGCAGTGTGCCGCCTGTCTGGGTAACACCTTTGGTTTTGAGGCGTTGGCACGGGTGGAGGGGCGGTCCATCCCCGAGGTGTTGGCCGACCTGCAGCCGGCTCTGGATGCCGGCCTGGTCTCGATCCAGCGCAACCGCGCCGCAGACCGGGCCAGCGCCGGAGATGATCCGGATCAGGCGCTGCAGGGGCATTTCTCCCACGATCGCATACAGCAGGCGGCCTACAGTCTCTTCTCCGAAGCGCAGCGCAGCGCGCTGCATGCACGAATGGGGCGGATACTGCTGGCCGAGACGCCGGAGGCCAAGCAGGAGCAGCAGCTTTTCAATCTGGTCTACCATCTCAACCAGGGTGGCTTCAGTGACGCCGACGACAGCGAACTGAGACGCCGCATTGCCATGCTCAATTACCAGGCCGGTGAGCGGGCGCGACTCTCGGCAGCGCACAGCGCCAGCCTGGCATTTTTCACAGCCGGAATCGCTCATCTGGAGGCCGATGCCTGGCGCAATGACTACGACTGGACGCTGGCACTGTACACCGGGGCCATGGAGGCGGCGTTTCTCAGTCATGACTACGCCGCCATGGAGGGCTATGGCCGCACTATTCTGGAGCAGATCCGGGATCCGCTGCACGCCCGCCAGGCCTACTGCGTCTGGATACAGGCCTGCAACGTGCGCAACCAACTCGAGCAGGCCATTCGTGTCGCACGGGAGTTTCTTGCCGCTCTGGGAGTCCGGTTTCCGGCAAACCCCAATACCGGTCATATTGTCCTGTCGCTGAGTCGCACACGCTGGCTTCTTCGCAACCACAGTGTGGAGAGTCTGCGTGCCCTGCCTGAACTCAAGGAGCCGCGCCGCCTGGCCATTATGGAGGTGCTGCACCGTGTGGCCTCCAGTGCCTATTTTGCCTCGCCTCCGCTTCACGCACTGCTGGTTCTGAAGATGGTGCGTCTGGCGGCATGCCATGGTCATGCGCCGGCGTACACAGTGCCCTACGCCCCCTACGGCATCGTGCTCTGTGGTGTGCTGCATCATTACGAGCGCGGCTTCGAGTTCGGCCAGCTCAGTCTGGAGCTGGCCGAGCACCCCAGAGCCGTGCCGCTCAAATGCCGCACCCGTGTACTGGTCTATACCTTTATCTGGCAGTGGAGTCGCTATGCCGGGGAAAACATTGCGCCACTGCGCGAGGCCTATCACCAGGGACTGGAGGCTGGTGACCATGAGTACGCGGCCTATGCCGCCGTGATTGAGTTGATCACCAGTCTGTTTGTCGGCCAGTGGCTGGATGCAATGGATGAGCTGGTCGCGCGTTACCGCGAGCCGATGTTCCGCCTCAGCGAGGGCACGGCGATGAAGTTCTACCGGGTGATGGCGAGCGTGGTGCATCAGCTTCGGGGGGAGCAGGATGAGCCCTGGCGTCTCGATACCGAGGGTGCCACCGAGGAACAGCTGGCCCAGGATTGTGGTGAGGATCGAACCGGGCTGGCCTGTCTGCGCACGGCTCAGATGGTGATGCGTTACCGCTTCGGACGGCTGGAGGAGGCGGAGCAGCTGTTGGTGGAAGTGGATGCATTGGCGGACGCCGTGCGCGCCTCGCTGGTGTCGGCCGATCACCACTGGTTCGGCGCGCTGACCCGGCTGGCCAGGGCTCGCAATGGGCGCAGCAGCCGGCAACGCAACCGAATGATTGAGCGTCATCGGCGTATGCTGAAGGGATGGGCGCAGTCCGCGCCCATGAATTTCCGGCACAAGCAGCGGCTGGTTGAGGCCGAATGGCACCGTAACCGGGGGGATGCCCAACGAGCCATGAGTGAGTACGAGCAGGCCATCGCCGATGCCCGGGACCACGGTTACATTCAGGACCGGGCCCTGGCGCAGGAGCTGGCTGCGGAATTCTGTGAATCCCTGGGGCTGGCGACCCAGGCCCGCTTCTTTGCCGGTGAGGCCTGCACCCATTACGAGCAGTGGGGAGCAACGGCATTGGTGCAGTGTCTCCGCAAGCGGGGGCTGGCCGGGCTTCACTCGAACCAGGCCCGGGTGGCGGACTGGCAGACACCGCAGATGGATCTGGCGGCCTTTCGCAGTGCGCTCAAGGCGATCAGCCAGTCACGCATCCACAGCAGCATGATGGACGCGGTGATCCGGGGCGCCGTGACCTTTGCCGGTGCCCAGTCCGGGCATCTGCTTCTGAACCGGTCAGACGGTAACTTCTGTGTGGAGGCCCAGTGGCGGGTTGATGAGCCAGAGCCCATCATTTTTCAGGCCACTCCGCTTGCCAGGGCCGAACAGATCAGTCAGGCCGTGGTGCATTACGTCAGCCGCACCCAGACCCATCTGGTCATTGATGACGCCCAGATGCCACTGCAGGTGCTGCCCAGCCTGCACCGGGATCGGGATGTGCTGCAGCGTGGTGTGCGCTCTGTGCTGTGCATGCCGCTGACCAGCGGCAGTGATGAGGAGCAGGGCGTCGGTGTCATGGGCGTGCTGTATCTGGAAAACAATGCCACCGCCGGAGCCTTTACCGCCGAGCGGCTGGAGACCCTTGAGATCATCTGCCTGGCGGCGGCCGGGCGGCTGGAGCTGTCACGCCGGGCGGTCACCGATGGGCTGACCCGTCTCTACAATCACGAGTATTTCCAGAACATCCTGGAGACCGAGTTTCACCTGGCCCGCCGGCGCAACCGGGACCTGTCGCTGCTGATGCTGGATGTGGATCACTTCAAGGCCTTCAACGACCAGTGGGGCCACCAGTGCGGTGATGCGGTACTGCAGAATGTGGCGGCCATACTGCTGGACATGTCCCGGGGATCGGACATTGTGGCCCGCTATGGGGGTGAGGAGTTTGCAGTGATCCTGCCGGAGACGTCCCTGGCGCAGGGCCTGGAGGTTGCCGAGCGGGTACGGCAAAGTATTGGTGAGGCCCGATTTGACCATGACGGAAAGACGCACGAGGTCACGGTCAGTGTCGGGGTTGCGGCACTCACCGATGACATCAGTGAGTGCCGGGCGCTGATCACCGAGGCGGATCAGCGCCTCTATAAGGCCAAGGCCAGGGGGCGCAACCGTGTGGTCGCAGAGGCGCAGGCGTAACCGGGTTTGCTATGACACCACAGCAGTGGCAACAGATTTGTGACACCCTCCCTGACGTGCGCGATGGTCTGACCCGGACCGACCGGATCGTGCTTTATGTCCTGCATCAGGCGCAGCGCGAGCGCGATGGCCGCAACGTGCCCACCGCCATGCTCTATGGCCGGGTGCTTGAGTACGTCAACATCAGTGAGGCAGAGCTTCATGCCAGCCTGGATCGTCTGGGTGTGAGAGACCGCTGATCCGCGGCGGAGCCATTGTCCCGGCGGCCAAAGCCCCTTAATCTGAGGCTGTTCTCCGATCCCTTCGTGTCCATGGCAGGAGCCGAACATGCTTGAGTCCGTTATTCGTCGTATTGATACCGATCTGGAAGAGGCCATCGAGCGCTGGTCCGATCTGCTGCGCATCCCCAGCGTCAGCACCGACCCCGCGTACAAACCCTCAATGCGTGATGCCGCCCAGTGGCTGTGCCAGCAGCTGGAGCCGCTGGGGTTTGAGGTCAGTATCCGTGAGACCGAGGGCCATCCGGTGGTGATCGGTCATCATCCGGGGCCGGACAGGGAGGCCCCCCATGTGCTCTATTACGGCCATTACGATGTGCAGCCGCCAGACCCGATCGAGGAATGGCGCAGCGGGCCCTTCGATCCGACCCTGGTGAATGGGCCTCACGGCCGGCAGATGGTTGCGCGGGGTGCTGTCGACGACAAGGGCCAGCTCATGATGTGGGTGGAAGCCCTGCGCGCCTGGCATGCCGAGCACGGCGGTCTGCCGGTGCGCACCACAGTGCTGCTGGAGGGAGAGGAAGAGGTGGGCAGCCGCAATCTGCGTCCCGTACTGGAGCGCTACAAAGAGGAGCTGGCTGCGGATGTGTGTGTGGTCAGTGACACCACCATGTGGGACATCGACACACCGGCCATTACCTACAGCCTGCGCGGGCTGCTCTACACCGAGCTGACCTGCCGTGGACCGGGGCAGGATCTGCATTCGGGCTTTTACGGCGGCGCCGTGGAAAACCCCATCAACGCCCTGACCGGCATCCTGGGGGCGCTGCATGATGCGCAGGGCCGTGTTCAGGTGCCGGGTTTCTATGATGATGTGGTGGAACCTTCAGACGAGGAACTCGCGGCCTGGCGCTCACTGGACATGGACGAGGCGGGCTTTCTGGCCTCGGCCGGCGTGACGACCAGTGGCGGCGGTGAAACCGACCGCACCCTGCTGGAGCGCATCTGGTCCCGTCCCAGCTGCGACATCAACGGGATTATTGGCGGCTACACCGGCGCTGGTGCCAAGACGGTGATTCCAGAGCGTGCCAGCGCCAAAGTGAGCTTTCGCCTGGTGGCCGACCAGGATCCGCAGCGTATCATCGAAGGCTTTCGCCATTTCATTGAATCGCACACGCCGCCTGGCTGTCAGGTGGATCTGGAGGTGGGCTCCGGCGCACCGGCCATCCGCATTCCCACCACATCGCCCTATCTGCAGGCCGCCCGGAAGGCCCTTGGCAAGGTCTATGACAATGAGGCCGTGCTGATGGGGGCGGGGGGCTCCATTCCCATTGCCGCCTGGATGCGCGACATACTCGGCATCGATACGCTGCTCATGGGCTTCAGTCTGTCGGATGACGGCATGCACAGCCCCAATGAGAAGTTCGAAGTCACCTGTTTCCAGCGCGGTATGAAAGCCCATGCCGCACTGCTTGAGCAGCTCTCAACCAGGCCCTGAGCCGGCCGCGCAGAGCCCTCAGTGGGGTGGCCTGTCCAGCAGGTAGCGCGCCCCGCTCAGGGCCTGCTCCAGGCGCTGAGCCAGTATCTCCACGATGCCCTCGTGCTCCCCGGCCAGGCGCGTGATGCGGGTACTTAGGCCCGGGTGGCGCTGCTCGGCTTCGGCACAGATGCCGGCTATATCGCCTTCCTCGCCGGCATGGCGACCGGGGGAGAGAAAGAGCATGGACAGGATGATCTCGCCCTGATTGAAATCCGGCTGCTCCAGCAGATTTTCCAGCAGCGGCTCGTTGAAACGGTACTCATCCCCTTCCCGGCGCTCCATGGAAGCCGGTGTGACCGTCTCCACCTCGCCTTCCAGCAGCGCGCCCAGCTGTCCGGCCAGTACATTGCGCACCGCCGTGACCTCCGGGATGGGGCTGCCGTGATCGACCAGCGCCACCCGGGGGCGCGAGCCGGGTATGATCTGCTCCCGAACCCCGTCGCGCAGCACCCGTGCCAGGCGCAGGTCCAGCGGCGCCTGCAGATCCACCAGAGGCGAGGCAATACGCACACTCAGGCCCGGGTACTGCTCCTGGACACTGGTCAGGCGCTCGGGGAGATAACCGGTCAGCGCCTTGCTGGGTCCGAAGAAAAACGGCAGCACAATGATCTCGCGGCTGCCCTGCTCGGCATGTCGTTCTGCCGCCGGCCCGAGGGTGGAGGCGGGAATACCGTCGATGTCCTCGGGTGGGATCTTATTGGAGTGCAGCAGTGAGCGGGCCTCAACCGGGATGCCGGTATGCTCTGTCAGGCGCGCCGCAACCCGGCGCAGATTGCGCGTGGCAGCAGGGCGCAGGGACCCGTTGTCGACCAGAAAAACCGAACGCATGGTGCCTCCGTGGCTGGGATGTTTGGCATGACGCCAGTGCACATACGGAGCATACGGGTTGGCTGATCAGTGGGAAAGCCACAAAAAAGCCCCGCACGGGGCGGGGCCTGTGGTGCGGCCAGGGTCACTGGCGACCGTAGATGGCCATCTGGGTGTTATCGATACTGAAGTTGCTGATGGCAACCGAACCGACACTCTCACCCCCGACGTTGATGGTCGGCATCCACATGTCGGCGGCAAAGGAGTCGATGTTGATGCGCAGGGCATCACGATCCTCGTCCGACAGGGCACTGCCGGCCCCCATGCTCAGTTCCATCTGAGCGGCGTCCGTGGCCAGGCGCACGGAATCCACATCCGGGAAGTAGGGCTCGTCCTGGAGCTTGGACAGTGAGCCGGCATCCCCAAGACGGAACCCTTCCAGGGAAATCGCTGCGACATCAAAATTCACATCGAGATTCTCAATGGCGAATTCGATGCTCATGTCCAGCGAGCCGGAGCCACCGGTTTCGCCATCCAGATCCTCAACCCGCGCGAAGATATCGAACTCGGTTACCCAGGTCCGCATATCCAGGTCTGAGATCATGGTGGCGGAGCCGGCGTCGCCCTCCAGACCCATGGAGCCAACGGCGATGTGGGCATCAACCGGTGCGAAATCCATGGGGCTGAGTCGGATGCGCGCATCCCCGCTGTCTTCCAGATCGATCAG
>LKMJ01005517.1_pt1 | contig 11919 bp, 12 predicted proteins | sample 643391 | NCBI WGS metagenome assembly LKMJ01 (sample SAMN04112250, study PRJNA286221) | soda lake metagenome | biome: soda lake; feature: Kulunda Steppe; material: water; isolation source: sample PL-Br10 brine of Picturesque Lake | place: Russia: Kulunda steppe | collected 2010-07
AGTCGTCTCGTATTTCGCGATGATCTTTTCGGCCGGCATCGCCGCCGGCATTGTCTTTTGGGGGCCCGCAGAAGCGATCTTGCACCACGAGACGCCGCCGCCAGGTGTCGACGCCCAGCCGGGGACTTAACAGGCGGCCGTTGCCGCCCTCCAGTACACACTGTTTCATTGGGGACTCTCGGCGTGGAGCATCTACATGGCGCTCGGGATCGCTATCACATACTTCGTGTACAACCATGGCGCGCCACTGCGGCTGTCGGCCGTGCTGACTCCGTTTGTCGGGGTCGACCGGCTCGACAGCTACTGGGCGAAAGTCGTCGACATCGTCGCTGTCGTCGCCACGGTCGGCGGAATGACTGCGACCGTCGCACAGGTGAGCAGCCAGTTTATCACCGGTCTCGAACATCGGTGGACACTCACATCCGGAGACGGGGGTGTCGCTATCTTCATGTTGGCGATAGTGCTCGTGTTCACGACCTCGGCGGTGACCGGTGTGCATCGCGGCATTCGTCGGCTCTCGCTCGTCAACGTTGCCGGGTTCGTGCTGCTGGGAACGCTCGTGGCCGTTCTCGGACCAACCGGCACCCTCCTCCAGACAACCGGGACAGCGATGGGACAGCACATCACCGAGTTCGGTGCGATGAGTACCGCTTCGGGAACCGAGTGGGCCAGTGGCTGGACGATCTTCTACTGGAGTTGGTGGCTCTCGTGGGCTCCGTTCGTCGGGATCTTTATCGCCCGGATTTCGTTCGGTAGAACACTCAGAGAGGTGATCCTCGCTGGGGTCGGCGCGGCATCACTCATCACGATGGCGTGGTTTCTCGTCATCGGCGGCACTGCCATCCGACTCCAGCAGACCGGGCGGGCAGATATCGCCCAGGCGATCCAGGACGGCGGCATCCCCGTCGCCGGCTTCCCGCTGTTCGAAGCTCTGCCGTTCGGCGACGTGTTGCTGTTCGTCTTTCTGGCGTTGACGATCACGTTTCTCGTTACGTCGGCCGACTCGACGACGCTGAGTATCGCGTTTCTGACGACAGCCCACCGAACAACGCCGTCACGCGAGCTCCGGGTTCTGTGGGGTGGTCTGCAGGCCGCAGTCGTCTCCGTGATCATCGTTGTCGGCGGAGACGAGATCCTACAGTCGACAGCCGCGCTGACTGGTGGGCTGGTTGCCATCATCTTAGTCGTCGCAATCGTTGGGGTTGTGAAAGACGTACGGCAGCAGGGCGGCCACACCGACTGACCCATCGCTGTCCCGTTTCTATCGTATAGAAGAAAAGATTATTTTGGTTGGTTGTGAGGACCGATATACATGGATGAACACAGTGACAGTGACGAAACCCACGTCGAGGATGCGTTCGGAATCGCCCTAGAGGAGTTTTACAACGGAGAAGGACCAGGAACGTATCGAACGGAACGGGACGACGGCTACGTTTCGGGGGCAGATCTCACACATTACTTCGATGAGTACTCCAAGTGGGAGAAACCGACCCGTGAGGCGCTTACGTATGTCCGCGACGGTGATGTAGTGCTTGACGTTGGCTGCGGGTCGGGTCGACACGCACTGTGGCTCCAACAGCAGGGCAACGAGGTCGTCGGGATCGACCAGAGCCAACGGGCAATCGACATCTGTCGTGAGCGCGGCCTCGAATCGTGCGAGGTCATGGATATGACGGACCTCAATTTTGAAGATGATACGTTCGACACGGTGGTCGTTATTGGGACGATTATCGGTCTCGGCGACTCGCTTGCGGACGTGCGTGATCATTTCGTGGAGTTCGACCGGATCACGACCGACGACGGACGAGTTGTTATGGACTCACAGAACCCGTTTCCGGAGGGTGTCGACGAAAACGAGTACTTCCTCGACAACCGGATCGGTGACCGAAACGCAGCGACGGTACGGTTCCGTGTTCGGTACGAACAGTACATCGAGACCTGGCTCGAAATGACGCTGTTCGGTCCGGACGAACTCCGCGAAATCGTTGCCGAGACTCCGTGGTCGGTTACTGAGACGATTGAAATGGAGCCGGGCGAGGGGTGGTATTCTGTCGCAATGCAGTGGTACTTCGCAATACTCGATAAATAATATACGATATACAGAAAATTTATTAATTGCACGCCAACTGCGTAGCGACTGTCGATGTATGATCAGGTTCGATAATTGACATCGATGGAAGCATAGAAGATACAAAAAATTATATATTAAGGGCATGATCAGGTATCAATGGCTGATAATCTCTGGTTGAGTTTGGCTTTCTTAGCTGCAAGTATCTACGCAACACTTTCGCTGTTCGATAAGGTTGTCCTTGACCGAAATCCGCTTGGTCCTCTTGGAACCACAGCGATCAGTGGCGGATCGATGATGGCTGTATTCATCATAATAGGGATTATGACGAACAATGTCGGCGTCGAGACGCTTTCTCCGTCTCTTGCGGTACTGTCGGTAATGGGAATCGCAATGTTTGGCGGTGTACTGTACGTTACAAGTCTCTGGACGTACTTCATCGGCTTGGGGAAAACAGATGTCTCCCGTTTCGTTCCGTTACTATCACTCGATCTGATTATCGTGCTCCCATTCGGATACCTGCTTTTCAACGAGCAACTCAACATTTTTGTCTACGCTGGCGTCTTTGCAATCTTTTTCGGAACAATCCTCATTTCGCTCGACGATATCTCTACTGGGATTAAACTGTATTCTCCGCAGGCACTATTCTGGGGATTGGCAGTTGCTATTCCAGGAGCCGGATACACGCTTGTCCTCGAATTTATGACCAATCATATGACTATTTTTGCGATTATGTTGTGGGTCGGTGTTGGGGGTGTCCTGAGTTTAGCAGTACTACTTGTGTGGAAAGGAAGAGATCTAGAACAAAACCCCACAGCAAAACTCAAATCGGTATTTGGTCTGCATGGTAGTGTTATGTCCGTGCGCGGAGCCTTCATTGCTATCGCTTTCTATGCGTTCGTCAGTGCCTTGCAGTCCGGCCCGGTGTCGATTGCTATTGCAATACTCAAACTCGACGTGTTTCTCGTATTCTTTGGTGTACTCGTCCTGAGTAAGGTAGCACCAGAGGTGCTGTATGAGCGGATGGACCTCACGATTCTCACGCAGAAATTCGTCGCCTCCGGATTTATTGTTGCTGGCGTCGTAGTTATACAGACATTTAATTAGTGATTGGGTGCTAAGATTGTATCTGTATATTTGTAGTTCGTGTGCAAAATAGTTAGAGTGGCCTGAATTCAGTATTTGCAATCAAAAGTGCCACTGTAACAAGAAGCAAAAATACTCGATCCTGAGTTTCCACTCAGATCTCGCTAACCGTGGTATCCTCCTGCACACCACGGTTCATCAGATCGGATGGGCCAGGAACCAATGAAATAATTAACAAAAACGAACAAAAGTGTGCAAGCATAATCACAATAAACAGATCGGTGCTGATTTGACTACCGACAACGTCCGGAGCCATGAATGCCGTCCCGACGCCGATACCGCTGAACCACCAAACCAGAAACAATGATAATTTCAGTATTGTAACACGGTGGATGATTCCCAGATCTTTGCGAAGTTCCTTTATTTTTGTATTAAGTTCTTCAAATTCTTCACTGTTTTGTAGCTCCTTACCTGATTTGGTTGCTTCCAGCGTCTTCTTTTTTTCAATCAGAGAATAGAATCTCTTACGCGTGTTATCATCATCACCAATATTCAACAGATCATCAACGGTTGTACGTAGTTCTGTTTCGTCGACAGGCTTCGAGAGATAGGTATGCGACTCCATTTCAACGATATCGAAGTCCGGTTCGACAGCACTGACGATGGCGACTTGACAGTCTAGATCCTCGTTTGTCATGTAATCGAGGACATCTTCTCCAGACATCTGCGGGAGTTGTCGATCAAGCAAAACAACATCGATAGAGTCGTCTAACTCTGTGATTCCCTCCTCGCCATTAGTGGCAATCACTACATCGTACTCGTCGTCGAGCATCCGACGGTATGCCTCTGCGTAGCGCGATTCGTCCTCTACAATGAGGACCTTCGCACGACCGTCTGTTTCCAAGGCGTTCGGCTCCGACATTTCTTAATTAGAAGAGGACTGTCCCAATACAAAACCCTATGGGTCCCAATTGGAACCAACGACACAACAGCTCTACTTACGATTGAAAAACAGCCCACAATTATTCTCGGCGTGGGAGTGCTACTGTCGACTGATTTTCGAAAGCGACCACGAATCAGATACTGACGATTCCCCGTTCTGCACCATTCACCCGATAAGTACAGTCGGGCTGCCACCGAGAATCGTATTTGGAGCACCCGCTCCCTGTAACAGATCACCCATCGTTGCAGCCGGCAGCCCGCCGATGAGCGTTGTTGGTGCTCCTGGACCAACACAGACCTCAGCTCCGTGAGGGGTGCCTGCCGGCGTAACCATTGGACAGGGTGAACTGTCACCAATCCTCCATGCAGGCATTTTTTCGATCAAAACAGTCGGACATCCAGGTCCAGTAAGTGGCGAGCCGTGGGCAGTTGGCGAGGTGACGGTTGCTGCTGGCAACATGATACCACGAGCGATGTCGTGTGCTGACTTAAATATATGGGAGAGTGATCCAAATTCGAAAAGTCATCCGATGAGAACGGTCCTTTTAAGTAATACTACTTTGATTCACGCATAGATGCAAAAAACGGTTGCTGAATGGGCAAAAAGATTACACGTTCAGGCGGTTGTTGAGTGGCTGGACAAACTACGCGTTCAGCAAAGCGAGAGTATGCTCTCGGTAATACTGGTTTTGCTCAGTATTCCTATTGGAGCAATTATTCTCGTCCCTGATCAGACGGCAACAGTACTTGGTGCTGTTGAGAGAATCATTCTTTTTGAACTTGGCTTTGTTTTTTTATTTGCTGTTGTGTTTTTACTGATCGGATTCACAGCACTCGCTTTGAGTCCATGGGGGGCGATCAGACTCGGTGGTGACGATGCAACGCCGGAGTATAGCAATATCCCATACTTTTCGCTGTTAGTCACTACAGGCATCGCTTCCGGTATTGCCTTTTTTGGCCCGGGTGAAGCAGCTAATTATATGATTGAGACTCCCCCTGGAATCGAGGCGAGTGCCGGACTACAGGAGTTCGCGGTTTGGGGGATGGGATACACACTCCTCCATTGGGGTGTGCTCACGACAACTATTTATGCGGTGATTGCTGTGCCACTTGCGTACTACTGTTATACGAAAGGAGCACCGTTTCGGCTTTCAAGCGTCCTCTACCCGATCTTTACTGATCGACCTGTAGCCGCAAAGTCTTTCGACGCATTTGCCGTCGTCATAATCCTACTAGGATTAATAAACTCTGTTGGAGAGGTTGCGGCCAACTTCCTCAGTGGTGTCCGATTCCAGTGGGGTGTGGCTGATCCCGGTACAATCGGTCTCGTGATGTTTACGCTCGGTATGACGGCAGTCTTCGTGAGTTCGACAGTTACCGGAATTAATCGAGGTATCCTCAGACTCGCCTATATGACTGTTGCAGGAGTTACAATTATCGCCCTAGGGACGCTCATATTCGGCCCAACTCAAGCGATACTCTCGATGAGTGCCCAAGCGACGGCAGCACAACCGGAGCAGCTCTGGCATATCACGACCAATCTCAGGAGTGACTGGGTCGGATTCTGGACGATGTTCAACTGGGCAATCTGGTTCGCTTGGGCGGGATTCATCGGATTGTTTGTTGCCCGTATCTCACGGGGACGGACTATTCGAGAAATCATCGGGTACACGATCTTTGCGAGCGGAGTAGCAAACATGGGATGGTTCTATATTATCGGCGGCGCGGTCTTAGAGATGGAACTCTCAGAAGCCGGAGATATTACTGGACTGATTGAGCAAGAAGGATTCGAGGTCGTCGGCTACGCAATGTTATTGGAACTCCCGGTTGGCGAGTTGTTCCTGTTTGTGTTCCTTGGGATGGCACTGCTTGCGATTATTAGTTCAGCTGATTCAGCAGCCCTGTCAGTAGCGATGATTACAAATAAAGATAGTACCAATCCGCCGCGAATAAGTCGCGCATTCTGGTCATCCCTAATCGGTGCTGTTTCGATTTTCCTGTTGATTGCGGGCGGTGGGAGTATCATTGGCCCGTTAGCTACGATGGGCGGTTTCGCCTTCGCCATCATTAGCGTTCTTGCCTTTATTGTATTTGCACGTGAACTCGTTAGTGACGGCGTGGAAGTCGAACCAGACGAGTTTTCTCAAAAATAACATCTCTTTTAGACATCTGCCGTAAGAAACTGGGGTAAAGAATGTAGCATATGGAATTTATTATTCATTCGCTTAATAAATAACAAAATACACGAGTTATTCCTGATGGCAAACGAGAACTTCGAGAATGCTGTCGAGCCAGCCACCCGTATTGTATCCATCGTATCGGTCGACTTGAAAGCCGAGTTCTTCGAGTGCATCAGGAAGCCATGGGTGATGATGGATCTTTGCGTCAAACACGTCGAATGATACTGTCCCCCGTTCGGCACCACCATCAGTGAGTACAATGTACTGGTAACGGTCAATCTGATCCGACTGTGGCATTACTTTTGTTAAAAAACAATAGTCTGCCTCGTCCCTTCGTCGAACTGTCAGTTCAACGTCTGCCGAATCATAATTTTCGAGAATATCCAGTACTAGAGTACCGTTCGGTGCAAGTAGTTCATCAAGCTCTTCAAGTCCGGTTATCAGGTCTTCACGCTCGATAAAATGTACGACTGAGAACGGTAGCAGAATAGCGTCAAACGGCCCATCCACAGCCAGCCCAGGAAGGGATTCAGAATAAAACGAAACATCTGGATGCAAAGCTCTAGCTCGTTCTATCATGGCCTCACTTTTATCGATACCAACAACGTCGTATCCTGCTTCAAGAAGTCCAGGAATGTGGTTGCCAGTACCACAGCCGACAACAAGCACCCGAGACGGATTCGGACACGTTAACTCGATTTGCTTGATCATCATCTCGGTTTCAGCTGCATACTCTTTATCAGCGTAGAAGGCGTCGTATACCCTTGGTCGCTCGAACATCGTATTGTATCCCATGTTTATGCCCCTAAATCAACAGTTCAGAAGGAATGTATATATACTTGGCCAAATGAACCTTATTACAATATGTCAGACGCGACGCTTCAGACCGAGTTCGAATTCACGCTTCCCCGTGGCTATGTGGACGATGAGGGGGTCGTCCACAAGCAGGGTCGAATGCGGCTCGCGACCGCTGCCGACGAGATTCAGCCGCTGAACGATCCACGGACACAGGAAAACGGCTCGTATCTGACGATTATTCTCCTTTCGCGGGTCGTCGAAGAGTTAGGCGAGCTGTCGGGCGACGAAGTCGACGCCAGCGTCATCGAGTCGCTGTTCGTCGCCGATCTCGAATTTCTGCAGGGGATGTACGAACAGATCAACGACGGGAGCACCGACTTCCCGCCCGCGGGTGCGTACACCGATTCTAGCGACCAGACGAGCCAGCCGGACAGCTCGACGGCAGCCGAACGCAACGACCACGCCGACGAGGACGGTGGTCAGGGAAACGCGTGAGCACGATTGACCCCTATCCGCAGGATCGGCTGTACGAAGAGCTTGCGTTTTTGGCATACTATTTCAACTGGCCACGAAATGAGGTGCTGACCATGCCACACTGGGAGCGACAGCGATGGTGTCGTGAGATCAGCAGTATTAACAGCGAAAAAAACGCCGACGGCGATTCGGGTGGACCCGGACTGGAGCCCGACCCACGCGTCGACGACATTCCAATCGCGGATCTGGGGGAGTTCTAAATGCCCGACAACGAGGAGACGCTGTATCCAAACTACGTCTACGAGGTAGATATTGACCAGCTGGGTGTCGGTGAGTTCACACACGTTACCGGTCTCGGGGCGGAGTCGTCAGTGCTCACCTATCAGGAGGGTGGGCTTCACGATGTCACCTATCAGCTCCCGACAGATGTCTCATACGCGAACGTGCAGCTGTATCGGGGGCTCACCGACGACAACGACCTCATCGAGTGGTTCACGAACGCGGCCACCCGACGAAAGAAACGCCACCGGGATGTGACCATCTCCGTCAAGGATCGTACCGGCAACATCGGTTGGATCTGGCGATTAGGCGGTGCCTACCCAGTGAAGTGGCGTGGCCCGGATCTCGCTGGTCATGCCAATGCGGGTCCGAACCCCGGGCTATCTATCGAGCACGTCGAACTCGCCTACCAGACGCTCAACGGCAAGCCACAGGACTGACTGCCTCGACACACGGACCGGTCGACCGCTGCGGGTTATTGCGTTAGGAGCTTCCTACTTTTAAACTGTTGTCCTACTCGTCGCGCTCTGAAACGGGGTCACCAACTCGACCAGCCAACCGACTACAATTAAAAGACCTTCTATATGGGGTATCGTCGGTCGGCCTGAGCGACCAACCGCCCTGATTGCTCGATTGTCGGGTGAAGTCGGACGAAACCGTACCTTCACAAACGCCGAACACGATTAAGTGGGTTCCGGGGATTGAACCTGTATCTGCGCGAGAGGTCCGTCGAGGATGGTTCCGAGAGGGGGCCCACGGGCAGAACGGAGCAATACACGATGCCAGAATATCTATCACCAGGTGTTTATGTCGAAGAGACGGAAGGATCGAAATCCGTCGGCGGCGTCAGCACCAGCACAGCAGGATTCCTTGGAGAGACGGAACGCGGCCCACTGAAACCACAGTTGGTGACCGGGTTCAACGATTACAAACGGAAGTACGGCGGCTACGTCGACGACTCGTTCCTTACTCACGCCGTCGACGGCTTTTTCAAAAACGGCGGCAGCAGAGCGTTCATCGGCCGCGTTACGGACGCCGAGCGACATCAGAAAGGAACGGCCACACTGACCAACGAAGACGGCGAGGAGGTCATCAGCGTCGCGGCGGTCGGCCCCGGCGACTGGGGAAGTCGCGTCGCAGTCACCGTTACTGATGCACCGATGTCCAGCGAGGACAACACGGTGTTCAGCCTGAGCGTTCGCTACTGGTCGGAAGCCAGCTCGGACGACGTAGAGAACCCCGGCGGCGAGGAGCCGGACCCGATGCCGTCGACCGAAGAGCGGTTCGACGAGATCAACGCAAACGAGGGCTCGACCCAGTACTACGAAAGCGCGCTTGAGGGCTCTTCGAACCTGATCGTGGTCGAAAAACACGGTGCCGGACGGCCGGAGAACCAGACCGTCTGGCTGGATGTCGCCAGCACTGACGGCGGCGTCAACGGCGACGAGAACGGGTCCAGCGGTGACGACGGCGGGGACGACCCGGACGACGCGCCGGACATCCCGACCGCCGACGAACTCGACGATATGCTCAAAGACGAGGTCGTCGACGTTGCCGAGGAGCTCGGGATCGACTCCGACCAGACCAAAGACGAACTCATCGACGCAATCACCGACGAACGAGAGCAACAGCTCGTCGCCGACGGCGGCGCGGGGCTGACGGTCGGCGACTACGAGGGTGACGGCACGCCCGGTCAGCGAACCGGACTGGCAGCCTTCGAGGAGATTTCCAACATCTCAATCGTCTGCGCGCCGGACGAAAACGATGTTCCGGGTCTCACCGAGTCGATTGTCGCCCACTGTGAGAACATGAAAGAGCGAATCGCGGTCCTGCAGGCAGAGCAGAACCCCGATCCGGTCGCAGACCACGAGACGCCGGTCGACTCGACGTATGCGGCCTACTACTACCCGTGGATCAACGTCATGCACCCCAAAAAGGGCGTGCAGGTGACGATCCCGCCGGGCGGACACGTCGCCGGGATTTTCGCCCGAAACGACAACGAGGGCGGTGTCCACGAGGCACCTGCAAACATGGTCGTCCGCGGCGCGATGTCGCTACAGGTCGACCTGACGAAAGCCGAACAGGACGTACTCAACCCGAAAGGCATCAACTGCATTCGGAGCTTCCAGGGCCGCGGCATTCGCGTCTGGGGTGCTCGAACGACGTCGAGCGATCCAGAATGGAAGTACGTCAACGTCCGCCGGCTGTTTTTGTTCCTCAAACAGTCAATCGACGAAGGAACCCAGTGGGCCGTCTTCGAGCCGAACGATCAGGATCTATGGGCGCGAGTCGTCCAGACCATCGAAGGATTCCTGCGGACCCAGTGGCGCGAAGGCGCGCTGATGGGGTCGTCGGAGGCCGAAGCCTTCTACGTCGACTGTGGCAAAGGCTCGACGATGACGCAGGACGATATCGACAACGGACGGCTGATCTGTGAGATCGGTGTCGCACCGGTCAAGCCGGCGGAGTTCGTTATCTTCAGAATCGGCCAGTGGACCGGGGACTCGTAAGGTGGTGATTGGCTATGCCAGAGGATATTGACATACTGAAAACGAGCTTCTTCCACTTCGAGTGGGATGGAGACCAGATCGAAGGCGTCACCGACGTGACGCTGCCATCACAGGAGTACCACCCGGTCGAGACAGACACCGGTACCAAGAGTCCGGTCGAAGAGGCCCAGGGCCGCATCGAGTTTTCGGATCTCGTGGTCACGCTCGACCTCAGACACGACAACTCGGGGTCGAACGACACACTCTGGGACGCCTTCGAGGAGGCTCGAACGACGAGACACACGTCCGAGATCAAAAAGGAGGCCACGGTCCACGTCAAAGCAGTCGACGACGAAACCCTGTACTCCGTGAAATGTTCGGGCTGCTGGGTCAAGGAGTATCGACCACGACGACTGTGTTCGATGGACGATCTCTCGGCACAGGAAACGTTCGTCATCTCAACCGATTACGTGGACACTGAATAACAATGGTACATCCAGACACACCAGTCCCAACAAGCAAGTTCCAAGTCGACTTCGGCGGGCGTGAAGTCCCGCAGTTCTTCAGGGTGAATCTGCCGTCTGCGCGGATTCCTGTCGTCGAACACGAGGTCGGCTCCGCGGAGAACTATCCGATCAAACACGCCGATCAGCCCGAACACCACGGTACGTTCACCCTGGAGCTGTACGCATCGAACGAGGGTGGATCGAGCGTCGAGGAGTGGTTCAAGGAGTTGAAAAACTACACCGAAGAAGCACGGGAGGAGTCGATCAGCGTCACGCTGCAGGACCAGAACGGCGAAGACGTCGTCACTTGGGAGTTCGACCGGGCGACGATTCTCAAATACGAGTTCGCCCAGCGTCTGAGCGGTGGCGACGCGCTGAAAGCCAAAATTACGGTCTCGTATCAGGATATGCGGCGCAAAGTAGCGTAGCTGTCGAGGCCGTGCGGCGACGTTCCTGACGAGAGCGTCTCGACGCGCTTTTTTGACTACCGATGGCACCGACAACCCGCATCCAGCAGACGGTCGACGGCCCGCAGATAGCACCAGCAGTCAACAGGGGAGATAAAACTAAATGCTGGGCTTTCGTCTCCACCAGTACGTTGATGTCACCGAACGGACGCAGGGTCGAACGCTCATTGAGTCGCGTGGGCCATGAGTAACGAACCGGCCGACGGCCTCGAACCGTCTGTAGAGGATTCTGACCTGTTATCTATTCGCTCTATTGAGAGACTCCCTCAGTCGTCGACCGATCCAGCGGAGTCGCTTACCACAGAGACGCTCGATCTCACGCTCGATTCTATCAGTCGGCTCCCTTCAGTCAGCACAGCCAGCCGAGGAGGCGGCATTCGGGATGTCCAGCAGTTTTCGCTGTCCCAGCTGCAGGACCCACCCGAAACGCAGCCAGACCGAGAGACCCCTGCCGAACAGTCAGCAGTGTACGGATCCGAACGTGCCGAGGACGGTGGAGCACTCGAACAGCCCCCCGATACTGCCCTAAAATCCACCAATCTGTCGACTGTTGCGGACAGACACTCGTCTCCGGGCGTGCTCCACGGCTCGCCAAACAATCCTGGTTCGAGTCCGTCGACTGATCCAGAC
>LKMJ01005518.1_pt1 | contig 11919 bp, 21 predicted proteins | sample 643391 | NCBI WGS metagenome assembly LKMJ01 (sample SAMN04112250, study PRJNA286221) | soda lake metagenome | biome: soda lake; feature: Kulunda Steppe; material: water; isolation source: sample PL-Br10 brine of Picturesque Lake | place: Russia: Kulunda steppe | collected 2010-07
CACATGCACACACACACACGCACACACACATGCACACACCACGTCCTAGCACATGCACACACACACACGCACACACACATGCACACACCACGTCCTAGCACATGCACGCACGTCCTTCCAAGTGCGCGCTCGCACAGCCAGGCGGCACGCAGGCACAGCACATGGCAGGCGACCGCGCGCGAGGGAGCAGCGCCACACAGCGCACCGGGGCGACCGCGGAGGTGTCCATGGGCAGTGGCAGGCGCTGGCCCAGGGCGGCTGCACGCGCGTTGCGCTCGGCCTGCTTCTGCTCGCGGGCCGCCTTGCTGGCGCGCTTATGCTGCGCGCGCTGCCTCTTGCGGTCCTCCCTGCAGGCGCGCATGCATGAGCACAAGTGTGTGCAGCTGCGCGTGCGCAGGTGGGCGGGTGGGCGGGTGGGCATGGGCGTGCATGTGTGCGCACGACAGTGCACGTGTTTGTGCACGTGTGTACAAATGAATGCATGTGCGCATGTGCGCATGCATGTCGTCAAAACCGCATGTGTCGCTACACTGCATGTGTGCCCACTGCAATAATGCGAGCATGCCATGCACTGCATATTGTGTGCCTCACTCGATTGCCTATCGTGCGCGCTGAAGGCCCCAACGCGCACGCCCAAACACGTACTCTCGTTCGCTGCATCCCCAGCGACCCCAAGCCATGCGAGCACTGCGATCTTTTGTGGAAGACCAGATGTACCCAAGGCAGTCCAGGGACCCTTGGCGGGCAGATCCGCCATGGGGGTGCTGGCCCATCAGATGCCCATCACTCATCAGATGAACCCAATGGGGCCCCGCCCCATCAAATGCCCCCCACCCATCAGATGCACCCAATAGGGCCTCTGGACCCTCGGTGGGGTCCTTCTGCACATATGCTCTCCAGCACCGCACCCACCTGGTCAGCTCGCCCTCTGCTTTGGGCGCGCCCAAGTCCTCTGGCCTGCAGATGGGGATCGGCAGCAGGCAACCTCAAAATGGGTCTGAAAGGTGAACGGAGCCAAGTTGTTGAGCCGCCGGCCACGATCGCATTTGCGTGGCAGCCAGAGATGGTGGGAGCAGGGGGATTAGCTGCAGGCATGTCTGGCCTGGGGTCGGCAGCTAAGCAGGTTTTGAATCTACGTCGCATGCGCAGCAGCAGCGGGCACACGGAAAAGCAAAGCACCTGTGGCAGCGTAGCTTCCCTGCAGTCTAAAAAGGATGCACAGCACGGCACACAAGAGTGGCTCAACCCATGGCGCTGCCTCAACCCATGGCGCTGCCCCACACAACAGGGGCCCCTACCTGTACACCTCTCCCGGCAGCCGCATGCTGGCCCCTGGGTTCACAGCCACCGGTGCTGCCTCCTCCATGACCTGCATGCATGCGCGTTTGTTTGTGTGTGTGCAAGTCACGTGTGTGTGTATGTGCACGTCGTGCGTGTGTGTGTGTGTGTGTGTGTGTGTGTGTGTGCACGTCGTGTGTGTGTGTGTGTTTGTGTGTGTGTATATAGGTAGGCGTGTGTCCGCGTGTGCATCGAGGGGCCAGAGCACATGTGTATGACAGGCACAAACAAAGGATTCACTGATACCCTGGACAGGGTAAAAGCGCGTATGGCTCCACCTGAATGCATGGCCTGCCTGAGGCTCAAGGACAGGGACAGCAGTGGGGCTCAGGCCGCGGCAATCGGCAAGCAGCATTGTGCCTTAAGCATTCCAAGGTGCACCGCAGAGGTGCACAAGGGCGCTCAAGGCGCGCGCGCGTGTGTGCGCACACTGGTGCATGGTTGGTGGTGTGCAAGGTGCATGGTGCACACTTGTCTTGCAAGGGTCAGCAAGTTTGCTGCCTGACATACAGCACATGCTCTCGTTAGGGGCTTCATCTTCAGGCGACCAATGCTGACACACAGAGCCATGCTGACACACAGAGCCAACACAGACCACACAGTGACCCATACAGTGACCCATACAGTGACCCATACAGTGACCCATACAGTGACCCATACAGTGACCCATACAGTGACCCATACAGTGACCCATACAGTGACCACACACTGACCCATACAGTGACCCATACAGTGACCACACACTGACCCATGCTGACACACAGACCCATGCTGACCCATGCTGACCCATGCTGACCCATGCTGACCCATGCTGACCCATGCTGACACACAGAGCCAACACAGACCACACAGTGCAGAGCGCCCTGCAGGCCTGCAGCAGCGGCAGCGGCAGCAGCGGCGGCCAGCTGGCCGCGCTGCAGCAGCACTCACCACGGCGGCAGCACTCACAGCAGCAGCACTCACAGCAGCAGCACTCACCACGGCGGCAGCACTCACAGCAGCACTCACAGCAGCAGCACTCACCACGGCAGCCACGTCGCTGCGCACGTTCAGGTCCTCCACCACCGGCTTGGGCGCAAAGTGGAAGTGCGTCAGCGCGTCCAGCTTGCCCACCAGCGCCTGCAGCACACCCACCCAGGTATCGTCATGTAGGGCACCGCCAGGGGAACCCACGCTCGGCACGACGCAAGATCCGGCGGCCTCTGCCAGCGGCCGGTATCGTTACTGCTGCTAGCGTCAGAGCCGCTACAGTCACAGCAGGCTGCCCACATTGTGCAGGACCACCTCTGCTAGCGGCCGCCAGAGTCACAGCAGGCAGCCCACATTGTGCAGGACCACACGGTCTGACAGACCACACGGTCTGACGGACCACATTGTGCAGGACCACACGGTCTGCGTTGGGCACAGAGGGACATCGCGCTCGCAGCCCGGTGTCGCACCCGCTAGTGCCTGCCCACAACCCAAAGCAGGCATGCCGGGGGAGCATGCAAGCCGCGCTCCCAAGAAAGCACACGTGTTAAGTCTTAATCTTGCACCTGAAAGAGCAGATGCGCACCTGGAAGAGCGTGCGCGCCTCATTGCGCACTTTCTCGTCCTTGTCCTCGGCCGTGTTGCCCACCACGCTCTTCACGTACTGCTCCTCGTACACCTCACCCAAGCCCTGCAGGGAAGGCACGATTGTCACCAGTAACAGAGCATCACCATCATCATCACTGTTAAAACACCATCATCATTTACACCATCATCATCATCATCATTAGCAGCAGCAACAGCTGCTGGACGCACGCACTCGCAAACACACAGTGACGGCCCCTTGCTGGCCTTGTCCTGGGGCAAAGTACCGGAACACAAGGGTAACGAATGCAAGGCCTCATGGCCGCAAGTCTCCTAGCCGCCAGTTCAAAAGCACATTTGCACACCAGCACGTACGCGCGCACACCCGCCCACCTTGCTGGCCTTGTTGTCGTCCAGCTCCACCTCGCGCCGCTTGCGCTCTGGCGGGGGTGGCAGCACGCGCACCACGTCGTCAAAGTGGTGGTCCGCGATGCGGCGCTTGATGAGCGCCTCCAGGTCTGCCATGGCCTCCTCTGTGGGCTCAGGCGGCGGCTTCACTGCGCCCAGGCCGCGCAAGATGATGCGTGTGTTGGAAGGAGTGATGCAAAAGCTCCATTGGGCCTGGGTTGTGTGATTGTGCGTGCGTTGGTGGGAGAAATGCAAGCCACACTGCGCCCAGGCCACGCATGATGCTGCGGGTATTGGTAGGGAGTGATGAAAGCTCAACCACGCCCAGGCCGCGCGTGATGCTACGTGCGTCGGTGGGAGTAATGCAAGCTCCACCGTGCCCAGGCCACACACGTACGCACCACCACCGCCCCACCGCATATGAGGCCCAGAGCAGGTGGGTGCATGTGCTGTGTGTTCATGTGAAGAAGGAAAGGGAGGGGGGAGGGTGCATTTGTGTGCGTGTGCCGTGTGTCCACGTAGAAAAGGAGGGGGGGGCGAGGAGGGGAGGGCGTTGGTGCAACACATTGGACAGGCAGCAGGAACCTCAAGGACCCTGCCTCAACTCACAGCTGCAAGCTGGCCCTGCATGCCGCTTGCGATGCATGCATACGCACGCTCATGGTTTGCAGCTGTGTCTCAGTTAAGGACATGTAGTTCCGTGCCTGACTAGGGTGCGGGGCAGCATGATGCCTGACCCAGCGGCATGAGCGCCAGCAGCTTGAGTGCCAGTAGCGTGAGCGCCAGTAGCATGAGCGTCAGCAGCGTGAGCGCCAACAGCAAAATGTCTGAGACCACTGCCGTGGGCTTTTACAAAGGATGGGGCACACATACACTCATGGGGTGCCGTGATCACGCAGCCAGGCACGGGGGCAACGACAGATGCTCGCAATGCTACCATGATCACGCAGGCACGGGGGCAACGACTGATGCTCGCGATGCTGAGTTAGTGACACACGTACAGAACAAGGTAGCAAATGCGTGTGGCAGCCAAGTGTGGTGTATGCCCAAGGGGGAGCTGGGTGTTGTGTGTAAGGAGGCTGCCTGGCATCTGGTGGGGCGTGCAGCGGTGGTGCATGCGGTGGTGGGGCATGCGGTGGTGGGGCAGGCCTGTTGCCATAAGAGGGGCAGGATGCCGTCTTGGCGAGTGCACTTTGAGCATGCGTGCATGCCATGCCAGCAGGCACAAGAACATGGACACATACACACACAAGGGCATGGACGCATGCTACCAGAGCGCAGGAGCATGCATGCACACACACACACACACATGTGCACACACATGTGCACACACATGCACACATAGGAACGCACACTGCGCAGTCACGTACGTCCATGTGCACACACACATGGACGCACGCATGCACACACCCACACAGATGCGTAAACACGAGCGCAAACAAGCACACAAAATTGCAGCCTAGAGGCATGCAACAATGCAGTGCTCGCCCACCCCCCCCGTGCGTATTCCTACTACCCTGTCACCCACAGCAAGCGAGACAGACAACATCTGGGGGACCGCAGCAGCCGTGCAGGCGCCGCCCTACCCCACCCCGCGCACCTGTGGTGTCAAAGTCCACATCCACTTCCAGCGCGCTGTTCAGCGGGCGGTGCATGGCGGCCACCTCGCCACGCAGGTGCCACTCCTTCTCCGCCAGCGCCTGCTCCTCGAGCTCACGCACGCGCTCCTGCACACGCACACACGCGCACAGCATCCACGTGAGCGAGAGCGTAGAACACAGGGGGGGCAAGAGTGCACGCCCCGCAAGGGAGGCAGCAGCACTGGCACGACTGGCCAAGCAGCCTGCGTGCAGTGCCTGCCACTGATTGCATGCAAGTGCAAACACACACACACACACATACACACACACATAATCTCTGCAGCTGCCGTGGTTTTCGACGCTCTTGAGCACTGGCAGTCCACACAAAGGGAGGCTTAGCAGACTTGTCAGCTGCATCCACCTCAGTCCATTGCACTCCTAACGTGTGTGCAAAAAACAGACACTATCACACAGACTCTGACACACACACACACACGTGTATGCAAGAGCAGAGCGGACTGCTGCGCGCACCTGCACCCTGAGCTGCCGCTTCTCATGCGTGGACAAGCTGGCCTTGCCCCCCCCCCTGCCCCGCCCGCCCTCCTGCCCCTCCCCATCGCTGCCGCTGCTACCCCCCTCCTCCTCGCTGCTGCCATCCTCGCTCCCCTCCTCCTCCCCCTCCTCCTCATCTTCCAGCTCCTCATCAAATGGGCCGGCATGTACTGCAAAGGGTGCATCCTCCAGATCCTCAGGGTCTTCAGGCCCACGCCTCCCGCGGGCACCTCCCTGCTTGCCCCCACGCGCCACCGCCCCCCCATCGTCCGCGCCCCAGAAGCCACGACCGCGGTCGTCGCCAAAGAAGTCGCTGTACATCGCGTCGCGTGCGGACTTGCCCTGCAACACACGTGAACATGTGTGTGTGTGCATATTTGTGCGCGCGCGCACGTGTGCGTGTGTGAGAGCATGTGTGTGCATGCAAACGTGCGCGTGCATGTGCAAATATGCCATCCCCTCCTGCAGCAGCTGTGTTAAGCACCCTAAGAGTATGGCATGTGGTGCATGCAGGCATGCTAGTGCATGCTGAAAAACCTAAGCCTGAGACACACGCAGAGGTGCCAGCACAGCGTAAAGGTCAGCGCATGCGTGCTGGAGGAGGGGTATGTAGGTAATGCAGGTCTAGGCGATGCACACGCGGTGTTCCCATGCACCCACCTTCTTGCCACCCTTTTTCTTCCCGCCCCTGCCGCCGCCGCTCAAGTCCTCCGCAAAGCCCCGGCCCTCCTCATCGTCGCTCCCAAACATCAGTGCGTCAGCCTCATCTGAACAAGGCGCGCGCAGCACGCGCACGCATGCGCGCACACAAATGATAACAGCGCAGCAGATGCACGCAGTGTGTTGGCCTGTTCTGGACAGAGGGACGCACAAAGCACACACGTGCGCGGGCACAGAAGTTGCTGAGGCAATCGCAGCAGGGGAGCACGGCAGGAGCACGCAGGGCGTCGGCCCAATCCTGACAGAGAGGAATGCACGCGTAGCGCACATCGCGTCGGCTTCATATAAGCAGGCACGCGCAGAGGCTGCTGTTCCAAGGGCTGGACAGGGCTATAGGCAGTGCGCTCCAAACTGCCAGTCGGCAGGGATGGGCTGCATGCGGAGCGTGCGTGTGCAGCCGCTTTCCTGCTTGCCCTGTACCTTGTCCCACTCATGCGCGCGCACACACACACACACACGTGCATACACGGCAGGGCATTTCTTGCAGGCACCCAGTGTGCACACACTTGCATGGGCACACGTGCCCGTACACGACCATGTGCGCGCCTATGCCCACAGCACAGCACACCCCGGCCGCGCACCTTCATCCATGTCCCCCTCATCCTCAGACCCGCCCTCCTCCCGCTCCTCATTCTGCTGCTGCCGCCTGCGCGCATCTTGCGCTTCGGCGTCCTGCGCACAGAGGGTGGCCATGCATATGCTGTGTGCCAGGCCGCACATCACGGCTACCACATGTCCGCGCGCCCACTGCAAGGCTACCACATGCAAGCACATGCAAGCACATGCAAGCAAGGCTACCACATGTCCGCACGCCCACTGCAAGGCTACCACATGCAAGCACATGCAAGCAAGGCTACCACATGTCCGCACGCCCACTGCAAGGCTACCACATGCAAGCACATGCAAGCAAGGCTACCACATGTCCGCACGCGCACTGCAGGCCAAGGTGCTGGGTGGGCACACAACACAAAAGAAGTACACAGCACACAAGCACACCCACCCCCTCCCCATGCGCGCATGGCAGCGGCAGCCACGCGCTCTACCTCCGTGAGGCTGCATGGCATTTGCCCGCCAGCATGCCCATCAGAACACGTGTGCATGTGCCCCCACCCCCCGGAGTCACCTTGCGGGAGCACTAATGCTCCCCAAAGTTGGGGAAGTAGCTTCCATGGTACATCCAGGCCCTCCCTCTATGTTCACTTGAGTGCCTGTACCTCCCTGCCCCCATCGCAGGACACGCCCATCTGCAGGATCATGACTCCCTACCCTGAATGCCCACCTGCAGGGTCATGCTCAAACATTGCTCAGCCGCACAGAGCTTCCATGCAAAACACACCCACCTGCAGGAACGCGTCCATCTCGCTCAGCCGCATGAATTGGTCCTCGACAGGGAGCAGCTTTTCTTGGGGCTGCTGCTTGGCGCCCTTGCCCCGGGCCCTTCCCCCCCCCTCTTCACTGCTGCCCCCCTCTCCGCCAAAGCCATCTTCATCATCCTCTTCGTCAGCGTCGTCGAAGTCATCCCTGCACGTAGGCAAACACATGCATCGTCTAAAGCAAGCACGCTCTTGAGTTCAGGTGTGCACACCACAGCCTGAGTGTGGCATATGCACCAAGGGGCGAAGCATGGACCCGTACACAGCCTGAGTGTGGCATGCACCAAGGGGCGAAGCATGGACCCGTACACAGCAGGGAAGGGTAGGTGCAAGGCAGGACAGCCGCGTGGGGTGCACAAGAGGCCAAGGGACAGCATATGCACAAGCACATCGCACACCTGCCCCCTGCGCGCGCACGTGCACACACACACACACACACACACACACACCTGCCGCCAGCATCCAGTAGCGCCTCCATGTCCATGTCATCGTCATCGTCACTGCCCGTCGCGCTGTTGCCGCCAGCACGCCTCTGGCGCTTTGAGGGCCCGGGCCCCTCACTGCCCTCGTCTTCGGAACCACTGCTGCCTGACCAATGGGTGGCGTGTGCGTGCATGCGTAGGATGCCACAAGAGACAGTGAGAGCGGATCGCACGTGCGTGCATGTGCAGGAAGCCACAAGAGGCAATGAGAGCGGTGCGGGGCGTGCAGTTGCGGGGCTGCGGGTGTAGCGTGGCTCGCCCGTTGTCAACCACAAGGATTGTGTGCGACAGGGGGCATCGCTGTAGGACCAGAGGGCATGTGTGGAGACCGTGTGTGCAGGATTGGAATGATTGGAGGACGTGCTCCTGCTGCTGCTGCGGCTGCTGCTGCTGCTGGTGTGTGTATGTGTGTGTGTGCGCGCGCAGACAGCAGACCAAACTAGTCGGGAGGGTATGGGCTTGTCTACGCGAGTGTCGCAATTGTGCGGGTGGAGGCAGCTGCAGTGCGGGTGCCCATGGCTGCTCGCAGTTAACTAGCCCTTGAGCATGCAAGTGCTCATTGCCATTTAAGTGGCCATGCACGCCCATAGTAACAGCGTGCCATGCTTGCTCTAGCACGCGAACCAAACTGAGCGCACTGCACAAAGGGAGTCATTCAGTGCGCACAGAGCACACACTGGTGCGCGTTGGCGGCCGGCAGAAGAGCACACACTGGTGCGCAGTGCGAGCAGGGCTGCGTGACTGATGCGGTGTGCTGCATGAGCACCACTCCACTTCCCTCCCTCCTGACCATTCCCCCTTTTCCTAACATTTGCCACGTTGTCTTTCAAGCCAAGCCACTACTTCCTTAAAGCGCGCTTCCTAGCTCCCATCTGCCAACCTTCGCGTGCCACCCCCCTCACGATGGCTGTCTCGGCCCCCACCTTGCGCCCAACCTCCACCCCACCAGCTCCTGCCCACCCACCTCCCTGCTCGCTGCCACCGCTCTCCCCGCCCGCCAGGATGGCGTCCACAGCCGCCTCATGCTCTGGCTTGAGCAAGTGGCCGCTGGGCCGCAGCAGGCCATGCGCGGTGGGGACCATGTGCCTGCAAGGGCAAGGGTGCACAGGCGGGCACAGCGTCAGGGAGGTGCGCTCTGCGGGCCGCATGCGTTGCGCGCGAAGGGCGGGGGGGAGGGGGCGCCCGGCGCCCGCTGGCAAGGGCTCGGCATAGGGTGGCCAGGGCGCGGCATGGGGCTGGGGCTTGTGCGGACCCTGCTGTCTACGCTGTCTACGCTGTCTATGCTGTCTTTGCTGTCTATGCTGTCTACGCTGTCTATGCTGTCTATGCTGTCTATGCTGTCTATGCTGTCTATGCTGTCTATGCTGTCTACGCTGTCTATGCTGTCTATGCTGTCTATGCTGTCTATGCTGTCTATGCTGGGTCACCCGGTCACCCATGAGGGCTGCGCCTGGTGGGGGAGCCAAGGTGGTGCCCAGGCGCAAGCAGGGGGTAGAGGAGGTGGAGCAGCTGCAAAAGGGGGAGGCGGCCTCGGCAGCGGGCTGCTCATCACATGCGCCCTAATCACAGCGCTCCACAGACACTGCTTTGGGGAGGCTCAGCGGCACTTTGTTCAACAGGTGCTGAGCCACACCGTGGTTGGTGTGCATGCCTGGTGCGGCGCGTGCCGCGCACCAACACTGCAGGGCATGCATGCCTGGTGCGACGCGTGTGGAGCGGCATGCAGGGCAAGACATGCAGGGCAAGACATGCAGGGCCAATCCACAAAGGGGGATGGAGTTAGCTGGCGCGGCTGTCCAGCACAGGCAAGCGCAGGCAAGGGCCACGCCAGCAGGGTTACAAAACTCGTGCGCGCGCACACACACACACACACACTCTCAGGCACAGGCACATCCTTGGAAGCTCGACCGTGTAGGTTGGACAACCTCTGCGTGCAGCATCTATCGCAGCATAGGGCCTGGTTTGAAGGCATGTACATACGCTATTGTGTGCATGCATGCGCGTGCGTGTTTCTTTGTGTGCACGCGTGCGTGTGCATGCCTGGTCGCGCGCATGATCCCGCACCGGGCGCGCTTCAGGGCGGCTGCAGTGGCGAGGTCCATCTGCATCCAGATCTGCTCCGCGTCAAAGGCGGCATCCACGCAGAGCTCCGGCAGAAACTGCTGCTGCCTGCTGGCGGCCCCGCCCAGGCTGGACAGCAGCTCCGCCTTGTCCTTCTTGTGCTTGCCTGCCGTGCTTATCAGCGCGCGCGCCCCATGCTGGTGCAGCGCCTGCGTGCAGCCACAGAGCCAGCGCAAGGGCCCCCCCCATGCTAATAGTGCAACCAAGCAGCAGCAGAAGCAGCAGCAGTAGCAGCAGCGACGGCGAGTCGTATCCATGAATATGTTCTTGTAAACAGATGGATGGACGGGTTATCCGTGCGTCGAAAAGTGCATGTGCAAGCAAAGGTGTGAACCAGGTTGGCAGGCAGTCTGTCCTTAAATTGTGCGCATCTATCTCACTTGCTCAACCAACAGGTGCATGTGAGCTCAGAGGAGGGCGAGGAGACCACCTTGCTTGCATTGGCGTGCGCGCAGGACGAACAAGCGAGAGGGCAGCGCGACAGCAAGCATCTCCAAAACAGGCGCATGCATCACACGTGCTCGTGGGTGCGCTCACTCTTGCTGCTTGGCGTGCGGCGTGGGAGACGTGCTGGCTCGGCTGCAAGAACACGGTGGGATCCTGGACAGCCTTGAGCAGGCAGTCCAGTACCGCAGCCACCTCCGGCTGTTGGCTGAACGCATCCAGCGCAGTTGCAGCATCCCCTGCATCCCATCAGCCCAGCCACCACATTATGTGCAGTATTCTGTACCAGCATTACTGGTCTAGCAGGCAGCTTTCTTGTGCGCGCTGTGTGCAAAACATCGCCAACGGCTGTGAAAAACATGCGTCTACCAGTCAGCAAAGTTGCAGCATTGGCTGATGCACACGCTTTGCCTCACCTTCAGCATCATGCAGTTGGGCCCCTTCCTCTTGCTGGCTGCCCTGCAGCTCTGTATCCACTAACTGTAGTTGATCACCATGGCTGCAGCCGTTTGCTTGTCTGACTTTCTCCCTTTTCCTCTTGCTTACTGGCTGCATGTCAGCGTTCGGAGAAGCAACAGAGGGCCCAGAAACATGTTCTTGAGCATCATGGATCATAAGGCGCAAGGACATGAACACACATGTTGGACTGCTGCTTTTGCATTCAGTACTTGAAATGGAGGCACATGGAGGGTCAGCCGGCAATTGTGTTCAAACCAGTCAGCCGGAACCTATTCTTACTTGGATTCCATCCACCTGCTCAAGTCTCTGTTCTTGTGTGCCTGCTTGTCTGCGCGTGGCCACCATTTTACATTTAGTAACGGATCCAGTTTCAAAAATAATTGTTTCTTAATTTTCTACACTTTAAAAGTCTAAATTACACAATCCCTCTCTGTTGGATGCCAGAGCTAGATCATTCCCAGGTAACGAAGGCTTTTCCAAAATTTACAAGTTGCCGATAGAGGCTTAAAATTTACTACGCTTCTACTACTGTGTTGAGCGCGACCATACTTTGACATTTGGATATAAATGAGAAACACATGATGTTTAAAATGAGGAAGTCCTTGGTTTCCGAGTGTGCTTCGCTGCTTGGTGGTGAACGATGAACAAGGGAGTGCCTGCTTGTACGTTTTTTAATATGTTGCAGATTGATTCTACAAACTAAAAACACATCCTTTAAGCCAGGCAAGTGCTGGTTCTAAGCGCATCTAGCAGCAAGAGTGTGATGAATCAGATCATGTTTGATGTCCCAGTCCCTCTCGTTGTGCATGTGCTACACCTCACGCACGATTGTACATTTTTATTTTTTTTGCCTCCTTCATTCTCGGTTTCCTCAGTGTGATAGATAGA
>LKMJ01005519.1_pt1 | contig 11918 bp, 7 predicted proteins | sample 643391 | NCBI WGS metagenome assembly LKMJ01 (sample SAMN04112250, study PRJNA286221) | soda lake metagenome | biome: soda lake; feature: Kulunda Steppe; material: water; isolation source: sample PL-Br10 brine of Picturesque Lake | place: Russia: Kulunda steppe | collected 2010-07
GGTTTCGCGAGCCGAGTTGACCGAGGTCAACAAGGGACGCGGTATCGAGGACGAGTACGTTCACCTCGACATGCGCCACCTCGGGGAGGAGCGAATTATCGACAGACTGGAGAACATCCTCCACCTCGCAGAGGATTTCGAAGGGGTAGACGGCCTCGACGAGCCGATGCCGGTCAAGCCTGGACAGCACTACCAGATGGGCGGAATCGAGGTCGACGAGTACGGCCACAGCTGTATCGACGGGCTCTACGCCGTCGGGGAGTGTGCCTGTTACAGCCTGCACGGTGCGAACCGCCTCGGTGGAAACGCCCTCCCGGAACTGATGGTGTTCGGCGCACGTGCCGGACGACACGCGGCAGGCGAAGTCGACGAGGAAGCCGAAGTCCAGACCGGACCAGCAGCAAGGTCCGAGGACGGCACCGTCGACTCACCAGTCGAACTCGGCGACGTGGCCGACCCGGACGCAGTCGCCACAGACGGGGGCGAACTCGCCTCACCCAAGGACGTCCTCGAAGCGACCATCGAGCGCCAGCGCGAGCGCATTGAGACGTTGCTCGAACGTGATGGCATCAACCACGCGGACGTTCGTGCCAAGGTGCAGAAGACGATGACCGAGAACGTGAACGTCTTCCGCGAGGAGAGCAACCTGAAGAAGGCACTCCGAGATATCCGGGAAGCCAGAGAGCTGTACCAGGAGGTCGCAGTCAGGGACCCCTCACGAACGTACAACACGGACATCATCCACACAATCGAGACACGAAACGTCATCGACTGTGCCGAGGCAATTGCGGTCGGTGCGCTCGCCCGAGAAGAGTTCCGTGGCGCACACTGGCGACAACAGTACCAGCAACGCGACGACGAGAACTGGCTGAAGCACACACTGTACGCCTGGAACGACGGAGAGACGGACCTCTACTACAAACCGGTCATCCTCGAAGGCGAGGAACAGACCTACGAGCCGAAAGTGCGCTCGTACTAGAAGCGACTACCTTTTTCAGTGAGTGCCTCGTGCCTGCAGACGTGAAGCGACCGCTCGGGTATCTCGCCGTCCTTGCTGCGATTGGGCTGGGTGCTAGTGCGAGCGTTATCCGGCAGTCGACACCTCTGGACGGTGCTATACTGGGCGTCTCTGTGAACATCCTCGCCGCCCAGATACTATCGGCAGCAGCGGTCGCTGTCGGGCTGTACGGTATCTACCTCCTCGTGGCACGGCTGGTTCTCAGCTGGACGAGTGACAAGCGCCGTCGTCACAACGTGTTGAACATCCTGCGATTCACGTTCATCTTCGCCGCCGTCGTCGGAACCCTTGCTGTCCTCACTCACCAGTGGGTCGGCTTGCTCGTCTCGCTAGGTGTCGTCGGATTCGCCGTCACCTTCGCGCTTCAGCAGCCGCTGTTTTCGCTCATCGGGTGGATGTATATCATGGTCAAACGTCCCTACGGTGTCGGTGACCGGGTCGAAATCGAGGGCTCGAAGGGGGACGTCGTCGACGTCGACTTCTTCGTCACTACGCTGTGGGAGATTAACGGAGAACTCGTCTCTAGCCATCAGCCGTCGGGTAGAGTCATCACACTCCCGAACTCCGTCGTCCTTTCGTCTCACGTTCACAACTACTCCTACAGGGAGTTTCCTCACGTCTGGAACGAGCTCACTATCCAGGTCGCATACGAGACCGACCTGGCGTTTGCCCGTGAACTGATGGTCGAGGAGGCAAACGCGTACCTTGGCGACGAGATGGAGCGAGCAATCGAACAGTATCGAGAGCAACTGGCCGAAACCCCGGTCGAACTGGAGGTTCGTGACAGGCCGTCGGTGAACATAATTCAGCAAGAATCCTGGGTCGAACTGCGTCTCCGGTATCTCGTACACCCCAGACAGGGCCAGCGAGTCCGTAACGACCTCTACGAACGAATACTGGCACAGATGAACGAAAATCCGGACCGTGTGGCGTTCCCGGTCAGCCGGAACCGGTAAACGGCCACCCGGGGTTACTCATCCAGGCGCATATCGCCGCCCGGGCTGTCGGAGACATCGTCCCCCCAGTCGGCGTCCCCCGATTCGAACTCCGCCTTGAGCTGTGCGAACGTCGTGCCTCCTCCACCGTCGTCGGATTCTGTTCCATCGTCATCCTCGTTATCGTCCGCTGCCTTCGCGTCGTTCTCTTCCCCCTCGACTTCGTCGGACGCTTCCTCGTCGCTTTCTTCATCGTCTGTGTCCGCGGTGTTCGGACTATTGTCGGCATCCCCTTCGTCGAACGAGTCGTTTTCGAAGAGGTCGTCGTCCTCGAACGGATCGTCCTCGAACGGATCGTCGCCGCCGAGAGTGTCATCCTCGAACAGGCCATCGTCGTTCTCGTCGTCGAGTGAGAGCGAAGAGAAGTCGTCGTTCTCTTCGTCGAAACTAAATTCCGCCTCGTCGAGGCTCACGAGGTCGTCGTCACTCCCATTGGAACCAGTATCAGCCAGGGAGCGTTTCTCAGAACTAGACGACTCGTTGTTCTCACTGGCCGTCTCATCATCCCAATCGGCCTCACCCGCCTCGAATTCGGATTTTAGCACGTCGAACGACGGAGTCCTCGCCTTCCGAGCAACGGCGTCGGGGTCAGTGGCTCCGGTCTGTTCAGTGGCGTCGGGTTCCTGCTGACTCTCCTCAGCGTTCGCCTCCGAGAATTCAGAAGCGTCCGGGTCCGTAACTTCTGTGGCGGTATTCAAATCAGTGTTCGCAGGTGTAGCAGATTCTTCATTCTCGGTCTCGGCCGAGTGTTTTAGCCCGTCGGAATCCGGCGAATCGCGTGGAACCATCGCAGAGTCGAGCGGTTTCGCTGCCTGTTGGAGTCGTCGCAGGGGCTCGGGTGGGGCGATGGTAAACACCAACTCGCCCGGCGAAAGAACGTACTCGCGTGATGGGAGGACGATAGTCTCGCCGCCGTCAGGTTTCACGCCAATGATTGTGAGGTCGAGCGCGCCGACAGGTAAACCGTGAAGTGGACTCCCTGCTTCGACGGTAACTGACGAGTACGTTTCCTCCGCAGCACGCAGCAACGACGCGAACTCCCGGGCAGGTCGGTCTTCGACGGGGAGCGTCACCAGCCGGTACTGGCGAGTCGGGTCCACCTTCGGAGTATCAGCCGAGCTTATCGCCACGGTCACCACGTCGTCCGCAACACCCCTGAGCTCTCCGGTGAACATTCGACGCATCGGGTCGGTTTCCCAGACCTGAACCATGTCGCCAGTGCTCGCGGCAAATGCGGGGTCCGCCCGGAGCGCAACCGCGTTCGTCGCTGGCGGAAGTGTCGGCCCGATTCCTGCCGCTCGGCTCCCGACCGCGAGGTACTCGACCGATCCGTCGTCAGCGAGTTCAAGGTCGACCGTGCCGACGCCGTAATCCGTCTTCAGGCGGGAGACGATCCGGCGTTCCAGCTCCGAAATCGTCAGCTTGCGGGGAAAGACAAACTGCTTCCCTGTGAGTGCTTCCTTGGTTCGCTCGGCGACCGGATTGTACCCGACGACATCGTCGATAGTCTCCGGAAGGAGGACTACGGTCACTCGACCGACCGTCTTGACGAGCCGTGAAACCTCTTCGTCGACTGCCTTTCGCTGCGTACCGAGAACGACGTCACGACCAAACGCATCACCCATCCGGTGTCCCACGAGTGCGCCACTAGCTCCAAAGAGAAACGCCCCAATGTTGAACAACGCCGCCTCAACGGTGGCCGTACCGCCTTCGATAGTTTGTCCGAGCGCAGCAGTCGTGTTCAGATATACGGCCACGCCTGCCAACCCAGCCAATAGTGCCAATCCAGCGGGGACGCGCTCGCTCGTGAACCAGCGATAACTAAGGCTGACTGCCGCCCCCAGCGTCGCTGCGAGTACTGCGAGTCCAATAAGTAGCGAGGCAGCTAGAACAACCTGATCTGCCGTTACAAAAGCGGGGGACATCATGGGACAGACTCGCCCCCCTGAACGCCGGTCGAATCGAACGCATCGAGCGCCTCGCGGAGGCCGACCGCAAACAGCTCGTCGCCCGCCTGAAGTACCGTGTCACTGTCCGGAGCGACGAGCCAGCCGTCTTCTTTCTGTACGGCCAGTACAGAGACATCGTACGTCTCCTGCAGCCGGGCGCTGCCCAGCCGCGTGTTCACGAGAGGGCTATCAGAACCGACGACGAACCGGCGGAACCGATTGTCTGCCCGGCGGAGCATCGAAATTACCTCGTACTCTCGTTGGGTCCCACGGGGTTGCACGACCACTTTCGCCTCGCTAGCCTGTAAGAGGGGCTGCACGTCCGTCCGGGTGACCGCAACCGTTATTCGACCCTCTCCGCCCTCGGTCGCTTCCCGCCTGACTGGAGTGGGCGTTTTTACATCGGCTGCAGGCTCGTCGTTCGAAAGCGGTTCGATGTCTGGTGTGTCCTCCCTCTGGCCGTTGTTCGTCCCCGCACTCACCACAGTACCACGAACCTGTGCATTCGGCGTGATGACCGTCACTTCGTCGCCGTGAACCAAGCCTGTTGGAATAAGTCCTGAGACAGAGACGGCATGACGGTCGTGTGCAACACGCTTGGAAAGCCCCGAAAAGGGCGGTGCTGCGACGACTGTCGCTCGTCCGCGCTCGTCGACCGTGACAGAAACGTCACCGAGGTCGTATTCTGTCTGTAACCGGTCTGCGACGCGGCGTTCGAGCTCCTGTAACCGGAGGTCTGCTGGCAGCGTTAGCTCTGTGTTCCTGATATCGGCACGCAGCTCCTCCGAGAGCGGCGGGTACCCCTCCATATCAGTCACCTCGCCCACCACGCGAATCCGAACCTCCTCACCTCCCTCGACGAACGCTGCAAGATTCCGCGAGAGCGTTCTGTCTCGAAGCTGCGAAGGCGAAAGTCGTCGGGGAAACTCCGCAGCCATCTGGTCACCTTTGCTATGTGCGTACAGCGAAAGCATCCCCACGACGACAACTGTCGTGATAATCCGGGTCGCGTTCGGGTCGGCAAGTATCGTCTGGTCGGCCAGCGCGAGCAGCCAGCCGTTGACTGCCGCGAGGGCGATAGCGAGAACAGACACACCGAACCCGGACAAGGTGACACCAGTAAGATACTTGAACGAAAAGCCGAGGCCCCAGGAGACGAGTGCCGGAATGATGCCAACGAGCAACCCGAGATAGATACCGAGCAGAATCTCCGTGGGAAACGAAACCATACATAAGCCTATGTATCAACCCTAAAATCAGTTTCTGACGTTATCAAAAATGTGTCTGGCGGGCGACAGTGACGTATAAGCCGTTGAATTCACGTCTCACAGGGGCGCTCCCCGATTACAGAGAATCATTTTGGATACAGTCCGGTGCAGGAAACAAGTTTCGATAATGTAATCTATTTTAGATTACCGAGAATTTATTACTGATGTTGTTGAAATTTAGCGCGAGTCATGGTGGTAGTTAGCAAAAAACACAGTACAGAAATGCCTGCACTGAATTACCGACAATGCCAGCAAGCTGTGAGGGGTGTTCCGTCATGAGCTACCTGCTCGGCTTTCCGACCCCAGTACTCGAGGTGCTCATCCTGCTGGTAGTGTTCGTGCTCGGGTGTGCACTGTATTTTGGATACAAATTCGAGCCACCGCTGGTCGGAGAGGAATCCCCATCAACGACGGGATCAGAGGACGGTGAGACGACCAGCTCGGAGGTGAGCCAATGAACCCCTCGATGCTGTTCCCGTTGCAGACGTGGGGTGAAGATCTCGGCGTCGAGTTCGAATCGACGACCGCTGCGATAATGCTCGTCGTGTTTTCGGTGTTGATGATACTCATCGGGTTCCTGGCGGCACGCTATCAGACCGACCGTGAGGAGTACTTCGTCGCCGGACGGCGAGGCGGTTTCTTCGTGGTTGCCATCGCCATGTTCGCCTCGATTCAGAGCGGCTGGGGAATGATTGGCGTAACCGGAGCAGGCTTCCAGATCGGTCTCGAGTATATGATGATCGTCGCCGTCGGTACCCCCTTCGGGTTCGTTCTTTCCTACTGGCTGCTGGGTCGAAAGATGCGAATGCTCGGCGAGCTCCGGAACGCGATAACAGTACCCGACGCGATGTACTACCGCTTCCAGGATGAGCGGGTCCGATTGCTCGGCGCGCTCTCGGTGTTACTTGGCTGTATGGGATTCCTGGCCGCACAGTACGCTGCCCTGGGTATCGTCGGCGCGCTGGTTCTTCCGGTTGGATTCTTCGAGGCGTTACTCATTGGACTTGTCGTCGTAGGCCTCTACACCGTTATTGGCGGTATCCTGGCTGCAATCTGGTCAGATGCGATACAGGGCGTAATTATGGTGTTAGGAGCAATTCTGACTGCATACTACGTTATCACGGGCTATCCCGGTGGAGCTGACGGAATGATTTCGACTATCTCCGCCGAACAGCCGGAGTACTTCAACTTCACCCTACTGGGGATGGACGGAATCGCCGCGGTGGGATTCCTCCTGTCCGTTATCGTCATTCAGCTCACTGTTGCAGGGCAGCCACACGCGACGACGAAGTTCTACATGATTCGTGACGTCTCGATGCTCAAGTGGGGTGCATTCGTGACAGCCCTCGCTTATATGCTGTCGGCACTGTACTGGGTTTCCGCACCGTTTGCCCGAGCAGCAGTTATCGACGGCCAGGTTGCGGACCCCGCAAACCCAGACGCTGCGTTGCCACTCGCTCTGCTCGAGTTCGCACCCGAGGTCGTGGTCGGATTCGTACTTACTGCAGTTATTGCAGCAATCATGTCCACCAGTAATGCCTTTCTCAACATGGGCGCATCCGCTGTGGTGCACGACTACTTCCTCGAATACCGTGGTGAGGACCTCACAGACGAGAAGGAAGTGCTCTATGGCCGAATAACGACAGCTGGTATTTTGCTCGTCGCATTCGCAATTGCCGCCACGTTCCCCGGCCTCATCTTCGTCCTTGGGGCGGCTGGATGGGCGATATTCGCAGTCGTTCTGTTCCCGTGTGTTGCACTCGCCTATAACTGGAGAGGAGCAACAGCGGAAGGTGCTCTCTGGGGAGGAGGAACAGGTCTCGCCCTTACGTTGATATTAGCCTACGGCGGGGAGTTCATGGGATGGGAGCTGCCGTCAGGGATTCTCGGTGGCCAACTGGCGACGGTTATCGCAGTCGTGGTGTTTGTTGGTGTCTCACTAATTACCTCGACGAGTACCTACGAGGACCTGGACCGGGATATCAAAGAAGTCCTGGATCTTGGAAGAATGCGTGGTGGCAGTGTGTCCGCACCAACAGTTGCTACTGATGGGGGCACAGCCGAAGAAGAACAGTCGGCGGATTGATGACGTAGCGGTTTGTTAAAGCTCTCTGGCAGCCATTTCGCCTTCGTGAATAGCCGCCATTATTGTTCGAGGGGCCCGGGCATCGCCGACCAGTGCCACGTCGTACCCCTCCGAGTCGAGCGTTGTGTGTAGCTGATTGTCAGCACGGTGAAATCCAGCAAGAACGATGCTATGAATATCAGGTATCGTTACCTGTTCTCCCTGCTCTCGAAGCGTGACATCGGGCCAGTCAACCGCTTCGATGTGACTGAACGTATGAAGAGAAACCGCGTTGTCAGCCTCGAAAAGTTCCCGGTGCAGTTTCGACTGAGTCGGCCCGGTCAGATCGCCACCCGGAACACCACCGACAATCGCGAGATGGACTGTCCGGCCCTCGCTCGCGAGTTGCTTGGCTGTACCGACGCCCTTCCAGTGGTCTTCACCGTCGTCTACAACGAGGACACGAGTGCCGGGGTCTTGATACGGTCTGTCCGTGGAGACGCCATCAGCAAGCACGTCGAGACTCGAGTACACTGTTGCATCGTCCCATCCTGCAACGTCGCCAGGAGTAACACCATGGCCCCGGTATCCGCGAGGGAACGTGGGTGGGTTCGAACCGGTTGCCAGGATAACTCCGTCGGGGTCTTCGTCAGTAACTCGGTCGACATCGACCGGTTCGTTCAACCGTACGTCGACACCTTCCCGACCCAGTGCTTCACGCAGCCAGAGCAGTGGCTTTTCAAACTCTCGGCGACCCTCGATCTCCTTTGCGAATCTGACCTGCCCGCCGAGCGTGTTATCTGCCTCACACAGTGTAACCTCGTGGCCCCGCCTGGCAGCAACTTCCGCGGCCTTCATCCCTGCTGGTCCACCCCCAATCACGAGTACCTCTTGGACTGGGTCCGCTGGCTCGAGCGTCCCACGCCCACGTGTTGCTTCGAACCCAGTTGCGGGATTGAGAACGCACCGGCACTCTGCACCGCTGTAGACACGTCCGATACACCCCTGGTTACAGCCCATACACTCGATGAGTTCGTCGAGCCGCCCGGTACGAGCTTTCTCTGCGACTTCCGGGTCTGCGATATGCCCGCGTGTCATAGAGACGATATCAGCACAGTCCTCTCGTAGCACGCGGTCAGCTGCACGTGGGTCAGTTATTCTACCAGTTGTTGCGACTGTGACATCCGAGTTCTCCGCTTTGACTGCTTTACGAACTCGTTTTGCGAGCGGAGCGAGCAGCTCCTGCTCGTGTTGCATGTCGGGGATGATGTAATCCTGTTTTTCGTAAGTTCCCGCCTTGACAACCAGATAGTCTACCTGGCCAGTTGCCGCAAGACGTCGAGCAACCTCCGTGTACTCTCTGACATTCATTCCACCGGGCGCTGCGTCCGTTGCGTTCACCTGGAAACCCACGACGTACTCCTCTCCGACCTGCTCACGGACTGCGTCGAGCGTCTCAAACACTATTCGAAGCCTGTTCTCGAGGGACCCGCCGTACTCGTCGTCACGGTCGTTCGAGTACGGGGAAATAAACTGTGAGAGGAAGTAGCCGCCGTATCCCGAGTGAATTTCGACACCGTCGAACCCTCCCTGTTGAATAATCTCGGCTGTGTGGGCGTAAGATTCGACGATCTCGTGTATCTCATCCCGAGTCATAGCTCGGGGCATCTCGCGGTTTACTGGTCCCGGAATATCGCTCGATGAAAGGACTGGCTGTTCGGTGAGTAAGGACGTCATCTGTCGTCCGTAGTGGAGGTTCTGGCAGAAGATCGGAATTCCAGCTTCGTGGACTGCGTCGGTCAGTCGCTGCAGTTTCGGTACCATCTGCTCGTCCCAGCCAACGATTGCGCTCCCTGTCTGAGCTGTGGGGTGATTGGCGAGATAGGCCATCACGATGAGACCGATTCCACCCCTGGCCCGTTCAACGTAATAATCTATTAACTGGTCAGTGATCTCTCTCCCCTGCGCGTAGTTTGTCGTATGACCGGTCATCATCAGCCGGTTTCGAAGGTTGACGTCACCAATACTGGTCGGTTCGAACAGACGCTGGAACTCGTAGTTGTTCGGGTCGTCATCGTCGAGCACTGCACGATGGTTCGGCATGTTTGAACACAGCATAGAAGAGAACATAAATAGTAATGACGAAGATTCAACACAATCAGTAATTCTGTATATCTATTCGAGGTCAGTACGTTCAAGACAATCGAAGCACGAGCAGGTATATGGCAGAGGAGCAGAGACGGCGCCGGCGACGGCTGGTTGGCGCGAGGGCAGCGGTTGGACTCACGACGCTTGCCGCGATTCTATCGCTCGCCACCGGACTCGCAAACATCACGGCCGGCGTCGCTCTCGGGCCACTGTCGCCGTATTTCCCGGATATCGTCCAGCAAACCGCTGGCTTCACGGGAACGTTGACCGGGTTTTTACTTCTGATTTCTGCCTGGCAACTCCGTCGCGGACTGCGCTTTGGCTGGTACGGAACGGTCGTACTGCTCCCGGTCACGGCAATACAGGGCATCGTGCAAGCGAGTGTGTACTCGTTACCGCTAGTCGTCTTTTCCGTGATTGCACTCCCGATAGTTGCACTCAATTACGGCAGATTCGACAGACCGATGACGTTCTCGAACACCCAGATTGCAGCCGTTCTCGCACTCACCGGAACACTCGCGTACGGAACGGTCGGCTCGTTTGCACTTCGAGACGATTTCGGCGAAATCAACAGCATCACTGACGCATTCTACTACACAATCGTAACCGCGAGTACCGTGGGCTACGGGGACATTACCCCACAGACCGAAGAGGCGACACTGTTTTCCATCTCGCTTGTCGTTCTGGGAACGGCCAGTTTCGCGGTCGCACTCGGGTCCGTTCTCGGGCCGGCTATCGAAGCACGATTTGCACGTGCACTTGGAACCATGAAAGACACAGACTACGACCTGTTCGAGGACCACGTCGTGGTCCTCGGTTACGGAGACTTGACGGAACCGTTGCTCGAAGAGCTTCAGGACGACTGCGAGTTCGTCGTCGTCACCGACGACAGCGAACAGGCAAGACGCCTCCGGGAACGTGATATAAGCGTCTACGTCGGCAACCAGAGCGATGAACAACCGCTCAGGGACGTCGCAATCGGGCGCGCCCGGGCGATAATCGTCGCAACGAACAATGACGCCGAGGACGCCCTGGCGATACTCACTGCGCGTGAGCTCAACCCGGAGGCTCGAATCGTCGCCGCAGCCACCTCGCGGGACAACATCGATAAACTCCGGCGTGCAGGCGCAGATACCGTACTCAGCCCCGCTGTCATCGGCGGTCGATTGCTCGTCCGGTCGGCTCTCGGTGGGGATAACGTCGAACAGTTGGCCGACGACCTGAGCGAAGAGAGTTAAATTACCGGTGGCTTTCACTTCCGAGCGCGCGTCAAATATCGTTCTGAGTGTAGCGTCGCAGCCACGAGGTCTGCTGCTTCCTCCGCTGCACGTGTTCGAACCTCATCAGTCGGTCCCGTATCCGTCTGTTCGGTATCATCGCGATTGGGAAGGCTGGTGAGGATAGGCAGTTAAGTGTCATCACTCGTCTGTACATCGGTTTATATGATAGAGTGACAGGACTGTTGACTCCAGCTCAGCCGATTTTGTCTGACTGACCAGTTTCCGTTGATTGTACAGCTACTTTTCGACCGTTTCGACTATCAGTTGCGTCATCCAGGAGGGAGTTATAGAGGTTATACCTGACTCTCGCGACTTTTTGCAGGCTACTCAAATGTTGTAACAGTCGGTACCCAGTTACAGCTGTCGAGCTACCTCTTCGGCGAAGTAGGTCAGAATGAGGTCTGCACCGGCTCGTTTTATCGAGAGCAGCGACTCGTGAGCTACCTCGTCCAGGTCGAGCCAGCCCTTCTCGGCCGCTGCGTGGAGCATGGCGTACTCGCCGGAGACGTTGTAAGCCGCAACCGGGTGCTCGAACTCTCGACGAACGTCCGCAACGATGTCGAGATAGGGGAGCGCCGGCTTGACCATCAGCACGTCAGCACCCTGTTCGACATCGAGACGAACCTCTCGCATCGCCTCACGGCGGTTCGCGGGGTCCATCTGGTAGTGTCGGCGGTTGCCAAATGCCGGTGCACCGTCCGCTGCATCGCGGAAGGGGCCGTAGAACGCCGATTCGTACTTCGCGGCGTAGCTCATGATCGGAACGCCTTCGAACCCGCCTTCGTCCAGCGAAGAGCGGATCGCACCGACCATCCCGTCCATCATCCCCGAAGGAGCGACCATATCCGCGCCCGCTTCGGCGTGGCTCCGGGCGATGGTTCCGAGCAGGTCGAGCGTCTCGTCGTTGTCGACGGTCAACTGTGTATGAGACTCCTCGGATTCCAGAACGCCACAGTGGCCGTGGTCGGTGTACTCACAGAGACAGAGGTCGGTGATGACGTAGGCGTCGGTCTCGGCGGTGATCCGGCGGGTCGCTTCCTGGACGACGCCGTCCTCGGCCCACGCGCGGGTCCCCTGTGGATCCTTCGACTCGGGGATCCCAAAGAGAATAATACCGGTGACGCCGGTTTCGAGTACCTCCTCGGCCCGGTCGACGGCTTCGTCGAGCGGGACGCGCTCGTGGCCCGGCATCGAC
>LKMJ01005520.1_pt1 | contig 11917 bp, 11 predicted proteins | sample 643391 | NCBI WGS metagenome assembly LKMJ01 (sample SAMN04112250, study PRJNA286221) | soda lake metagenome | biome: soda lake; feature: Kulunda Steppe; material: water; isolation source: sample PL-Br10 brine of Picturesque Lake | place: Russia: Kulunda steppe | collected 2010-07
AGCAGAAACGGGTATCGATGGGGCAGCCAATCCATTATTTCTTCAATGTACATCGTCCGAGGCCTCGGCATTACTCACTCAGTTTTTTTTCCAGCGCCTTCAGACGCTGAGCCATATCGTCCAGTTGCCGGAAGCGAACCACACTCCGGCGCCAATCCCGGTTCGGTTCAACCCCCGTCCCGGAAGAATAGACACCGGGCTCCTTCAAACTTCGGGTCACCATCGCCATGCCGGTCAGATGAACGTTGTCGGCAATTTCCAGATGACCGCTGACCGCTGCCGCCCCGCCGAACACACAGTTCCGCCCGACATGGGTGCTGCCAGCGACTCCGGCATGACCGGCCATGATCGTATTCTCACCAATGACCACGTTATGGGAAATCTGGATCATGTTATCCAGTTTCACGCCATTGCCAACGACGGTATCGTCAAGAGCGCCCCGGTCAATGCAGGTATTGGCGCCCACGTCCACATCGTCCCCGATCCAGACGCCGCCAATCTGCGCAATACGCTCCCAGTGGGTACCGGCATGGGCGTAGCCGAACCCATCCGAACCGATCGCCGCGCCACTGCTGATGCGACAGCGAGCCCCAATACGTACATCGTGATAGACACTGACATTCGCCGCCAGCACGGAGTCCTCGCCAATCTGACTGCGTGCGCCGACAACACTTCCACTGCCCACTCTGACGTTGTCGCCGATCCGCGCACTTCTCTCGATTACTGCATTGGGTCCAATCCAAGCCGACGGTGAAATCTCAGCGTCCTCGGCAACGACTGCGCTGGAATGGACTCCGGCTCCGGGCCGGGGTTCTGGATCAAAGTGGTGGCTCAGAAGTGCAAAACCGAGGTAGGGATCATCCAGGACAAGCGCGTTGACAGGACACTCTTCGACCAGTTCTCTGGTAATCAGGACCGCAGTGGCACCTGTCTGCTGCAGGTAGCGCTGATAGCGGCTGTTGGAGAGAAAGCTGACATCACCTTCTTCGGCATTCTGAAGCGTTGCGATGCCGGAGACGCCTGTTCCGGCATCCCCGTGCAGCTCAGCACCCAGAAGATCAGCCACATCCCCCAGCGTCATTTGCGGCTTGCTCATCCACAGTCCTCGTGCAGTCAGGTATTATCAGTCCGCTTTTTCATTCAGCCGTCGAATCATCTCATCGGTCAGATCATAATCCGGCTTCACATAGATGACCGCCTCAGCCGGGAGGATAATATCCAGATCATGCTCTTCCAGCAGTTCCTCCATCACTTCATCGATCAGTGGACGTGATTGCTGAAGAAACTGCTGCTGGTGCTGATTGACGGCCTGCTCAAACTGACCCCGGCGCTGCTGGAACTCCTGAACCTTGCGCTCAAACTCCTCGGAAAGCCGCTCGCGCTCACTGTCGCTCATCATGGCCCCGTCAGTCTCGAGGCGCTGCTGCATCTCTTCCGCCTCCTGCTGCAGCGCACGGATCTGCTGTTCTTCCTCTTCAAGCTCAGCCTGAATCCCGGTACCGAATTCGGCTGCGGCCTCAGAGCTGAAAACAGCTTCGCGCAGATCCACCACGCCCACGCTCATATTGGACCAGGCGGGGGCACTCAATGCGGTCAGAAGCAGCACAATAAATAGGTTTCGCATTGTTGTCATTTTCAACAGGCTCCTGTGGTATGACACCAGTTGGCGGCCCCATCCGGGGCCGAATCATCGTATTCTGCCGTGCAAAAGCGCAGGCTGCAAAATTTCGCGGGCAAGTCCTGTCAGAACTGCTGGCCAAGAGAGAACTGGAATCGGCGGGTGCTGTCACCAGCCTTATCGTTCAGGGGCTCGGCCAGGCTGAAGCCCAGTGGACCAATGGCGGTGATCCACTGGAAGCTCACGCCTGCGGCATAGCGGATTTCGCTGAGAGCCGGCGACACGTCTCTCTCGGCGCCCTCAATGTCCCGAGTAGTGAACACATTGCCGCCATCCACGAAGACGCTGGTACGCATTGAACGGCTGTCCGGTGCGAAGGGTACCGGGAAGATCAATTGGGCACTGGCCTCAGTCAGGAAGTTGCCGCCAAAGGGTCGCTCCGTGCCATCAATGTCGGTTGGCTCCCCATCCACAATCTGGGTGCGCTTGACTTCCGGCCCCAGCGAGTTGGCCTCATAACCCCTGACCGATCCGAAACCACCGGCAAAGAAATGCTCATAGAAAGGCAGTCTGGTCGTATCACCGTACCCGTCACCGAAGCCGATTTCGGTAGTCAGCCGCCCGACCCAGCGCTGCCTGGAGTCGATCGGGAAGTAGGAGTCCGTCTGATGACGGATCCGGTAATAGGTCTGGTCGCTCCCAGGAACCGCGCTCTCTATGGAGAGACTGTTGCGGCTGCCTGCCGTCGGCAGCATACCGCGGTTGTGGGTATTGCGCACAATGGACCCACGCAGCAGGAACGCGTCCTGAGACTGACCCTGTTCTTCGATGAACTGCTCGATCGCTCGTGCCGCGTTTCTTCCCGGACGGATCTTGTTGTAGGAGTAGCCCGGCCCGAAATTGATCCTTGTATTGTTGCTGATCGGGTACCCAAAGGTCATCCGACCGGTGTAGGTATCCAGTACAAAGGAGGAAATATCACGCTCATCAAAATCCGTTTCCCGGGCCTGGAAACTGAAACCACGGCTGACCCCGTCCACGGTGTAGTAGGGGTTGGTATAGGAGATGTTGGCGCTGTTGACCGAACGGCTGGAGTTCAGCCCGAAAGAAGCGCGACGGCCAGAGCCAAAGAAATTCTGCTCGGAGACATTGGCACCGAAGATGAGGCCATCCACCTGGGAGAAGCCAATGTTTGCTGACAGGCTACCGGTGGGCTGCTCTTCCACCTGGTAGGTCACATCGACCTGGTCATCCGTACCGGAAACAGGCTGGGTATCCACATTGACGGTACGGAAGAACCCGGTCCGTTCAAGGCGGCTGCGGGACTGCTCGATCCGATCGTTGGAGGCAACACCGCCCTCCATCTGGCGCATTTCCTGGCGGAGCACCTCATCGTGAGTGGCCGTATTGCCCCGGAAATCAATACGCCGGACATAGGTGCGCATGCCCGGCTCCACCCGGAACACAACCGTTACGGTGCCATCATCATGGGTCTGGGGCACGGCGTCCACGTTGGCGAAACTGTACCCTTCCCGGCTGAGTCGGCGCGTGATCAGCTCTTCGGACAGCGTCATGCGCTCCTGGGAGAACACATCGCCCTCTTCCATGATGATCAGGCGTTCAAGCTCCTCTTCCGGAACGATCAGATCACCACGCAGTTCGGTATCACGCACCAGATACTGCTCACCCTCTTCAATGGCAAGCGTGATGAATACCTGCTTTTTGTCCGGAGCAATGGACACATTGGAGGATTCAACACTGAAATCCACAAAACCCTGATCGAGATAATGCGAGCGGATGGTTTCAAGGTCCCCGGAAAGGCGCTCACGGGCATACTTATCGCGGTTGGTCACGGAGTTCCACCAGTTGGTCCGGCGCAACTCCATCAGGCTTATGAGCTCCTCATCGTCGAACACGTTGTTGCCAACAATGTTGATGTGCTGGATGGAGGCCACATCGCCCTCATCAATATCGAGCCTCAACGCAACACGATTACGGGGCAACTCCTCGACTTCAGCGCGCACATCCGCATTGTAGCGCCCCTGTGCGACATAGGAACGCAGTATCTCAAGCTCAAGCCGCTCAAGCGTCGCACGCTGGAAGACCTGGCCTTCCTGTACACCTGCCTGGCGCATGCCCTCCATGAGCTGCTCGGTTTCAATGTTCTGGTTGCCTTCGATCGTTATGTCGGTGATCGAGGGCCGCTCCTCCACGGTCACTATCAGTACGTCACCGTCCCGCGACATGGACACGTCCGTGAAGAGCCCGGTGCGGAACAGCGTGCGTATGGCATCCGAGATCATGACGCTGTCGGTGCGATCCCCGATCTCAATCGGCAGAGCGTTGAATACGGAACCGGCCGACACACGCTGCAGGCCTTCCACCTCGATGTCCGAAACGACAAATTGCTCGGCCACCGCACTCAGTGGTAACAGCAGGGTCAGCATCAGGGCCGACAGGGTTCTTCGGAACGGGAATTTCATGGATCTGTACACGCCTGTTCTGAGTCAAGGCCCACCGGTACGTAACCGGCAAACAACGGGAAGACAGGGTAACGGACAGCTTCCTCTGAGGGTACGGCTGACCCCATTACCGAAATGTCATGCAGCGGATTTCCGGCGCACAACCGCGAGAAAGCGGCAATTCTCACAACCTCAACAGGTCATTGTAAAGTGCGAACACCATCAATGTACCAATCAGTGCCAGACCAATCCGCAGCCACAACCCCTGCACCCGCTCTGAAAGCGGCTTGCCCCTGATCCATTCCAACGCATAGAAAATGATGTGCCCGCCATCCAGAATCGGGATCGGAAGCAGATTGATGATCCCGAGGCTGATGCTGAGGTAGGCCAGAAACCGCATGAAATCCTCAAAGCCGGAACTGACAGTCGTTTCGGCGACCCGCGCAATGGTGATGGGCCCACTGATGTTCTGCACCGACAGGAGGCCTGTGGCCATCTTGCCTACCGCATTCAGGGTAACCCGGGTGTCATTCCAGAACTGCCCCACGGCCTCGGGTAATGCCTCAATCGGTCCAAAGCGGCTTTCACGCTGCATGTGCTCAGGCCAGCTGACCGTCTGCACGCCGGCACCCACAAGGCCAATGGACTCACCATCCTCACCCTGGTGACGCTCCGGCGTCACCTTGATTTCCTGCTCACTGCCATCACGCCGAACGAGGAAAGTCAGCTCCTGCTCCGGCTCACTGCGAATCCGCTCCACCAACTCAAACCAGTGCGCGACGGGTTCCCCCTCAACGGCGAGCACCTCATCACCACTCTGCAACCCGGCCTGGGCTGCACGCCCGCCATCACGGATCTCCCCGAGCACGGCCGGGATTTCCGGACGCCAGGGCTCAATGCCAAACTCACGCACCGGATCAGGGTCCCGAGCCCCTTCCAGCCAACCGTTCAGGGCAACGGAGCGTGTCAGCGTCTGTCCGTCACGCTCAAGCACCATGGAGATCTCGCCCTGCTCTCCGGCTCGGTTGAGCAGGGCCATGCTCACATGGCGCCAGGACGGGGTCTGACGGCCATCCACCTCCCTGATCTCCATTTCCTGCTGCAGCTCCATGCGCTGTGCCGGCGTGTCAGGCGCAACCTCGCCGATTACGGGCGCTATGGTGACGAAACCCACAACACTGAGCAGCCAATAGGCAAAAATCGCGAAAATAAAGTTCGCCAGCGGGCCGGCCGACGCCACCGCAATACGCCGCCCCGGTGTCTGGCGGTTGTATGCCTGATGAGCCAATTCTTCAGGCACATTCTCTTCGCGCTCATCCAGCATCTTGACGTAACCGCCAAGGGGGATGGCGGCCACGGCAAACTCGGTACCGTGGCGATCAAACCACGAGTACAGAGGCTTACCGAAACCCACGGAAAAACGCAGCACACGGATACCAAGACGCCGTGCCACCCAGAAGTGACCGAACTCGTGCACCGTCACCAGAATGCCCAGTGTCACGATCAGTGCCAGTACCGTCTGTAAAACCTGCATATCGCTCCCGAATACCCCCTCAGGGGTTGTTAGACACGGATATCCCGGGTATCGAGCAGTTGCGTTGCCCGGGACCGCGCTTCTCTGTCCTGCTCCAATACATCCTCAATTGACTCCAGAGGCCGAGCAGCCATGGAGCTGAGTAACTGCTCATTGAGTGCGGCCATATCGGTAAAAGCAATCCGGCCCGCCAGAAAAGCATCCACGGCGACCTCATTGGCGGCGTTGAGGATGGCCGGCGCCGATCCACCGGCAGCGAAAGCTTCCGCCGCCAGCCTCAGGTTCGGAAACCGCTCCAGGTCCGGACGCTGGAAATGGAATGATGCCAGCTCAAACAGATCCAGAGGTGATACACCGGCATCGATGCGCTCCGGCCACGCCAGCGCGTTCGCAATCGGCGTGCGCATGTCCGGGCTGCCAAGCTGTGCCAATACCGAACCATCCCGGTATTCAACCATCGAATGAATGATACTCTCCGGATGGACGTGCACCTCTATCCTTTCCGGAATGGTATTGAACAGCCAGCAGGCCTCAATCAGTTCCAGCCCCTTGTTCATCAGCGTCGCTGAGTCGACTGAAATCTTACGCCCCATGGACCAGTTCGGATGGGCACAGGCCTGGTCGGGCGTCACTTTGCGAAGCTGGGCCAGCGGCGTTTCCCGAAAAGGCCCGCCCGAAGCGGTCAGCAGTATGCGTGTCACACCCGCCTGCTCCGGTTCCCGTATCCTGTCCGGAGGCAGGCACTGGAAAATCGCGTTATGCTCGCTGTCAATCGGCAACAGTGTCGCACCGCTGTCACGCACCGCCTCCATGAAAAGGCCGCCGGACATCACCAGTGCTTCCTTGTTGGCCAGAAGCACCCGCTTACCCTCCCGCACAGCAGCCATGGTGGGTGCCAGGCCGGCTCCGCCCACAATGGCGGCCATGACCGTGTCTGCATCCGGGTCGGCAGCCACCTGGCACAGCCCCTGCTCTCCTGCGAGCACTGTAACCGACAGCCCTTCCAGTTCGGCCCGTAGCTGCGGAACGGCAGCGGAATCACCAATAACCGCAAAACGCGGCTGAAAACGCCGGCACAGATCAGCCAGCGCCCCCGCCTGGCGGTGTGCGCTGAGTGCGTGCACCTGGAACCGCTCCGGATGCCGTGCAATCACATCAAGCGTGCTGGTGCCAATGGAGCCGGTTGCACCAAGCACAGTAACTCTCTGGGGCTGACCGTAAGGCATGCGATTGATCGTCTCAGCTAAAGAATGGGGGTTGCCGTTCAGCCCGCCGGCACCAGCCAACCGGCAAGGGTAAAGCAGAACGCCATCACAGGAATGGCCGCAACCAGGCTGTCGATCCGGTCCATGATACCACCATGGCCCGGCAACAACTGACTGCTGTCCTTGATACCGCGATGGCGCTTGAGCATGCTGATGAACAGATCCCCTATGATCGACACAGCGGCTGTCACCAGCGATACCAGAACAAAGCCGGCAGCCGCCGCAGGGCCCGCATCAACCAGCCAAGCAATGACGCACGCCAGCACCAGCACCAGAGCCAGCCCACCATAGACGCCGGCCCAGGACTTGCCCGGACTGACCGATGGCGCCAGCTTGCGGCGACCGAAGGCACGGCCTGAGAAGTAAGCCCCGATATCGGCCGCCCACACAATCACAAAGGTATAGAGGATCAGCAGCAGGTTATTGTCGGCCTGGCCCAGCGACAACTCCCCGGTACGGAGGTGGTTCAGGCCCAGCCAGGCCCCCACCAGCACCGGGACGCCCATGAGCAGACGCGTCCAGCCCCCGGCCCAGAGATGGGTGCGCTGCGGATAGGATACCACCAGGAACCAGGCCAGCGCCCACCAAAGCACCGCAACCCACAGTACCGGCTCCACCGGCAGCGAATAGCTCACCACCATAAGTGCCAGCACCAATGCGGCACAGAGCCAACGCTGCACCGGGGCAGTAACGCCTGAAAGGTTGCCCCATTCCCAGCCAGCGACCGCCAGCACCAGAGCGGTGAACACTGCGAAACCAAGGGGAGGCAGAAAAAAAAGCCCTCCGATGACAATGGGCGCGAGGATAACGGCAGTTATAACTCGTTGTTTCAGCACGGCAGTGTCTACTCCTGACCACCAGCAACAGATGTGGCGGCGTGATTTATTGGTGTGTCTGACGCATCATCACTGCTGCGGGACGCGGATTCAAACTTTGCCACCTGTTCACTGGTCCGGCCAAAGCGCCGCTGTCGGCCGGCAAAATCCTCAAGAGCGGCACGCATCTCATCATGCTGGAAATCCGGCCAGAATACGGGTGAGAAGTAGAACTCAGTGTAGGCAAACTGCCAGAGAAGGAAATTGCTTATGCGGGTTTCTCCGCCGGTGCGCACAAGAAGATCCGGCATGGGGAAATCCGCCAGGCTCATGTAACGGCCAAACAGGGATTCATCCACATCCTCCGGCGACAATCGTCCCTGCGCCACATCCTGCGCTATACGCCGGCTGGCACGCGTGATGTCCCACCGTCCACCATAGTCAGCAGCCACTACCAGCGTCATGTCAGTACAGTGGGCTGTGGCCTGCTCCGCTTCATGCATGTGCTGCTGAAGCGTTTCACTGAAACGTTCCCGGCTGCCGATGAAGGTCAAGCGGATATTGTTGCGCACAAGCCGTTTCACTTCCCGCTTCAGGGCCCGCAGAAACAGCGTCATCAGAGCCCCGACTTCATCTTCCGGGCGCCGCCAGTTCTCACTGGAGAACGCAAACAGCGTCAGAACGTCCACCCCGGATTTGCCACAGGTCTCAACGGCCGCGCGGACAGACGCAACACCAGCCCGATGACCGGCGACACCTTTCAGTCCACGCGAACGCGCCCAGCGGTTGTTCCCGTCCATGATAATGGCGACGTGGCGGGGACAGCCTTCCAGCGGTTCCATCGCCCGTTCACTTGCACTCGATTTCATCCTGGCCTCTGACACCCGGAATCTCTGTTTCGGCCTGAAGGCCGCGAACACATGACGCTGAGGATCGGCTCAGATGGCCATCAGATCACTTTCCTTGCTCTTGAGCATCTCGTCGATCTGGGCAGTGTACTTATCGGTGATTTTCTGGATCTCGTCGTTGGCGCGACGCTCATCGTCCTCGGTGATTTCCTTTTCCTTGAGCAGTTCCTTGATGTCACTGTTCACATCCCGACGCACATTGCGCACAGCCACACGGCCGTTTTCCGCCTCATTGCGGGCGTGACGGACGTATTCCTTACGGCTGTCCTCGGTCAGTGCCGGCAGCGGAACCCGCACCACCTCACCGGAGGTTGAGGGATTCAGTCCGAGGTCGGATTTCATGATGGCCTTCTCAATGATCGGCACCATGCTTTTTTCCCACGGGGAGATGCTGAGCGTACGTGCGTCTTCAACGTTCACGTTCGCGACCTGCTGCAGCGGCGTTTCCTGGCCGTAATACTCCACCCGCACGTCATCCAGAATACTCGGGTGTGCACGGCCGGTGCGAATGCGGGCAAAAGCCTTGGATACCGACTCCACCGCCTTTTTCATACGCTCTTCCGCGTCTTTCTTGAGATCGTCGATCACTTCCTATCCCCTTGATTGTTCGCCTGAGCCTTAACCCTGTTCCAGGGCTGAATTCACGCCTCTTCTATCAGCGTGCCTTCGTTACCACCAATGGCAATATCCTTCAGCGCTCCCGGTTTGTTCATGTTGAAGACCCGGACCGGCATGTGATGATCACGGCAGAGACAGATGGCGGTCAGATCCATGACACCGAGCCGCTGCTCCAGCACCTCGTCGTAGGTGAGCCGGTCATATTTGACGGCCCCGGGATTACTCACCGGATCGTCCGAGTAGACACCATCCACCTTGGTCGCCTTGAGCACCACGTCCGCATCAATCTCGATTCCCCTGAGACAGGCCGCGGAGTCCGTGGTGAAGAAGGGGTTGCCCGTACCGGCACAGAATACCACCACATCTCCCCCTTTCATGTCACGCATGGCCTCGCGACGGTCATAGTGCTCAACGATACCACTCATGGGAATCGCCGACATTACGCGACTCTGGATGTTGGCGCGCTCCAGGGCATCACGCATGGCCAGACCGTTCATCATGGTCGCCAGCATTCCCATATGATCCCCGGTCACGCGGTCCATGCCCGCCTTGCTCAGCACGGCGCCACGGAACAGGTTGCCGCCGCCGATAACGATACCAACCTGGACCCCGATCTCGACAAGAGACCCGATTTCCTCAGCCATGCGATCCAGAACACCGGGATCAATTCCGAAGTCGTGGTCGCCAATCAGTGCTTCACCACTGAGTTTGAGCAATACGCGTTTGTAACGGGTCTGGGCGGAGCTCGGGTCGGGCATACTGGCGGAACCTCTCTTACCATGGTTTAGATACAAACCCGCCGCAACGACCCCTTCCCATGGGAACAGGCCGTGCGGCGTGGCTGAAGACGTGCGGAGGCAGACCTCAAGGCCGCCTCACAACGTCACTGGGCATCGTTGTTGCCAGCAGGCTCAGGATTTGAGCTGAGCGGCAACCTCCGAGGCAAAATCAGTCTCGTCCTTCTGGATGCCTTCGCCCACTTCATAGCGCACAAACGTATCCAGCTCGGCGCCCTGCTCCTTGAGCAGATCACCCACGGACTGCTCAGGATTCTTGACGAAATCCTGATCAACCAGACTGTTTTCCTTGAGGAATTTCTTGACCCGGCCGGTCATCATTTTTTCAATGATTTCCTCAGGCTTGCCTTCCATGTCCGGCTGGGCACGGATAACAGCCTTTTCCTTCTCAACATCCTCTTCCGGCATATCTTCCGGCTTACCAACGCGCGGGTTGACCGCCGTCACATGCATGGCCACATCGCGGGCCAGCTCACCGCTGCCACCGTTGAGCGCCACAAGAGCCCCCATGGAAGCGTTGGAATGAACGTAGCCACCCACATTGTCGCCTTCGACCTTTTCAGCGCGGCGCACGGTGATGTTTTCGCCAATCTTCTGGACCAGCTCTTCACGCTGCTTTTCCAGATCACCTTCCATCAGCTTGGCAACGTCCGTCTCACCGTTGGCGACCACAGCCTCGAGGACATTTTTCGCGAATGCCAGAAAGCCGTCATCACGCGCCACAAAATCGGTTTCCGAGTTCACCTCAAGCAGAATGCCGCTCTTGCCGTCATCGGCAACATGCAGCATGACCACGCCTTCAGCGGCAGTGCGCCCGGCCTTCTTGGCCGCCTTGAGCCCGGAAGACTTGCGCAGCTCCTCGATCGCAGCGTCCACATCACCGCCGGATTCCGTGAGTGCTTTCTTGCACTCCATCATACCCAGACCGGTGCGCTCGCGAAGTTCTTTTACCTGTGCGGCAGAAATCGCAGCCATCGTTTTCCATCCCCATTCAATTCGATATCAATAAAAAAGGTTTCAGGTCCGGGGCCTTATTCGGCCGCCGGACTTTCCTGTTCCTCGTCGCTGACTTCCACGTACTCATCAGCGCCGCTGGCACCGGACTGCTTGCCTTCGATGCAGGCGTCCGCCACAGCTTTAACGTAGATCTGGACGGCACGGATGGCGTCATCGTTACCCGGGATGACGATATCCACGCCAGCGGGATCACTGTTGGTATCGACTACGCCGATGACCGGAATGCCCAGCTTGTTGGCTTCCTTGACCGCGATGTCCTCATGATCCACGTCGATGATGAAAAGTGCGTCCGGCAGACCGCCCATATCCTTGATACCGCCGATGCTGCGCTCGAGCTTGGCCATCTCACGACGGCGATCCAGCGCTTCTTTCTTGGTCAGCTTGTCCAGGGTGCCGTCCTGATCCTGCTGCTCCAGGTCACGATAGCGGCGAATGGACTGACGCAGTGTCTTGTAGTTGGTCAGCATGCCGCCGAGCCAGCGGTGATTGACGAAGGGCATGCCGCAGCGTTCGGCTTCTTCCTTCACAATCTTGCTCGCGGAGCGCTTGGTGCCCACGAACATGATCTGGTTCTTGTTCGCGGCCATCTGCTGGATCCGCTGCAGCGCGTCATTGAGCGCGGGAACCGTATGTTCAAGGTTGATGATGTGGATCTTGTTGCGCGCGCCGAAAATGTACTTGCCCATTTTCGGGTTCCAGTAGCGCGTCTGGTGCCCAAAGTGTGCGCCTGCCTTGAGCAGGTCACGCATGCTTACCTGTGCCATTTTGATTTCCTGTATGTTGGATTGGGTTAGGCCTCCACACATCCCATTACCCAACCCTGAATCAGCGGACTGTCAGAGCACCCAGGATAATGTGTCGATGCGTGTGTGTATTTACCGCG
>LKMJ01005521.1_pt1 | contig 11915 bp, 15 predicted proteins | sample 643391 | NCBI WGS metagenome assembly LKMJ01 (sample SAMN04112250, study PRJNA286221) | soda lake metagenome | biome: soda lake; feature: Kulunda Steppe; material: water; isolation source: sample PL-Br10 brine of Picturesque Lake | place: Russia: Kulunda steppe | collected 2010-07
AGAGAGAGAGAGAGAGAGAGAGAGAGAGAAAGGAGAGGAGGGGGGGGGAAGGGTTAGGCAGAAGGAGGGAGCGAGAGAGGCTGAGGGAGAGGCAGTTGGGGGGCTGTGTGCGCGTATGCAAGCGCACGCAATAGTCCGGCAGTGCGCCGTGCTTGCATCTCGGGCTAGGGGTGCGCACTCCTTTCCCTTGCGTGGTGGGATTGATCAGAGGGACAGTCGCGCGAGGTATGCGCGAGAGGCTCAAGGGTTACACAGCCGGCATTTGGTGCTGACAGATTTTGTACCCCCCAACAAGGCATCAGTACAAAGCATGCTTAGCTGCATTGTTTGCTCTTGCTGGTCATTATTGTCGATACCAACTCCCTGCTGATACCTCAATGCCATCACCATCACCATCATAGCAGCAGCAGCGGCAGCGGCGGTGGCATTGTTCAGTCTTCACTCTATTGTCATTGTAAAAGAGGTTGCAAACAAAATGCTACGATGCCATGCCTTTTGCTGTGTAGAGAAGCTGCGTTCGCGTCACCCAACAGCCTCACCTTTCCCATCCCCAAGAACTCTGCCGACCTTGTGACTTTCTACACAATGCCCAAGTACGTGCCAACCAATTTTTGCCATTTGATGTCAATAGTAAGCAAATGCATTTAAGCAAGTTGTCATCCAACAATTTACTGCTGCCATGAGCCTGTATCAAGGAAAAGCTGCTTAAAGGGATGGGCCTAGGCAACCGGATGATGTGCCTTGGTGGTTTGCTAGCATGCACGACTTGCTCCTTGCGGTGGTGCAGGGTCGTTTTTGTTCATGTTGGATGTCAGTCTACTCACAAGCGTGGAGCACACATCTGCAGCTGCCTTTTTTCCAATCTTCCTTTTTATGCACAGGGACCATCTCATTTATTGTGGCATATGGAGCAGTCTCTGTGTTGTCCTAGGTCTGATGGCGCGGCATGCTCTGCTCAAGGGCGTGAACCCTCCAAAGGCAGGCCGCATTATGAACCAGCAAGCAGTCTGGGACAGTTCCAGGGCTGCCTAGCTAGGGAGAAACTGCTCCAACACTTCTTTTTGATGCTCAGCGCCTTACAATTTTCATGTAAGGATCGACTCTACAGGAATCTGTACACCACCACCCAGTTCTTCTACAACCCCATTACCTGTCCAGGTGTTTCACTGGCTGGTTCTGTAATTTCCATGATAAGTTTGGCCGCCTGCCAGGTTATGAGGTCGCAGCTTATTATTGCCAGCTAACATCAGTATGATTAAAAGCTGTGATGGCGAGGGAGCCAAACACAAATTGGAGGAGGAAGCACTTGCAGGAAACATGTTGAGAACGGAAGACCTGGAGAAGGCAAGGTTACATAGCTGGAGACCCTGGAGAGGGCCCCCAAACGGGGTGTTTCCATCTCATCCCCTAAAGGGTAATTACAATTTCACCCGTAAACATAAGGATTTCAATTGTTACAATGTAAACATTAGAGAACATGCACCTCGGATCTAAGTTTCCCTGTCTCATCACCTTTCCTTAATTGATGCGGGGGGTGTTCAAACACTTAGGCATTTCTCTTCCATTCGAATGTAAGTGCCACCTTAGTGCAGTGCACTGTAATCGTATGGAAGGATGTCCACCAATTCCATATCAGGCAGAAGTCTCCACTATATCAGTGCCAGCGCGCAATGGATATGGGCTCATGGTCAATGGCATGCTTCGGAAGCGGAATAGCTAATTTGGGTTTTGAAGGCCCTGGGTCCATCCCCGTTCATGCATTCAAATGGGAACTAGCTCAAGAATGGGTATACGAGGAGCAATTCTTGCACTTTTTATTAGGGTTGAATAAGTCCGCTGAACAATGGCAATTTCAGGTGAAGCCTGTTAGGCCTTCAAACAAACTTTGACTCAGAACTTCTAAGTTCTGGTTGAACGAGATGCTTGTATTTGTGATGCCAGTCCTTGCCTCAATAGGTTGTGCCTTGACATATGGGACAGCAGGCCAAGCATTAATGCACAAGGCACCTTTTACAGCTGTGGCCCTGATGTCAGAGCCCACCCCTCTCAGCAGCAGTCCAGCATGTCAGCGAGGCCTTTCAGGCTCAGCTGATGCATGCTGCAGAAGAGCTGACTCTACTGCGGACAGGTACAGCTATGTAACCTTACCTACCGTGGACACCCTCTGCTGACACACTTGCAGCGACTCATGCTCACATCCTCATAGCACGGGCCAGGTGCTGACTGATTCACAACAGGGCACAGCGGGTGGCTTTTCCGGACACATGTCCCTTCAGACTCGCTGAATGATGGCTCTCTGGTCAATGCACCTCTGGCTTGTAGCTCATCCAGCTTACCCACGGATCCAGGATCAATGAAGGAATAACTAGCCTGTTCACTTTCAAAAGTCGACATGTGTGTGTTGTATGTGCGCGCGCACGTGCGTGTGCGCATGAAACGCGCTACAAGGCAGGCATGGAACGCCTGGGCGTGCATACGTGCCCGCAACCCCCCTGCTCGAGCAGGTCTGTACACCTCATTTGCTGACCACCCCGACAGAAGGCCAGTTGGCAATGCTGAGCCGGCTGTGCAGTAGGCATGAGCTGCTTGTGACGCAAGTTTGGCAGCAGGCTGGAGCTATTTGCAAGCCAAATCGTATCTGTGGTGTTATGCACTGCACTTGGCTCTGCATCCCATCTACCTACCCCCCAACAATTGCTACTGTTGTGCTGTCCTTGAGTAGCCAGGTGCATTGATCTTGTTGCGCTACCTTGCTTGCCCCCTTGGTGTGTGTACCCCGCACTCCGCCTGCTCCCCACCTGCACCCCTTGTACCCTGCCCGCGCACCCTGCCTCTGCACCTGCTATGCCCTGCTCCTGCACCCCGCCTGCACCTCGTTCGCACGCCGCCCGCACTCGCACCCTGCCTGCTCACCTGCTGTGCCCAGCCCCTGCACCTGAACAACACATTAGTACAATGTGCGGATCCATAAGTCAGAGCTGCCAAATCAATGCCAGCATCAGTGCCGGCCATCTGCCTATTGAGGCCCAGTATGGTGTCTATCTGGCTTCCGCATAAATTCATTATAAATTTAAATCGCCATTATAACGCCAGACATCCAGAAAATATGACCACTTACAGTTTGACCAGCGACAGCTTTGGCAAATCTTGCGGTTACTTGTTGGTCCAGCCACCTCAAATATGAGCGAAGATTAGCTTGCTGTCGGTACATGGAGGAGCTGCGTAGGGAGAGAGACAGGACTACTGCACAGGCTTTTGGGTTGGTTGCAAGCACGGTTGGGCATAGCACCCTTGCCAGGAATGCAGATAATGACGATGATTTCTGGGATGAGAAACCTGAAGGTTGTAGCAGGTAACCGGAGGCTGGTTCAGAGGACTGAGTTTAAAAACTGCTTATTGTGAACAGGGACGTGGTTGGTATAGCAAGCTCAGGGCGCATAACATCCAGACCTTCTCTAACATCCCTTGCATCTAGGGGAAAGAAGAGCCTCAGTGCCGCCGGGCGCCAGTCACAACAGCTCATGGCGACCTCCCTTACCCAGCTGCTGTCAGTGTCCTTCCAGGTGATCATTGAGCACAGGACCCTAGCTTGCACACTACCCACACCGACATGTGCAGAGGCACAGCTTGCGCTTCACGCGCTGCCATGAGCCACAGGACCCTTTTACACTGACAGCGTGGAGGCTGCCGCTCACCTCAGCAAAAGACCAACTGCCAGGCCGAGTCTGCTACGTTAGATGCACGGTTCTTACAACATGCGCGCTCCCTTGGCCACTGCGCTGTGCACAGGAGAAAGCCCAGAGCTTGCAGCATGACGAGCTGGATGCCTTCCTGGTCAGCACGCTCCGAGAGAGCCCCAGCTTCAGCGCTGCCCCGCCCTCGGACTTGGAGTCTGCTGTGGAGTACCTGAAGCAGGTGCGTCGTCAGTCTAGCGCAAGTCCCCTTAGCACCTACACCGCCCCCCGTGCCCCGTCGATTAAAAAGCATTGTGTGCGCGGGCATAAGCTAGATCAGGGCCAGCGTCGGGCCCCCCCTCTCCAGGCCTGCGGCCACATGGAAATGTGGCCGTGTGGCCACCCATACTACTGTTGCTACATGGGAAGCAGCACAGTTGCTGTTGTAAGTACATAAGTATGTATGTATGCATGTGTGCGGGAATTGTACAGTAACGACAGCTCCCTGCACCTCTGCAGCAGCGCAGCGCAGCCCGGTGGCGCGGCCGCTTGGCACGGCGGCCGAGCGGCGATAGGCCTCCCAATACTGGCGCGCACGTGCCCAACGTGTGACCAGATGCAGTGCCTGGTCAGGGCTGCGTGACCGAGAGCTACCCTGCCGCTCGTGGCCCTACATGTGACGCACGCATTCCCCGATCCCTGCTGCCCCTTCGCAGGTCCTGGGCACATTGCATGGCCTGGACGTCAGCCGGGCCGCCCACAGGGACGGCCACACGCCCCCCCACCCGGCAGGCGCCGCCAGCCACGCGCCAGCCGCTGCGCAACCCTCACCCCCAGGCCCCAGCCCTGGCAACCCCCCCCCAGCCTCCAGCACGCAAGGCGACCCCCAGGAGTCGTCCTCCTCACATGAGCCACAGGGTGCCCTTGCCGCCGCGACGCAGCCGCCAGCTGCAGGCGGCGCCCCGGCGCCCCTGCCCTCAGCCCCTCTCCCCCCCTTCCTGCCGCAGCTGCACGACCAAGAGCAGCAGGGCACGGGCAGCAGCCCCCTCAGTGCGGAGCCCGCATCCCCTCCCTACCTGTCCCTACAGCCCACAAGTGCAGAGCACCCGCAACAACCAGGCCACCCACAGGGACCAGGCACGGCCACCCCAGCTGCGTTCATGCTGCCGCCGCAGCAGCAACAGCAGCAGCAGCCGCAGCAGCTGGACCCGTACGCAGCCTTCCTCTCTGCTGCGGCGTCCGCCGCCACAGCTGCAGCTGCGGCGTTTGCAGGTGGGGCAGGCATACATGTGGAGCAGCACCCGCTTCAAGGCTGGGGTGGCGGGCATGCATGTGCGCAGGAGTGCCCGAATGCGTGTTCAAAGTTTGCTGCTCACGCACTTGGGCCCTTGAAGCATGCACAGCACCTCGCCGTCTTCGTCCTCAACCCCTGACCCTTCAACCTCACGCATGCATGCACGCATGCAGGCAGCTGGCCTTGCCTTGGGCCCGCCCCCACCTCCTCTCTGCCCGTCCACGCCCACCTACCCTCCTTCCCCCCCTCAGCCCCACTCCCTCCCTCGCATGTCGGTCCTGCGTGGGAGCTGCCGCAGCCGCAAATGCAGCCGCTGCCCCAGCACCACTCCAGGCTCCCACGCACCCACCGACGGGGGGATAGCAAGCGCGGCGACGGCAGCAGCGGACCAGAGGACAGCAGGAGCAGCAGCCCTGAGCCGGAGCCGCAGACGCTGAATGCCCGCGTGGCTGCCGCCGCCGCGGGCGCGGTGCGCGGCGGCGCCAGCCCGCAAGCCGCAGCAGGCCAGCACCCGCCCCACCCGCACCCCTCCTCCACCACGGTGCGCAACGCGCCGCCCCTGCCCGCTTGCGCGAGCACGTGTGGGTGTGTGCGCATGCATGGGGAGCAGCATCATGAGGGGAGGGCCCTCCAGGAGCCTCGCGCAGGCACCGCCAGGCATGTGTGCCTAGCTTGATCTTCACATGAGCCGGGCGTAGCAGGTTGCGGCCGGGAGTGTTGCGCACAGAACAAGTGTTCCAGGGGCAGCACACTGCGAGCAGGCACACTGTGAGCAGAGGCCCCCCCTTCCACGCGCTAGACTGCGTGCTTGCCTGCCCCTGCCGCACTGCATCCTGCCGACCTTGCCGTACATCCTGCTTGCTTGCCCCTGCCGCACTGCTTCCTGCCAGTCCTGCTGCTGATGATGCTGTACGCGCGGGGTCGCAGGTCCGGGTGGTCAAGCACGACGGCGGCCCCCGCATCACAGCCCGCACCGCACCCTCCGCGCCGCACGAATTGCGCCCACCCCCCTTCCAGGTGTTCCGTGACGTGCAGCCGCCAGCGTCAAGTAGCCAGCAGCCGCAGCCGCAGCCGCTGCCCCTGCTAGCGCAGCCCGCGCTGCCCCTCCCCTCGCCGTACAAGACGCCGCCTGGGTCCCCCCAACGCCCCACCCCACAGCCACCCTCGGCCACACGCATCCCTGCCCAGCTCACACCCACGCCAGCGCCCTCCCGTGCGCGCGTGCCCCTGCCTCACCGCCACAGCAGTCAAGGGCCTCCAGGCATGCACACACCTCCGCCTCCAGCCCCCCACCCGCCTGCCCACCAGCCCAACCTCCAGCCGCCCCATGCGCATCCAGCACCAACACACGACAGGCGCCTGCCGGCGGCCCACGCCACCGCCTCTCCCGCCAACACGACCAACAGCAACAGCTCTGCAACCCCACCGCTGCCCGCCCGCACCTTGCCGCAGCACCTCATGTCCAACCTGAACGCACCCGAGCCTGCGGCCCAGCAGCCGCCTCAGCTGCACCAGCCACCTCAGATGCCTCTGCTGCATCATCGTCAGCAGCAGCAGCAGCAGCAGCAGGTGGAACCCTGGCGCACGCCTGCGCTGAGCGCGCTTGCCGCCCAGCCCGCCCCCTTGCTCCCGCCCCCGCCGCCTCTGCCCCCTCGCCAGCCCGTGCCGCTGCCCCCGGTGCGTGCGCGCCCTTCCCATGCCTTTGTTGATGTTCCTGTCCTGGTGCACCATCCTGTGGGCAGTGCGGCTGCTGCGACGCTCCTGCCCGGCTGGCAGCAGACAGCGCACACCTTTGCGTGGCTGTGTGCGGCTGGCGCGCTCCGCAGCTGAGCGAGAAGCAGGTCCCCCATTCCGCATGCCGTCCTGCCCCAGTCCTTCGTTGCCAACGCATTGCTGCAGCACAGCCGCAGTTCAAGGCCTATGGCCCTCTGCAGCACAGCTCCTGCATTCTCCTGCCCAACAGCCTGTGCAAAGCCTGGGCATCCCCGCTTTGTGCCCGCAGCATGCATGCCATGGTGTTAAAATTGCAGCCCCATCATGAAACCGCTTCACAGCTCCCCTCTGCGCCTACGCTGGCCTCGAGTGCAGCTATAGGCAGGGAGGCCATGTCATGGCCCCAGCACTGTTTGCCTGCGCACCTGATCCTGCGCAGCCCGGGCTGGACAGACCTCCCACACTTTGCATGCCTTCGCTGTGCCCTGGCCGGGGTGGTGTGTGTGCATGTATGTGCGTATGTGCGTGTGCTCATGCGCACAGACAGCGACTGCAAGGCTCAGGCTGCATCATGCCATGCATGATATGTGTATACTGCAAGATGTGCATACTGCAAGGCTCCGTGTGTACATGATTGTGCATGCACACGTGCAGGAGCAGGCAGACGCTGTGCACATGTGCATGCCGCAGGGCTTGTGCATGCTGCAAAGGCTTGTGCATGACGCAAGGCTTGTGCACGACGCAAGACCTGTGCATGCCGCAGGGCTTGTGCCTGCTGAGAGGCTGTGTGCGTGGTGTGAATGCAACGCCCACAGGACCTGCAAGGCTCCGTGCAGCGCACGCTGGAGTTCCTCGGAAACCCTCACGCCTACGCCCCCGGCGCAGCAGCGCAGGCAGCCCGTGCGTACCCGCCACGTGAGCCGCACCCCTCAGCCGAGCAGCAGGCGGCCCGGAGGTGGGGCCTGGGGGCGTCCTCTAAAAGACGCGTATGCCTGATGGGAGGTCCGCTGGAGCGGCATCGCCGTGCGTGAGAGCAATCCATGCTTGGATGGGGCAGGATGGCCTGCCACCGACCTCCAAAAGCATGGAACGCGCCGCTTGTAGCCTCCGCTGTGCTGTGATGCTGCCCTGCTCCTTGGTGCAGGGACCCATTTGTCACTGTTGGGTGCAGCCGAGGGTGCGCGCTTGCCCTGCCACATGCGCGCACCCATGCATGCACACACACACACTCACACACACACACACACATGCGCGCCCTGCTGCCGCGGATCGCAAACCATGGTGCATATGGTGCGTGCGCTCCATGCGCGGTGCTGCGCACACGTCCAGCCAGCTGGCTGGAGGGGGTGCCCCAGCTGCTGCGCATGACTTGGCCGGGCGCAGCCACAGCCTCCCACCTCCACAAGCGTGCAACACACGAGTGGCCCGTGCCTGGTGGGCCAGGGTGGGCGGCCCACCCTGCCAGAGGCTTCTCCTTGGTCCCTCCATGTGTGCCTGGCTGCAGCCGTGTGGAACCCGCGCCTCGCATGCTCGCGTGCTCGCGCCGCAGCACAGTGGGCTCCAAGCACCGCACGGCCCAGGGGTGTGCGGCACCAAAGCCTGCCGCCCGAGCATACGTCAGTGCTGCGGCGGGGCTGCCGCACAGCCTCTGTCCAGCCGGGCACGCCATGCCCTCTGCTGCTGCTGTCTCTACAACGCAGTGCTGCTGCTGCGCTGCTGCTGCCGCTGTTGTCTCTACAACGTAGTGCTGCTGCTGCGCTGCTGCTGCCGCTGCTGTCTCTACCACGCAGTGCTGCTGCTGCGCTGCTGCTGCCGCTGTTGTCTCTACAACGCAGTGCTGCTGCTGCGCTGCTGCTGCTGCTGCTGTCTCTACAACGCAGTGCTGCTGCTGCGCTGCTGCTGCCGCTGTTGTCTCTACAACGCAGTGCTGCTGCTGCGCTGCTGCTGCCGCTGTTGTCTCTACAATGCAGTGCTGCTGCTGCGCTGCTGCTGCCCCTGCTATCTCTACAACGCAGTGCTGCTGCTGCGCTGCTGCTGCCGCTGTTGTCTCTACAATGCAGTGTTGCTGCTGCGCTGCTGCTGCCGCTGCTGTCTCTACAACGCAGTGTTGCTGCTGCGCTGCTGCTGCCGCTGTTGTCTCTACAATGCAGTGCTGCTGCTGCGCTGCTGCTACCGCTGTTGTCTCTACAACGCAGTGCTGCTACTGCGCTGCTGCTACCGCTGCTGTCTCTACAACGCAGTGCTGCTGCTGCGCTGCTGCTGCCCCTGCTATCTCTACAACGCAGTGCTGCTGCTGCGCTGCTGCTGCCGCTGCTGTCTCTATAATGCAGTGCTGCTGCAAAATCTCATCTTGGGTTGTCATGACGCAGCGCTGCTGCCCAGCCCCCCTCGAGCCGCGCATTCACTGCCCCTGCCGCAATCGCCCTGCAGCGCCGCGCTATGCCCCGCCCACCAACCCACACCACCAGACCGACCTGGCCACTTGCGCGAGCCGTGCATGGGATGCACTTGTGTGAACCGCGCCTGTGTGTGAAGCACTCATGTGGACCGCGCGTGTGGACCGCGCGTGCGTGTGAAGCACTCATGCAAACCGCGCGAGCGCGTGAAGCATCCGTGTGAACCGCGCTTGCAGGGCGTTGGAGGAGCAGCTGGGAGGCCGCTTCGACTACAGCCTGCTGGCCGCGGACCTGGAGGCCATGCGCAGGCGCACCCTGAGGCTGTCGTCAGCAGCGCCCACCGCGGCCGCGCTGCCTGTTGCCGCGCCTGCGCCTGCAGCTCCCCACCCCCAGCACCCTCCGCGCTCCAGCCCCCCTCAGCTCCCGCCTGCAGCTTCGCCACCTGTGGCAGGTACGTGGCGGCTGGACTGTGTGGGCGCGCGAACAGGTGCGCGGCTGGGTCGCTGGAAGGGGGAGGAAGAGGCAGAGGGGGGCTGGATGTGGAGATTGAGCATGCAAGGATGAGGAAGTGGGAGAGGAAGAATGGGGGGGATGTGGTGGTGGAGCGTGCAAGGAAGGAGAAAAAGAGGGGGCCCTGAATGTGGAGGCGAAGCATGCAAGGAAGAGGAAGGGGAAGAGGAGGGCGGGGGTTGATTGTAAAGGTTTGGGCCCAGGGGAGGGGTGAGGGTCAAAGCTGCCCGTGCGCTTCACCAAGTGGTGCGCTCTCCATGCCGTCATGAAGTGGTGCGCAAGCCGCGCAGAGGGGGCTCGCTACACGGCAGGCACAGCAGAGGGCCACAAAGGCATCGCACACATGGTGAAGCAGTGCAATCAAAGACTGGGTGCTGGAATGGATATATTACGTGACCTGCCTGCACTCTGCTCTCACACACACACACGCACACGCGTTTACACACACACACGCGTACACACATGCGCAAAGTGAGCACATCTGCCACGGATCGTGTGTACTTGCGCACACAAAAGAGTGCGTGATGGCACGGATGGCGCGCAGGTGGGTCCAAGGGCGCTGGCGGGGCCGCTGCGTCCGCGGCCCGGGCGGCAGCCAACGCAGAGTCACGAGGCGGGGCCGCCCTGGCCAAGCTGGTGCAGCATGGGGCCCGCCATGCGGCAGCCAGCGACGCAGCCGCGAGCAGCGCAGGTGTGGTCTGCGTGCGTATGTGTGAGTGTGTGTGTCTGCATGTGTGAGTGTGTGTGTGGCTGCATGTGTGCGTGTGTGTGTGGCTGCATGTGTGCGTGTGTTGGCCTGTCCTCGCCCCTGCAGCTGTGTGGGTGGCTGCGTCCATGCGCGTTGGGCATCATGGGTGTTCTTGCACCTTTGGTCGCACGCTGTGCTCACTGGCAGGCAACTGTTCGGGTCGCATGCCGTGCTCACTGGCAGGCAACCATCCGGGTCAGGAGCCGTGCTCACTGGCAGGCAACTGTTTGGGTTGCATGCCGTGCTCACTGGCAGGCAACCATCCGGGTCAGGAGCCGTGCTCACTGGCAGGCAACTGTTTGGGTCGCATGCCATGCTCACTGGCAGGCAACTGTTCGGGTCGCATGCAGGTGCGCGGCTCAACCCAAGCGGCCAATCAGCCGGAGGGGCCCTTGCGGGCGCCGCTGCAGCCGTAGGCGAAGCGCGGGCGGGCCCTGGCCAAGCAGGCGGCTGCGCCGCCGACATTGTGGATGTGCTGCCGCCGCCCAGCAGCGTGTGGGACAAGGAGGAGGCCTGGAGCGACCTGGACGCATTTGTGCGGGTGCGCCTGAGTGCATGTTGCGTTGGGTGTGTGTGCGCTCGCATGTGTGTGTGTGTGCACGCATGTGTGTGCGTGCTGCCGTTGCATGCACAGTCAGGCGGCTCGTGTTTGGCGGGCGTAGCTGCCCAGGCCTACACGTGTGGGCTGAATGTAGCGTACAGGCATGCCTTGCCTGGCGGTTGGGCTGTATGCGTGCGCCGCGGTAGCGCACAAGCGTGCCTTGCCTGGTGGTTGGGCTCTGTATGCATGGGGCTTCGAGGGGTGGTCTGAGTGCAAGCCCAGCTGCTCCTGACTGCCACCTGAGCATCAACACCTGCCACCCGAGCATCAGCGCCTGCCACCCAAGCATCAGCGCAAGCCTACCTGAGCATCTGAGCCTGCCACCCAAGCATCAGCGCAAGCCTACCAGAGCATCAGCGCAAGCCTACCTGAGCATCAGAGCCTGCCACCAGAGCACCGGAGCCTGCCACTTGAGCATCAGAGCCTGCCACCCAAGCATCAGCACAAGCCTACCAGAGCATCAGCGCAAGCCTACCTGAGGATCAGAGCCTGCCACCAGAGCACCAGAGCCTGCCACCTGAGAATCAGAGCCTGCCACCCAAGCATCAGTACAAGCCTACCAGAGCATCAGCGCAAGCCTACCTGAGGATCAGAGCCTGCCACCAGAGCACCTGAGCCTGCCACCTGAGTGTCAAAATTTGTGTGGCTTGCCCGCGCCCCAGCCCAATGTCCCTCACCTTACTGCCTGCGCCTTGCAGCCCTTGCCCTGCTGCTTGCGCTTGGCCGCTCAAGTTGCACCCCTCACCCCCTTCCTCTTGCACCTCTGTGAATGGAGTCGAGCGTGCAGGCCACCCATAAGCAAGTGGGTTGCCGTGCATTTCTGCCAAGTACGCCTCAACCCCCGCATGCCCTGCATCCACACCTTGCCCACCACCCCTATCACTCACCCCCCTGCGCCTCACCCCTCTCGCTCACTCCTATCGCTACCCCTATCGCCCCCCTGCCCCCTCTCGCTCACCCCTATCGCTCACCATTATCA
>LKMJ01005522.1_pt1 | contig 11914 bp, 10 predicted proteins | sample 643391 | NCBI WGS metagenome assembly LKMJ01 (sample SAMN04112250, study PRJNA286221) | soda lake metagenome | biome: soda lake; feature: Kulunda Steppe; material: water; isolation source: sample PL-Br10 brine of Picturesque Lake | place: Russia: Kulunda steppe | collected 2010-07
ACAAATTGAACAACTTCATGCTATCACAGGCGAGGTTTTGCGCACGTTCTCCAGTGCGGCGCATGTCATCAAGGAATATCCCATGTCTAGAGCATCTTTAATGCAAGCCATAGATGGAAATTTAATCAAAAGAGGATATAAGTGGCGTTTAGTGAAAAAAGAGAACAATGAAGATCAAAATTAAAAGTTGGATTTCTCCTCCTAGGTTCTGATATGTTTTCTTATATTATCATTAAATCAAATAAAATTATTATACTTTTTTTCATGTATTATCATTAAATCAATAATTGAAGATAATAATGTGGTATGGACAGAGTTTTAATTAATAGGAGAAACACACAATAAATGATTAAAAGTTCTTAGAAAATCTAGAATAAAAAATATATTCCATCTACAAGACTTTATCATCAATAAAAAAATTTGAAAAATATTTGACTTCGTATTAAACAATTTAAATTCGTGTCACACTTCATACTATCGAGTAATCATGCATGCAATCAAAGAATTTGACATCGACGGTGCATCTTACAAAGTAAACACTATATGGGAAAATAACAAACCTCTGTATCGAGCGACAGACATTGGTAAAATACTAGGTATAAAGAACATCCGTGAGTCATTAAGGATTATCCCGAAAGATTTAAAAAAAATATTTGATGTTAAAACATCTGGTGGTATTCAGCGTTGTAGTTACTTAACTGATGAAGGACTAAAGCGTTTGATAGTGCGCACGCGAAGCTCAACAGCATCCCAAATAGCGGCCGCTCTAGGTATAGAAATTCTTGACAATTTCCTTCCATGCATTGAGGCAGAGTGGGTAAATGTCGTAATGCAAGTTTTCAAGGATACTACAGAAATCTTACCTCAATATTTTGTGAAAGGATACAGAATCGATCTTTATCTTCCTGAATATAGATTAGCATTAGAATGCGATGAAAGTCATCACAATGCACCTAAAAATAAAGAACTTGACAAAACAAGGCAAAATAATCTGTCAAGAATTTTGAATTGTACATTCTTACGCTATGATCCATTAAATGATGACATTTATGATTTTATTGGAAAAATACACGCACACATTATAAAAAGTTTTCGCGAAACTCTGAACAATACTCAGAGAGATATTCAACAATCAGAAACAAATACAGATGAAGATAATCAAAATAATCAAGACGATCATCAAGAAAAAGATGAAGAAAACAATAATCTTGATCAAAGTGAAAAATCTAATCGAGTGGCGTCGTCTCGTATTCAAAAATATTCCAAAGATGGAAAAACTTTGATTGAGGTTTATGATAGTTTTGCAGAATTATACCGTAAAACAGAAGGGCAGTTCACCTATGATGCTATCAAACGATCTATCAAACAAAACACCTCTTACAAAGATTTTCGATGGGCCGAAATAGACAATAAATTACCCAAAAACACCGTTCAAGATCTTCCTGAAACGGTGAAAACAAAAAAAATAGCAGACAAGACAGAGAGACTCATTGCACTTCTTTCGGATGATCAAAGCAAAATTATCAATGTTTATCCCGATCAATTGTCTTTACTCAATTTTCTGAATCTGCCCGCAACATCATCTCTAATTAGGCAATCAATGTCTAGGAAACATAGAATTTCAGGAAAATATTATGCTCGTAGGTGGATCGATTGTGACGAGCAGTTGAAAGCTGACTTTTTGAAAGAAAATGCACTCCCAGAGCCAAGATTCCAAAACAACTCAAAAGCGGTTCTACAAATAGATAAAATGGGAAGAGTAGTCAAAACAATATCATCCTTTCAAAAATTCATCAACGAACTTGCTATAGGTGCAAAAAAAGGAAGAGAAATTCTAAGCGATTTAAATAATAATTATATGGGTTACTATTACAAATTTGCTGACGAATCTTCATCTTCTCTTGAAAGTGAGAATCCAACTGACAATCAGGTTGACAATCCAAACGACCATCAGGATGACCATCAAAATGATATAGAGCAAGGAAATGAATCATCAAACGTAGATCAAGGTATTACGTTTGTTTCACCGCGATCCTGCAACAGATCACCACATTTACTCAAAGAAAAACGGCAAAAGTATAAACCAGATGGAACTTTAGTCAAAACATATCATTCATTTAGTGATATATTCTTAGATCCTTCAAACGATATTAGTCCGTCTGCTTTGAAGCTAGCTATAAAGAAAAATCGACCTTGCAAGAATGGATTTGTATGGTTGAAACTACCTCGAGACTATCCAGACGATTTTGTACAAGATCTAAAAAACCCACTCATACTCATTTCAGAAAATAATAAATAAAACAAAAAACATATTGTGTATTATTTATCTTCTTTTTTTCTTTTTTCTAAAATAAAAATGTTCTCTTTTATGCAAATATTTCGTCAAACTAAAAATGCACATGCAAAGGCATATCTGTTTGGACCGTGCCTTGTTCAAAAAGCGCTTATGTTTTATCACAAAGAATCTGGAAAAGTATTTCCAGAATCCATAAAGTTTTATGAAAAAGATCAATTAGATAATGGTGATTTAGGAGGAAAATCATTGGGTCAAGCCATAAATACACGTACAGAAGAAATGACCAACGAATTGAATGATAAAGATCAAAAAAAAGAAATGGACACAATCGATAGAGTAAAGGAGGATTTAATCTACTCTTTATCGATCGATCCTCAATCAGGATATCCGTTGAATGAAGAATAGAATAAATCAACAATATCAACAATTACCAATATCCACAAAAGTCGTGATTTCACATTTTTTTCTATCATCAGAATTATGGCAAAGTCGTCCCATAAGGTTCACATCATTTTGACTTTTTTCGAGTGTTCGTTCCAACATCTTTTTTCCATGGTCAATATTAAATATATTTTGATAGACTATTTGATCGGCGGATGTATTATATTCAAAAATGGGTTTGATTTTATACATCACCGAATGTGAAAAATAATTTTTCCAAATTTTGGTTTGTTCAATTTGTGTCCATAGATATTGTAAAAATCCGGAATTTGAGCAGATCCAATTCACCACGTACACATGCTGTTTTTTGATAGGAAGATGCATATGTGAGTCATGTCGTACAACGCGTCCTATGACTTGATTATAATCATTGTAATTTATGATAGGTTCCAAAATATGAAGATAAGTCGTACTGAGAATGGAAATTCCTTCTTTGATATCGGGATGTAAAAGTAAAACCTCTATTTTTCCATTCCTGAAATCATTTAAAATGCTTCTTTTTTTGGCGTCTTCAAAACTCGGTTCAAAAATCTTGTACACAATATTATGTTCTTTGAAAAAAGTTGCAATCTTTAGAATTCCTTTTTGATAAAAATTAGAATACACAACATGTAATGTCTGAAAAGAGTTTTTTATGGGATCAATGACTCTTTTACGTTGAATAAATTGTATGAGTTTTTTGAATTTTGGTGGAATAATTAATTGACCCTCTATTTCGAATTCTAAATTACCGATAATTCTTCCAACATCGAGGTACTCGTCTTTGGAGAATTCAAATACTTTTTGATCTTCTGCTTCGCTCTTGTCTAATTTCTTTGACTCATTTATACCATGAACCAGTTTGATCCATTCATTTATTTGTAAACTATTATAATGAACAATTTGTTTACTCGTACTAAAGGAAGGAAAGTTTTTAATACCGAAATAATGAGATGACGGTTTGTGGAAGTCGACAAATGGTGAAACGAATTTTATAAGTTTTTTAGAGTCTAATTCATAAAGTGTTTCAGAAGTGTAGACGTCTGCTATGTTTGCCAGTTTTGCGATGACCACGATCGGTATTTGTATTTTTTTATTGAGAAACATACTCGTAATAAGAAAAGGGAATGAATATTTATTCATGAATGGTAAAAGATATCCAAAGATTGCAGATTTGATCGGAGGGACATGCATAAATTGATTTCTGAAATCTGCTTTAGTAAAGGGTAAAATTTCTTTTTGGGCGGCAATATTAATAAAAAATGGAAAATCAGATATATCTTTAGAAATCGGCGTACCAGATAAAAGAATAATTTTTTTAGGTTGTTTGAGTTTTTGGAGAAGCATCATCGCATATTTTGGGTCTTTTGTAGATCTCATAGCGTTGATGACGTGATGAGCTTCGTCAATTACCACAATTTTATTTTTGATATCAGCATCATCTAATGCTTTATGAGATTTTATCTGAATCCTTCCCTTATTATTGATCTCGCTTTCTTGTCTTATTTCTTTCATTCGCTGATGAAAATTATGTTTGATTATTTCTTCTTCCCACACGAATAAGATATCTTTTGGACAGAAAACGATGCATTCATCTTTCGGAAAATTGAGAAATATACTCAATGCGGTAAGAGTCTTTCCCGTTCCCATATGGTGATACAAGAAAAGTCCATTTTGATTTTGACATCGAGCCACGACTCGCTCGACTACTTTTTTTTGATGCAATTCTAATTTTGTCATTTGATCAATATATCAGAGTAAGTGTGACTATAATATATTATACTATATTAAAGTCAATATATACCAGAAAAACAATGACCAGAGGAGTATTATTACCGCATCAATATAAGACGGTTGAGAGGATTGTCGCGCGATGTCAAAATCAAAAAGGGTTGTTACTATATCATCATATGGGGACAGGTAAAACCTTTTTAGCATTAACGATTTTATTAAATTTTCCCGAGCATGAAAAAATTATTTATTGTCCAGAGCAAATTAAATCGGTTTGGCAAAATCAAATAGAGAAACACAATTTTCCCTTTAAAACAAGATCAACAGAGAAAAATAATGTCAAATCTTATGTACATATAGAGTCGCATAAAGAAATGATCAAAACAATAAATTTGAAGAATAAGATAGTGATTATCGACGAGGCACATCATATTCATTTGATGCACAGAAATGATGAAACAAAGGCCAATATATTGCAATTCGTCAAAAATGTCCAAAAAGCACACAAAATTATACTTCTAACAGGGACACCTATTTCAAAATCAATAAATGATTTTTCCTATTTGATAAATTTAGTGGCGGGAAAAGATATTCTTCCTTATGGTCTCGTTCAATTTCAAAGAGAATTAATGTTTGTTCCATGGAAAAAGAAAGTTTTTTGGGGATATTTGATTCCAATATTAGGCACAACTTTAGGAAAAGCTTTTTCAGCTGTGGCTGCGTATAAGCTCACAAATAGTTTTGCAACTGCCGTGTTTTTTATGTCGACTATTTTTATCATAAATGAAGCTTATACACCGGATTTGATCTTTGAATTAGATGCGGATAAGTTTCTCAATAGAGTGGGACCTTTTATTGATATTTATCATCCTAAAGAGGAATGTAAGGAATATCCAACGTTTTATAAAACTACTCAAGAAGTACCATACAACTCTTATCAAGCAGAAGATTGGTTGAAATTCGTGTACAATATTCATTCGGTAGATTTACATCGTTTATTTGAAGATGGTAATGTCGACCAGAAAAGCATATTCTTGAGTCCTAAAGAGGCTTATCTCGATGCAGGCTTGACTATTGGAAATCAAATTTACCAAGAAAATGGAAAGAAAATTTTTCCGGACAAATTTGAAAATGTATTAGATAATATACAATTTTTGGAAGATGCTTTTGACGAAATGACACCCTTAGATGAAAATAGACATGTCATTTATTCATCCTTTTACAAAAAAGGAATTCTTTTATTTTCTGAATATCTGAAATCGAAAAAAATAAAGCATGACATTTTGCTTCCGACAATGCGTGTCAAGGAAATAAACGATATACTCACAAATTTCAGGAAAAAGAAGGAATCCATTTTATTGCTTCATCCCAATTTTTACGAAGGAATTAGCATACTCGGTGCTAATGCTCTTCATATTTTGGAGCCTATTAGGAATATGAGTAGATATGAACAAATAATAGGTCGTGTGATAAGATATGATTCGCATTTGCATTTACCTCCCCAAAAAAGAAAAGTACATATATTTGAATATGTATCTACTCTGAAAAATAAAAAAAATGCGATTTTGGCAGAAGCTTCAATTTGGAGGAGCTTTTTTCCAAACATCATCATGTCTAAAATGGAACAGTTTTTCTCTAAAGAAACTACGCCTGACCAATTGATTGATAAAAGTAATTTGACGATTGAGCAAATACAGAATAAAATAGTAAAGACTTTTCAAAAAAATAAATCAAAAATCAAATTATGTTCTCACGAGGATGACAATGTAAAATGTAAGATCACGACTCCAACCGAACAAGGGAATTGCTGATTGATAATTACAAACTGCACATTATAAAAAGATAGTCTCAAACATGAGTATTTGTATTTTACATATTATAGAATTATCAACATATGAACAAAATCAAAAAGATCATAATAAAAGCGGCCAAAAATTACCATCCCGTTTATAAGACCCTGTAGATGATATTTTCAGAGAGAGAACTATATGAGATATATGAGATATATGAGATGGTTTGGTTTTGGAACCTATACTCTTTCTGTCTGTTTGTTTTTATTTCATCAATATTGGATTTTCACACCAAAATCAAATGCAAGTAAAAATTGAAATTGATTTCGATAAAATTATAATAGTAAGACAAATTAGAAAGTGTTTTATCTAAAATTTAACACACAAAAAAAACAAATGGAAAGAACTCAAACGATGAGTAAAGGATCAATATTAGAGAGTATGCATCACGACATTAGCATGCTTTTTACAAAAAATGTAAAACAATTTATCAAATCTATGAATATGCAAAAATCTAACAAAAGTGATCTGAAAAAAATTATAAAAAAACTAAAACTTTTGTCAGATTCATATAAAAAATTCTTTTTGGCACAATTGAGGATTAATAATAGTTTTCCAAATGATGTAAAAAACACCATAGAGGAGCTAAGAACAAATCTATCACGTACTTTATCTTCTGTTCCGACATTGACTTTATTACAAAACGTTTTAAGTAATTCTTCTCTAGATCAAAATAGTTCAAGTAAAAATGAATATTTAAAAATATATCATCTGCGCTTTACTATGCATCTTTTGGTTCAAGTTTGGATACTTAATATTTTAGAAGTTTTTCGCACATATCAACAATTCAATACTCATACCCAAAAACGGCAAATACCCGAAAATATGCATCATTTATTGGAAAACATCAATAGCTTTCTTGTCAACAATGATGATAAAAATAATCTTAAGAGTATTTTTCACAAACTTATCGATTATCTTAAAAATCAAATAAAGAACAATGCAGGTTTTGACACCGTTGAAGTAAACAATTCTGTCAACTCTAAATTCAATACATGGTCTTTGTATGATATAGATAATGATCATTGTTTTCTAAATACATTCCAAAAACTTGTTGATTTGATCGATTTGTTTATTTTCATTCTCGAGAAGAATAGATATAATTTTGATGTAGTAGATAAAAGAATGGACTCTATCATAGGAATCATAAGCAAGAATGCTTCCTTTTATGACAAGTTGCAGAAGAAATCAGATTATCTTATGTATTGATTAAAATTATTATACAAAAAGAAATATGATACAAAGTAAAATAATAAATAAGATAAGAGCAAACTCAAAATCGAAATATTTAGGAATATTTTTGGCATCTTTTTTGATTGCAGAAAGTGATCTTGATAGAATACTTTCTTGTTTTTTGTTATGTTTTAAAATATTATCTACTGATGTTACTTTGACATGGGGACATTTAGTCAAATTCAGATCCTTTATTATTTTTGATAAATCTTTTTTAGCAGGTCCAGAAATGATTGTGGGTGATGATCCGGAATCGGTCAAAATTAATCTTTCATCTCTGACGTAATATTCATCATCATTATAATTTAAAAAAATAGTTTGATCGCTATCTACTTTTACAGAAATTGTATCTTGAACCACATGACATCTATGAGCGGCATATCTTTGATCGTCGTCATCAATTTGTAGATCTTCCCAAAACTTTTCGATTTTGCGGGGTTTTCCGATGTAAAGACCGGCATTGAGTAAATGACCAAAACATTTACCGAACTTGCGCCTGATTAAATACTCTTCTATAGCAGTTTTACTTTTTCTGTCTAATGAAAATAGAATGTCACAATTGTAATTTTTAAATCGTTCACTTATTTCACGAACGAGGTGATATCCACATTGATTGAAGACCGTATCAAATCCATCGATACAACATAACAAATCATTATCTGATAAGGAATTACAGAATTTTAATATAGCTTGTGTGCGATGAAACCAACTTGACCATTGATCACCAAATCCGAGTATTTTGAGATCAGGATGGTCTTCTATGAGTGGAAAGTAACCACTGGAATGTGTGGTGTATGTAATAATATACAGCATCTTTACAAAATAAAAAGAATATTATTTCTTTGATACAAAAATATTATCTCTTTTTGCAAGATTTTAGATCTATGTTTGGAATTCGATCAAATAGGCGAATATGATATGATGCATTTGAATAAGATTTCTTGTATTACTTTATAAGAGCGCAACTAGAAAAGAATCAATAATTGATATCTAGTCCAAAAGAGGCCATACATACACAATTACTGACGAGAGATGTAAAGGGACTTGAAGAGGTTGTGCTTATGGCTAATAAATCTCCACTTATAGTTTCATTTTTTTTACTCATTAATCCATTTTGTTTTTCCAGAAACACATTTGGATGGGTTGATTTGTCGTAAGACATGATGAAAGAAGATAAAGTGGAAACATCATGCGTGTCTTGCGTATAAAAATATTGATTGCCTTGTAAAATACCATCGAGTATTCCTGTGGAATATTCAAGGTTTGAAGATAATAGACTGTGAGGCAAAGATCTTTTATTATTGATAATTATTTCCATTAATCTTCTCAAGCTTTTAGACTTGATTTTTATTTTTATAAAATAGTATCCAACAGGATTCTCTGCTCTAATTTGTGTGTGATAGATTCCGAGGTTTTCTAAAATGGCAAAACATTTTTGTAAGAAAACAGAATTGTTTGCATTACATATAATTTTTATACTTTGGCCACATTCATAATCAAGTGTTCCCATAGTCATGAGTACTCCAAATAAAAACCCAAGATCGTAGTTTGTTTTGATAAAGTTTTCGTTGTTATCATTTTCTTGATCATTCTTATCATCTGAAAATAAAAGAAACTGCTTTGGCAATGACTTGTAAACCTCCTCGTATGTTGTCGAAAGAGGAGTTTGATAATAGCAAACATCATCGACATTTCTCCAATCACCATCCAAACTGAGTATTTGATTAAACTTTGGACTGACAAGTTTAAAACCGTATGGTCTCAGTTTTAGGGATAACAAATTTTCTTTGGGGATATCTATTTTTTTCATGTAAGTAATCTTTTGTGGTACTAAATTATGATCAAAAACAGTTTCGTTCAATTTAAGATTTTTTGCAAGTTTTTGATGTCCTGATGGAAGTAAAATACGTGCAGATGGATGGACAAAACAAGGTAAAGGTGATGATGTAATTTTTTTTAAAAGAATGTGTTGATTCATATTTGTTTTAATAAAACAAAAAGAAAATAAAAATAAATATTTTATAGGTTGTCGCTTCTCGTTCTTCCTTCAAAATAGATTGCGTTTATTCCACATTTTTTGTTATTTGATCTGACGTGGTAGGCATTTTCGTAATATTTTTCTCCATAAACGAGTTCTTGTTTGTAAAAGAGCGAACATTTCAACAAAGGTTTTTCTGAATGCACAGAAGGCGTGATGATGGCATGTTTACAATTTGCACAAAGTCTTTTGGGGTGTCTGAACTCGTGTGGTTCAATATTAAGTTTGAGGGATTGATTTTTACCTGGTGAAATATTCAACATTTTTTTGTTTTACATACTTATTAAGCTCTTAAGTGTTTTTTATTCTATTTTTTTTCCATTTTGAGAAGAGATTTTGTAATGTCAACATGTAAGTGATTATATTATGCGCTTTTATCAGATTGAAGAATCTTATGGTAATAAAAAATTGGAAAAATCTAATCAATGGAAGATCTGGCTCAAAATAATTCATCTTTAGATTTCCATCAAGATGAATACATAATGTATTGCTATTGATATGATAATAAGATGGAGATAAAGGGAGATATGCTACGATGTCTTCATAATGGTAAATGCGACATGTATTGAGAGCAAGCTCTTTTTGTTGACAATAATAATCTACAAATGCTTTGTTTCCGGTACATGGCGATCCAAAAGAAACACAATTAATCTGTATGGATTTGTTTTGTTGTTGTAAAAAATTGTTGTAATAAAGTGCCGCAATATGAGATATAGATCCGCCGCGACTATGACCTATAAAAAAAACTTTTTTTATTTTTGAAATATGATTCTTTAAAAATTGAGAAATATGTTCTTTCATATTCTGAAACTGTTTTAGATATCCTTGGTGTACTTTGATTTTTCTATTATCAAGCCAAGGAATAGACACTTGCTTCATATCTATATTTGTCAGGAAATCATAAAGATTTTCAGATCCTTTGAAGATGATATAAACTACATCATTGCTAATCCAAGCAAAGCCTTGTATAGAATTTGGTTGTCTAAATACTTTCATTTCAACATTTTTGTTTTTGGCTTCGTTTTCAAATATGATGAACTCGTTGTACATTGGACGCGTCGACTTTTTCAATAAATCGATAAGAACGGGTTCATGTCGAGATATTTGAAATGAGGTTTCTTTTACATTTTGAAATGATTTATAAGATAATCGAGAAAAACTTGCTAAGAGAAAGAGCTTATCAAATTCAATATCATATTCTTTCAAGACTTTCTTGGTATCCCTTATTTTGGGTCTCATCAAATGTTTTAGAGATTGTTTGACTATGATTGATGTTCCTATAGAAATCATGAGGAATGATTATTTCAAAAAGATAAAAAATTTTCAGATCGAGTTCCTATAAAAATATTGATTCTTATAAAATATCATTTTACTCCCTGATTTATATTGTTTTATAAAATAAAAAGAAATGGCGCCTAATTTGTTTGTGAATTTGAATGCTTATAATGTTCCGGGCGACGGAAATTGTTTTTACCATGCCGTGTCAAAGTTGTTGAATTATATGAATATAAAACTAACAATATCATCATTACGAAAGAAAATAAGTGAAATAGTTCGCGAGAATAAATATGATTTCCAAGACACTTTACTAATCCATTTTCGCGATGCGTACAGAATTCCTTATATTTCTAGTAGACAACGAGACTCATTTACAGGATCGAGGCCAGATAATGATATTGCGATGAGGTATGTTTTTGATAAAATACTGACAAATAAAGAAATTCCAAGAAATAGAAATCAGTATATTGTTCTAAACGATTATACAATAAAATTTATTGTGGACAATTATACAAAACAAATAAAAGAAACAAATTGTTATGCTTCAGAATTCGAAAAAAATATCATTAATACTTGGTTGATGAATGAATATAATATCTATTTGATTTCTTACTTAGTTAATAATCTATATTCAGATATTGTAATTACTAGAAATCACCCTTTAATAAAACATATTATAAACATTATGATTGAGTTCAAAAATGTTCAAAATTTTTGTATGGTTATTACGAATGAATCACATTATAATTACATTTTGTTCGAATTGAATCAAATCGAAGATAATACTTCTTATTCTTATGAATTACCGGTAATCTCGCGCCAATATCTCAATTATTTAATTCATTCCAAACGGACATTATCTAGTTTAAGATTTAGACGAACAAACCCAAGACCTTTTCAAGTTATAACTTCAGGACCAATATTAGGAAGAATGAGTTCAATACAATCTCCACTGTCAAGGCAGTCAAGGCAGTCAAGGCAGTTGCCCATTTCATTTTATTCGTTGACTTCACCAACTACACAGGCAAGAAAAATACAAATAGAACAAAATACAGCCCTAGTGCGTAG
>LKMJ01005523.1_pt1 | contig 11914 bp, 12 predicted proteins | sample 643391 | NCBI WGS metagenome assembly LKMJ01 (sample SAMN04112250, study PRJNA286221) | soda lake metagenome | biome: soda lake; feature: Kulunda Steppe; material: water; isolation source: sample PL-Br10 brine of Picturesque Lake | place: Russia: Kulunda steppe | collected 2010-07
ACCTCCCACGCATACCGTCGACCAAACACCTCCCACGCATACCGTCGACCAAACACCTCCCACGCATACCGTCGACCAAACACCTCCCACGCATACCGTCGACCAAACACCTCCCACGCATAACGTCGACCAAACACCTCCCACGCATAACGTCGACCAAACACCTCCCTCACTCCGCGTCGATGACCGTCACGCTGGTCGGTCGATCGACCGCAGCACAGATCGTCGTAGCCGTAACAAAACCGGCGGATTCTTCCGGCGAGCGACCACAGTTTCCTCAACGAATGCGCGACGCCCACCCAACGGAGCAGGCCGTCGGTATCGAGTACTACGTCAGCGACACCGACGGTGTCGGTGGTCGGCTTCGCCAGCGTGACGATCACTTTCGGGTGCGCGAGCTTGAACGATTCTCGGTCGAACCCCTGTCGGCGAGTACGGGTGCCTATCCGCACCTCGTCGTTCGGGTCACCCTACAGGGCTGGGACACAAACGACTTCGCCTCACGACTGTCCGACGCGCTGGGCATCTCGCGCGAGCGAATCGACTGGGCGGGGACGAAAGACAAACACGCCGTGACCACACAACTGTTTTCGATCTATGGAGCCGATCCCGACGACCTCCCCGAGATCACCGGTGCGGACGTCGAAGTGCTCGGACGGGCTGGCCGATCGCTGGAGTTCGGCGACCTCGCGGGCAACGCGTTCGAACTCGTGGTGAGCGATCCCGACCGACCGGAGCACGCGAATGCGATCACGGACGAACTCGCCGAATTTGGCGGACTGGACGGTTCAAAGGTGGAAGACCCGTACACTGCGTCGAGCGATACCGCCACGGACGGTCGAACGGTGACCGTCGGCGTCCCCAACGTCTTCGGTCAGCAGCGATTCGGAAGTAAACGACCGATCACGCACGAAGTCGGCCTCGAAATATCCCGTGGCGACTGGGAAGGGGCAGTAATGGCCTACCTCGGAAATCCCCACGAAAAAGAACCGGCGGAGACCCGTGAGGCCCGCCGGTTCGTCGAGGAAACGCGAGACTGGGCGGAAGCACTCGAACGATTCCCGCGAGGACTGGGCTATGAACGAGCGATGCTCTCCGCGCTCGTCGAGGCCGACGAGGAACCCGACGCGGAGACGTTTCGGAACGCCCTCGAACGACTCCCGAGTAACCTCCAGCGCCTGTTCGTCCACGCCGCTCAGTCCTATGCCTTCAACCTGATGTTGAGCGAGCGTCTCGCGCGGGGGCTCCCCTTCGACCGGCCGGTCGAAGGGGACGTGGTCTGTTTCGCCGACCGGGACGCATCGGCGGGCCTCGAGCTGCCTGACGTCGACCGCGAGCAGCGCGTCGACGAGCGACGGGTTCGATCGGTTACTCGCCACTGCGAGCGGGGGCGTGCGTTCGTCACCGCTCCACTGGTAGGGACGGAGACCGCACTCGCCGACGGTGAACAGGGGGAGATCGAACGGGACGTGCTCTCGGCCCTCGACCTCGCTCCCGAGGACTTCGACCTGCCCGAAGCGTTCTACTCAAGTGGTACGCGACGAGCAATCCTGGTCCGAACCGAGTTGACCCTCGAGCGCGACCCGCTCACGTTCTCGTTTTCGTTACCGAAAGGCTCGTATGCGACTGCGGTGATGCGGGAATACCTGAAAGTGGATCCAATACGACTCGGTTGAACCGAACCGGGTGGTGTTACCAGATCGACCGCAGAACGATGAGTCTCGATCGACCGCAGAACGATGAGTCTCGATCGACCGCCAATTCAACGAAGGTGCGTGAGTAACGAAACAGGGTCGTTCCTCAATTCCCGGAACTGAAGAATCGAATAGTTCAGTTATCTTCAACTACTGCGTAGTCAGCTCATGATGACCCTTTTTCAGGTTCGGCATGTCCCTCAGTCACCCCGTGCTATTCTCCAAATTGGTCTCGCTGCACTCGGAACGATCGTTGTGCTCGGGAGTCTAATCTGGGGTGGGTGGGTTTTCACGCAGATGACGCCGAGCGATAGCGGCTTCGCAGAGGGGCTGGCAATTATTCTGACCGGGCTGTACGTCCTGGCTGGCTTCGTCGTCGTGGCGGTCGGACTCCTGATCCCGCAAACTAACGAGGATGGGATACAGTTTTCCTCCCGACAACGCACGCTCCTCACCTATGGAGCGATCGCTCCGATCGTCGGCGTTCTCGCGATTCCGATCGGAGCCACGGTCGCCCCACCGGTTTATGGCCCAGTTCTCACGATCCTGGTAGCCGGACTCGTCGGACTGATTTGCAGTGGACCGCTCGCCGTCCTGTTGGCCGTAGGATCGAAAGTTCGGTCCACTGTGCGCTGAGCGAATCAGCACACTCCGCATTTAGCTGGAAAATTGGGCGCTAAGCCCCCTTACTCGACGAGCGCCGACGGACGAGAAAGCGCGGCGAAGTATTTACGTCCACACCCCCTGGAGTAATAATATGTATCGCCTCTTGATGCCGGTCGATGCGAACGAGGATCGGGCACGTACACAGGCACAGTACGTCGCGTCCCTACCAGATGCGAGCGAGACGGTCGAGGCGCTCGTCCTCTTCGTGTTCCAGAACGACGATGCAGACCTCCCGGAAGATATGAGACGGTTCAAGTCGGCCTCCCGGGTCGGGTCGGTTCGACGGGCCACCGAATACCTCGAGGACCGTGACGTCGAGTACACGATTGTCGAGGAGAGCGGAGACACCGTTGAAGATATTCTGAAAGAGGCCGATCGCTACGACGTCGATGCGATCGTCCTCGGGGGACGAAAGCGATCCTCGGTGGGGAAGGCCCTCTTTGGAAGTGTCGCGCAATCGGTAATCCTGAATACCGACCGTCCAGTGGTCGTTACCGGAACCGCCAACCAGTAGGCGGCTGTTATCCTTCACGCTCACAAGGCCGACTCGGTCGATACGCGGAACCGCCAGCCAACAGGTATATAATCCATCGAGTGCTGCAGCCACCTATATTCGTGCCCGACGTGATCCCAACACTCGTCCGTTCGGATCGAAGCCTGCTCGTCCTCTCGCTCGCGGTTTTTGCGGCCGCGGGAGTAGCGAATACGGCCATCGGTACTGCGCGGGGTGCATTCGCCGCGGCGCTCGCCATCGTTGGTGTTTACGTTCTCGCGGTGTACGCACGACGCGTCGACAGGCGCACCCTCGCTCTTGTATCGGTTTTTCTCTGGATTTGCTTCCTCGCGACGACGGGCGTTCACGTTGTCGGACCCGAAACCGTCGCCGGAGTCGTACCGGTGTACACCGAGGCAGTGGTTATCCTAGTGACCGCACTCACCTGGGCGACGCTTCTCGGTGCCGGTTCCTCGACCGCCTTCCTCGGATTCAGGGAGTACGGCGCAGGGACTCGGACGGCGACGAGCGAAGAATCAGTTATCGAACAGGAGTACGAGTATTGAAATTAGGTTCGAAATTCCTGAAACGGTTTTCACTCGACGCGGTAGCTCACGGCGATCCCTTCCCCGAGGGGTAAAACGACAGTTTCGAACGCCGGATCCGTTCGAACGGCTTCGAGGTAGTCCGCGATTCCCTGCGTGTTCTCGTTGACGTCGACGGGATTCCCACCTTCGGCGATTTCGAGCAGTTTCTCGAACTGGATGATTCCCGCTCGCATCGCGTTGTCGGCGACGAGGACACCCCCGACGGGTACCTTCGGACGGACCGCTTCGAACGCGTCGCGATAGCGGTGTTTCTGATGATCGATCAGGACGACGTCGAACGGGCCGTCGTACCGGTCGATCGTCTCCAACGCATCGCCGAGTTCGTACCGCGCCAGGTCGTCGAACCCGCCTTTCGACAGATACCCCCGCGCCATCTCGAGTTCGTCCTCGTCGACTTCTGTGAGGACGATTTCACCATCGTCGGGGAGGGCTCCTGCGAACCAGTAGGCCGAGTAGCCGTACCCGGAACCGAATTCGAAAATTCGCTCGGCACCGACCATCCTGGCGAGCAGTCTGAGGAATCCGCCCACGTCGGGACCGACGTGTGGGAACCCTTCCTCCTCGGCGTAATCGTCCATTTCGTGAAGCGTCTCGTCGGGTTGCGGACCGGTCGCTCGAACGAACCGTGCGACCTCGTCGGACAGAACACTGGACATGTCTACGGCCCGTATCGGTCGGTGACTACTTAGTGGATTTGCCGTGCTGGAGATCGGCGGACCGGATCTGAAGCCGTGTTCGAGTTAGCGAATCGAATACGACTTACTCGCGAACCGTGCGAGCGCTTCAACGAGAGCAATCTGACTCACTCGCGAGCCCTGCGAATGCTCCGGCGAGAACTCGCGTTGCCCGAGCGCAGTCGTCCCAGTCCGTCCACTCGAGGGGACTGTGTGAGACTCCGTCTCTGGACGGCGCAAAGAGCATGCCGGCGTCGGTGACCCGAGAGACGCGCATCGCGTCGTGGGCCGCGCCGGAGTGTAATTCGACCGTCTCGATCCCGGCCTCGTGGGCGCCCGCCGTTATCGCCTCTCGACATCGATCGCTCATCGGTGCGGGTTCGACCTCTAGAACCCGCTCGGTTTCGACTTCGACATCTCGATCCGCGCCGATACGCTCGAGGGCTCTTTCGGCCCGTTCGAGGATCGCGATCATCGTTTCGTACTCGACGTCCCGAACGTCGACGCCGAGGTCGACCGCACCCGGGATGACGTTCGTTCCGTTCGGGGTAACGTCGCACTTGCCGACCGTGGCGACCGCCGTGTTCTCGCCCGCGAGCGCGTGATCACGTCCCGCCCGTTCCAGTTCGAGGACGAACTCACTCGCGGCAGCCAGGGCGTCGCGTCGTTCGTCCATGGGCGTCGCGCCGGCATGGTTCGCCTCGCCGACGAGACGGGCGTGTGCGTGACTGATCCCCGTGATGGTCGTGACGATTCCGACGGGAACGTCTGCTGACTCGAGGTGGGTGTCCTGTTCGACGTGGAGCTCGAGGAAGGCGTGCCAGGAACTCACGTCGAGCGTCCCGGTTCCACGGTAGCCGATTCCTTCGAGAGCGTCCTCGAAAGAATTACCCTCGTCGTCCGTGAGTGCCAGTGCGTCCCCCGGGTCGAGTTGGCCCGTCGCTACGGCAGAGCCGAGCATTCCTCCGCTAAACCTCGTTCCTTCTTCCTCGGTGAACGAGACGACGGCGAGTGGACGCTCGACGTCGAAACCGGCGTCGCGAATCGTCCGAACCGCCTCGAGTGCCCCGTAGACCCCGAGCGGGCCGTCGAAGATGCCGCCCTCGGGAACCGAATCGAGGTGGCTCCCGGCTACGACGGGCGCCGCCTGTGGGTCCACACCAGGTGAGATCCAGGTACCCATGACGTTGCCGACGGCGTCGACCGTCACCTCCAGTCCCGCGTCGTCGAACCGTTCCACGAGGTGATCGCGCGCCTCTCGGTTGGCTTCGGTTCCGGTCAGGACCGTTCGTCCACGTCCCTCGGGAATGTCGATGGCCCCGAACGTGGCGTTCGCTTCGATGTCCGATCGCAATCGATCCACGTCGACGTTCATGGTGGCCCTTCGTCCGGGTCCGGCAAGGTCGTTGCGTCGTCGGTAGCGCGCGAGTGGGGCGACCTCCGCCAGCCAAATGTCCCGACGGGTTCCTACAGCCAAATGTCCCGACGGGTCGCCGAAGAGGACATACTTTTTGACCGTTCGGGACGTGGGAGAAACCGACATGTCCGCGGACAGCCCCCTTTCGGAGAGCATCGACAACCTCGTCTACGAGCCACTGCAGGTTCACGAACACGGCGTCGACCTCACCGTCAGTGCGATCTACGAAGTCGAAGGCCCTGGGAGTCTCGACTTCGGCGGGGACGAACTCGAAGACGCCGAACTGGAACCCCTTCCGACGTCGCTCCGTCACCCGGAAGACGAGTTCGGCTGGTGGCACCTCGACGGCGGGCAGTACGTCGTACAGTACAACGAGTTCCTGACCGATCTCGACGCTCCGGCGTGGATTCAGCCGCGAAACGAGTTACTCGCACGTGGGGCGTCTCACCCGTCCGTTCGGGTCTTCAGCCACCTGCCGCTGATGCCGATCCAGGTGGCCGGCGGGGGAATCGAGATCAAGGAGAACGCGCGGATATCGACGCTCATCGTCACCGAGACGGCGTGAGAGGTTCCCCCATCTCCTGTCGACAACGGATAGTGTCACGGTACGACCACTGTCGCGAGCGATTCGATGCGAGGGTTCCTCTTGGTACAGTAATTAAATCTACATGATATGAGATCGGTAGCAATTCCGTCCCCCGAATCCGACCCATTGCAGGGGTCGACCGTCTCGAACAATTGAACATTTACCGAGTTTCAGAGAGCCTACACGTTCACGTCGACGTATCAGTTTTGCGCGTGTGAGCTACAAATACTCGGTCGGTGGAGTCATCCCCCGGTGATACCGTGAACGAAACAGAATTTGCCACCCACGAATGGTGGGAATCGTACAAGGAGACCGTCAACGAAGACCCGGAAATGAAGGTACGGGGCCACGATCGGTTCGACGAGAACTTCTTCGTCGACATCGGGGGCGAGCGCGTGTTGATCAAGATGGACGGCGGGAAGATTTCGGACGTCGTTCCGAACCCGACGATGAATCATCAGTGGTCCTTCGGCGTCGAGGGCGACCGGGAAGCCTGGGAGGAGTTCGTCCAGGAGACGCCGCCGGCGTTCAACCACGAAATCATCGCATCGCACTATCGATCGGCGGTGCGAAACGAGGACGGTCACCTCAGAATGACAGGCGACAACCAGAAAATCTTCCAGAACCTGCGCGCGTTCCAGCGGACGCTCGATCTGATGCGGGTCGCACACAACAACGGGGGATCATAGATGAGTGCAACACACCAGCACGGCGACGTCGAACCGATCACCGGCAAGTACGTCCACGTCGAAATCGAAGGGGTAGACCATCGAGTGTACGTAGAAGAGAGCGGCCCGGAAGACGGAATTCCGCTGCTCTGTCAGCACACGGCCGGAAACAACTGTCAGGAGTGGCGCCACCTCCTGACCGACGAGGAGATAACCGAGAAATTCCGCGTGATCGCTCACGACCTGCCCTTCCACGGCAAGTCCGTCCCGCCGACGACACAGGAGTGGTGGACGGACGATTACACGATGACCGCGAAGCGATTCACCGAGACGCTCGTGAACCTCGTCGACGCACTGGACCTCGAGGATCCAATCTACATGGGCTCGAGCATGGGTGGAAACATCTGCCTCGAACTCGCCGACTGGTACCCCGACGAGTTCCGGGCCCTGATCGGCCTCGAGTGCGCCGCCCACAGCCCGGGCTTCTACATCGACTGGCTCGATCACCCGCACGTGAACACCACCGAGGTGAACGCCTACGCCTGCTGGGGGCTGATGGCCCCACAGAGCCCCGAGGAGACTCGTCGTGAGACGATGTACCTCTACGAGCAAGGGGCGACGGGCGTCTTCAAGGGCGACCTGTACTACTACTCGGTCGATCACGACTATCGGGACAAACTCGACCAGGTCAACGCCGAGGAGTGCCCGCTCTACATCGTCAACGGCGAGTACGATTACCTGACGACGCCCGAGGACGGCCGCCAGACCGCCGAGGGAATCGGAGACGGGGCGGTGGCCGTCGAGATAGCCGAAATCGGCCACTTCCCGATGAGCGAACACCCCGAGCTGTTCAACGCTTATATAAAAGAGATCCTAGCTGACGTCACCGGCGACAGGGACGAGGCTCTGCCGGACGTCCTGACGCCCGACGACGTCGGCATCGAACTCCACCCGCCGGCACCGGCGCGGGAGAAACCGGCGGACTGAACCAGCCGATGATCGACGCCGAGCGCTTCGAATTTTTTCACATCCCCGACGATGAGCCGACAGGTTGATCCGACGCTATCGCCGTGATCCTCGAGTTTTACCGGACGATAATTCGGAACTCGAGATCAATTGTCGGTGCCAAACCGATACACGTCACCGTTGACGTGATAATCCGGTAAACGTCATCATGGACGTGACAATCCGGTGGATGTCACACTCTCCGGAGAAATTATATCAATGACGAATACACTCAGTGAACGGAATACTACATAAAGCCTGAATTGAGCAAGCTCAATCCTTATCCCGCTTCGTTCACTGCTGTAGATATCTCACGCCTATGGACACACAGGAAACGAATCCAGGACGATACGTCGAGCGACAGGACGACGACGGCGACGTCACCATTTACGACACGGAGAACGAGGACGCCTGGATCCGATCCGACTACGCGGTAACGGTCGGCTGGAAGGCCTGACCGGTCGTCCAGCGAGTGTCCCTGCTGTCCCAGCTGACCGCAATTTTCTGCTCCAAACGCCGTCGTTCAAACACCGGAACCGATTGCCTCGATGATCTCCCACACATTTTTCGAATCGAGATTTGCCGTTTTTCGAATCGAGGTTCGCCGTGGCACTCTCAGGCACTCAAACGATTCGCGTCGGTCCCATGGGTAGTCCCGAGAGCCTATGCCCATCGAATCGATCAATCCAGCGACCGGTGACACCCTCGAGACGTACGAACGCGACGACGAAACGTCGATCGACCGAACGCTCGCCGCCGCAGACGACGCGTTCGACCGCTGGCAAACGACCCCGATCACGGAACGCGAACGACTTCTCAAGCGCGCGGCGTCGGTCCTCCGAGAGAACGAAGCCGACTACGCCGAGTTGATGACCCGCGAAATGGGCAAACCGATCGAGGCCGCTCGCGCCGAGGTCGAGAAGTGTGCGTGGCTCTGTGCGTATTACGCAGAACACGCGAGTGCCCACCTCGCCGACGAGCGACTGCCCACCGATCCGGGCGTCGAGGCCCGGGTGAGCTACGAACCGCTCGGTCCGATCCTCGCCGTGATGCCGTGGAACTTCCCCTTCTGGCAGGTGTTCCGGTTCGCCGCTCCGCACCTGACGGCAGGAAACGTCGGCGTCCTCAAACACGCCTCGAACGTCCCCGGCTGCGCTCGCGCGATCGAAGACGTGTTTCGCGAGGCGGGCTATCCCGAGGGCGTGTTCTCGTCGCTCCTCGTCGGTTCCGACGCCATCGACGACGTTCTCGCCGACGAACGAATCGTCGCCGCGACGCTCACGGGCAGCGACGGCGCAGGGCGAGCCGTCGCGAGCCGTGCGGGCGAGGAACTGATGAAGACCGTCCTCGAACTCGGCGGGAGTGACCCGTTCGTCGTCCTCGAGGACGCCTCGATCGAGGATGCCTGTCGCGTCGCAGCCAGCTCTCGGACGGTCAACTCCGGTCAGTCCTGCATCGCCGCCAAACGGTTTGTCGTCCACACCGAAGTTTACGAGGACTTCCTCGATGGCTTCGTCGAGGAAATGCGCTCGCTCACGGTCGGAGATCCGATGGATTCAGATGTCGACGTAGGACCACAGGCTCGCGAGGACCTGGTAAACGACCTCGAGTCACAGGTCGAGGAGACGGTCGAGGCGGGAGCGACGGTGATGCTCGACGGAGGTCGAAGCGAGGGCAAGGGGAACTTCTACGAACCGACGGTTCTCACGGACGTTCCCGACGATTCGCCGGCGGCACTCGACGAACTCTTCGGCCCTGTCGCGGCCGTCTTCGAGGTCGAGAACGAGGAGGAAGCGATCGAGCTCGCTAACGATGTCCGGTTTGGGCTCGGGGCGAGCGTCTGGACGGAAAATCTCGACCGGGGACGGCGGCTCTGTCGCAACCTCGAAGCCGGACTGACGGTCGTCAACGATCTGGTTCAGTCCGATCCGCGCCACCCCTTCGGCGGCGTGAAAGACTCGGGCTACGGACGCGAACTCGGACGCGACGGGATTCGAGAGTTCGTCAACCGGAAGACGATACGAATCACGCAACCAGGCGAACACGACGAGGGGACGGCGACGGAGTAGTGATCCTGACGAAGATCGGCAACCAAACTATCGCCTGATCTCGTTTCGATGTATGATGGGCTACGAGGACGACACCCCGATGAGGCTGATGAATTACTTTCGGGGACGATCGACTATCGACTGCAAGTAGCGGTCGACTATCGACAGCAAATCTCGATGACTAGCGACGCCGGATGGCGATCAGTCGTCGATACACGCATCCCTCGCCTCGATCAGCACACGAACGGCGTCGAGAGAGACCGGATTCGTTGTCAAACCCTCGCTTTTCAGCGCCGTCCCCACGATCAATCCATCAGCCCCCGCTGCTCGATGGCTCCGAACGGTACCGGGATGGACCCCGCTGCCGACGAATAGCGGGACGTCCCGTTCGAGGTCCGCAGCTGCGGCCGCGACCCGCTCGACGGTCGCCGGGTCCGTTCCCTCACCGGTTCCCGGCCCCGAAACGATCAGTCCGTCTGCCTTCCCCCGGTCGACGGTTTCTCGCGCCCGCTCCTCCACGGTCGCATCATCGAGCGGGGTCGCGTGCTTGACGTGGACGTCGGCGAGGATGGCGACTGACGCGTCGATTCGCTCCCGGAGTCGGAGCGTCTCGTGTGCACGCCCCTCGAGGAGTCCCTGATCCGTCGCTGCGACGCCAACGTGGACGTTCACCCGGACGAACGCTACGCCCGTCGCGGCCGCGACGGAGAGTGCCGCAGCCGCGTCGTTTCGAAGCACGTTAACGCCGATCGGGAGGTCGACGGCGTCCCCGACTGCCGCGGTGATCGCCGTCATCTCCGCCACGACGTGTGGAGGAACCTCCTCCGGGTAGAAGGGCGCGTCGCCGAAGTTCTCCACGAGGACTGCGTCGACGCCTCCGTCCGCGAGCGTCCGTGCGTCCTCGATCGCACGGTCCTGGATTCGACTTCGCGGGCCGTCGTACCCCTGCGCACCGGGGAGTGCCGGGAGGTGAACCATGCCGACGATGGGATACGGGCTATCGAACGTCTCTCGGGGTTCCATACGTTCGATGTCGGTGACGAGGGGTAAATTCTATCGACTGCGCGGGCAGGTCCCTCGGCAAGTTCGGCTCCATCCCGGAGTGTTTTGGCCTCACTCTGATAACGTCCGATCGATGACACACCTGTTCTCTCCACTCTCGATCCGAGACTGCGAGGTACCGAACCGGATTGCCGTCTCGCCGATGTGCCAGTACTCCTGCGGACCCGACGGCCTGCCCACTGAGTGGCATCGCGTCCACCTCGGGAGCCGGGCCGTCGGCGGGGCGGGCATCGTGATGACCGAAGCGGCCGCCGTCGAGCCCCGTGGTCGAATCTCGACGCACGACCTCGGCATCTGGAGCGACGAGCACGCGACGGCGCTCGAGCCGATTACCGAATTCATTCGAAAACAGGGATCCGTTCCGGCCATCCAGCTCGCTCACGCGGGACACAAGGGAAGTAAAACCCAGCCGTGGGAAGGAAACGAACCGGTCGACCCCGAGGACGGCGGGTGGGAAGTCCTCTCACCATCGCCGGAGGCGTACCCGTTCGAGACGGAACCGGTCGAACTGAGAGCTGCCGATGCCGCCGACATCGACGCAATCGTCGACGCATTCCGTGCCGGGGCCGAACGCTCGCTCGAAGCCGGTTTCGAGATTGCAGAAGTTCACGCCGCCCACGGCTACCTGCTCCACCAGTTTCTCTCTCCCGTGACGAACCGACGCGAGGACGACTACGGCGGGAGTTTCGAGAACCGAACGCGACTGGTTCGTGAGGTGACGACTGCTGTCAGGGAGGTGTGGCCGGACGACAGGCCGGTCTTCGTCCGTATTTCCGGAACCGACTGGCTGGAGGGGCGAGACTCGTGGAACCTCGAGTCGTCGATCCGGCTATCCCACGAACTCGCCGACCTCGGCGTCGATCTGATCGACGTGAGTTCGGGCGGGATTCACCCCGACCAGCGTCCCCGGACAGGGCCGAACTACCAGGTGCCACTCGCAGAGGCGATACGTGCCGACGTGGACGTTTTGGTCGGAACGGTCGGCGGCATCAC
>LKMJ01005524.1_pt1 | contig 11912 bp, 6 predicted proteins | sample 643391 | NCBI WGS metagenome assembly LKMJ01 (sample SAMN04112250, study PRJNA286221) | soda lake metagenome | biome: soda lake; feature: Kulunda Steppe; material: water; isolation source: sample PL-Br10 brine of Picturesque Lake | place: Russia: Kulunda steppe | collected 2010-07
CCATACCTAGAAATAGGGACATTCAGTTACAGGGGTTTAAGTGGCACACTGTCAGTGTCGCTGATCCAGCGCGGATGAAGTGCAACTTTGGGACAAAGGATCGATGATGAAAATATCGTTGAAAATTCCAGTCTTTTTATTAAGTTCATATAACGTAGGTTTAATCGTGATCCTTCAACCGGCCAGAAGCTTTGCGATTGCACTTCAGCGTATCCCGAATCCAAGGATTAAGAATCGTTTGAAAGGATCATATTGCATGCATTTCAAGCAGCATAGGTTCCGTGCAGGAACTTTGACCGGAAGTTTGTGTTGCACTCCAGCACATTCCGCAGTTCATAGATAATTAGATTTAGAATATGGATCTCAGTTTATATAATATGGGTTCCAAGCAGTGTTGGTTCCGTGCTGAAGCTTCAACCAGAAGCTTCGCAATTGTCATCTCAGCGTATTCCGCATTCGTGGACGTAATATACATTTGAATGCTGGACTTTAAATTGTTGTACTTGTGACACGGTTTTCAGACCGAGTCTCATGGTGCCGGTCCGTGCATTATCCGTGGAATATCCATCCACCGTCCCGCAGAGCCCAGGTCCTGGACCTCTTCCAGAGGGCGTCAAAAACTTAATCCTTCGTTTCCGTGGAGTTCTCGCGGCGTCAGGGCGCAGGACCATCCGGAGTGTGACCGAGATGAGTTAAATGGTTACGTATGCCTGAGGCCGCCGCGGGCTTCGCCCGCGGCTTGGAATTAAAATTTAATTCACTGACGTTTAGGGCACCCGCGCTGGGTAAATCTCGCCGTTGGTATATTTCTGATGCATGCTCCTGCCTCCTACAATAATACTTTAATTTGCAAACCACTTAGCTTAACGTCCACTTGAATTGATGCCCTTCTTGTGTCCCCGCCGTGGCTGAACTTTACTTCCTGCCTGCCGTTGCCTTGGATCGCTGGTGCTTCACTGCCCAGCTGCCTTCAGTAGGTGATGCTTGGCCCTTGGTGCTTGCCTGCTTGGGCGTTGGCACTCCACAAGGCTGCATGCTTCCCCAGGCTGGCGCCAGCCCCCGGCCATGGAATTCACAGCCATGGAAGTGCACGCCTCCTTCGCCTGCTGGCACTTTGCTTGCTTGTACAGCCATTGCTTGCATGCAGCAAGGCTTTGGGATCTTGCACTTCATTGTTGCATTGTACTGTATTTGCTGTAGTGCACACTTTCGTGCATGACATGGGCAATGTATAGCACACTAAGTTGGGTTTATGCCGTACATGTAGCAAGGCGCACAGGCCATGCAAATGCATCCTTCTTGGACAACTATGTACAGGCCCCCCTCGCTGAACGCCTTGGCATGTGGGCCCTTTGTGTTTTATTCCAAGCCGCGGGCAAAGCACCGCGGCGGCCCCAGGCATACGTCACCTATCCACACATCTCTGTCATACTCCGGATGGCCCTGCGCCCTGACGGAAATAAATGATTAAGTTTTTGACGCCCTCCGGGAGAGGTCCGGGACCTGGGCTCCGCGGGACGGCGGATGGATATTCCCCGGATATTGCACGGACTGGCACCCTGAGACTCCGTCTGAAAACTGTGTCACAAGTACAGCAATTTAAAGTCCAGCATTTAAATGTATATTATGTCCACGAATGCAAAATACGCTGAGATGACAATTGCGAAGCTTCTGGTCGAAGCTTCAGCACGGAACCAACACTGCTTGGAACGCACGTTATATGAATTGAAATCCATATTTTAAATCTTTATCATACATGAACTCTGGAATGCGCTGAAGTGCATTACAAAGTTCCGGTCAACGCTTCTGCACGGAATCTATGCTGCTTGAAATGCAATATGATCCTTTTAAAAACAATTCTCAGTCCTTGGATGCACTGAACTGAATTCTTAGTTACGGGATGCACTGAAGTGCAATCGCAAAGCTTCTGGCCGGTTGAAGGAACATCGACCGAACCTACATTATATGAACTTAAAACAATCACTCAAATATTTCAATATTTTCAAGGTAACATCGATCTTTTTTTCCAAAGTTTCACTTCATCCGCGCTGGATCAGCGACACTGACAGCGTGCCACTCAAATCCCTGTAACTGAATGTCCCTATTTCCGGTTATGGGACTTCAAGTTTGCCTGCATGCTGCTGAAGAAACCTGTCTTTCAGGCAAGCTTGTGCACGCATGCACCTGCAGCTGCTTCAGAAACCTGTCTATGAGGCCCGCGGCTTGGCATTGCGCCTAGTTTAATTTGATATGTTCAAAATGTTTTATATGTTTTGTAATCTAAATATGTGTGATATATAACCAACGTCACTGCCAAGTCATGGGTGCGCCAATGACACTGCACTGTCCAAAGCACGTGCAGCATGCGTGCGCACACAGCATGCAAGCAATCATGATATCCCATTTCCAGAACTTGGTACATTCATTAGAAGGGTTTTAGCGGCACATTGTCCGTGTTGCCACCGCTCCAGCAGATGAAGTGCAATATTGGGAGAATGGGACAATGTTATGTCAGGAAGGACTATAAAGCTTAAGTCATAAGATGGAGTCCACATTCATCTAATGCAACGTAAGTTCCCTGCTGAAACTTCGCTCGAATGGATCGCAATTGCCCTTTCCGTGGATTAAGCACATTTTGTGGATTAAGAAAATTATGATTCGAGGATTATAGAAAAGATGGCTATGAGTTCATACTTAATGCGTTCCAAGCAATGTATGTTCCATGCTGTAGCTTCGCCGGACGATTTGCGATTGCACTTCAGCACATCCATGCATGAAGGAATCATAGATATTCGTTCATATATAATGCGTCCCAAGCACCGTAGAACTATCATGCTGAAGCTTTGACTGGAAGCTTAGCGACTGCTCTTAAGCGCATTCTGGGTTTTTGGACATAAAAAACATTTATGCAAACATTAAAACGTTGTTCTAGCAGGGATCAATATATAGCGCTATATAGCACTACATCAGGCACTATATAACTCCTTGAAAAATTGCTAATTCACACATCCTTTCAAGAGACTTGTTAAGGACAATTGCATCATAGAAACAGTGACTTCTTTGATTTTAATTAACAGCACCAAGGTGCTTGGTAAAACAAATCCAATCAGGATTTGGGAACTGAGGCAGGAGCGCCTCATTCTGAGATAGCACTACTGTTTCCACAATTAACAGATTAAAATAGAAAACCGAAAATGTGCCTCACTGAGCAGACAGAATAGGGACGTGGGCCTAGCTTCTGCCGATGGGTCTAGCCATGCGTTCCCGGATGTATGGCTTGGGTCTCAGAAATAATCTTAAAATGGAATTTGAGCATGGCGCCAAAGTTATTTGCCTGACAACATCAGCAACACTCCATTGACATTGCCTGCATGTTAGCGCACCTGTCCTAACCCAAACACAGGGCATAGAAGGCATTAACATCCGTTTCTGTGTGTTCCCTACGACCGTCTACAATTCATAAACATGCAAGAAGTTGTTGCAGCATGAAACAATGCATGAAGTTGTTGCAGCATGAAACAATGCATGAAGTTGTTGCAGCATGAAACAATGCATGAAGTTGTTGCAGCAAGAAGTTGTTGCAGCATGAAACAAACACACATCACCCAGAGGTAATTCTCTTGCACTCAGAATGGCTTGGAGGAAGATTGATTCGTTTCCGGTGCAATGACCCCGACTGTCAAGCACGCTATGTAAAAGAGTGTAAAATAATTTGCGAGTTTAGTACATTTAATAATTTCCAAGAAAATCAAAGCTGAATTTGGCCCTCTGGCTCACATCAGCCAATGTAGGCAGACAAGCTGCGTGCTGCTTGCCACTTTGACAATTGGTAAACTTTTTGGCTCTTCTGACTGCAATTTGCACCTGCAGCTACGAAACGTTTGGTGGCTCCCAGTTAAAAGGTTTGCTCATTAGACATGCAACTTTCAGGCTAGGCCAGGCTGTGGGCAGGCTGGCCCTGGCAAAGAAGTGACAAGTGATGTTTCTGCTTTGCCAACCCCGCCCTCTCCTGCCTCCCTGACACTGGAGGTCTACCTGAGTCAGGAGGCTGAAAACAGGTTTAGGGCTGGATCAGTGCTTGGTGGCCTTGAGTAAGCTACCTTGAGCTGAATCAAGAGCATGACCAACCTAGGGACTACGCCCCATGGCTGGAGCTTTACCCAAAATGAAGGTTGAGAACCCACCCAGGCCCAGGCTCATGAGCTCATCCATGTTTACCCGAAAGTTTTCCTTTGCTGTTCCCATTATGGTCTTTACCTTCCTTCAGCTCAAGCCAGAAGCACTATGTCACTGTGCATTTATCTAGGCAAGTCGACAAGTTAACAACAACTCATAAACAATCCTACGCAGGTCTTCCTTATCCTTTTTGTACCACTTGCGTTGGCTGTGATTTTCATCTTGATAGCTTGATTAGAGAGCTGCACACACAGTTGCACACACAGTTGCACGCACACACCCAGATTACCTTCTGCTCTTCATAGAGATAGACAGCATCTTTCCTGCTGACTAAGTACAGTAGTAGCAGACCTGACGCACAAAGAGTGGACATGGTAGGCAGGATTAGTCCATTTGATTATGAGCATGGACCTTGATTGCAAACAAAAGAATGACACATGTACTTTCCTAACATTGCTCGAAAGCTGTTTGATTGCAATGAAAGGGCATCTAGACCATCCCTGTATAACCCGTGAGGTCTTCTGGTGGCAGAAGCCTTGACCATTACATGGTCAGAGAACCAGCTACCTGATATGATTACAGCCACCACCACTATCATGGCTGTCACCCCTTTGGCCGTGTCTTGGTATCTCCTTATCTCAGGGTCATAAACTTGCAGGAGCCAATCCGCGCCAGGGAGGTCCACGTCAACTTTGACAGAATCCTGAAGAAAAGCCCGATGTTTAAAGCAGTGCATGGCACTTTTTTGTATGCCAGTTCCTGGCAAGTAAATGGCCTAAGTCGCACTGCAGTACTCCACAAATTGACAGTAGTAAAGGAGGCAAGTGCCCATGCCATTTTGGCCAATCCTGGTTGCAGTTGCTTCTATATGAATTAGGGTTGGGTTACGAGTATTTTCTCGCGTTTTGCACGATTCAAAAATTGCAGATAGAAAAACCGAAATGCATCCGATGCAAACCCCCAAGTTCCCCGAATTCCTGCTCATGTCCCCGTTCAACAACTTCTCAAAAGCAAGAGCACAAAGAAAGGATGGGGGGAAATTAGCTGATACTTCTGCTAGCGCTGGTAATGGTGCTGCTGCTGTCCTCTGCAGCTCTGCCCTGGCTCTTAGTTGCTGGAGACATCCTATAGTGGTGCCTGAGCCCCCTGCTCCAAGGGTCTGGTTGCGCTTAGTCAAGCATTGGATGCTGCACAGGTACACCAGCTTGCATGCACGCGATGTGGTCAAGAAGTTCGGCTGTTGCTGCAAAAGATAAGCTGCCCCAGAAATGCTTGCAGTCTCAGCACTTTGAATACACAATTATGCTTGTAAGGTGATGTACAGGAGTGATTTGAGGTGGCTGGGGAGGCAGCTGGGGGACCCACTGGCCCCCCCACCCCCCACCTCAACCCCCATTTTTGACCCCAGAATCATGGTGCAGACGAATTGACATTAAATGCGCGCATCTTTCGTATCATACGCCCATAAATACAAGCAAATGGACGGACCCCCGTGACCCAATCCTGATGTGAATTCACTGAATGTGCGGACAAGGTAAAAGAGCGCACAGCACAAGTGGCGGGCTTGCACTGCCCTCATTCTCTGCAAAATTGAAAACTCTACAAAATTGAGAAGACATATTTGGGAGGCATAATAAGGGACTTAGCTTGCATTACCTAGGCTTAGGTAGGACTAGCATCTCCAGGTGCTCAATGAGCACAAGCATAAGGGAAGACAGAAAACAAGAGCAAGGTGTGACGGATAAATCTCAAACCTTCGATCCTCCTTACTATACTGGTGTGCAGGGTTGGGTTATGCATCCGTTTGCCCAGGCCAATAAGCATGATACGAAAAATGCGCAAAGTTAATCACTAATTATTACTACCGTACTGCGCGCTTGATCTTGCGAGTCCTTAATCTTGTGAGGACTCAAAATAATTACAATAATTAGCGAGAAATACAGGGTTGCGAGGCCCCAGATTTTTAGCCATATTTTTAGGGGTCGGTGTTGGCCTATAGCGCTAAATAGTGTATAGCGCTATAATATTTTTGGAACATAACATGCCAAAATGGTGCCCTGCTGATTATCGTTTCAGGCGCCCCTCGAGCGACTAGCTTCTTTAAATTAGATTAAAATAATGTCTTATATGGGGGAAAACCTTCGTCTGGCGGGTCGCTCAAGATGGTTTCTATGTGTGCCAGCTTACACATGTCTGCTGCTGTGGTAAACAAGCTGGGCAAGCAGCGCACAAAGCCTTGTGACCAGATACAGTAGCTGGAGCTCAAGGCTAAGAAATGGGTGCATACAGCGCCAGGAGCAGCAAAGTGCATGACATTATGAGTGGCGCAACTTCGCTGGCGCGCACCCACCTTGCCCTTCCTCCCTCTACCCCGCCCTCCCATGGCCAGGGGGGAGAAAAGGGGAGGAGTGTAGGCAGGGGGGTGAACGCATGCTGTGACTCGCGCATGCACCGTGCGCACTTGCATGTATGCGCACACCCATCACGTGCCAGCCACGCAGCGTTTCTGCAACGCTGGCAACCCAAAAGAAGCAAGCAGTATGCGATGTCATTGCATATCAAGGGTCCCAAGCACTGATACAGCATCAAGCAGGGCTGGTGCTGTTGGGAGGGTGCAAAGCGTCACAAGAGCCTCTGTCTTGCAAGCTTGCATTGATATCGGCCTTGACCTTCGCGCTGCACTGACTCACCTGCACGCGCCCCTTTGCTGCGATGGTATGATTGCAACATATACTTTATCATCAATAGCAAACAACGCAAAAGCTACACTGGCATGCCTGCACACAAGGACACATGCACACATGCGCACCCGCAATACTTCCGCATGCCTTCACATGCTGGTGCAGCTGTGCTATGGGCACAAGCACAAGGCCCAAACAAGCTGTGGCACATGAAATTATGCCAGTAATGAGTGTGGGTAACCCATATAAGTAGATAGTTGCCAAAATGGGGGTGCGGGGGTGCAGAGAGGATGGTGTACTTAAGCACCTGGCCCTTACTGGTTGCCCAGGCGCACCAAATATAGCGCTACATAGGAGCCTACGACGCCATAAAACGCGCCTTACTGAATATTTTCCTCTCTGAATTTGCAAGAAGGGATGCATACATCAAATTCCGTCCGACATTCAAGTTTGATGACAAAAATCGGGCTGGCGGGGAAAGATCCGGCGTAAATAGCGCCTGAAATATAGCAATATAGTGCTATATATTTTTCCATAAAGCGCTATACGCCGACCCCTATACATTTTGCGAATTTTAGGTCTTTGCGTCTGCATTCATCTGCTTGTCTAGACCAGTAAGAGCTCACTCAGTGGGGGAGGCTCCCCCTCCTCCATTTCTCCATCTTACTCCTCCCAAGCCCTCTTCCTTCCCCTGCCCCTGCCCCTCTCGGAACTTTGTTTTTCTCCATTTTCTTCCAAATTGCTCTGCCACACTGAGTGCAAACACCTTTTGCTAAGCACTCCATCGCTTTAGCTTGGAATTGAGCAATTGCCTCAGTTGAGAAATGGTGAGGCCAGCAGCTGCACATGCACATGCCCTTTGCTTCTCACCTCCAACCTGAGCCAAACCAATTGCTGCTGGTCCCACTCAGCTGCTTTCTATGCCTCTGCTGCTCCTCGGCTTGAGAAGTGGAGGCGCAAGCTCACATGCACCTGATGGCTGGGCAACCCCAAGGGTAGCGGTTTAACCACACCGCAGGCTTCCCTTAGGGGATTGCTAAAGCAGGTCTCTCCAGCCTTGGCCAGCCCACAGACCTAGGTGGGGGAGGAGGGGGTTTGGCTGCAATAACAGCGGCTAGCACCCTCTCACGCTCAACAACTCTCTGGGCTTGGGTGGAGTCTTGGCACACGCAGCTCCCCGGGCTGCCCGACGCCCTCTGAGCACTTCCGTTTTATGCAATCCACGTCAAAAGGTGTCCTTTGCCCATTTGGGGCGTGGAAGTCCAGCAGGGACCGGGGAGGGGCAGTGACCAAACGAGCCCTTAAAAAAAGTAATTAATTTTAATCTTGGCGGGTTGCGAGATGGTGCTGGAAATACTAAATTAATCCCAAGATTGCTAGGAGCAGTACGGTAATAATCAATGTAATTCGTTCGCATTTAGGGGTGAATATTGAGGGAAGAGGTTGAGCAGGCTTGGGGGGCCCTATGAGCCCTCAACTGGCCCCCCAACTACCTGTTACTACCCCAATGCATTCTGATATGTACATGTGCATTTGAAGTTACACCAGCACAAAAACTGCAAGCTTGTCTTTGTAGCTGGTGCCTCCTACATCACTTCCGGTACATCCATCCAGCTTGTGGGTAGTGAAGTGCACAGCAGATGAAGCAATCCTGCAGCACGTCCTGGATGGGATGAGAGCCCGGGCCCATGCTCAGAGCAAGGCTGCAGCAGCAGCCTAATGCCAGCTTGACAGAAATACAGCAGCAGCTGCGTGCAACGCCTCACCACCGCTAAGGAGTGCAGGGGAGTGCTCTGCTAAGTGCTCAGGCTGAGCAGAGAAATAAGAAACGCTAGGGGGATGTTCCGCATTGCACATACTGGGGGTTTTCATTGCACGACTTTCTGACATTTTTGCCATTTGCAGTTCTCTTTGCACCTACCGCATCAACAACCCTCCCATTCTCCACCACTATTCTGCGGTTTTGGCTCACACTCGCTCCTAATCGCGTTAGCCTACGCAACAAGGAAAATTGCAATGAAATATGATCAAAAGTTGGGTTGTGCTTGCTTCTCCTGCTTGGAGAGCCATAGGGGAGCAGTCAATGAGGGTAAAGTACAAGACCTTCAGAGGGCTTCTACTTCCAAAATGATAGTTCCTTAAGTAAGCAATTCAACTTTGTTTCTAGACACTAACTACAGCTCAGTTTACAAGCAAGCTTGCACCAAGCTGAAGCCGTTACGCTTTGCTTTAAGCTGAGGTCAGCGAGGCGGTATGGTAAGAAAAGGTCTGCGCCCAAAGCATCTGACAACAAGAGCAAAGCATGTTCACATGAGTGCTTATAGCTCACCTGTAAGAATACTTGAACCTTTCCAACACATCAAAGCGCGATTCCTGTCCGGTGAAAATAGAATCAGCATTCACAAAACTACCCACAAAACCTGCAAAGAAGTCACATGCAAATCTTACACATGACTTATTCTTAGATAATAATATTTAGTATGGTCACATCAATTTTACCAGAGGGGGTTATCTGAGCATAAGTCTGGGCATGCTCATTTTTTGATGCAAATTGTATTTTTATCATAGAACTAGGCTATTGGCGGAATTTGGGGTGAAATGGACGCCCCTGGTGGCCTGGGAGGGTGCCCAGCCTCTGTTTTTGGCCTATTTTGGCATAAACAGCCCACATATGCCCTCATTTCGACCCAACCACACGTCTTTTTACCCCCAAAACACCATCAACATACTTCTATTATGTTGCCAATTGATATTGGATGTTGAAACTGAGGTTTGGAGGGGGTCGGATTTTGACCCATTTTGGCACCCCTTTTGCTGCTTTTTTCTAAGGGAAATGACCCAAAACCGACATCTCACCAACCACTGGGTCTTTTCACTCCAATTCTTTTGCAATGATGTTTGTTTATTACAAGAGCACCAAAACACTGAAAATCATGTAATTTGGTGCAGTGGCTGATCTGCTGTGGACACCTGGCTGTAAAAAGTAGGGTTCACACCGCAGCCCATGAGGCATGGGCGCCAAGACGGGTACCTTTCAAGATCAGGTGCTATGAAAAGCTTGCAAGCAGGACTACCATCTCAAGCTAAGCTGGAAAGGTACCCGTCATGGCGCCCATGCCCTAGGAGCATGCCAAAACCATACCCATTTCGGGCCTCAGATAACCTCTGCAATTTTACTATCGTTGGCTAGGAATTAATTCTGCAATTGGTTTACTCAGAACAATATATATTTCTGTACAAAATCCTTTAAAAAAATGATTGTGGCAAATTGCAATCACAAAATGGAACAATGATGCTGAAGGCATGAGAGAAAGCAGGCATGGCGCCCGTGCTTACACTTAGCTATCGCAGCACTGCTGGAGCCACAAAGCATCAGTGATGCGGAAGGAGCAGAATTTATAATGAACCAGACTAGAGTGCTTGTGCAAACCCCAGGAAAGGGTACGCTGCCTGCCTGACAGTCAGGCTAGTGAACCCTGCTTGAAACAACCAAGCATTAGGCTGCTGCACATCTAAGCTTGAGGTGACATCTGAGCTTGAGGTGAAAGATTCGATCGACAATTCATACTCAATTTGAGCAGGAGGGTGCCCAGGGTGCGAGAGAGGTAGGGCACATCAGCCACTGCTCTAAAGCGACTCCCATGCTGCTGCTCCCCAGCCCAGAAGAAGAGCAGCCACCAAGGTCCTACACATGGTCATACCATGCAAAATAGACGCCACTCATCAGAACTAAATCTGGACAGAAATGTATTCAGTTTAGGATCTAAAGTAGAGGGTCCCTGAAGTAAGTGGAATTGGCTGAGGAGCTCAAAAAGCTATTGGAGTACGCCAAGTCCTAATCAGCAAAGCTGCAAAAACCAAATACTTGCTAAGTGACTAGACAAAAGACGTTCCATTTCTTGCTGCAAGTGATTGTTTGTACTAGAATAGCATAAGCAGACTGCTGAGCAAATTTGGCTAGATGCCAAAACAAAGAAGGTAGATTGGCTAGATGCCGTAACAATAAGGTAGACAGTCATCCAGGCCCATGCAACACTTTCCTGAGGCATTGGGCAAACAATTACGCACTAAAACTGCAATACGGCACCAAACCCACGTTAAGCAACAGCTGATTGGGCACTCTGAGGAAATTGCACGTATAACCTCTTGCACAGCATGCATCGCAAAGTTTGCCGTGCAGAGAAAATGCTTTGGAAGTGCATTGTCATTCCCCCTTATCAAGTGGGTTCAATTTGAAATGTGCCCCAAGATACATTTAATTTTGTGGGGCTCATATTGCAAATAAGGGTTTGGGCTGTGTACAGGAGCACAAGATACAAACAAATGATGAGTGCAGTGGAGGGATAGACACAGGTTTTGCGCCATCAGAAGTATCACATACACACACAATGCTCAGCCTCCTTTGTTAGTTGCTCGCTCCTAAAACGACCAAGGAACTCTGATGGACAAGACTCACCCCAAAACCTGCAGGGCAGTGAACAAAAATCTGTTATTCACAACAGTCCCACCGATCTGAGATGAGCAGGTGTTGGTGATAGAGCTACGTAGACAAATATATCCCGCTATATAGCACTATATAGCAATATAACGCTAGAATGCGCTAAATTTCAGGTGCTACATAAGCCGGATCCCCCCCCCGCCAGCCTGAACATCAAACTTAATGTCGGATGGGATATGGTGTTTGCACCTCCCTTGCAAAAAATGTAATTAAAATGATCTGCCAGTAAGGGCCAGGTGCCTCATGCACACCATCCTCTCTGCAATCCTGCGCACCCAATTTGGGAGCTATGTACCTGGATGGGTTACCCATTGTTGTTGGCATGAAAATATGTGTAACAGCTCAGTTGGGTAAGTGTCTGTGCCCAGAGCACAGCCGCATAAGCGCGTGCAAGCGTGCCTTAGTACTACTAGTGTGTGCACGTGTGCTCATGTGCAGGCACGCGGGTGTAACTTGTGTGTTTGTGTTGCTTTTGGGGAGTATTTTGATGATGCATGGGGTTAGGAATAAATTCAGTGAGAGAGAGAGAGAGAGAGAGAGAGAGAGAGAGAGAGAGA
>LKMJ01005526.1_pt1 | contig 11910 bp, 12 predicted proteins | sample 643391 | NCBI WGS metagenome assembly LKMJ01 (sample SAMN04112250, study PRJNA286221) | soda lake metagenome | biome: soda lake; feature: Kulunda Steppe; material: water; isolation source: sample PL-Br10 brine of Picturesque Lake | place: Russia: Kulunda steppe | collected 2010-07
ATATGCACTTGTGTTCGCATGCACACACACACACACACACACACACACACACGCACACACATACACACACAACAAACATACACATACGCACACACACGCATGCAGCATGCATGCAAGCACACACGCATGCAAATTTGAACGCACACACGCACACACTCATAAACGCATGCAAGCAAAAGTGCGTGTATGCATACACACGTACAGACATACGCGCGCATGCGGCACACATGCGTGCATGTAATATGGACGCGCACGCGTGCGAAAACACACACACACACACACATGCAGACACATGTGTCTGCACACAACTGTACAGTTGTGAACATCAAACTCACTGACCAGGAGAGAATGATTAGCACGACCAACTACTCATTCTGTGTTGTTAAGGGGAACAGCCAATGGCACTTGCTTTCATTTTTATCAAAGGTCAGGACTGATAAGGGCTGGCATCGAATGTATGCCTGCAGATTTACAGTTACATTGAAGATGTCCGAGTACAGAAAAGTTTATTTCATTCGTGCAAGATACTGCATAATTGTGACGCCATTCTAAGTCAATTTTGCCATGCTAGGGTGGGATTTGGAAGTGCTCAAGGATCCTTGAGGTGAGCATGTAATTTCCTTTCCTAGATTGTTCCTTTAATGCTTGTTGCTGCATGTGCGCATGTGCTGCCCGTGTGCATGTGTGCGCTTGTAAAGATGCTGAATTCAAAAATTGTGCATGTGCGTGTGGGCAGCATTAATTTGTACAGATCTGTACATGTGTCTGGACACCCCCTCATGCATGAATGTGGGCATGCCACCACCATAAGGCACTTGCTGGCGACTGGCTGATGTCTGACTTGATGACACAACAACAGCGTGGTCTTGATGAACCCTACAACTCATCACGCTCCCTCCTCAGTTGCTGTCCCACGGGTTCGCCTTGCTTGCCGCACAGTGATGAGCTGGTCTGCAGCTGGCCTGCCCAGGCAACCCTCCGTGCTCTGACCATGAATGCGGTTGAAGATCAGACAAGAGCAAGTGACTTTTTTGCCGCAGCGCTGAGCGCGGGGCCCGAGTCTGCGATCGGGCGTCTGCTGTCCACCGTCACAGAAGTTCGCCTGGTGGTGAGTCAATCGAAGCATGTGCAGCACTTTCCAGCAGGTGCTGTTGAGCTAAGCACATGCAGCCATTTCCAGCAAGTGCTGTCAAGCTTGGCGGATGCTGTTGTCCACTTTCGTGGAGGTCTGCCTGGTAGGGAGTCAAACAAATCAGATACTCTCGGCTGCGACCGCCTGTGCCTTCCTGTTGTTGGCATGCAGACGTTGCTATGGGTGTGTGCACATGCACAGCAGCTAGGAGGCCAGTAAAGAAGGGGCCCATTAGGGTGTGAAGGGGAAGGGAGTTGATTGCTCTGTAGTGTTCCATTTGTAGAGTGTGTCCGTTCTTTAGCAATTCTTCAAAGGTAGATCCAACACCTTAATACATGCTTACAGCCAATTTATTTGCACCAAGAGCTTATGGTGCTGCTGATGTAGAGCTGAGATTGCATGACAAATAGTTTATTGGGTATGTGACCATTGGGCATTGCTCGTTCATAAGGAGCAAGGGAGACAGTTGTGCAGCACATAGATGTTCTTTCACATTGAGCTAATGGCATCATCTGACCTTATAAAACCAATAAGAAGCTGAGGTACTTGGAAAGGCATTGAATGGGAACTGGCACATCAAATGTACATCAATATAGCACTAGCTGCAGCAGCCCACTTGCAGTTGTGCAGTTGTGCAAGTGCAAGCTCCACCTCACACCTGCACACTCAATGGCGCGTTAGTGCACTTACTCATGCGCACACACGGGATGTCAAAGCACCTGTGAGCAATATGCAGTTAGATCTGACACAAATTACGTGTGTTACGTTTTGGCTGTACTTGAGAGATCGCCACTGGCAGTCGTGCTTCAAAGTAAATATTCATAATGAACTTCAGTGTGCAAGATGCAGCCAGAAACAGCCATTCGTCAGGCAGAGCAGATAGAGCTTGTCTGTACGCAAGCAGCAGGCTTCAAGTCAGTTGGCATTGCCAGGGTACACAGGTCGCCCACAAGCATGCATAAGATTCCAGCCTGCCAGAAGGATTTCAGGCAGCCAAGACATGCATGAGCGTCCAGCCAAAACACACTGTTTGTTGCCAAGAAATCCAGCAAAACGTCTGTTGCTGCAGGGCCCGGGATTGGGAGACTGCCGTCACTTTGTCCAACCTAATGCAGAGCAGGCTCATGCGCTGGGGGCCAGCCTAGCAGCATGCCCGCGCCTGCAGAAGCTTGAGCTGCTGGTGAGGAACTGCTGATGAATGGTAATTGTCCAGAAAAGGAATGCATTTTATTTATGAAGGAATGCATTCCATTTAAGGGTCTGGGGGTACTTGTATGATAGGGAAGAGGGGGGTGTAATTAGGTTGTCCTTTGTTAAGAGTGGTTACGAAGGAGCGCCTGCAGATACCTGCAGATACAATATCAGGGGTGTGTGGCTTTACCCGCAGGGTAGTGGTAAAAGAGACTGAGCTGTACTTGCAGATCAGGGGAGTTTTGCTGGTTATGAATTTAATCAGGATGGTGCTGCTGCTTAGCTGTACAATACAGCTCTATCACCCCACAAGTCTTTGCACACTCACAAAGCTTCAGGCACTCATCATACATCATTGGCGCTCGCTAAGTATTTTCCTCTAGGTTCTGGGTCAGTCTTCAGCTTAGCTGCCTTCAATTGGCAGGTACAGCTATGTCACCTCGGCCTGACCTGACTTATGCATACTTCACAGTCATTTGCACCACTTGTATCAAGTTTTGGGGCAGTATAAAACTAGACTGAAAAAGAAGAAATACCTCAATGTGTTTTCCTTTGCAGGGTTATTTTGAAGGCTCTTTGATCAAAGCCTTGTCAGAAGGTGTGCGGTCGTTTGTGTGTGTGCGCGTGTGAGTGTGCCTGTCTGTGAATATGTACCTGTAGATGTGTGTTGTGTGAGTGCAACACACGCTTGTACATGCCCAAATATCTGTGAACACACATGCATCGCAAGATGAAGCGCCAACATCTGCCGCAATCTCTGCATCACTTAATTCTTCATCATTTCTCTTTCAGAAGGTTTCCCCCGCTGCATGAAGTCCTCCATGATGCCCAAACTACCGGTTTGCAAAACGCGCAGGCACCTTGCGGCAGCAGATACAGGAAGTGCGTGCATTTGATGGCAAGATTATGTTGTTGGAAAGGGAGGATACAAATGTCTTACTCAACGAAGGTGTCAAATGTGTTCGATACATGGCAGAGCTTCCAAATTTGAAGGTAAGCGCTCCATCCAGCGTTGATTGGTCTAGCCTGCAGGTATTTTTGCACGTCATCATTGTTCACAAGCAGCAGAATTCTGAAACATGTCTGTTGCATGTCACGGGCATCCATTGCGCAAACAGACCTTTGAAATAGCTCAGCTTCAGCTTTTGAAACACGTGTTTCCAGTAAGATCTAGGCTGCCCTGTCAAATGACACAGACAACCTCATCATGCCCGCAGGTAGTCAGGTTACACCTGCGTGATTACCACGTACGAGCTCTACGCCACTTGAAAAACCTCCACACCCTGGAGCTTGGGTACAGAGACTGGGGCGAAGAAGTGTCAGGGTTGGAGGTGAGAAGCATGGTGCAGGCAGCTGGGTGTGGGCAGCATGGTAGGGGGAGCTTGGTGTGGGTAGCATGATCAGGGCAGGTCTAAAATGACAAGGCGCACATGCGCTGCAGTGTGCTAAAATGGACCCGCACCTTTTGGGACGCATGGGATGCAATGGGACGCACAAACGGCGCAGATTTAATGAAAAAGTCGCACATGTTGTGCAGATTAAAATGATAAGGCGCACATGTGGTGCAGCAAGAGCACGGGCCGTGCTGCTTGCCAAGCATGAGCGCCCGCATGAGTGTGCCGCCAGCAGCCTTGTGCATCTGCACGGGGCTCAAGGCTGTTTGACGCCCACCTGCTTGCTGTTTTTGATGCGCGGACACAGCAGGGCGGAGGGCAATGTTCCTGCTACTTGTGTCCCCAAAAGTGCTGCTTGCTGCACTTCTCTGCAGGCACGGCGGTACGCCTTTTCAAGTCCCTTCAGCATGTTGTTTTCATTTGCATTGAACAAAATCTACTGCACTTGAGACACTAGCTTCTGCCGTGCCCTGTGCTTTGCTATGGTTCACCCCATGTGGGCAGTCCATCTGCTTGCTGCAGAATTGGACCCCTGAATGAGGTGGCTTAGCAGGGCAGAAGGATACGCTGAGACTCTTTAGCCTATGATGCTACTACAAGTAAAGGCACCAGCTTTGACCCCTCAGTGATTGAACGCTTTTTTTCTCCATGCAAGCGTTGTCGTCTGCTTTGGCTCGTGCAGACAAAGACCGATGATCTGTCCTTGACTGTTGACCACAGGCAAAGACAGATTATTGCTGCCTTTGCCCTTGTACTCCTGGATAGCATGCTGCACCTTGTTGATACCAGCTATGCGCCGCCGCAGCTAGCTGTGCCCTGTGGGCCCACAAGGTGCTTATGCTGTGCATGTAAGAGCTGTGGTGCCTTTGTTCAACGCTGCAGGATGTGCTGGGATCCTGCACGGCTTTGCAAGAGCTCAGAGTGTACAAGCTGCCACAAAGGGTTCGATTGCAGTGCAAGCCCTTGAAGAAGCTCGTCATTTTCAACCTGAACCTGTCGGACCTGCCCAAGGTGCTGGCCAACCAGAAAGGTCTCCCCAGCCTGGAGCATGTGCGCATCGTCTACGGAATCACCATCCCCGAGTCGATGGACAGCTACGGCAAATTTGAGTGCGTGGTGAGTCTGCTAACACTGACATGCCACCGCCTCTGCATCCAGAGACGCGCGAGCCCCGTCCATCCGGGGACCATCATTGTGACACAGGCTCTCTCCCATGTTTCTTTGGGCAATGCCATGTGAAAGTGCTCCCCTTTGGCTTCTGTACACTTCCAGTCATTGGACATGCCGCAAGCAAAACACAAGATTCTCAGGTCAGAACCTGGATGTGCATGTCTCCACATACCATGCATCTTTGCATACAACCAAGCGCACATGGAGGTTCACACACTGCACTTGTGTCTCCTGATTCCCAGGCAGCCATCCTGAAGAAACACGCCCAGCACATCAACACAAAGCTCTCTGGTTCCTTGGGAGGAGGGGAGCTCTGTGAGCTGGGCCCTGTCGGCAACTATTACAGGTGCGGGTAACCAAAGAATAGGCCTTGCAGCGTCAAGCATCCTGCAGGGAGATGCACATGGTACCCTAGTCCTGTCGCTGAGCAGCCTTCCTGGCAGTGTGTAAATGATGAGGGCTTGGAAGCCTGCACTCAGTCGCTGCTGGGACTCAGCCCACAGCTCCTGAAACCTGCCAGTCTGGTAACGTGCCACGCCCTGCTCTCAACGGCATGCGCCCTGCTCTCAACGGCGTGCCCTGCTCTCAACGGCTTGCGCCCTGCTCTCAATGGCATGCGCCCTGCTCTCAATGGCATGCGCCCTGCTCTCAATGGCGTGCGCCCTGCTCTCAATGGCATGCGCCCTGCTCTCAACGGCATGCGCCCTGCTCTCTATGGCATGCGCCCTGCTCTCAATGGCGTGCATGCGCCCTGCTCTCAATGGCATGCGCCCTGCTCTCAATGGCATGCGCCCTGCTCTCAATGGCATGCGCCCTGCTCTCAATGGCATGCGCCCTGCTCTCAATGGCGTGCCCTGCTCTCAATGGCGTGCGCCCTGTTCTCTCATGACGCGGAGGTGAAAAAAGAAAGGGAACATGGCTTGGGGAGGAAGGATTAGCAATGCCTTGGGAGCAATGGTTGCTGGCTCAGGCAGGGGTATCCTTGGATAGCATGACGCAAGGAAGAGGCCTTCGCGGGCACCCTCTCGCCTCTGTGTCCCTCTCCCTTACAACCCAGTCTGAAATGTGTCCAGGCATGGACAAAGTGTTGCTGTGTGCTCTTTTGGTGCAAGTCGGTGCGGCTGCCTGCACTCGATGATGCTTGCCATAACAGAGCAGGGCATGTGGGGTGTGGCGTTTGGCGATCACCTTGTTTGCTGTTGCAGTAGACCCCTCAAGGTTGCACAGGCAGGGTATCCAGGCACCAGTTTGCTTCTGTGTACCTCCCAGGACCCCCAGGCACATCTTCCAGGTCTGACCACATGGATTGCATGCTTTCCCGCGTCACAAGTCCAACTCCATCTCTCAGGCATCACTCCCCTGAATGCGTACAAACCAGGTACTATGACTGCGGCGGCCAGTGCCGGCCGCGCATGGACACTTCCTTTGGCTTCTACGGGCGCGTGGAGGAGTCTGGTGACCTGATGGACGTCGCCCTCGAGCCTGTGCAGCCATTCTTTGCACGCAGCATTGGCCCTGAGGTTCGGCTGGCTGTGCATGACATCTTCCCTGGCTCTGTCCAGGGCATCGTGGCTCTGATGCCGCACACCACAGCACTAACTTTGAGCCCTGTGAGCCCGCTCGTCTACAACACTCTGGTTCAGCTGGTGGAGCGGCTACCGGAGCTGCGGACGCTCGTGGTGCGTGAGCGCTTGAGCCGCGGAGATTACGCTCCTTGACACTCACAAGCTGCTACTTGCGCACATGTCTGCAAACACGGGCATGGCATCTATGTGATTGTGCCTGCAGCCTGTATGTTGCAAGTCTCAGGCATGCAGCGTGCACGCGCGGCCACAAGCCGAGCTGCAGCGGCCAGAGGGTGCAGTCCGTGGGACAAGCTGCGCATCCACCGCCGCTTGTGGGAAAGCTCCTGTGAGGCTTTGGAGCGAGAGAATCAGGTGCATGCTGCTGCAAAGGAAGTCTGAGAGGGAAGAGCCACGTGTGTGCGAGGTCACAGCTTTTTGAGCTGATGCGAGGGGTCGGTGGGAGCACACTGCCTTGCTCAGCCTTCAGCGGCTGACAGCCAGACCAAACAGATTGCCCATCCCAAGAGCTGTACGCGAATGCGCACTGGCGTAGGCTGCATGAGTGTGCCCAGGTTGCTACCCCTGGGTCAGCCGTGGCTCCCTTGATGAGCAGCCTTGCTCAGGCTCCCTTGATGAGTAGCCTTGCTCAGGCTTGACCCCCTGATCAGCAGCCCACCGCAATGCACCAAAAGGCTCTAAGGGTGAGCAGTGTGAAGAAAATGCTCTAAGGGTGAGCAGTGTGAAGAAAAGGCTCTAAGGGTGAGCAGTGTGAAGAAAAGGGGGGGGGGGCTGTTGACCTGGATCAACGCAAGCAGGCAGAGGCATTACTTCCACGGCAAGTACACCTGTTACGCGCTCGACTCACAACCTTGGCCTGTCGAGCACTATAGTTACCCTACTAACACCCCCACGTCACTGCTCCCCTGCAACGTGCACGCACGCACACATGCACGCATCCCACGCACGCAGCTCTTCCCGGAGTACAACGCGGACCTGAAGAGCTGCATGATGGCATGTGAGGCAGCACACAAGGCTGGCCGCCCGCTGCGCGTGGTGCTCATGGCGGCCCGCCCTCTGGGCCTCACCGGTGTCAAGGCTGCGGGCGACATGGATGACGTGGGTCCATACAGCAAGAGCTGCCACCTGAGGGACACACAGGAAGGTCAGGTGTGGCAATTAACTGTCGCTATGATGCTGGAGTGGCGGAAGAGGGCCAGGTCGCTACCGGAGTGCCAAGTGCGCGTGGGTTATGAATTCCTGACATGGGACCACCATGATTCATTCTATGTGCCCGCAACAGACTTCGAGCTGGAATAGGGCGTGGAAAATAGGCTTCCAGGACATGAGACAGCTGTTTGAGGCAAGCAAGGTAGCTGCTGCATGAGGCGAGCACGGTTTGGAGCACTATGTTCTTGGTTGTGGGTGGCCAGTCAATGGCTTTATTGGCTCATCATTTCTTTTCTGGTGCGCGACCTTCCCTGTGTCGTTAGGACTGCAGGCTGATATGGACTCCCTGTGCGCACCTGAGATTTCACCTGTGAAAGGATTGTGCAATCCTGGTCGAGAGAGAAGCTGAGCAAACCAGATGATAGGCTGCGTACGTGCAGGAATTACTAATAAGTCATGTTTGACTGCCCACAAGCGCATAGCATACTCTACCTGAGGCCCTGGTGTCATCTCATAACCTAGGCTGGAACTAAGAGACAGAGTTTAGACCAAAAGGGGGTTAGGTGAATTGTTTAACTTAGGGTTAATGGTAAGGAAGGGTTGAGTTAGGGTTTGGGTTAGATAAGCCCTAAACCCTAATCCTACCCTGACCCTGAACCCTTAACCCTTGTTGAACATGCGCCCTTGCTCCAGCACCAGCTCCAGCTCTAGTCTCCTGGCCACTGGCCACAGCCTGTAACCCAGACTTCCAACTTGATTCATTTGAAATGCTTGATGAACGGATCTTCCACAGGTTGACCGATTATGACAAATCTTAGGCCGCGGTCACATACAGAAATTTTCACATTTTCATAAGTGAAACTCGTTCCCAGCTTTCCAAGGCCAGCAATAAGGTCATGGTTTTTAAGTTAAAAGCTTTTTGTGACAGGTCTCATGCCGAATTGGGTAGCAAGACTGCACTGTTCATAAGGAGTCTGCAATGCTCCTAACATTGAGTGTAAGCCTGGCTAACACGTACATGAGACATCATCTGAGTGCACTGTCGGCCTGGAGAGTTATCACCAGCTAGTGCTGCAGCTGCATAAATCACGTGTGTAAACCATGTAGGGAAACCTTGTCTCCTCAGACATCCTTCCAAAGTTAATGTTCTCTCCAACAAACAAAACCCCAGACTAGGGGTTTCTAGGGATCTTGCAAAATTGGGACCCTCCCTGAGGGCCTGCTGAGACCACCCCCATTTTTGCTTAAAGTGAAAAGTGAACAGTGAAAATTTTGGGGGGATTGCATAATTTTCCATTATGAACGTTTTTCACTTTTGGGGGGGTCGAGTGAAAAAAGTGGGGAAAAGTGAAAAATGTGTGACCGCGGCCTTTAACTCAGCATGATTTGAAATTCTCGGCTTTTTGAGCAAGTAGTGCATAGAAATGAAAGAAGGTTACCCAGGCAGCAAGACGCTCCCGACATCAATTAAGGAGAAGGAGACACATTGGCCGGAAGTGCTGTATCCTCTACCAATGGATAGATAACTAGTGGAAATCTGGAGGGTGGCTGGCAGCCCCCGGCTCCAAACCTTGAGAGCAAAAGAAAGAAAATATGAAAAAAGAATACGTGGGCAGTGAAACACTGAGACTCTTGGAGCATTTTGTTTCTCCAAGTGCGCGTCTATTTAAGTTGTAGTCAGTTTGTGCACAATGCGCGGAGTGAGCAGTCAAATTAAGGGCAGTCTTGTGGACCCTCTCTGAATCAAGGCCAAGCTCTTTATGGTGATGCATAGTGTTTGATGTATACTATACCTCAATCCACTAGTAGTAGATTGAATTTTCCACACCAAGAAATTTGGTGTGAAGTGTGACCTTTAAAGGTTAGGTTACATAGCTGTACCCGCCGAACGACGGCAGCTGAGCTGAAATCTAGAAGGCCTGCAACCTGGGCCTAATCTAAAGTGGCGCAAACTCAAGAAGAAAGGTAGTGTCTGGAAACTAGAAGTTTTGGTGAAAAACTGAAATTCAGAAAGACGAACTAGAAGGCGCTCTAAGGGAGGAAGGAACGCAGGCTCCTCTAGCAAGGAAAGTCTAAGGGCACGCAAAGACAAAGGTCAGATACGAAGAGCAGATACGAAGAGTAGGCTAACTAAGGATAACTAGCTACTTCAACCAGCCAGCCGCCAGAGCGCTCGCACGTGAACGTGCCTGCCCACAAGCTCCGTCTTGACTCTTGTCCGGTCCTGCTGGATCTCCAAGGTCCTGCCCTGGGGAAGTCCAAGTCGCCTTCCTCTTTGTTGGTGTCATAGCTGACACCTTTTGGCGGCGTTGCTCATGTTGTTGCCCTCCCTGCTGCTGCGGTCGCTGCTGCTGCTGTTGCTCCCCCTGCTTCTGCTGCTGCCCCCCCCCCTGCCCTGCTGCTGCTGCTGCTCCCCCAGCTCTTGTTGGTTGAACAGCAGCTTAAGCTGATCCCCTACTTTGTCAATGTGAGGAAAGCTCCCGACCTTTTAAGCTTTTTATTTAGTCTCGTCTTGTATGCTAGAGGCCTCCAGCTGGTGTCCAGGCTTGGTGTCTTCACAGTATGTGACCTCTATCAGTTGTACCTCCCTCTTATCAGCGTTGAGCTTGTAAGCTCTGCGCAATGCCCCATGTGATCTAGCGTGCTGCACCTGTTGCAAGTGAGGAGCGCCTCTTCCAGTGGAAGGTGGTTTGGATTGTATGCAAAGGAGTAACAAAGTCAGGGTGACTTGAGATTGGCTTGTCTCTAGAAGATAAATAAGCATGAAAGAGCCAGCTGGGTAGTGTCCTATAATTAGCATGCTCAGCATTTGAAGGTGTAGCTGGGCCAAACGGTCAGTGCTGCCTGCACCTAAATGGCCAGACATCCTGCTAGAGAGCCTTTGCTGACGGCTTTCACGATGAGCCTGCGGGCTAATTATGGCGTACTGTGATCCTTCCAGAGATGATATTGTGTTTACACCCTGAAGGACTGTGGAGCGCACTTAACACTTCAAGCAAGTTGCTCACAAACTTCAAGTGGACACTGAAGGCCAGTGGACTTTTTACAGTGGACTATTCCCTGTTAAATCAGAAACAGTGTTTCTGATTAGAAAAGGTACCTGCGTGTTAATGAAAGAAATTGTGTTTCATTTCCAGGCAGAGGTTTAAAATGCTGCAAAATGCGTTGCTAGTACATTAGAAAGTGTGCTTTGTTCTGCTTTTTGTTCTGAGTCTGTTCTTAATCTTTTGATCATTATCTTAATCAGAACTTTGTTCTGATTGGCTAAAGTGTAAACAAGAATAATCAGGTATCAGGAAGCGCCTGGTGGGGAGCTGAGTGCCATTCCGAGTCAGTTTTGAAGTTCTGATGCTGATCAAAATCAGATGTTCCCCTCTTCTGTTTTCGTACCCAAGGGCCCTCAGATTGCTCCGATCAAACCATATCTATAGAGAACTTCAGAAAACTTCTCACTTGAAGTGGGCTTATGATTAGGTTACAAAGCTGTACCTACAGCCTGTAGGTTATGAGAACTAGGACATGCCTGCGCAGCTTAGCTGAAGTGGGCTCATAATGCCAATAAGTAAGCTGCCAAGAATGTTTGGGCCACTTTTGCCAGTCACTGAGTGTGCCAAAAAGAAAAGAAAAATTATGTAGGCAGTGAGACCACATTGATTAAGTTTGCCATAATGTCAAATGTTTCCAATGCCAACAGAAATTAACCCAACCAATAGTGTTTAGCATCCAGAAAACAGCTAAATAGAAAGCGTCATAAGCTGAAACATCGCATGTACCAGCACGGCCTGGGCCATCATAAGGGAAACTGTAACCAAAATCTTTTTATCAGGCTTTAATTTTGAACCACGTGCATCTAAAGCACCTTAAAGTAAAATAAGTGTTGTAGTGTGAAGACCTAAAGCAATAGCATGGTGTACTATGAAGTCACCTGGTCCAATTGTTAAGAATAATCAGTTTTGGTCATTATTAATAGCTTCTAGCCAACCAGGAAACCATAAGCTTTGACCAGCTGAATAAGCTGAGTAAGATGACGAAGCTAATAACTTGAATAAATCAAATCCATATAAAGATTTACCTTGAGCAGCTTGAATCCTTTGTGCGAATACTGTTTCAATTAAGATTTGTTTTTCAGGTGTACCAAAAGCTTGAACTACCATTATAAACATACAGGGTTGGGTCATGCGTCCATTTGCCCAGACCAATGCGCGTATGATACGAAAAATTCGCGTATTTAACGTCAATGCGTCCGCATTTAGGGGTCATTTTTGAGGGTAGTGGTTAGGGGGGTAAGGGG
>LKMJ01005527.1_pt1 | contig 11910 bp, 9 predicted proteins | sample 643391 | NCBI WGS metagenome assembly LKMJ01 (sample SAMN04112250, study PRJNA286221) | soda lake metagenome | biome: soda lake; feature: Kulunda Steppe; material: water; isolation source: sample PL-Br10 brine of Picturesque Lake | place: Russia: Kulunda steppe | collected 2010-07
GACGAGGACGAACCACAAGACGTATCCCAGACTGACGAAGACGAGGAATAAGACATGGGATGGAAGGAGGCTGCTGAACCGGTCCTCACGCGGATGCCCGTAGTCCGTAGACCGAGAAGCCACGTGCCGTTCAAGCGCAAGCTACTGTGGTCCGGTGGGATCCTGATGCTGTACTTCTTCCTGACGAACATCGTACTGTGGGGTGTTCCTCGGGAAGGAGAGCAAGCGGACGTATTCGGCCAGTTTGGGTCGATTCTCGCCGTTGAACAGGGGACACTGATGCAGGTCGGGATCGCCCCGATCGTCACCGCGAGTATCGTCCTCCAGCTACTGGGCGGGGCGAACCTGCTCGGGCTGGATACGAACGACCCGCGGGATCAGGTACTCTACCAGGGACTCCAGAAGCTACTGGTCGTCGTGATGACCGTGCTGATGGCGGTGCCGCTGGTCTGGGCAGGCTTCCTGCAGGCGAGTCAGGGCGTTGCCACACAGCTTGGCATCCCGCTCGAAGGACTTCGCGTGATCATCTTCGCCCAGATCGTGCTCGGCGGCATCCTCATCCTGTACATGGACGAGATCGTCTCCAAGTGGGGCGTCGGCAGCGGTGTTGGGCTGTTCATCATCGCTGGTGTGAGCCAGAAGCTCGTCGCCGGATTCATTAGCCCCGGCGAAGGAGGGTTCTTCCCGACCTGGGTCAACATCGCGCTCGGGCGGGAGGGTCCCACTGGCTCGCTGGCAAGTGGTAGCGGCCTCGACTTCCTGATCTTCGGTGACGGACAGATACTCGCGCTGATCACGACGGTGCTGATCTTCGCCATCGTCGTCTACGCCGAGAGCGTCCGGGTCGAGATCCCGCTGAGTCACAGCCGGGTCAAGGGCGCCCGTGGTCGCTTCCCCGTGAAGCTCATCTACGCCAGCGTCCTGCCGATGATCCTCGTTCGCGCGCTGCAGGCGAACGTTCAGTTCATCGGTCGGATCCTCGACCGGACGACGGAAATGCCAGCGTGGCTCGGTGTCTACTCTGACGGACAACCCACGGCAGGGTTCTTCTACTACACCGCACCGATCTACAGTCCGGACGACTGGATGTGGTGGACAGAAGCCGTCGCACAGGCCCCGGCGGACATCATGATACGGGTCAGTGTCGACCTGTTCGTGATGGTCGTCGGCGGGGCGATCTTCGCGATCTTCTGGGTCGAGACGACGAACATGGGTCCGGAGGCGACTGCAAAGCAAATTCAGAACTCGGGGATGCAGATCCCCGGCTTCCGCCAGAACGTCGGCGTCGTCGAGAAAGTCATGGAGCGGTACATCCCGCAAGTGACGGTTATCGGCGGTGCACTCGTCGGCGTCCTCGCGGTCGGCGCGAACATGCTCGGCACCATCGGTGAAGTCACCGGTACCGGGCTGCTGCTGACAGTCTCCATCACGTACAAACTGTACGAGGAGATCGCAGAGGAGCAGCTCATGGAGATGCACCCGATGATGCGGGACATGTTCGGGAAATAAGGACCCAGCGTGGTTCCACATTTTATTTATTGAGTTTGCATAGCCGTGGGCATGTCCAACGGTTCGCGCAGCAAAGTCAATCTCAACGTTCGTGTACCCGCGTTTTTCAAGTGATGTGACTGTTTGGCTGACCTAGCTCTTCGAGAAATTGGACCGATCCCTGCGTTCGATTGGCGTTAAACCGGATGATTCGATGATCGGTTCGAGGATCCGGCGTTCGTCGTCGAAAAGTAGATTCTCCTATCTGGCATGCTTGGATGCCGTCACATCTTCGTCCCGTTGCTTGGCAACCGGCCACTGAGAGGAAATTTTTGTGTCGACGGTTCCTGCTCAGTGATCATCTGTCACTCGCCGATGGCACAGTCGCCCACGAACGAATGGTCGAACGGGTGTAATACCAATTGACATTCGTTCGATCTCGATGACATCAAGCATTTCTTGATTAGTGAACACTGATGTTGTCCGACGTGTCAGGTGACACCCGCCAGCAGTCCGGTACCATAGTGGTGCAATCAATCCTTGCACCCGCCGTCGCCATCCGTCAGCGGCGACGTGTTCGAGAAACCGGAATTCCCCACCGGGTTTTAGCACGCGTACGACTTCGCTGATTGCTGTCTCGACATCTGGAATTGTGCAGAAGACCATCGATCCGATGACGATATCGAATGAATCGTTTGGATACGGAAGCGATTCCGCGCGTGCTGACCGAATCTCGATATCCCGGTCTAGTTTCTCCGCTCGTCGTTGTGCCCGCTTTCTCATGTGAGTGTCCGGCTCAACCGCGTGCAATTCGACTGTCCTGCTCGAAGCAGGTTCCTCTGTGAAATACGGAAACATCGCCCCGGTACCAGTACCAAGATCCAGCACTCTTCCATCAAGATCTCGCGCCAAGTATGCCCTATGGGGATGCAGTATCGTGCGTTCTGCTAGCCACGTCACTGGATCATAGATCGCCGCAAACAGCGGATGTGACGGTTCTTCAGTCATGAGCCATCAGTATCATTGGTTATCTGTTAACGTAGCCCCTGTTTCAATAGCAGAGCGGGTGGGGATGACCCGCCCTACAGCTCGATCTTCCCCAGCCGCGTCGAGTTCGTGATGACCGAAATACTCGACGTGATCATCGCAGCGACGGCGATTACCGGGTGAAGCAGCCCGAAGAACGCAATCGGGATCGCCACCGTATTGTAGATAAACGCCCAGAAGAGGTTCTGCTTGATCTTCTGGAAGATCTTCTCCGACAGCGTGAACGAGTCAACGAGCGCGTCGAGCGACCCCCGGACGAGGCTGACGTCGCTGGACTGGATGGCGATGTCGGTCCCCGTACCGATGGCGACGCCGATATTCGCCTGTTTTAGCGCCGGTGCGTCGTTGATGCCGTCACCAACCATCCCAACGTTGTAGCCCTCGTCTTGCAGTTGGCTGACCTTGTCGATCTTGTCCTGCGGGAGGACTCCCGCCATGACGCGGCCGGGGTCGATATCGACTTTGTCAGCGATCGCGCGGGCAGTCCGCTCGTTGTCACCGGTGATCATCCAGGTTTCGAGCCCCCGCTCGTGCAGCTCCTGGATCGCCGCCTCGGATTCGTCTTTGATCGTGTCGGCCGTGGCGATGACCCCGACGTTTTCGCCGTCGACTGCGACGAGTACCGTCGTCTTTCCGTCCTGCTCCAGGGCGTGTAACGCGTCCTCGTAGGCGAGGGGAATACCGGCGTCTTCGAACAGCTTCGTGTTTCCGACGTGGACCGTCCGTCCGTCGATCTCCGCTTCGATTCCCTTTCCGGCGACGTTGTCGAACGCCGCCGGCTCGGTGAGTTCGATACCCTCCTCGTCGGCGTAGTCGATGATGGCCTGTCCGATCGGGTGCTCGCTGCCCCGTTCGGCGGAGGCGGCGAGTCTGACCACTTCGCGTTCGGACAGACCTGGCTCTTCTAGACTGCCACCGTCAGCACTGACCGCAGGGTCGTCACCGCCCACGACGTCCGTCACGGAGTGGTTACCCTCCGTGATCGTCCCCGTCTTGTCCAGCACCACGACATCGAGATCCTTCATCGTCTGGATGGCCTCGCCGTCGCGGAACAGGATGCCGTTCTCGGCGGCCTTCCCGGTACCGGCCATCAGCGCCGTCGGCGTCGCCAGTCCGAGCGCACACGGACAGGAGATCACCAGAACGGCAACGGCCGCGAAGATCCCAAGCGTCAATGGATCAAGCGCGAGATCGACCCAGGGGAGGTATGGCTCGGCAAGGCCGGCGACGGCCCCCATTTCACCCGGGAACACGAACCACAGGACGAACGAGAGTGCTGCGAGTATCAGGACGGTCGGAACGAAGTAGTTGGTGATCCGGTCGGTGAATGCCTGGATCGGGACTTTGGTCCCCTGGGCCTCTTCAACGAGTTCGACGACTTGCGATAGGAAGGTGTCGTCGCCGACTTTCTCGGCTCGCACCTTGATCATCCCGGCCTGATTGACGGTTGCGCCAATCACCTCGTCGCCTTCCGCTTTCGTCACCGGATCGGACTCGCCAGTCACCATCGACTCGTCGACACTGCTCCGGCCCTCGACAACGGTTCCGTCGAGCGGCACCTTCTCGCCCGGACGGACGACCATCACGTCCCCGACCTCGACGTCTTCGACGGGGATTTCGACTTCTTCACCATCTTTCCAGACCGCTGCCGTCTCCGCCTGCATGGACATCAGCCCCTCGATAGCCGAGCTCGCCCGACCTTTGGCTCGGTGTTCGAGGTAGGTGCCGACGTTGTGCGAGGCCATGATCATCGCTCCGACGCCGGCATAGTTCTCCATCGGCGTGACGAAGACCATAACGCCTGTTACCCACGCGACGACCGTACCGATCGATATCAGCGAATCCATGTTGAACGTCCCATTCTGGATGCCCCTGATCGCAGATGTGTGGGTCGGAATACCGTAGTAGAAGACGATGATCGTGGCGAAGACGAACATGGCGACGTCGATCTGGAAGCCTGTCAGGACCTCCAGTGGCGTCCACATGAACACCATCAGGAGGACGATCGGCGAGGTGACGATCCACGAGCGGATCGCCAGCTGGCGCATCTCCTGGAGTTCTTCTTCGCCCTCCATCTCGTCTTCGAGCAACTCATCACGGACACCGTACCCAGCGGCTTCCACGGCTTCGACGAGGTCTTCGACGGAGACAGATTCGTCGTGATCGATGTCCGCTCGCTCTGTGGCGAAGTTGACCGAGGCGTCTTCTACACCGTCGATGTCTTCGAGACTGTCCTCAATTGTCGAAGCGCATGTGGTACACGACATCCCTGTCAGGGAAATGTCGGTTCGTTCGGTGTTTGTTTTGTCAGTTGTCATTGTCGGATCACCTCCTTGCGGTACTCTTACCCAGTCGATTCGCCCAGGTCTGGAAACTACTCACCGTAGCCTGTGACGTGCTCGCTCCCTGCGAACGCCTGAATTGTGGGATTGAGTTGCTCATGAGTTCACAGTTAGACGTACGGGTGGCTTTGTTAAGCGATTTGTTGTAATAATAACTCTACTGAACGGGATGCCAAATTTAAAAATCGAAAGAGGATCTGCCGGTTTCAGTTGACTCCCTCCTGTAGTGATTCGTACTGTTGTTCGTATTTCTTTTTGCACGACGGACAACAGAAGACCTTGACATCACCGTTGATTCGGGCAGTCTCTCCGTCGCTTTTGACCGTATTGTCACACACGGCACACGAAATGGTGAAATCGGAGGGAGTGATTCCGACACTCCATTCGTATCTGGCAAGCGGGATGAGTTCGTATGTGTCGATATCGTCCATTTCGAGGGTATCTCGGAACCACGCGTGAGCCTCTTGGTCCGGTGCGTTTACGTGTGCCACGATGCCCCCATCGAACTGCTGAAAGACGTGTTCGGTTTCATCCAGCTCATACAACCGATTGAAAACGCGTTCGACAGCTTCGGGTTTTACTGTCAGGTGAATCATGATCGGAACGCGGTTCTGCAGCTTCGTTCGATCTACGTCAAGCGTAAAGTCACGAATCACTCCTAACTCCTCCAACCGTGCAACGCGATCGGAAACCGCAGGAGGAGTGAGACCGACGTGATCAGCTATTTCGCTGAACGGACGCCGGGCATCATCAATCAGCAGCCGGATGATTTCGAGGTCAACCTCATCTGGGTTTCTCATGTACCCAGCTACCACCCCGAGGTGCATTAGTATTCTCCGATTTTGGCTTTGCTTTCAAAAGTCAAGCCGGTGGATGGCCATGCAATCGAAACACAAACTGCAATAAGAGAATAGCTCTTCTACTACAACATGGTGCGAACGATCACCGTCACTGGGATGAGTTGTGAAGGGTGCGAACAGAACATCGAGGAGTCGCTCCAAGAACTTGATGGGGTAATACAAGTAAGTGCTGACCACGAGAGCGAATCTGTCGAAGTCGGCACTGATGATGACGTTCGAGAGAATGACATACACGCCGCGATCAAAGACGCAGGGTATCAAGTTGCGTAGCATCCACCCGGCCGTTTCATCGCCCCTGAACGTCGCCAGTAGGCCCTACCAATCACGACAACACGCAATCATCTCGTCAAACGCGCTTTCGACCCGCTCGTTTGTTCTGTAGGTATAGAGCAAGACGGTACCTAGCCAGACGGAAATCAGGAGGGCGAGCAAATATTGTAGTTCCTCGGCGGCCAGCAGTAGATATCCGGCAGCCGTCGCTGTGAGGACGTATGGTAGCGTAAAGACGGAGAGTCGATCGGGGAGCGTACCCTTCAAACGATACATCGCGCCGACGATCGACTGGCCAAGGAGGATGGCGATGACGAGTTGGTTTCCGTAGTAGCCAGCGTATAGTACTCCCAGAAGCACAAGCCAAGTGCCGCTGACCGAGGCACAAATCACACAGAACTCGGCATTCGAGATGGACTTGACGACTAACAGTGTTCCGAAAAGAACCGTGATCGTGAGCAGTGCGATTATCATCTGTGCCTCTCAAAGAATCGTATGCAGGCTGGCGGCGATAACGCCGAGCAAGAGGAACGTAGTTGCCAGTCCCTGAAACGGGACCGTCGAACCACGAATTTTGCTCACGGTTCTGCTGATACGAGGCGTGACCGACGTGATCGCGCCACCGAGTATCGCACCGACCAGATAGTCGTTGAGCATGTACGTCCGGTTCAACAGCGACCCATACTCACCGGTCATTGAGAGATATATCGGCGTGTATTCGGTCATCATCGGGAGGATCGGAGCAACGATCGAGAGATAGATCCCGCCAGCCACGAGATACTCCTGATTGCGAACATACTGTGTACTGATATATTTAGTTGTCCAGAATCCTGTTGCCGCGGCGAACGCGCCGATGAAGACGCCAACTACTTCGAGACCGACACCCAGCGCCGATGCGCCGCCGGCGACGCCGCCGGCACCGGCACTGCATAACGGACAGTGTGCCCGGACAGACGTCGAGAGGATCACTGGAACGGCCACGAGTGCAACCAGAACCGACGTGATCCGTGTCACTCTCATTTTCGAGTGAACTCCTCGATATTCCCATCGTCGTCGATCGCGTAGAACACCCATTCCTCTTCTTTTGAGCCGGGCATCCCCGGCGACCCCGACGGCATATCGGGGAGGGTGATGACGTCCGCGGACGGTTCCGCTTCGAGGATTTCGTTGATCACGCCGACTGGAACGTGTCCAGCAATAGCATAGTTTTCGACTTCGGTCACGTGGCAGCTCCGGTAGTCCGACGGAATTCCCAGTTCTCGATTCAGTTCGTCAAGCTCTTCGTTCGACAGTTCGACGGCATTGATCTCTGCGTCAGTTTCGTCGAGATACTCCGCGTGAACCACGCAACATTCACAGCTCGGTTCCATATACGACGTGGCCTGCGTAAAGGAGGCCTCCTCGTCCGGGCTCGCCGACCCATCAAGACATCCGGCAAGCGCGGCTCCCGCGGCAGCAACTCCGGTTATCAGTAGCGATCGTCTGGTCCGACTCATCGGTTCACCGGTACTACCTCCATGGTGCATAGTAAGTAGATGTCGTTCGTTTAAGGGAGTTATTGTTAACATCATGTACCCTGTCCCCGCCATTGATTTTCGTTTTCTGGTGGTAGAGGCGTCGAACATCTAGCTTTTGAAGTTCTAGCGCCTACTTGCTCGTTATTTTTGGCTGGTGTATATCTCTCCACGAGGAAGTGAGTGAACGTGAGTGATTTGCCCATTACCCCGCCGTGAGACGGGTCAGTTAGTCCAGCGCCAGTATTTCAGAGCCCATATTTCTCTATCCGGATCAATACTACCGATACGGTCCACAGATTTAATTCGTCCCCTCCCTTCCATCAGAGCGACGCAATGGCTCCCGGAACGTCGCTCGATCTCCTCTCGATTCCCGGAGCGAACAGCAAACTCTCCCCCAGAGCGATCGAGGATGCACTGGAGTATTTCGATCCGGAGGCTGTCTGTCTTGTCGACGGGTTCGATCCCTCGCTGTACGGTGGCATCCGCACTGCCACGGACGTCCCAGTGATCGCGCCATCGGCAGGGATTGGTACCATTTCACACCATCGGCGGCGGGACGACGGAGCAGTCCTCGAGGCAGCCACTGTCGACAGCTCCGAGACAACACACGATCTCTTGACAGTTCGAGATCGAACCGCCCTCGATGAGCTTTCGGTGGCGTTCTCAGATAACCAGTACTCGACATGCGAAACTGTCACTGTTCTCGTGGTCCCCGATCTCGGGGTCGAGTACGATACGACAACCCTGAGTGCTCGATTGCCGGGAGCGGACGCACTGGCAACGATTCAGGAGTCGGTTGCCGGGCCGCTGCTTGTCCTCGCGGGACGCCAGCCTGCGAACTATCATCACGTCTGGGAGAGTGACCACGGCGTACCGGAAGTGACCGTGCACGGAATGGCGGCGGCGGAGAACCCGGCCGAGTTGACGCTGATTTGCTGTACGGAAACCGGCGCGGCTGCCGGTGAGTCCGTCGGGGCCGACAGTCTCGGTCTCCGTTCGATCCAGGGAATCGGATCGAAGACGGAGGAAACACTCCACCGCCGCGGTATTGCGACACGAGCAGACCTTGTCGAAACGCCGATCTCAACGCTCGCCGAACTCCCCGGCATCGGACGGGAATCGGCTGAGACGATGCACGCCCATGCTGACGTGATCGAGACCGGCGATCCGCTACGGCTGACGAACGAGTCCCTTCCTGCACTGCGGAATGGGCGGCCGCCGATCTGTCTCGATATCGAGACTGACGGGCTCTCGCCGACGGTCGTCTGGCAGTTCGGTCTCTACGACCCGGAAGCGGACGAGTACACGGCGTTCATCGAGGACGAGACGCCCACCGATCCCGAAGCGAACGTCCGGCGGTTCTGTGACTACCTCTTTGGCACGCACGCCGGGCGAACGCTTCTGACCTGGAACGGCGACGGCTTCGATTATCCAGTCATCGAGCGATTCCTGCGCCAGCACGCTCCTGAATACGTCGACGCGTGGGGCGATCTCTGGAAACACGATCTGTACTCGTGGGGCGTCAGAGAGAGCAACGCCCTCTTTCCGGGCCGGACGAATCGGCTCGACGATGTGGCCCGCGCGCTCGGGTACGAGGGCGTGGAGACGGGACTGACAGGTGCTCAGACCGCCGCGGCTTACCAGCGGTTCATGCGTGCTCCCGACGATCCGGCCGCAGAACCTGATTGGGATCGGCATCGCCGATACTGCGAGGACGACTGCCGAGCGCTCTGGCATGTCTGGCAGGCGATCGAAGACGCCAGACGCCGCGACCCGACCGACAGTGCAACCGACACCGGGGGCCAGCAGACCGGACTCACCGACTTCTGAGATGATCGACGAGACGTGCTACTATGACCACCGATTCACACACTACGACGATCGATATCGAACACCTGATCGAGACGTTCCCCCGAGAGGGCGTCTCACTCGACTCGCAGTCGATCACGTACCGGCCACTTTCGCCCCGTGAAGCCGAAACGATCCCGGCAAGCGAGGTGCTCCGCCCTGGTCTCGACGAGCGATATCCCTATGACCCGTTCAGCCATCAGGCGGACGCGCTTGCCGCGCTGGCTCAGGGCAAGAACGTCACTGTCGCCACGTCCACCTCCTCGGGAAAGACCGACATCTACGCACTGCAGATCGCCCGGAACCTGCTCGACGCGGAGGTGCTCGCGCCCGATGGCTCCCGGACCGGCGAGGACGGCGCGACGGCACTGTGCATCTACCCGACGAAGGCGCTGGCGGCCGACCAGCACGAGGCGCTGGACGACCTCTACGACGAGATGGGCCTCGATGTCCGTGTTGCCCGGTACGACGGCGACACCCCACGGGCCGATCGACGGGAGATCCGTGAGCGCGCCGACGTGATCCTGACGAACCCGATGGGCGTGAGCACGTATTTGCACGACCACGACCGCTGGAGCCGGTTCTACTCGGGACTCGACCTCGTGGTACTCGACGAATCCCACACTCACACCGGCGTTCAGGGGATGCACGTTGCCTGGATACTCCGGCGACTCCGCCGGGTCGTCGACCACTGGGGCGGCAACCCACAGTACGTCCTGACCTCTGCGACGATCGGCAACCCGGCCGAGCATTCCGAACAACTGCTCGATGAGGCCGTGACGGTGGTCGACGATGACGGCTCGCCCCGCGGGCCGCGCGACCTGCTGCTGTGGAACCCGCCGCCGACAGCTGGCGACGACACGCCCAGCGACGGGGCGGTCTTCGCCGCGGATGAACCGCCGACCGCACCGGGTGTCGACGGCGGAATCACTGCACGACTCCCTGCGTCGGTCGATGCGCCACAGGTCTGGAACCACCTCACCTACCATGGCGTCGACTCGCTGTTGTTCTGCCCGAGCCGAAAGCTCACCGAGATTGCAGTCCAGCGAGCCAATGAGCATCGAGAATCAGCCGGGAGTCAGTACCCGCCGCCACGGCCAGAACTTGCGGCGTACAACGCGGGGATGGGCCGGGTTACCCGCCAGGATCGGGAGAGGTCGTTCAAAGACGGTTCGATAGCTGGTCTCGCTACCACCTCCGCGCTCGAACTCGGTATCGACATTGGGGACCTCGACGGCGTCGTCCTGCTGGGCTATCCAGGCCAGCGCCAGCGGTTCTGGCAGCGGATCGGCCGCGCGGGACGTGGAGGTTCGCGGAGCGTCGGCGTACTCGTCGCAGACCACCGCACTCTCGACCAGTACGTCATCGACAACCCCGAGTACCTCCTCGATACCGACGTCGAGGACGCGGTCGTGGATACCGGCAACGACGCCGTCTTCGCCCAGCATCTACTCTGTGCGGCCGACGAGATCGCCCTGGACGAGTCTGATATCGACACGTTCGCGGGGGAAAAGCGACTCCGCGCTGGCGTCGAGATGTGGCGACGCACCGGGCGGCTGACCGGCTATCTCGACGCCGTCGTCCATTACGCAGGTGCGCGCCGTCCGCAGACCGGGGTGAGTATCTACGGTACTGGCGGCGACGAGTACGAACTCCGGCTCGCTGACGGAGTCGATGAGTCGGCTGTCGGCGAGTTCGACGCCGAGAACGTGGCCCAAAACCGCGCGTACCGGGACTACCACGAGGGCGCAGTGCGGCTGTTCGATGGCGAGCAATTCGAGGTCACGGGTGTCCACGATGACCGCCCCCAGCCCACCATCGAACTCGAACCGGTGGACCGGGAGTACTACACTCGGACGCTCACCGACGTGAACGTCGTCGACGCCGAATCCGAACAATCCCGCGAGGTCAACGGTTTTCGGCTTCACTTCGGCACCGGGACCGTCCTCGTACATCACCACTCCTACGATCAGGTCTATATCGGATCGAACGAGCCCAAAGAGCGAATGCTCCCGACCGGTCGCCCGCCGATCCAGATGGACACCCAGCTTTGCTGGGTCGAAGTCCCCGAGGACGTCGAGCGTAGCCTCCTCGCGAAGTACCGCGAACACGGCACCGAAACCGGCATCGACCCCGAGCGGGCGGATGCGCCACAGATGGGCTACGTCGCGGGCCTGCACGCCGCCGAGCACGCGATGATCAAGACCGCACCGCTGGAACTGCTGGTCGACCAGAACGACCTCGGGGGCCTCTCGACGCTCGTGCTCGACAGCCACTACGCGAGCCCCGAACACGACGAACTTGGAGCGACCGCGTCCCAGTCCATGGATGCGGTCGAAGCGGTGATCGCCAACCGGGCCGCGGAGTCGGATGGAACCGCCTCCGGCTGGTTCCTCTACGACGGCGTCGAGGGAGGGATCGGCTTCGCGCGAGCGATCTACGAGGAGTTCGAGACGCTGTCTGCCCACGCCCGGGATCGGCTCGAAGACTGCGAGTGTGGCCGCCCTGACGGCTGTCCAGCCTGCACGTACTCGGAGA
>LKMJ01005528.1_pt1 | contig 11908 bp, 11 predicted proteins | sample 643391 | NCBI WGS metagenome assembly LKMJ01 (sample SAMN04112250, study PRJNA286221) | soda lake metagenome | biome: soda lake; feature: Kulunda Steppe; material: water; isolation source: sample PL-Br10 brine of Picturesque Lake | place: Russia: Kulunda steppe | collected 2010-07
ACGAATCGACTGCGGAAACAGAATCTGTGGCTGAAACAGAACCGTCGACAGACACAACGGCCCAACCGGGGCTGCCCGCAGCCGACGAGACGACAGACCAGCCACTGTTTGCAGAGATCGACGCCGACGACGCGTCCGAGATCACCGCGTGGGAAGCTGCTACGCCTGCGTCGGCAGACGAAGACGAGAGCATCGATAGCCTCTTTTCGAACATGGACTCGACGCTGCGAGACCTCGAGCAAACCAAAGCAGCGCGTGAGGAAGCCGACCTCGATCTGGACGAGCCAGCGCGCGAGCAGGTCGATACCGCTGGATTCGATGCGATGTTCGCCGATGACGATATGGACTCGATATTCGGTGGTGAGGACGAAGCTGGAGACGCTGACGAGCAGCAAACGACGTCGACGTTTGATATGGCCGCTCAGGCGGAGACGCAGACAGAAGACCTCGAACTCGGCGTGCCAGACGAACCAGACGATTCCGTCGACGTTTCAGAGGAACCGGACGCCACAGCCGAAGCGGCCGAAGAAGCACAACCCGAACGCGAAGTCGATCACGACGAAACCGAATCAGTAGGCGACGACGACGCCGTGGAAAACGCGACGACAGAAGACCTCGAACTCGAGGACCCAGACGAAGAACCCGAGACTGAACAGCCAGGAGTCGACGAAGACGAACAGTCTGATACAGCCCAAAACGAACCGGAACCCGATCACGAACACGAACCGGAACGCGAGACCGAACCCGATCACGAAGCGACCGACACAACGACTGACGACACAGACGACTCTATCTTTGGGACCACAACAGAATCCGTATTCAGCGAGGATGAGGCGGCTCGAGCAGAAGCGATGCCAGAGGATTCGCTGTTCGATACAGACGAGGCGTCGATGTTCGATGACGATGGCGATGGCGATGTGGATGTGGATGACGGCAGTGGCGTCGACATCGATGGGGATCCCGATACTGTCGAATCGTCTGCTGACGAACCAACAGATTCGGAGGAGCAATGAGCTTACAAAAGGGTGATGTCGGTGCCACTGGCGGTATCGGTGCGAATTCGGATGCGTTGGGAAATGCGTTCTATCCGCTCTACGAGCGGTTGTTCGACGAGGATAGTCAGTTCGTTTCAGATCTCGAGGTGAAGCTTGCACAGGCGCGGATGACAGAGACTGTCGAGTTGTATCTCTCACGCTCTCTTGGCATCGGCTTTATTGCAGGGCTTTTTCTCTGGTTGATCGGTGTCATTCTCGGATACGTCCTGTTCGCGACGGGTGTTATCCAAATCGATACACTGCTTGGACTCCCAGTGCAAAACGAGACGCTGCTGTCGATCATCATCACCCTTCGCATTCCAACACTCGTCTTGGTCACTGGCTTCGTGTTTGGAACCATCGGATTCATACTCGGCTTTGGGACGCTCGTGGCGATTCCGTACTCTCGAGCCTCTGCACGCAAACGCGAGATCAACATGTTGCTGACGGATTCGATCTCGTTTATGTACGCGCTCTCGGTCGGTGGCATGAACCAACTCGAGATTCTCGAGGCGATGGCCGAAGCCGACGACACCTACGGCGAGGTGTCACGGGAGTTTCAGAGCATTATTCAGGAGACGGAGTACTTCGACGTCGACTACAAAACTGCGATTCGGAAACAATCGATGGAGACGCCGAGTGACGAGCTCGCGCAGTTTCTGACGGACATGCTCTCGATCGTCAACAGTGGCGGAAACATGGAGAGCTTTCTCGAGGATAAAAAAGAAAAGCACATGCGAACGGCCAAACAGCAACAGGAGACGACGCTCGAGACCCTCGAGTTGTTCGGCGAGATGTATATGACGCTCTCGTTGTTCCCCCTACTGTTGGTGATTATTCTCGTCATCATGCAGATGGTACCGGATACGGACGTCTCCGATATGATGATCTTCCTGACGGTGTATGCGCTGATGCCGATGACTGGACTCGGGTTTATCGTGTTGGTCTCGACGGTCAAACACGACGAACCCGGAGACGGCTATCTGAGTGCGAGTGGTGACAACAAGCGGTTAGAAGGACAGCGAAACAGAGGATTGCTCAACCTCGGCTTCGTCAACCAGTTCACTGGCGAGTACAGCGTCTTCGATCGCATCAAGAACCGAGAAGGTACCTACGAGGCGGCGACGATCATACACAAGCCGCATCTCTTCTTCCGAGACAATCCGCTGTACACGCTCGTACTGACAGTACCACTCTCGTTGTTGCTCGTCGTAATCGCGATGCTCGCTGGCTGGGCACCGCTGACGTGGCACGGTCTGTGTCACGGCCAAGCAGGTGAAGCCGTCTCCTGTGCCTCTGAACTCGCGGCAGAGGGTGAAGACGGTGACCCAGTTGTCGTCGAAGACGGCATGGTTCAAAACGCCGTGTTAGGAACGTTCATCTACGTCTACGTCCCCTTGTACGTGACCTTAATTCCGCTCGCTATCTTCCGTGAGTGGAACGTCTACTCGAGAAAAATGGTCATCAAAACGCTCTCTGATGACCTTCGGAAGCTCTCGAGTGCGAACGATACCGGTCTGACGCTGCTCGAGTCGATGCAGTCGGTGTCGGAGACGACCAAAGGAAAACTCGCCCGCGAGTTCGAGATGATGCACACGAAGGTCAACTACGGGATGAGCCTCTCTGAAGCACTCATCGAGTTCAACAATAAGTATCACATGCCGCGACTAGCCCGGACGGTCAAACTCATCACCAAAGCACAGGAGGCGTCGAACCAGATTTCGAAAGTGCTTCGCACGGCCGCCCAGTCGAGTGAGAATCACGACGACTTAGAGCGTGACCGAAAATCGAGAACGCGAATGCAGGTCGTCATCATCATCATGACGTTTATGACGTTACTCGCGGTGATCGCCATTTTGCAGACGCAGTTTATCGAGACGATGGCCGACTTGGAGTTCGATAGCGGCGGTGGCGGTGCGGATGCCGCCGCTGCGGGGGCAGACGGTGTCGCTGACGGTGACTTTCAGGTCGATCACGAACAGCTCTCGGTGGTCTTTTTCCACGCCGTGACGCTGCAAGCGATTATGGCTGGCTTCATCAGCGGCTACATTCGGGATGCAGACATACTCAGCGGCCTCAAATACGTGATCGTCCTCTCGACGGTTGCGTTAGTCGCGTGGATACTGGTGACGTAAGATGAAACGAGAACCCGCTCGAGTGCGTTCTGACGGTCGCAGTCGTGCCCAGACGACGCAGGATTTTGCGGTCGGCATTGGTATCTTCATTCTCGCGATTGCGTTTGTCATCTCACAGATGCCAGCACTGATCACACCGTTTGTCAGTTCGACGGCTAGCGAATCAGCACAGGCTGATCGAATCGCAGCGACGATCATCGAGAATACGTCGACGGAGACGACGAACGAACTCGAAATGTCGGCGTTCGATACGCTACAGACGAGTGATCTCGGCACTCGTGAGACGATCGACAACGTGAACATCACGATCGAAAACTTCGAAGGGAACGAGACGCACAGTCCGCCAACTGGGAGTACGTACACAGACGAATCGACTGGCACCGCCACCCGACTCGTGACGGTCGACGACGACAGTAACGTCGAGTGTGATCCAGCGTGCAGACTCATCGTGAGGGTGTGGTAATGCGACGAGACGAACCTGACCGAGGTCAGGCGTTTACCCTCGAGGGACTTGCGAGTGCGGCAATCTTGCTGTTTGCCGTGTTGTTTGCGCTGCAGTCGGTGGTGATCACGCCCTCGACAGGGGGGGCTGTCGACCGAACGGCACAGGCACAGATTCAACAGCAGGCCAACGATGCGCTGCTCATTGCGGCCAACGACGGGAATCTCTCGGAGACGGTTCGCTACTGGGACACCACAGACGGTGGGTTCTCCGGTGCGAACGACACGCCAGAGACTCGAGGTGAGTACACCACGTCGGAGTTTGCCGAATTTTCTGAACTCGGTGTGATTTTAAACAGTAATCTCGGTGATCAACAGAACTACAACGTCGAACTCGTCTATCAGAACGAAAACGGTACGTACGAATCGCTCGAGCTCGTCAATCAAGGTCCGCCTTCACAGACGGCGGTGACCGCCAGTTATTTTATCACGTTACACAGTCAGCAGAATACGACCGCACCGGGTGAGCAAGAACCACTCGAGGACGTGGACGATCCACCGATCGAGCCGCGGACAGCCGATCCAGATGACGAACTCTACAACGTCGTCGAGGTGCGGGTGATCGTATGGTAACGCCATCAACAACCAGTCGAGACCGCGGCCAGTTACTGCTCATCTCGGCGATCGTGATCGCGTTTATCGTCCTCGGTATCGTCGTCGTGTTCAACGGTGTACTTTACACGCAGACGATTTCATCGAGTGCCACCGGACAGAGCGTCTCTGACGCCGATCGAATGCACCAAGAACTGGCCGATGGCGTCTGTGCGATCAACGAAAGTAACGAAAGTGGCAGTATCGACGACACCGAACTCGAGGCGCTCGAGTCACAGTACCAGAACGCAACGACGGCCTCGGGTTCGAAGTTGTCGACGGTCGATCTCGAGTACGACGAGACGACGTCGGTCGCAAATATCACAGTCAGCTACGACTCGAGTGATCTCGCCTACAGCGACACACAGTCGATTGACGTAACAGAACGGTGTTGACCATGTTCGCTAGCACACCTACTGATACTGACCGTGGCGTCTCCGTTGCCATCACCCACACCCTCGTGATCGGTATCACGGCCGTCCTCATTACGGGACTGCTGATCGGCATCGGCTCGATACTCAGTACGGAGATCGATCGCAGTGCCGAACGATCTCTCGAGACGATCGGTGAACGGCTGGCTGGAGAGGTCACCGACGTCAACCGGTTAGGCGTCGACGAAAATAGCAGTGTGACGCTGACGGCCACACATCCATCGGACGTCGCCTCGAAGAACTACGTCGTCGAGTTGCGTGAAAACTGTGGTGAGCCACCGCTCGAGGCACCGTTTATCAACGATTCGGACGACTGTGTGTATCTGTGGACACGAGGTGGCGAGCAAGTCGATGTCTACGTGCCGTTGAGTTCGGACGTCGAGATTGCAAACGAGAGTACTGCACCTGGTGGGATCATCGACGTCCACTACGACAGTGACGAAGACGAGGTCCGCATCGAGGGTGGTCGCTAATGGTGATAGACGACTGTAGACAACAGCCGACAGACCGCGGTGTCTCCGAAGTGCTCGCGTTCACACTCGTGTTTGGGATCGTCATCAGCTCTGTGGTGATCATTTACGCTGCTGGCTTCAGTTCGTTAGTCGACACACAGGAGACAGAACAGCTGCGAAACGCCGAACGAGCGTTCGATGCCGCGAGCGACAACTTCAATGACGTACTCCGATATGGCGGGATCACAGAGCGAACGGGTGAACTCAACCTCCGCGATGGACGGGTGAGCGTGATCACGGACGGAACAACACTACAGATTGATGCTGACGGTGAGTTGATGAACGTGACGACCGGTGGAATCGTATACGAAGCGAGCGGCCGCACTGATACGATTGCGTATCAGGGTGGCGGGGTGTTCCGCGGTGACGAAAGCGGTAGCGTCGTCCTCGAGCACCCACCGATTCGGTGTGGCGAGGACACGGCCGTCATCTCGATCCTCGCACTCGAGGGCACAGAGCGCTCGTTACAGAGTAGCGAAGTGAGCGAGGTTTCGATCAGTGAGAATACGACAGCGACGCATCGACAGACCTACGACGAACTCGACAACCTGACCATTACAATCGAGGACTCGACGCACGAGAACGGCTGGCAGTCGACGCTCTCGCGTGGCAACTGGAACACCACCGGTTCGACTGCCGAGTGTGAGGTCGAGCGCGCAACCGTTCACGTCGTCACTGTCGACGTCGAGCTGTGAGTGACGCTGACGCGAGTCACGCCTCTCGGACGCATCTGCATCTTATCACTCCCAGTCACCGCTTAGCATCACGCGAAGACCCGCTCGAGTCGCGAGTGCGCGAATGCGTGTGGCGTGGTCGGCTGTCGTCCCAGCGGTGTTGACGGCGTAGCCGTTTTCGAGGGCTGTGGCTGCAGGCAGGCTGTCTGTGTCCTCGGCGATGATACGCTCGTCACCGTCCTCGGGCCACGGAACGCGAATGCCACCGAGTCCTCGTTCGAGAAGATACTCCGTCGCGTAGACGAGCGCCTGCTCGGACGTTGCGTGACCGATTGCACCGATACTATCTCGGTCGTTGAAAAAGCGGACGACGAACTCCCCACGCTCGGGTTCGTCATCGTCCTCGTCCTCGTCCTCGTTCTTGTCTTCAGCAGCTCCTGTCTCTGTCTCCATCTCCGGCGTGTCTTCGCCGTCGACACGTTCGATGTCCTCGTCCGTAACCGAGACGGTCACTCGAGGCGCTGGCTCTGGTGGTGGTGCTCCTTCGCTGGCTTCGAGTGATTCGGCATCTTCGACAGTCGGTCTCGGTCGGTCTGTCTCGACCCGAGCAGGGCCAGCAAACGATGCGATCAGATCGTCGAGGAACGCATCGACGACGGTCTCGAGTTCGTGCTGGTATGAGTCACCAGTGACGTCGACGAGTGGCGTCGTGATCTCCGTTCGAAGCCTTTCACGCTCGAGGGCGAGTTTTCGTGCGGTAACGGCCCGTGAGTGTCTCGTGAGGTGTCGTTCGATCGCGTCTTTGGTGTAATACGTTTCGAGGGGATCGAGTGACTCACGGTCTGTGAGTGTACACTGTTCTGATTCGATCTCGGTGTGACCGGCGAGCAACAACGCATCGCGTCCGTTCGTGTAGATGGCCCGATCCACGCCAGTCCGTCGCATTATGCTTGTGAGTGCACTGACGCGGTCACTCGAGAGACCGTCACTGTACGCTTCGACGGCGACGAAGAGGGCTGGAACCGTTCCGACCGAACAGACGTACTCGAGTCGACAGCCCTCGAGTGTCACCGATGTGCGACAGTCGACGCGGACGTCCCACCCGAGCGCACAGAGCAGTCTATCGACGAGTAGTGTTTGTGTCTCTGTTGTTGTCTTCGGTGGTTCGGCTGCGATCAGCGCGGCCGTCCTGGTGACAAACGAGTGAAGCGTACTCATGCTAGGCCGGTTGTTCGACGGATTCTCGTTGATAGATGCGCAGTCGACCGTTCAGTACGGTGAACCCTGATTTGAGGTCTGGTGGAATCGTTTCGGCTTTTCCGATCACGAGATAGCCAGTTGGCCGAAGCGATTCAGCAATCGTCTCGAGCATCGACGCTTTGTACTCGCCATCGATATAGATGAATAGATTCCGACAGACGACGAGGTCGAAGCCGGATTTTGGCTGCCCGTTGATCAGGTCGTGGCGCTCGAATCTGACGTTTCGTTTGATGGCGTCTGTGATCTGGTAGGTGTTGTCTGTGTGTTCGACGTAGCGGCTGTGATTTCGTAAAAACTCGAGCTGTTCGCCGATATCGACCGTTCGTGACTCGGGATAGATCCCAGAGCGAGCGGTCTCGAGAGCGGGTTCGCTGATGTCGGTGCCGACAATTGTGACGGTATCGGCATCGATCTTCGGATCGTCGTGAGCCAGCATCGACAGTGAGTAGGCCTCACGGCCATCGGCACAGGCTGCACTCCAGATCCGTATGCCACTGGGTCCAGCCGAGTCGGCGAGCTGGCGAAGAATCTGGCGAATACCTGACCAGACGTCTGGATTTCGAAAGAAGCCGGTGACGTTGATACTTAGTGAATCGAGGAGCGCCTCGTGCTCGTCGGGATCGCTCTGGAGCAATGTGAGGTACTCGTCGTAGGTATCGACACCAGATCGACGCATTCGCGAGGAAATTCGCCGGTCGAGATAGCTATCGTTGTAGTGACTGGTTGCGAAATTGAGTTCGTCTTCGACGTACTCGAGGAGGCGGGCAAACGCACCGTCGTCGGTCACAGCTCTTTCACTCCGTGTGAACCATCTGCTGTTTTTACCGTCAGCACTCCCGTACCTGGCGTGAATTCGACGGTTCGGCCGTGTGTTCCACCGACGTCTTCGGCAACGAGTGGGACGCCGAGTTTCTCGAGTTCCTCTTTGGCCGCTTGAATGTTCCGCTGGCCGACGCCCTCGCCAAAGCTCTCGAACTCGAACATATCACTGCCACCGGCGACCTTCGCTTCGACGTCAGTGTAGCTAGCCCCGCGTTCGACCATGCGACGCAACAGCGCCCGGATGGCAGTGTTTGCGTACTTCCCGGGTTTCATCTCGCTGTTTTCTGCGACATCTCCGTCAGGTAACATGACGTGAGCGAGTCCACCAATGTCGGTTTCGGGGTCGTAGAGTGCCACGGCGAGACACGAGCCCAACCCGAACGATTTCAGCGTGTCGTCACCCTCACTGACGACGAGTTCGGAGATACCGACCTGTACGGGATCTGGAATACCCGGTTCGCTGCCATACGTTTTCATTCTATCTCTCCAAATGAGGCTGTCGTTGGCGTTTCGTCGATACGGTCTACTTCGAGATCGTTGAGTGCTCGCTCGAGGTCGGCCTCGTCGGGAATTGCGTACACGTCACAGTCGAACTCTTTGCCGTCGGCCATAATTTGCGTATCGAAGATGAACGCAAAGTCCTGATTTTCACCGAGTTGAATAATGACTGGATCGATTGTGGCTGGACCGATATCGTGAATGAACTCTGGTGGTGAGTGATCGATCGTCGTATCCAAGACGTTTGCCCAGCCATCGAGAAAGCCACTGGCCATGATGTTGCCGAGTTCTTTGATCGCACTGATCTCCATCTCGCCAAAACCCTCGCCATCGTCGGTAATCTCCATCGGCACCATCGCATCGATCACCTCGTTTGCTGATTCTTCGGTGAACAAAAACACGAGGTAGCCACTTGGTAACCCATCAAACTCGAAGGCAATACCGACGAGTTTCTCGTTTGGGACGCTCTCTGGAATCGTCTCGAGTGAGACGAAGTTGAGTCGTCGAATTTCGACGCTCGTATCGATCCCAGTCAGCGTCGTCGCGGTCTTTGCGACCTCTTCGGCACCCTGTTTTGCCATTCGATCGAACCCGTCTAGCTTGTCGTAGTCGATGCCATCGTTCGTACGGATCCGCTCGAGGAGTTGTGCCATCGACTCCTGTTTGGGAAACAGATAGTGATCGAACGAAATTTCGGTGCCAACTGCGCTGATGTCGCTTTGAAACAACAACGCGAGGTCGTCGTCGTCGGGTGCGTTATCGATGTCGTAAAAGAACGGCTCGGCCGTTGTCCCTTGGATAAACGAAGGTGTCGAGACGTCGATCACCATCTCGAGGACGTCGGCCCAGCCATCGACGAAACCACTGTGCATCACCTGCCCGACTTCTTTCGTTGCACTCGTTGTGAGTGTGTCGAACTCGTCGGTTTCATTCGCTGGCAGTAACGTCTCGACGATTCGAAACGCACTCTCGCGATCGAAGACGATGACCGAGTGGCCTTCCAACCCACCCGAGAGTTCGACGCGAACACCAACTTTCTCCGTACCGTCTTCGAAGTCGTGGCGAATCTCCGAGCCACGCATGAAGTTGAGTTTCGTCAGTCCAACCTGGGTCTCGACGTCGGTCATCATCGTCAGCCGACCAGCAGCGAGACCGGCACCCTCTCGAGCCATCTCGTAGAACATCCCGAGAGCGGTAACGTCGAGTTTCATGTTATTGATGCTTCGAGGCCATTGATCATTTCGACGAACTCTTCTAAGTCTGGAAACGCGTATATCTCGGCTTCGATCTGGTAACTCGGAACGGAGAGGTCGGAGTCGAAAAACAACGCGAGGTCGTCGTTGCCTAAGCCAGCAGTTCGACCGACGACCTCGCCTGCAGGGGCGTAGACGAGCTGTGGCGCAGCGATATCGATCGCTCGGCCGAGAACGTCGGCCCAGCCGTCGATAAAACCACTGGCCATCATATTGCCCATCTCTTCGACGGCGCTGCGGGCCATCTTTCCGGACACGTTCGACATATCGTCGACGACGTCGTGGAGCATGAGGGCGGTGATTTTCTTCGCACTCGCTTCGGGAAAGAGAACCAGAATGTGGCCGTGTGGCGGATCGAGCAGCCGGACGCGAACCCCAACCCGTTTACCGGGATCGAGTTGGGTTTCGATATCGTCGACGTCGATGAAGTTCGTCTTCGTGACCTCCATTCGAGCCTCCTCACCGGTTAGCTTGCTCATGTTGTCGGCGACACCGTTCGTCCCGACTTTCGCCATCTCATTTATCAAACTCAGCTTTCGAATGTCGACCATCAGCGTCATTGGTTGGTGTTCCTCCGTTGGTGTTGGTATTCGTTCATAGTGTCGTCACATCCAGAATGTTGACTACCTCCCCACGACCGCGAACGGTCGCGCCACTCAGGCCCGGAATGCCACCCATGAAGCCTTCGAACGGCTTGATGACCACTTCCTGTTGATCGCGAACTTCGTCACAGTGTAACGCGACTGGGCGAACCTCGTCGCGGATACGGACGAGCAACCCATCACCGTTTGTCGACGGTGCGGGCGTCTCGAGTATCTCTGCGAGATCGAGGACGGGAACGTCGCCGTCGTCGTCACCTCCAGGCAACACGCTGGCGCCATCGACCGTTTCGACGGCCGCAGCATCCCCGATGTTCCGAACGGCCTTCAGCGGGACGCCGAACTCTTCGCCACCGATCTCGAGGAACATGACCTCTGCGATGGCAACCGTGATCGGAAGTGTCATCGTAATCGTCGTTCCGGTACCCGGCTCGCTCTCGACCGAAACCGTTCCGTCGAGTTCTTCGATCGTGCGCTTGACGACGTCCATACCCACACCGCGGCCGCTGACGTCGGTCACTTCGTCGGCTGTCGACAATCCTGCGTTGAAGATAAGATCGTACGCTGCTTCGTCAGTGAGCGTTTCGGCTTCCGATTCGTCGATTACGCCTGCCTCGAGTGCTTCTGCCCGCAGTCGTTCTGCGTCGAGTCCAGCACCGTCATCGCGGACCGTGATCCGGACACGATCACCGCTTCGTTCGGCGAGCACCTCGACGGTCCCTTCGCGCGGTTTTTCGGCTGCCTCTCGCTCCGCTGGTGATTCGATACCGTGATCGACTGCGTTTCGAACGAGGTGTACCAGTGGGTCCCGAATTCGCGTCAGAATACTGCGGTCCATCTCGACATCTTCGCCGACGATATCGAGACTGACCTGTTTTTCCTGTTCGCGAGCGATATCTCGAACGGTTCGCGGTAATCGGTTCGTCGCACGCTCGAGTGGCACGAGACGAACGTCCATCACCGTCTCCTGCAGCTCGGAGGTGAGATCCTCGAGTCCGTCGAGTTCGCGTTCGATCGTTTTTCGATCTGCACCGGTTTCGATCGCGTGACCGATTCGAACGCGCGAGGTAACGAGCCCCTCGACTAAGTTCAGCAGCGAGTCGATCTGATCGACGTCGACACGGATCGACTGTGACTGTTCGGTCTCGTCGTCGTCCTGCCCGATCGTCGTCTCGTCGGGAACGGTGAGATCTGGAATCGGCAGCGGGGCCGTCTCCTCGTACACGCGGTTCTCGTCGGCTGTCGATGTTGGCTCGTCAGTGAACGCATCAGCACTCGAGAGGTCGGCTGTCTCACTCGAGTCGAAGTCAGCTTCTACCACGTCGAACGAATCGTCGTCTGCAAACTCCTCATCGAGTGTGTCGGTGTCGAGTCCTGGTGCAAACGCATCGTCGTCGGCACTCGCCTCGGTATCGGCGAAATCAGCTGTGTCTGCGTCTGCCGGTTCGACGCCGAAGTCGTCTGCGTCTGCGTCTGCTGGTTCGACACCGAAGTCGTCTGCATCTGCGTCTGCCGGTTCGACGCCAAAGTCGTCTGCGTCTGTCTCTGCCTCTGCTGGTTCAGTATCTCCCTCGAGACTATCTGCTTTGGCTGCTTCG
>LKMJ01005530.1_pt1 | contig 11905 bp, 11 predicted proteins | sample 643391 | NCBI WGS metagenome assembly LKMJ01 (sample SAMN04112250, study PRJNA286221) | soda lake metagenome | biome: soda lake; feature: Kulunda Steppe; material: water; isolation source: sample PL-Br10 brine of Picturesque Lake | place: Russia: Kulunda steppe | collected 2010-07
AGCACTATAAACTCAGCTAACATTTTAAACACTCTAATTAGGCCTTACGGCTTTTTTCAGCCATCTCTGGCATGGTTTCAGGGTTTACTAATCTGCTGTCGACTTTAACAGGTATTTGTTGGCTGAATGTTGAGTTTTCGACTTTGAATAATTGTATTTCGAGCGTGATTGTTTTTGTTTCCATCAGGTTCTTCACCTTATAACAATACTATGTGAGTTATTCTTTATAAACCTTTTGTAATATATGACTTTACTAATATTATAATAGGTCAAAAACCATTACCAACACCGAAGGGTATATAAAGGTTACATAACATAATATTGTTATAGAAGGTGGAACACACATGAGAATGACACGACAAAAATTTGTTGAAAAACACGATGAAATCCCACAAAAACGTAACAACACACAAAAAACAACCCCAACAACCCAAAACAAAGAACTAGCTCCTGAACCAGAATCAATCGAATACATGGATGACGGCAAGATATACGCAATGGACCAACACACAGGAAGAGAAATAAGAGCTGCAGAAATAGACCAAGAATACTTCCAAGACACTGGGGAAATAGTAGTCCTTGAATGGGAGTTCGCATAAAAAATATCCAATTTCTCTCTATTTTTCTTAAAAACTGGTTCAAAAATAGCACAAACTGATTAGACCGAACAATATAACAAATAAACTACGCATGAACAGTTAGAATAAAAAAGAATTGTCAAAATATATCAGACAACAAAAAAGTAGCCTCTCTTCCGAGTTCTACATTGAAATAGATCCTCCAAACAAGAATTTATTAGGAAAAATAGATCCTCCAAACATAGGCGAGAGATAACAGAGATACTAAAAACAGGGCCTATAGAGTTTACTAATACATACAGGTTTGATGTTACATAAGTTGTGAATTCTATTTTTACAGATATTGCGTTATAGAGTGAATGAAGTGTTCTAGTTATTTCTCTGTTAAAATGGAATAACTATATCGGGTTATATAGAACTGTGTTATTTGGCTGTTTTAGAGGGTTTCTTCTTCTGAAGGTGTGATATCGTGTCTAATCAATGTTTTTTACCTTGGTTTTCTTTGTTTTAGCAAGGGTTTGTTTGAGGCTTTTTTAGAGTGTGTTTTGCTTTGTTGGTATGTCTGGTTAAGTGTATTTTTGGTTTACAGATGGTGTGTTGTGCTAGTGCGGTATTAAGTTTTGGCTGGGGGTTTTCTGAGTCTTGGGTTTTTTAGGTTTAGCTAGCGGTGGTTTTTCTCTTATATCTGCGTCTTTACAATTTTGGAGTAAATTATTACAATTTTGGAATAAGAATTTGAGGGTAGAGGCTCTAGTGGACTGGTTTTCAAAATCACTTTACAATTTTGGAATAATTTGGAGTAAAAGTGGAGTAAAATACTACGTTCTTTTATAAATAAAAGGTGTTGAGTGTGACGTTTTCAAGCCAGATTATAATGGTTAGAGGCCTTCTATTCGGGTTTCGGTGTTTTTTATTATAATTTTATTATAATTTTGGAGTAATTGTGGAAAATAGTGGAATTTTGGTGTTTGTGTGAAACTCTGTATGCTTAATAAACTTTGGTTGTGGGCCTTCTAAGCCGATTGTAATAATATTGTAAAATTATTATAATTGTGGAATAATTTTTTCCACTGTTTGGTGGACTTGGTGGGGTCTGGTGGATTCGGATTTTTCGGAAGTGTTCGGGCAGGGTTGATATGTGCCTGGTGTTTCAACTATTTGTGTTATGGTTGAGAGAAGGGATTTTGAATGTGGTAGATGTGGGTATGTTTTGGAGGATGTCTGGGTTGAGGTCTGGCATAGGATGCAGTTGTTTTGTCCTAGGTGTTTGAGGGATGAGTCTGTGTGTCGTGCGGAGGCTAGAATTTAGAGCTGGTTTTTTTGGATCTGGTTGAGTGTTTGTTTTTTGTTAACTGTGAGTTGGCCGTTTTCTATGTATTGTTTGTTTTCTAGTTGGTTCCAGATCTGGTAGAAGTAGCTTTGGCTTGTGATGTCGTGGCGTGTTGTTTTTTTCATTATTTGTTTTTTGTTTAGGTTTTTGTCTGCTAGTTTGATGATGGCTGTCTTGGTTTTCTGTGCTTTTGTGAGTGTGGTGTTTTGGGCGAGTTCTGAGAGCCATACTTCTGTGCTTGTATCGTTGCTGGATTGATTGGCTGTGTCTGTGGGGTGTGGGTCTTTGGTCTGTGTGGTTGTGGTTGTTTTTTGTGTGTTTTGTTTTTTGTTTGGGCTGTGGTTCTCGGTGTGGATTGTTTGGTCGAGCTGTTTTTCCAGGTATCTTCTGTCTTTTCTCCTTGTTTTTCTAATATCTCTTATTTCTTGTTCTAGGGTTTCTATCCTTGTTTTTTCTGCTTTATCTGTTATTTTTTCTTGGTTTTGTTCTATTTCTCTGATTTTTTCTTCGATTTTTGTGAAGGCCTGGTGTTTTTCGTCTTCTATTTGGTTGATTCTTTGGTTGATGTTTTGAAGTGTTTCTAGTACTTTTTCTTGGAACTGTTGGCTGCTGTCTACGTTGTTGAGTTCTTTTTTGAGGGTTTGTATTTGTGTTTGTATGTTGTTTAGTTCTTGTTCGTGTCTTTTTAGGGTAGCGTTGGGGCTAGTTTGGTGGTTGGTGTTGTCTTGTTCTTTTCTGTTGCCTAGTATTTTGTTTATTAGCCCCATTTTGTCTTAGCTCGAAGTAGATGTGTTTTGATTTCCAAGTATTTTTTGGTTTTTTGTTCTGTATTGGTTTTGTGTTTTGAACGTGTTTTAACTTTTCCAAAAAAAAGAGGGGAAATTGTTTTTTAGAAGGGGTTGAGCAGGTTTTTGGTTTCTTGTTTGTCTTTTACCCGGACACTTTCTGCTACGTTGGGTATAGTGTCTTTTTCTAGCTGTATTTCTTGGAGTTGTTGTTGGAGTTCTTGGACGTGGGCTTGGTCTGTAAGGTGGACTACGGTTTCTACGTTGCGTTGGACTGCGGTCTGTGTGAAGTTGAGGCTTCCGGTGTATGCTTCTCCGTCGATGATGTAGATCTTGGAGTGAAGTTTCTCGTATGGGCTGTGTTCGTATATGTGGAGCTCGTCGATGGTAGGGGTCCAGCGGTGGCTTTGGGTGTACATTCCGTGTAGTATGAATATTGCTGCTGAGATGACTAGTGCTGCTCCTACATAGACTGCTGAGGTAGGGATTGGTTGAAGTGTTGAGGCCATCCCTATTAGTAGGCCTACGGTTCCGGTGGCCAGCCCTGCTTTGCTGCTTACAGGTTCTGTGTCTGTTTCTTCCTGTTCTGTAAGTGTTTCTAGGCTTTTTTTGTGGTATTTGTTTCTGGTGTCGTTGCTTGTGTGGAGCTCGACGTAGGCATCGTTGTTTTTTTCTGTGAGTATTTCTGCGTATTGTTGGCTTATCCAGGGGCTTGAGATATAGATGTGGTCTTCTGCGTTTTCTATTGCTTCTATGACGTTTTGGTGTCCTGTGCCGGTTTTAATGTTTTGTGCCATTTTCTTTCAGCGCTGTTTGAATGTTCTCAGGGTTTTCTGGTTCTAGTATTTCGAATGCTGCGGTTCCTAGTGTTTCTACGGATGATGTGACTGTTTCTTCCATTAGTTGGTAGTCTGTTCTTTCTTTGTAGTCGTCAGGGTATTTTTGAGTGGTTTTGTACATTTGGTTGAGTGTCTGGTCTAGTGCGTTCTGTAGCTTGTCTGTCATTTTTTGTGGTTTCACCGTGGCTGGAAAGGTGTTTAAACGGAGAGCGTTTTTCCTATCCTCTTTTTTCTAGTTTAGGAGTTGGCCGATCTGTTTTTTGATTGTTCCTCGTGTGTATGTCGGTGCGTATTCGCTGTATTCGTCTTTCTTTCCGTAGTCTAGTGTGAGGATAACCCATTTATCGTATTCTTCGTCGTTTTGGGTTTTTTTCTTTTTCAGGCGTTCATCATAACTGTTCTCAGCGTTTTTACCTGTCTCTATTTCGATAGCAAGTTTTTTTCCGTCTTTCTCTATCTCTAGGTCGGCTTTTTTCCTGGTTGTCTGCACGTTCTCTGTTTCGAAGTTGTTGTCGATGTGCTGTTTGATCTTGTGTACTACTTTTTCGTGGTCTGCTGAAATGTTTCCTTTACATTTAACCCATGCGTTTCGGCCTCTGCCTTTTCCGAATACTGGTGCTGAGCTTTTCTCCCAGTCTGGGTTGTTTTCCATAATGTTTTTCTGCCGGTCTGTCAGCTTTTTTTCTAGGTAGTAGCTGCGTTCTGGGAAGCTGTTTTCTTCCAGGTTTCCGTACATGCTTTCTTTCACTTCCTCTCCGTTATTTGCTTCTTTCATTTCGTCTGTGTTTTTGTCTTTTCTTAGTTGTTCTAGTTCTTCGAGCGCTCCTTCTTTTTCTAGTTTTTCCATTTCTGCTGGGTCTGTGGTGATTAGTTCGTGTACTTCGTCTGATGCGATTACTTCTAACGGTATTCTTTCGCCGTCTGCGATCATCAGGGCTTCTCCTGTGTCTGCTGTTCTTAACAGGTCTTTTTCTTGTTGGTTGAGGTGTAGTTCTTTGGCTAGCCCTGGTAGTACGGTGTCGTCTTGTTTCATCATGATTTTCATGGCTGTGTTGGCCATGATTGCGTCTCCTGCTTGTTCGTTGTTTACTAGGTCTTCTACGTTTTGGATCAAAAGGCCTAGAGATAGGTTGTATTTACGGCTGGATTTTACCATGTCTTTGAGGAATGACTGGTCTCCGCCTCCTAGTCCTTCTAGTAGTTTCCATCCTTCGTCTACTACTAGTTGTTTTCTCCTTGTGCTTCCTTCTGTCATCTGGCTGTATAGGTAGTTTGTGATCAGGTACATGGCTATCGGCCAGGACTGTTTTGGGAGTTTTTCGATGTTGAAGTTGATTATTTGTGCGTCTGTGGTTAGCTGTGTCTCTGTGTCGAAGAAGTCGAATGCTCCTGAAACGTATTTGTCTACTTTTCCTATGGCTACGGTGTAGCTTGATCTTTGTTTGCCGTCTTTTTCTTCGGCTTTCATTATTTCTAGTTCTTGTAGGAGGTCGCTCATTGTGGGCATTTCTTTGGCGTGGTTTTCTGTTGTTGGTTTGTCTTTGCTTATGCCTTTTTTGCGGTATGCTTTTTTGGTTGCTCCCATGATTTTTCTTTTTTGGCTGCTTCCTAGGTCTGGGAACATTAGTTCGTAGAGTTCGTTTAGTGCTAGGAGTTTTTCTCTGTATGTGTGCCCCATCATGTCGAGAGGGTTGATGTTGTTGGCGCTGTGTGGGCTTAGTTCGATGTCTTGGCCGTTGAGCTCTCTTATCAGTGCGCCGTATTCTCCGTGTGGGTCGATTATATGGTTTTTTACGCCTTTGATGTGGTCGTTGATGATTTTTAGTTTGGCTGTGTAGCTTTTTCCTGCTCCACTTGTTGCTACGATGAACCAGTTGGGGTTGGTGAATTGGTAGTTGTCTTTTACTACTAGGTTCCCTGTTTCACGGTTTACTCCGTATGCTATACCTGTTTTGTCTATTTCTGCGTATTTTGTGGTGAATGGGAACATCCCTACTGCTGTGTTTGTCGGTACTTTTTTTCTGTTGTCTAATTTGTTTTTGCCTGTGGGCATTGCTGCTTTCAATGCTATCAGTTGTTTGAGCCCTGGTACTTTGCTGACTAGGTTGATGCTGTTCAGTTTGTGTTTGATGGTTCTTGAGTTTTTGTCTAGTTGTTCTTGGTCTTTTCCTTTGGCCATGGCGCTGAGCGAGATGTCGAATAGGCTTTCGGATCCTCGGTCGAGCTTGGTTTTAAGCTCTGTGAGATCTTTTATCTCTGTGTCTAGTGTGGCTGGTACTTGTTTTCCATCTTCGATTTTCATTTCTTTTTGTTGTTGCCTGTAGTTGATCGCTGTTTCTAGGCTTTCTCTGGCTTCTACTTGGTCTATCGGGTTTATTCTGAGAGATAGGTCTATGTCTGCGTCGCTTTTGAGTATGTCGTTTAGGAAGCCTACTGTTACTTCTTTAGGCCAGTCTGCTACTGTTCTTATCCTGTAGTATTTTTCGTTTACTTGGACGTGCCTGGGTTTTTCTTTGATTATGTTGGGTGTTGCTACTTCTTTGATCGCTGAGAATACTTTGTCTTTGTCGCTTATTTCTTCTCCTGTGTTGTTTAGGAACGGTATTTCTATGCTTTTTGAGGATTCTAGTTTTTCACCGAATTTTGCCCGGATTTGTTGCCGTTTGGATAGTTTTTCTGCCATTAGTTTTCTGCCTCTGCTGTGTTCTGTGTGTTTTGTTCTCGGTTTAGGCCGTATTTTTCTAGGTCGTCTTGTTTGAGCAAGGTGTATGGGAATTCGTAGTTTTTGTCGACTACTACTGCGTCTTGGAAGTAGCTGGCCATCAGGCTGTAAAGTTGGTTGGTGTTCAGTCTTTCGGTTTTTAATCCGCAGTCTCCTAGCATGCTTCTGATTTCTTGTGCTCTAAGATCTAGTTCTTGATCGGGGTTGTTGTATTGGTTGGTGTCTACTTTCACTGCTATGTAGAATACTTTGTCTTTAACCGTGTTTTCTTGTATGTAGTCTAGGTAGAAGTCTCTTTGTTTTCTGAAAAGTGTTTTGAGCTCTGGCTTGTTGTTTTTCTCTGCGAAGTCTTTGACTTTTTTCCTGTTGTGGTCGAAGTACTGTTCTACGTTTTCTATACTGTCTACTGTTCTTATTATCAGGTGGATTGGGTGTTCTATGCTTTGAAGGAATTTTTTGTAGTTGGCCAGGATGCTTGTACGTTCTTCTTCGCTTTTGACTTCGAAGTTGATGGGTTCTACACGGATTACTGCTGTTTGGTAACGGTCTTTCTGGATTATTTTCTGGCCTTTGATGTCTTCTATGTTCATGAACATGTAGGCTGTTTCATCCAGGTATCCTGCTACGTTCCACCGGGCTGCGTATTGTAGCAGTTCTACTATGTCTTTGTCCATTTCTTTCATTGTTATTGTAGCGCCTACAGCCATTATCATTGCGAATACTGTTACGTTGGATGCGGTGTCTCCTGGGGTGATCATTGATATGGTGCCTGCTACTATCATGCTGATTGAGAGTAACATGATTTTCCGCATTGTTAGGCCTGCTATCCATTCTCTTTCGTATTCTAGTTGGTCTGGTATTTCGTATCCTGTTGTCATGTTTTAGTCTCCTCCTTTTCTTTTGTGTGGTCTTCTGACTCTTTGCATGTTTCTGCCCCAGTTTCTGGCTTTGTTCTGTGGTGCTCGTGCTGGGCCCATACCTGAGTTTACTTGTCCTGCTCCTGCTTGTTTCACTAGGTTCCAGCTTATTGATGCTATTACTATTGGCAGTATGGCTTCTACTATTTGTAGTTCTAGTATTGTGACTTGCATTGCTTCTAGTGGTAGCGCCCCAGGTAGAAGCATTAGTGCTTGGAAGAGCGGCAGGAACACGGCTATTATTGATAGCCGGATTAGTGTGTCTCCGATACCTCCGAAGAGCCTGTATGGAATGGTTTTTAGGATGATTCCTAGTGGTAAGGCCATTACAGCTATGAGGACTAGTACTTGTCTTACTCCTAGTACGAAGAATTGGAATAGTAGGCCTAGCCCGTAGATCCCGTTGAGTACAAGCATGTTTATAATCAGTTCTGCTTCGGCTCTTTGAATTTCGAGGTACATTTCGATGAAGTTTTCTTGTTCCATTACTTCTGCATCCCAGTATTCGTATGTGTAGATGCTGTCTCCGTCTACGTTGGGTAGGACTATTTCGTTTATTGTTACTGAGGTGAGTGCGTGGCTGAGCTGTAGCATTACTTGTAGTGCTAGCAGGCTTCCTAGCGCTAAAAAGACGTACATTCCTAGTTGTTTGTAGTCTTGGACGATTTTACCCATGTTAGGTTTTTCTTTGGTTATGAAGTGTTTCAATGGGATTAGGGCTGCTGAGATTACTAGTATGAAGCCTCCGATTTGTAGCGCTGCGATCCATGCTTCTTGTGCTGCGAATATGTTGATTACGTCTCCCATCATGATCCCTTCGATCGCTCCTATTAGCAGCGGTTCTAGTGCGGGGGTTAGAAGGGAGAATACAATCATTAGGAAAAGTACTATGAGTATGTAGTGTGGCATGGTGTTATAGGTTCCTCAAGTGTTTGTAGGTTTTCTCATAGCCCCATAGGTAGATTATCAGCGGGATTGCTAACATCATTAGTGCTATTGCTGGGCCTGGGTTGTATGTGAAGCTCCAGGCTGAGGTGTATGAGTGTTCTAGGTTTTTCGAGTGGTAGTATGCTTTCATGTAGGCGGTGTATTCTTCTGTTACGCCGGTGTAGGTTCCGTTTTCGTTTGTTGTTATCGTTGTTTTAGGTTGGTTGGATTCTGTTGGTGTTGATGTACCGTATATTTCTATTTCTGCGTTTGGTATTGGCTCTCCTGTTTCTTTTTCTGTCAGGTTGGCTTCTATGTCTGCTGTGTCTTCTCCTATGTTCCTGGTTACGTCGAACTCTAGTTCTGGCTGTGTTAGTTGGCCTAGCTGGCATTCGAATTGTTGGCTTGCTGTTTCGCTTCTAAGTGTTACTTCGCATTTTTCTGGTTGGCTGTGCAGATCTGTGTAGAACCAGTACTGGTTGTCTGTTGTTTCCGGTGTTTCTTCGTAGGCTACTGTTAGGTTGTTTCTTTGGAAGTTCAGGCTTCCTTCTGATGTGTCTAGCACCGGTATTTCACGTCCGTCTGCTTCTGTTAGTTTGATTGAGTGGATCAGGTTTGACACTGTTTTTTGGCTGTTTCCGAAGTTTATTTCTGCTTCTTTCCATTCGCCTTGTTCCATGTTTATGATTGCTTTGTCTTCTACTGTTTGTACTTCTATTAGGTGTTGTTCGTTTAGTCTTGGGAATTCTAGTGTTTGGGTGTCTGTGTCTTCGCTTCTGAAGGTTTGTATGCCGGTGGAGCTTGTTTCGCAGCTGCATTCTTGTTCTCCTTCTTCGTTGATTGTACAGGATTGTGTTCTTTGGTCGACTTCGTATTCTGCGAATGCTTGGTATTCTATTTCCCAGTCTGACATTCCTTCGAGTTGGTCTGGATCTACGTTGGCTCCTGTGTATTCTAGGAATGCGTTGCCTTCGAAGCTTCCTTGGTTTCTTGAGATTTGTGAGTCTGCGAAGATCTCTGATTCTTCTCCGTCCATGTACAGGGTGAGCGTCTCCCTTAACTCTGAGAAGCCGTACCTAGTACTGCATTCGCCTCCTCCTGACTGGAAGCTCCCGGCTACATCGACTTCCTGTATGCTCCATAGCTCTCCGTCTACCGAGGCCAAGGGCTGGTTGTTGAATATATTGGTTAAACCGGATCTGTCTTGACGTGGTGTTGGGCTGATTATTTCAACTTCATTATCGACTGGTTCGGATGGACCGGCTTCAGGAGGGTCTTCTACACGGTATTCTAGAGTTCTGCTGTATTCTTGGATAAATTCGTCTCTGTCGAGGCCGGATGCTGATCTTGCTGATTCTAGAACATATGTGTCTGAGTTACCTATAGAGTAATCGCATATGGCTTGGGCTGCGTTTAGGTCTTCGCTTTCTTCGTCTTCTGTTTGTTCTATTAGTTGTTCGCAGGTGTCTCCTGTCTGGTTGAGGTCTTGTTGTGCGTCTTGGCAGGCGTTGATTGTGGTGTCATCCCAGAATCTCTGTTCACAGTCTATTTCTGATTGTTGTGCTGAGGCCTGTGTTGTGAGCGTTGTCATTATTGTTGTGATTATTATTACCGTGGCTAGGGTTTTGTGGCGGTTCTTCATAGTGGGGTCGTGGGAATGTAAGAAGAGGTTGTGAGAAGGGTTGTTAGCCCTTCTAACTCTTCTTCTTGTTTTAGTCGATGTTGAATAGGTATGGTTCTACGATGTGGTTTCTCATGAACCATGGTGCGGCGATGACTATGATTAGACCGAGTATTGCGAACATCAGGGTTTTCCTGGCTTCTTGTACTTTTTGCGGGTTTTCCGCTCCTCCTTGTAGGGTTGCTCCGGCTTTTGCTCCGTACCATATTGTTGAGGCTCCTACTATGAATTGTACTGCGTAGATCATTGTGTTGAGTATGCCCCAGGCTTCTTGGATTCCTGGTGCTTCGTCGAAGTCTATGTCTAGTTCTTCTTCTTGTGCTGTTACTGTTCCTGTGAATATTGATAGTAGCAGCATTGTCATCATGGCTATCTTTGTTTTTTTCATTATTTGTTTTTCACCTCCTTGAGCCCTTTTTGGATGAGTTGGTTGGCTGATTTTTCTATTGAAGTATTGTTTTGTTCTGCGTGTTGTTCTATTTGTTTGTAGGCTTTGTCGGGCATGTTTAATCCTTTTTCCAGTATTTTTTGGTATGCTTTTGGTATGTAGTCTAGGTCTTGTTGTTCTTTGTAGATTCTGACTTTTCTGTGTTGTTTTTTTGGTATGTCTGGGTTGGTGGTTTTCATTTTTGGTTTATCTCTCCTGAGTCTCCTGAATTTCCTTGTCTGTAAGATTTTCAGGATTTGTGTTCGTTGGTTTATACATCATAATATCATCTTAGACATAAAAATAAAAGATAAAAAAGACTTTTTAAAGGTTGAGGTGGTAATACCTGTCCTCTCCCACAGTTTTGAAGTGCTCAATTCTCTGATCTTCCTCAATCTGCCCCTGGATCACTGACTCAAGGCTATCAAGCTCATTTTGATCCCAGTTTCCGCCTTGCTTCAACTCATCGCTGTACGCCTTCTTAACCAGTTCAACAACCTGGCTAACTGTGAAATGGCCTTGACTATCGTCAACTAGGTTGATCGCTTTCGTCACAAGCTCTGCTTTCTGAGTCCTGCTCTGAGGGTAAAGCATCTGGCTGCTCTTCAAGTCAGCTTTCAACAAGGTCAAGTTCACTGTATCCAATTTCTCAGCGTTTTCAAGTTCTTCCTCGGCCTTATCCAAGATATCAGAAGCCTTCTTCATGTAACCGTCTTTAACCTCTTCTCTTGCTTGGCTGTGAAGGTCTCTGGCTTTTGTGATATCTTTCTTCTCATCAACAGCTTTCTCAAGTTCTGCCTCTAGATCTTCCATCCGGTCCTCTAACTGTTTCTTCCTAGATCTTTGTTTCTCTTCTTCTGTTTTACCCAGGGAAGGTGTTTGGAAATCCGGCATGTTTGGTGTGCTTGGCCGGGGCATGGAAGGGATTGACACCGTTGAAGCTATTTTCGCAGGTTTTGAAACGGCTTTTCTGGTTCTTCTCCCTGCGCTTTTAGCTAATTTGATAGGGGTCTTCGCTACCTGGATTGTTTTCTGTTTTCCGAGGTACAGTAGCATTCCTCCTGATGCTGCGATCATTGAGATGATCATTCCTATAGGCCCTGCTTGCCCTGCTGTGAACTGCCCTGTAATGCTTGTAAGACCTGCTTCCTGTTCATCGAGGTCTGTTTCTTCCTGTATTTGGTCTGTGTTGAATGCTACTGTGAAGTAGCTGAACCCTGGTGTTTCTGCTTCGAAGACTGTATATTCATCTTCTTGGCTTATTTCGTTGGTGTTGAGTTCGTTCCATTCGCCGTCATGGAATCTTTTCAACACTACGTCGTCTCGTGTCTTGTTTTCTGTGAACTCGGAGTTGTCTACCTGGAACTCGATGATTCCTTCCTCGATCTCTACTTCTTGGTATTCTTCTCCTGGTGTGAGCTCAAGGAATTCTACAGGTTGGTAGTCATCTTCGAGCTGTACTGTGTCTTCTGGCCTTTCTTCAAGTCTTTGAATTGTGAATTCTCCGTCTTCAACTGTGTCGGAAGTTTCCAAGGTGATTTCGTTTACTGTTTCTTCTTCTGATTCCAGTGTGGTTGTCGTGTTTTCTTCTTCTGTTTCCTCGGTTTCTTCTTCTGTTTCCTCGGTTTCTTCTTCGTCATCATCGCTTGGCGGCGGTGGCGGTGCTGCGGCCTCTACTTCATCATCATCGTCGCTGCTG
>LKMJ01005531.1_pt1 | contig 11905 bp, 11 predicted proteins | sample 643391 | NCBI WGS metagenome assembly LKMJ01 (sample SAMN04112250, study PRJNA286221) | soda lake metagenome | biome: soda lake; feature: Kulunda Steppe; material: water; isolation source: sample PL-Br10 brine of Picturesque Lake | place: Russia: Kulunda steppe | collected 2010-07
CTGTGTTGTGTCAAGCGCAGCAACCACTCCACCTTGACCAGCCACACTGTGTTGTGTTATGTGCGGCAACCATACCACCTTGACCAGCCACACTGTGTTGTGTCATGCGCGGCAACCACACCACCTTGACCAGCGACACTGAGTTGTGTCATGTGCGGCAACCACACCGCCTTGACGACACTGACCTGGGCCAAAGCAAAGCTTTGTTTCAATTTTCTGCCGTGCTTACCCATGTACTTAATTGACAAGGACACCCAAGCCCCTGCTCCCCTTGCCTCGCTTACCTTTCCTGCTCCTTGCAGTTCATTGACAAGTATACCCAAGTCCCGCGCATCCTCAACCCTGTGGTCATGGTGCTGGTGAGTGGCATGGCAGGCTGCAGCAGGGGCCGCGGCCGCCGCTTCGTTGGAAGCGCACAAAAGGCTGGGTTGTCCCCCTTATGGGGAGGGGGAGGAGGGAATGTGGTGGCTGCAGCGCTGCCGTGCATGAGCACTGCTGTTTGTGAGCAGGGTTGCGAGGGCAGGGCTGCGCGGGCGTGCAGGGCATGGCTGTGTGTGTGCAGGGTTGCGAGGGCAGGCGTACAGGGCATGGCTGTTTGTGAGCAGGGTTGCGAGGGCAGGCGTGCAGGGCATGGCTGTTTGTGAGCAGGGTTGCAAGGGCAGGCGTGCAGGGCATGGCTGTTTGTGAGCAGGGTTGCGAGGGCAGGCGTGCAGGGCATGGCTGTTTGTGAGCAGGGTTACAAGGGCAGGCGTGCAGGGCATGGCTGTTTGTGAGCAGGGTTGCGAGGGCAGGCGTGCAGGGCATGGCTGTTTGTGAGCAGGGTTGCGAGGGCAGGCGTGCAGGACATGGCCCGCCTGGGAGCCTGCAGGGAGTGGAATGAGAGAGGTGCTGGCCCAGGAGGATCTTGGGCGCCAGCACGTGCCCCCTACCTGTATTAAGCTCTGCCTCCGTATGACAGAGGGTGCGGCTTTCAAAACAGCCGCGGCGCTGTGCGACGAGCGCGCGCATCTCCTGTGTTCCTGCGCTGCGCTGCTGCGTGGCGACAGGCATGTGCGTGCTTCAGCAGGCAGGGGCGGTGCATTGCAGCCTGCCTATTGTCTTCCCCCTTCGCTAGGCCACAGCACAGGCATCAGCTCATTTGGGCCTGTCACGCACCTCCTCCCCTGGCGCGCACGCAGGACGAGCTGCCCAAGGTGTACAGGGACCCCGAGCTCCGGAAGTACATTGACGCGACCTTCGGCAGCCTCAAGGAGTGCCAGATGTCCATCATCACCGACTTTTGCAGGCATGCATTTGACGGCTCAGGTGGGTCACGCACGGGAGCCAGCTCCTTCCCCACTCCCCTACCAGACCTGCCGCCCCTGATCATACCCAGGCAAGGGCCAGCTGGAAGATCCAGGCAAAGTATCCAGGCGAGGTCCGGCTACACAGGTGGCCGTACCCTGCCCTTCTGCGCCTGCACCATGCTGCTGCGTCTGCTGCCTTTGGAGGGTCAAGCAGCTCAACCCGTCAAAGTGCCTGTCTGCAAGCATGCGGCCTCTCTGATCGGACCCTGCCCATTGCATGCACGTGCACTGGTCTGGGAAGTTGCCCTGTGGTGTGCTGTGTGCTTGGGTGGGGCAGCCCAGCATTGCTGCTGAGTCCTTTCATGACTTCTCCCTCCTTTGCCTTCCCATGCATATGCCATGCTAGTGTACAGCCCACTGTGTGAGCAAGAGCAGCCCACCATTTGACGAACACCCACACGCATGTGTTCCCTTGCTTGTGGTCGCATCACCGCCGTCCCTGGCGAGATTGCCTGATCGGACATAACTGAAGGGACATGTCTGCCTGGCCCTGCTTGATATGTCCCTTGCTGTGGTTGCACTCCACATTGCCGTGACCTTGTTGTACAGCTGAACAAACACATGCAATGGGGAGGATGCTCTGTCCCCCTTATGTCCTCAGCCCAGCAAATCTGTTTTGCCCTGTTTAATGCAATTGTTTGCAGGAGCGGACAAGTGAGTCTTCAGAGAAGAAATACTGGCACCCAGGAAGGAGAGGACCACCAGCCTGAAGGAGGCGCCTCCTTGTTGCATTTTACTTGCAGCTTCATGCATGCACCCCACCCAAGCTCGACTTTCTGCTTGTGCTCGGATCATGGCTTGCATTGGGTATAACTGCAGATATGTCCTGAAGCGTGGAGCTGCTGTTATGCTTTCAAGGGCTTTAAGGTTAAGGATAAGTGCCTAACACAACCATAATGAAACCAGGCAAGGTGGACATTGGCCAGGAAACAACAAGTCCTGTGGTGCGCAGCTTGACATGTGCAGGTTCTCTACGCTTAGGGGCCCAATGGTGTGCCTTCTGTAGAGATGGCTTCCACAACTCAATCCCTGGTCCACGCTTATGTGTGCTTGCAGTTTCTTTGATGCTGGATCGTGCATTGATGGTCGCCTGACAAGGTAGGGCTTTGGATGCATGTGAGCAGAAAAGCAGGATGAGCAGGATTCATTTGTTCGCGCAGACCATGATAAGCCATGATGTTTCCACATTGCTTGCCTTCACTTACATCTTTCCTGCACTTGCAACTTTGATGCTGTTTTGGCTTGTAGATCCTCACCCGGCAGGCTCATGCGAACAGAACAAGGATCATTGGGCTGTTAATTGAGAAAATGTCTTAAGCTCTCATTGCCTGTTTCACTGAAACTGTCTGGGTAGCAAGAGGAGGTCTGTCCGATGATGCATACCTAAATACATATCTTCTTAACGCAAAATATCCAGGCACGAGTCGTCCAATACTAAAAAAAGGGTTGAAATACTTATCATGTGTAAAGCTGTAGAGTTTTGCTGTGCCGTTGGTTTACTGTTGACCCTCTTTTTGCTGTCCCTCTTCTTTTCCTATCCGCAGTGCTTGGAACTGGTGCAGTAAGGTGCGCGCCAGTGAATTTGGGTTTGTTTTTGGTTCCAGGGAAGTCCATTATTTTTGGGGGTTGGGGCATCTAGTTCTAGAATTCAGGGCTTGCAACATCAATGTTGCCCGGCATTCCTTGCATGACGTAGAGCATGAAGAAGCTGCTTGTTGAACTCAAGGAGTTCAATATGCGATTACCTTCTACAACAATCAATGTACACAAGACGTTGTTGTTAACAATTTGCACTGTCGTCTAAGATATTGAGATGAATTTGGAAACTCACAAGATATTTGCTGGGTAATGTGCCCCTCACCCTTTCCTCATTTGTGCTGGTCAGATTGAGAAGAAGCAATACTACCCACTGTTTAAACTGGCTGGCTTCAGTGGATTTGATGGTGACTTCAAGTGAACTATAATGGGTGAGTCACTTTGCGAAGGCTATCTGAAAGGGCACACCAATTGGTCTGAGCTTTGCCTCACAATACCTGGCCGGGTATAACAAGTTCTCAAGCAAAGTGCATGCAGGCATTCACATTCTTGTGGAGGCAGGGCTATAAGGTTCACATTTGCATGTCCATGTCAGTATTCTAATTTGTATTTGATTTAACGCTGTGAAAAACATTACCATGCCAAGTCTGACAAGCGCAACCTCTTTTGAAGACTCGCCTTGGGACTGGTTTGACAGTATCAGTATGGGTATTATGCTTAAGCAGAGATGTGAACATCGCCGGTTTTGGAGGTCCCTAACGATTGAATTTGTGTTTGATTTGTATATTTACATGTTGGACGTCAAATTGACCTGGCAAAAGCAGAAGCTAGGCCAGGGGGGTCAGGGGAAGCCTAACTGCCCCCCCCAACTGACCTTCAACTGACCTATATGGCCATTAAACATTAAATGCCTCCATCTAAGGGCCCTGGATGGGACCAGATTATTATCTTAGCGCCCGAGTTCACAATTGGGACTAGGTTGAAGGGGAGGTGCAAAGTGCAGTGCAAGCACTGCTTGCCCGAGTTCACTGAAGGTGCCTCCCGCGTCAGGGACCACTACGTACACTCCACCCTCGTGCTAGCATTGATGCAGCGGGAGCATAAGAAGAGGGTGCACAAGGAGCAGGAGTCTGCAGCAAATTGAGCTCTGGAAATGGTGACCTGTTTGACAGCAGCAGCAGGGAGGATGCAGAACTGCATCAAATAACACGCATTTCCTTTGTGATTGATGCAAAAATGCAGCAAAACAGGACAGGAATGTCCCTGAGCAGGGCTGTGGCTGCCTGGCCCCCCGGCAATATTAAATTGTATGTCAAACGGGTTGTTTCCACCATTGGACCCCCCCAAATGTGGCAAATTTGCTTTGCTACCCGCATGCGCGCCAGCTCCGAGCATGCACAAGAGGTACATGCGTCATAAACAGTCAGGTTGTGTGAAAAATCTGAGGTGGGGACGCAGTGTACATGCCATTGACCATTCTAGCATCATTTTTCACCATTTTGGCGGGAAATGGCACTTCCCCAATCTTGCTCCAATCCTGCCGCTTAGCAGGACCGAAGCAGCACTTGCATGATTTTCTAATGCTGCATGTCGGATTGGGGGAAGGGAGTCGGGAAGACGTGTTCCGCGGGTGAACCTGTTGCGACTGGATGTGGGTGCAGACACAGGAAATGCATTTCCTCTGCAACCCATGCATGTTTTCAAGCCAGACCAAGCCTGGAATTACGGGCAATCAAAGATGATCTAAGAAATTTGAAATGGAGCCGATCGAGGGTGAGGGTGGGAAGCGGTGGGCCAAAATATTTTCTGGCATCTGCGTCTCCTGAGGCAGCAGATCAGCGGCAGAGCTTCCCACGCCCAAATCCACACAGGATATGCGGGCAGATGTTACACATGTGCAGGCGCGTCAAGGTCGGAGTTTGGGGCTGTGTGCGGGACACGGTGTGCACTGTTCAAACCTAACATTCTGTTTTTCCGAGATTTCTTTCCACCCACCACACCCATTCTGGGCACCATTGGAACCAAGCTCTCCAATGGCGTGCTGGGGAAACAGTGGGGTGGCTGCAAAGTTATGCCTTGAGGAACCTGCCTGGCCACCTTTGCCTTAGGAAGGGGTGACCCAGCGGTGGGGAGGACCAACGGCAATTTGTTCCCAGCGCGAACACCCAATTTATTCACTGCAAGAATTTTCAATGTTCACAGCCCTTTGCTGATTTGCAAAGAGATACAATGTAGTCTCATGGATTGCCGCCTTGTAAAAGCGCACCCCCTGCACGCACACACATACACACATGCGCACACACACACAAACTCATCATCCTTTAATTGCTTATGACTTTGAAAAACGCAACAGAGTGCGCACAGTAGGCTGCAGTATACCCGCTCTTTCAACATCTTAGTGCCACCTGACATGCAGGTGCTGCCTGTGGCAAGTGTCAAGTCAAAATGCCAACCCCGTTAATATCTCGCGGCGATGTGTGAATTATGGTTTGTACAGAGCCGATTCGTCTCTGGACTTCATTGCTTTTAGCGTTAAATGTAGTGGCCTTTCTTATGCCGTTCATACCAAGTGATCCCAGGCAGCTGAACTTCATTATGTGATGCATGCTCCTGCAATCTATTTTCAGGCAAGCCTTAGGTGAGATGGATTTCATTCAAGGACCCTTTTTAACTTTTTAACTTGTGTTCACCTATGAAATCTTTGAGCGGTGGCATGTTTTGTTTCAAGGATTCACCTGTGATTTTTGCATTTCCTAGGGTTGTTTACATGGGTAATGCTTCGATCTATGAGAAATAGGCCCTGCCAGATGTTGAAGATACGTGCGATGAAGCAACTTTGAAAGTGGTTTGTTTTCAGGGCTACCAGCACCTTGCTGCACGTGCTGGAGTTTGAACTCGTCAAAGGTGGGGCCCCATTTCGAGGATCCCTTTTCCTCCAAACTTGTTTTGAGGCCCAATGGTTGTATTTCCTCCAGATCTTTTAAGTACTGACCTGTTTCTTCACCATTGATGCGTCACAACTTTCCGATGAAATACATGAGGTGGTGTCACAGCATAACTGAAGAGCAGAGGGGCCTAGAAGCAGGAGAAAGCCCGACTCAGTCCTCGGATGTGCGCTGTGCTGTGACAGCCGCATGAATACTTGGCAAGCAAGGCTCAAAAAGCCCCGACAGGCTGGTTACTTTGCACCAACGCTCTTGCAAGGGGCCACACCATAGCACCAGTTATTTACCCTTCCCAAGAGGGGCCTTAGTACAAACAAAGGAAAAAAGAAAGAAAACAAAAACTACGTTGACAGTGAGATGTTCTCTTAAGCGTTCTCCTCACCTTCAAAATAATCAAGAGAGGTCTGCTACTAGCTAGTATCTTGTCTGCCCGCGACCCTCCTGATCCTCACTGACCGCCCTTTCCTTTTCTGGTGAAGGGGCTTTTCTTCCCGAGTGGCCCCTTTTCCTTGATGGATGTGAGGAGCTTTTTTGCTGCTTGCACAGTTTTCTCTTTATTTTCTATTTTTACACTCCATCATTTAAGGAAAAGGGGCCACCGAGGGCCGCCCTAGGCGGCCTAGGCACCATATGACAACTTGTTCTTGTTGGAAAGATGGGGATCAGGAGGGTGTCGAAGTTCACTTGTTTCTGAGTTCAGAGTCAAGTTTGTAATTCCAGGTCTTCTCTGTGACCTCTCTAGCGAAGCCTTGTCGCTCTAAATTGCTCATAGTGTTATCAGGTGGTGGCATAGTGAGGTTGGGATCATCCTTACATTGCAGTCAGTGAGGATCAGGAGGGTTGCGGGCAGATAAGTCAGCAGACCTCTCCTGGTTAGTTTGAAGGTGAGGAGATTGCTCAAGAGAACGTCTGGTCTGCGCAAGCTTTTGAGCATAATGCACAGAATGAGCATGAAGCTTGAAAGTGAGCTTCTAGACTCTTTGTGAATCAAGGCCGAGACTCTTCAGAGGAACCAAAGTGTGAGGAATGGAAATAACACCCCCTACACCTAAGAGAATGACATGAAGAACATGGTCTCCTGCAATGCGGCGTCTAAGGTGCCCATGCTGAGCATGGGCAGCTTGGAGCTACTGCTCAGGGCGAGTGTCTTCACAGTACTTGATCTCAATGAGATGGGTGGTACGACGCTTCTAAGGGAGGTTCTCGGGGCGAGTCTGTCTAGGCCGGTAAGCTGTGGCTGGTGATGGGGGTCTGCCTCCAGCTGCGGTGGCTGCTGCTAAAGAACCCTGCCCCCACCCCAAAACCACCCTCCTTCCACTCCTTAAAGTAAGGCCTTGATCATCGGGATGGTTCTATTGATCTTGGGAATTGATCTTGCGTGTTTTCATAGGAGTCGCTGGCGTCAGGGCGAGAAGTGAGTCTGTCTCTTCGATCGTTGTTTCAGCAAAAATCCAAACCGGAGGAACTCTGGATTCTGCTGTCACAGGTATTTGAAGATTTTGCATACGATGCTTGTCAGCACTGCCCACATCTGTGGATACAAGACAGGAGCCTACTTCTCTCTAGTAGAGAATCTTTACTTATGGTTTTGTCATAAGTCTGCCTGCGATATTGTGGCGTTCGGTCACCATGTTTCTTATGATGGGATGCTGGCACCCTGAGAGGATGTGAAGTGCACTGTCTTGGCAGGAGCAGATCATGATGGGGCAACTACTAGTAAGGCTGTTGGACTGCTTAAAACGGACAGTTTGTTTTGGTTGTAGATCGTATACGATACGCTAATGATTTTTTTCCACTTTTTAATACACGATTAATTAACATATGCAGGTAAAAGTGTGCGTTTCTTTTTTAATGGATGACGTGGCATTTTCTTTTATTTTTATTTTTTCAACCAAAAAGGCAAATCAGCCCAATTTCCGAGTTTTTAGCTGGATCAGGAGAAAGGATAGGTACAACTAATTCGCTATAAGTTTTTCCGGTGCTTGATCACTGTTTCTTTTTGAAATGTATTACGGCAAACTTTTATCCAAGAATCTGTCACGCCAGATTTATGCAGTGCAAGATTATATTATTATGCTGCATTGTGACCCCGAAGTCAGTTTAGTCAATTGGAGGAGTATTTGATCCCATTTAATATCATATTGATGTCAGTTCAGCTATTGCTGTATTTGAGCACGCCAAAGACAAACTCGCAGTCATACCTTGTTTGCTCCAAGCGTTGCTACGGCCATGCTACAAGTCTAGTTTGGATGAGACACTACCTTTCTTCTTGAGTTTATGCCACTTATATAGTGGCAGACAATAGAATATTCTATTCCAGGTAGACAATGTCCAGGTTGCAGGCCTTCTAGGTTTCAGCTCAGCTGCCCTCATTCAGCGGATACAGCTATGTAACTTATCTAGTTTGGATGCGGAAGTCTCTCAGCATGACAAATCTTTTCCCCTTTCTGTGGCCATTTTTCCGCTACCAGAGACATAGTGTTTTGGTTTGGTGCCTCCTCAGTTCGGTCAGTTTCTTTTATTCTCAGGCAGGTGCACTTAACAGGCTATGCAACCTCTACTAGTAGCTTCAAGGTGGAAGTTAGATGGCATTTTCATAATTATGCTGGATCGTTGAATTGTGCTTCTTAGAGAGAAAAAAAGCATATTACAATGATTCACCACGTGGACAAATTGCGCCAAGGACGCCGTACAGTACACAGCAAAGAATCAGTCTAGGGAGAAAGTACAGGTAAGTGTAGTACAGGATGACACTGGATTGTTGAACAGGGCAGAACTGCACTATTGCAGCGTTCCTTGTCAAATTGAGAGAAGCACATATGAACATGGAGCACTGCCAGACTTAGTCCCCTTCAATTCAGTTGAAGTAGCTCGACCCCATCTAAATGTACACAATAATCTGCAACCACAGACCAGCACCTCTAAAAGAAGAAGAAGAGGGAACCCCGTCGGCATACCATTTGGGCAATGAGGAATTTTCACTACTTGCGCAATTCAGCCTCTCAGCACGACAGATTCCTTCCCTCATAGACCACACAGAAAGTCTTCAGCAAACTGACAACCAACACAATTATGAAGTCTTTCTTATTTCTCCATAATTGTCTAGAACAGGAACTCAAAAATCATTAATCAGTCAACTTCCTGAGTCTTGTCAGAAGTCATATATAACATGCCTTGCGCCTTGACGCATGGCGCAGTGCATAGCAAAAACCCTCGAGGGTGTCTAATGTGCAATTGCACTCTCTACACACCAGCGGTCATGAAGCTTAGGAAGTTTTGAGCCCTGGATTCACCTCTTGTATGCGACAAGACACCCCTGGAGGGCTGACAAAGCAAGGGCCGAGAAGAGAGGGGCTCAAGACAAATGTCTCTGGCATTCTGGCACTGCTGAGATGTTGCGCACCCACTCAACAAGCAATGAATGAGCAGATCAACCAAGGCCTGTCGCGCGTGCTTTTCTGCACATCCCTGCCTGTATGTCAGAGCATGCAAGCAGCAGCGCACTGTGCGACACCACCATCTTGCACCATGCGTGCCACTGCTGCTGCCCTAATACAGCCTACCTCTGCAGACCACCTCTGCCCCGACCTCTGCAGATCAAGGACACGGACACAGATGCGGCACCTCTGCCTCGACCTTTGCAGACCACCCCTGCTCTGAATCAGCTCAACCCTGTAGTGCCTGCTTGCACGCGACTGCTACTGCCCAGCTGCGCACACCTGACTGCATCACCGCTGCTGCCTTTAAGAAGCCCAGCTCTGCAGTGCCTGCTTGTAGCTGCGCTGTCTGTTGCGTGCAGCCGCGCGCTTCAAGGGTGGCAGCCCCCAGCCTTCAAAGCAGGCTGCCCTTGCATCGCCTCCCACTGGTATTAGGTCCCTGCCCGTGCTTCCACCCTGCTTGCCCTATGCACAAGGAGGGATGTGTGCTGTGCACAAGGAGGGATGTGTGCTGTGCCATGCGGCGCCTGCGAGCCTCTGGAAGGCCTTAGAATCCAGCCGCTGCCTGCTGCTGCTGCTGCTGCTGCTGCTGCGCGCCTGCAGACCTACGCGCATGATATAATCAAGGTTGCAGGTGGTTGATCACTCAGGGAATCAGGGCGGATTGGGCGACACGTTAGGCTGGAAGTCAGCGCAGCAGGCGCATGCAGCAACCGACGCCTTGCATGGCCCAAGGACTGCGGTGCCAAGGTGGGTGCTTCGGCTGACACGGCAGCTGCTGCTGCTCCTACTCTTGCAGCAACAAGGCATGGCCCACTCCAAAGAGCGATGGGGCCTCAACTCCAGGCAGGCTTTGCGTATTGAAGATCCATAAAGGCTCGTGGGCACAAGAGGCCTCCTCCAGCTGCAGCTCGAAACACATCCACATCCTCACATGCCGCTTCATGGCAGCAGAGGCATGGCAGGCCCAGCAGAGGCATGGGAGGCCCAGCAGACGCATGGCCCAGCAGAGGCATGGCAGGCCCAGCAGAGGCATGGCAGGCCCAGCAGACGCATGGCCCAGCAGAGGCATGGCCGGCCCAGCAGAGGCATGGCAGGCCCAGCTCCCAGCAGAGCGCTTAAACCATCCCGAACAATTACCGACCGCCATCACAGCTGAGTGCGGCGGAAGTCACAACACACCTGTCAGCAAAGAACATGTCCCACTCAGCATCCACTGAGGCTGGGGTAGGGCCGGGAGGTGGAGCAGGTACGGGCTGCTGGGGCTGCGGAAAGGGCGGCGGCTGAGGCGCAGTGCTGCCGAAGGGGTTGCTGGTGCTGCAGTGCAAGCAATGGGCAGTGGCGCAGCTTGGCATGTGCCGGGGGACGAGACGACAACTTCCTACACACAAATCTGGCCTGCTGCATGTGCAGCAATGGCAACCACACCCACACCCACACCCACACCCACACCAGACATGCACACATACACGCGCGCGTGCACACACGTACATGTACACCTATACACACGTGCGCATACACGCTCACTTACTTCGCAGGCTGGGGCGGTTGGGGTGGGGGCGTGGCATACATTGCGGGCGAAGAGGACGCAGCTGCTGGGGCCCGTAGCAGCCCTCCCTCTGCCATGGGGTCGAAGAAGGGGTTGGTGATGGGGTCCAGCACAGGCATGTCGGCGTTCAGGCCAGGGTTGGTGGTCAGCCCCTGTGTCCCAATGTGTGTGGTCGCGCAGCAATCGCAGGGGCGCTGGTGAGGGTCCACTCAGGGCTCAATGCTCAAGGGGTAATGGAAACTTAGGTGAAGGATCGTGGGGTTCCAGGGTAGAAGCGCATGTGCTGAAGGCTTATGCATTGCTCAACTGGACTGAGACACAGACACACACACACACTTGCGTTCGCACACACAAAGCTGAGCAGGGGCTCAGAAGAGCACACCAAATGCAGAACTGCATATCCAGAGGCATTCAGAGTGCACGCTAGCAGGGCGCTAGTAGTCAGGCTTGGTACCCTGTACGACTCAGCAGCACAAGCACAACGAAGGTAGCGCGCGCATGTCTTGCATAAACCGGCTCCTTTGTGCACATTCACTCATGCACTCAAGCGCACGCACACACACTAGATATCGGACCAATGTTTCTCTTCCAGCTGCTCTTCTAGTTTTCCTGGCTGCACACGGGCCCTCATGAAATAACAGAGCACTTGAATCAGTGCCCAGGCTCATTCCTGCCCTGCCCCTTTGCCCACCCACCCAACCCACAGCCCACACCACGTACCAGTGATGCCTGGTGTGCCTGCCACTGCAGCAGCTGCTGCTGGTAGCGTGCGTGCGCCTGCGCCTCCTCCTGCAGCTGCTTCTGCTGCGCCTGCAACTCAACCTGCAAGGGTGTGCAGGAGGCCAGTCCATACCATGTTCAGTCCGAGAAAAGTGCGGGCACCTGCGTACCACCCCCCCTTCCCCCCTCCTCCTCCCCCTCCCCTGGGCTCAGCCTCAGGTTAAGGCTAAGAGTCGAGTCCTAGGGACGCGCCGCAACATGCAGCACCGCCCCTGCGCGTTGGCGTGCAGCCGAAGAACGCTGAGGGCACGGGCTGTGTTCCAGGCTGCCCCACCCTGCTTGATAACCAATCTGATTACTCCCCCCCCCCCC
>LKMJ01005532.1_pt1 | contig 11904 bp, 15 predicted proteins | sample 643391 | NCBI WGS metagenome assembly LKMJ01 (sample SAMN04112250, study PRJNA286221) | soda lake metagenome | biome: soda lake; feature: Kulunda Steppe; material: water; isolation source: sample PL-Br10 brine of Picturesque Lake | place: Russia: Kulunda steppe | collected 2010-07
AGGTGCCTGAGCCTCGCAGGACTCGGGCAACAAAGTGCAGGGTGTGTGCCGCAAGGTGCCTGAGCCTCGCAGGACGCGGGCAACAAAGCGCCAGAGTCTCACACTGTGCCTGAGCCTCGCAGGACGCGGGCAACAAAGTGCCCGCAGAGTCTTACACTGCCTGAGCCTCCACCCCACCACCCTGCTCTGGATCTGCATTTCTTGGGACTCTTGACAGGTCTTCACAGCCTTACCCCCCGGCCCCCCCCCCTTCCGGGTGTACAACGCAGCCATACCAGCCTGTCATGAAGGAACGCAAGGCCTGCGGTGAAGACACTGGTCATGCCCTTCTCCCATTGCTTCTGGTCCGCCTCAAACATGCCCCCTGGCGGTTGCGTGGCAGCAGTCCACATGCCCGCACAGGGCTGCCCCTGCTGCTGCTGCTGCCCCTGCTGCTGCTGCTGCTGCTGCTGCTGCTGCTGCTGCTGCTGCTGCTGCTGCTGCTGCTGCTGCTGCGCCTTGTATACTTTGAACCTTAAAATGTCGGCCTGGCTCAGCCCGCTATGCAAGCTCAATCCGGTGCATTCCTCCAGGGCACTGTCCAGGTGCACAAAGCGCACAGGACAGGCAGACAGCAGCAGCCCCAGCACCTGCTGGCAGCCAGGCAGCCTCATGACCGTGGCCAGCAGCCTGCAACAAGTGCCATGAAACAACGCCTTTTCATTCCGATCTTCTAAAAGCCTTAGCATGATGCGCATTCTTTTCAGCAGGTGCAAGCATGTGTTATCGCCAAGGAAACAGCTTGCCTCTAATCAGCAGCTCCGGCAGCTGCAACAGCACACAGGAAATGTGGTGCAAATTTACTTCAGATGGAAAACAAGGGTAGGGTCTCAGCCAAGGAGTCGATGCAGGCAGACCGTAGACAGGTTGGGGACAAATGGGTGTGTGTGCAGAGGTAGCGCTCTCTTTGCAGCCACTCAGGCTGCATCCAAGGGCCTGCCCAGGATCGGGCCAGGAGCGTTTACAAGAGACTTCGAGAACCCCAAGAGCATGGGCCGAGCAGCGCTTGGCTAATGCGCTGCTCAGTGCAGGAATGCACCTTGCAGGGGCAGCAGCTGCATGGCATGCCCCCCGCCCCCCCTACCCTGCACGTCAACAACCAACGCTCCCCTGACCAGCCAACCAGCCTGAGACATGGCCCTTTCAGGGACATCCCCCACTCAACCCACCTGTTGCGCTACCCCAACCGCCCCCCCCACCCAACCTGGCCTGCACCCTCAACAGACATCCCAACCAACACGGTGTGCATGCCACGGGCACACAGTACCTGCACATGGTTGCCGCAGGGAAGCAGCTCTCCAGGACCTCTGGCAGCGGCGCATGCCTTGCCTCGTCGTCATCGTCCTCTGGAGCCGCGCCCATATAGGCAGCTGCGTGCCGCCGGGCCTTCTCCGCCAGAGGGGCCAAAATGTGCTTGAGTTGCGCCTCATATTCAGACAAGCCCTGCACAGGCTGCCGCTCCGTTTGCTGCTTGATCTGCGTTGCCAGGCGCACCAGCAGGTCCCTGCGCACATAAGGGAGAGGGGCGCAATGGTGTGTGTAGGGGTGGAGGGCTGGTGCTGAGATGGCATGCGTCAGTTTAACAAAGGCCTCCTTGAGCGAGCCACCAGGTACCCAGCACTGTCGTAGGTAGGAGGCTCGAAGGAAAGGGCCCCTCTATGCTGCTGCTGCTGGCGGTGGTGGTGCTGCTGGTGGTGCTGCTCCTGCACCGCGCGCAGTGCGCTCAGCAACAGCCATATGCAGCAGGCACATGTGTGCCCCTCAGCAGGCCGCAAAAGCAGGAGTTGGTGGCAGCACATCATCAGGGTCTCAGCCCTGGACTATGGCTGGCAATGGCCAGCCTCAAACCAACCAGCCTGACGGCCAGGCTGGCTGGCGGTTGACCTTCACTCGTAAGTCAACCCTTACTTGGACCCAAAGACAGCAAATCCACAGTGGTGGGATTGTCAGAGAAATTACACTCGATACAGCAGGACACCCAGCACGACTGACTCCATCTTTCAATCTCTATCAACGGGGTCACAGCCGTTGATTGAGACTGCACATATGCTCTCCAGATGGGCCACTGCACACCATCATGTGTTCCTTTCCCTGCTTCACAGCACGGCACACCACCATGTGTTCCTTTTCCTGCTTCACAGCACGGCACACCATCATGTGTTCCATTGCCCAGTGTTCCCGCTTCCCGCTTCCCCGCTATGCTGCCTTGGCGCTTTGCGTCCCAGCACACATGCATGGCAATGCTGGCAGGCAGCAGCACTTGCCTGCCTGGACGTTTTGTGTCCCGGTACGCGTGCGTGGCGATGCTGGCAAGGGGTATCGCGACGCATGCCTCTAAGCATATGCAGCATGCCTTCTTGATACCCTTATTGTCTTTGTCCGGTAGCCATGTGAAGAAGTTCAACGATGCCACAGGAACCACCCTCGTCGTCTGCATGTTGCAAAGGCAAGCACATGCATGTTGCCACAGGAACCACCCTCGTCTGCATGTTGCCACAGGAACCACCCTCGTTGTCTGCATATGTTGCAAAGGCAAGCACTCCCAACAGGTATCGTGCGCGTGTTCTCCCTTGCACAGCTTTTGTGCGTACTCATGGTGTGCGCCTGCTAGCATGTTCATGGTGCGCGCCTGCTAGCATGTTCATGGTGCGCGCCTGCTAGCAAATTCATGGTGCGCACCTGCTAGCAAATTCATGGTGCACGCCTGCTAGCATGTTCATGGTGTGCGCCTGCTAGCATGTTCATGGTGCGCGCCTGCTAGCATGTTCATGGTGCGCACCTGCTAGCAAATTCATGGTGCGCACCTGCTAGCATATTCATGGTGCGCACCTGCTAGCAAATTCATGGTGTGCACCTGCTAGCATGTTCATGGTGCGCGCCTGCTAGCATGTTCATGGTGCGCACCTGCTAGCAAATTCATGGTGCGCACCTGCTAGCAAATTCATGGTGCGCGCCTGCTAGCATGTTCATGGTGCGCGCCTGCTAGCATATTCATGGTGCGCGCCTGCTAGCATATTCATGGTGTGCGCCTGCTAGCATGCAGGACTTGAGTGTGCCCTGAGATGGTGCCCTCTCGCGCTCAGAGGAACTGCATCTGTGGGACTGCACGTCTGCAGGCTCACACACTTACCCACCCAATTCTGGTTGGGCATCACACATTCAATACTTACTATTTACTTTATCATTACTTATTTTCAACATTGAAGAATTATGAAATTGGTGTTCTCGCGCGACTTCGGCCTCACACATTCTCTAGTGGAGCCTTACACACTCGAGCAGGCGGTGGGGCACCTGCGATGGGAACTCGACCGTCCACCCTCGCAACCTGTAGATTCGGGGTTCGAACCTCAATGGAGGCTTTCAGCAGGCTAAGCTGCCTTCGTTCGTTATCCCCAAGTTAGTCTGGTTAGGCTTCAAATATGCTCATTCCAAAGAGGGCCCTTCAGCGCCACCACCCACGCATCAGAGGTTGGGATCGCCAATCGCGTTCTCATTCTCATAAATGTAATTGCCGGCCATCTATCTAACTGCCGGCAATCTTTTCATATTCAATCAAAATCGTTCCAAGAGGGCCCTTCAGATACGAAGATCCTTTCAGTGAACTATTGTCCTGGTTGGGCGCAGTGCTTAATCTCTTCCCAAGATTGGACATCTGCAACCAAGCAGGACCGCATGCATGAAGCCCGGCCAAGACCATGATGCAACAGCATTGGTGGAAGTCAATGCAATCACTGATGAGCCCTCAAAGAGGGAGGCATAAAACATTGAGCAGCAGCCGCCTGCAAATGCTCGGTCACTCCTTACTTACCATGTACGCGCAAAAGTATTTTGAGGTGGGTATGAGGTGATCATTTGAGTGGGTATGAGGTGATCATTTGAGGTGGGTATGAGGTGATCATTTGAGGGGGTATGAGGTGATCATTTGAGGGGGTATGAGGTGATCATTTGAGCACTGTAAGCTTAAGGCTGGATGCGGCCATGCAAGAAACATGACTTGCAAACACATGCATGCTTTGGTTGTGCTTGCAATGAAGGCCCTCCCTAACGTTGAAAGGTGCATGATCTGTGCCTCATTAACAAACACACCAGCTATGTTGCTTGCAGCAAATACCCTGCCGTTCTCAGTTTGGTGTGCAGCTAAATCAACAAACAGCACAGGCTCTGCACCAAACTTTCTTAGAAGATAAGAAGACTCATTCAATAGTATTTTTTTGCTGAGCCTTAGACCCATCAATTACGAAGAATGAATAAAGCTTCAAAAAATTTATCGTGGGCACTTGCTGCCAGTGCGCAGCTTGTGAATCTGCTTTCAGAACAATTGCACTGTGCTCTCGTTGTGCTTGCATTTGCAGTCAGCATCTCAAGCTCTCAGAACACGCATTGAGCTCATATCCTCAGTGCGCCACTACCAATTTTCTTTCACTGCAAGCATGCACTATCCCTATCACAAGAGGTAAAATAACATCACAATTGCGCACAGTCTTGCCGATTCACTTTTTTGCAAGCGCTCCTGAAGTGTGCAGACTTTGGAGAAAAGCACCCTCTCTCCCGTGCTCAGGCAAATTAGTACGCTCAGGCTCAATTCAAAGCACTCCCCAGGCTGAAAAGTACCCATGATCTTCAAAATAATTTTCTTCTCAAGCTCAGGCTGACGGTACAGTCTGAGATCCACAGAAAGCAAAGGCAGCCCTCCAATCATGTGCACAAGATATCCTTGATGCCCTCAATGCCGATTTGGGTTCCTCTTTGGCTGGCAATGACCAGCCACAAAACCATCAGCCTAATGGCCAGGCTGGCGGTAAACTTGTAAACTGAAACATCCACAATGTTTTCAGGTTGTCCCAATACTAAGTACCCCCCTTGCATGACGCTTACAGGCCGTCCCACGAGCAAACAGCAAAGCATAAGCACATGCACACGCACACACACGTGCACGTACTATGCACTCATGCAAACCGCACAAGCAAACAATAGGCATTCTCACTCCCACATGCAGGGCACCCCACCCACCAGTGGAGCAGCGCGCACGATGTCTAGGACAATGTCCAGCATCTGGGACCTGATCTCATGGACGGGCGGGAAACGACGCGCGATCAGGTTGGGGTGCAGCCTGCTCAGGTACTGGTTGGATAGGGGCGCGCACTCAAGGAGGCCTGAGATGGCCAGGTTGCCTGCCGTCTCGCACTCGCGCACCATCTTGCCGGGTTGCCAGTCTGCGCCAGGAGCAGATTTGGCAAGAGCGTCTCGCGCCCGCAGGTTGGCACGTGCAGGTTGGTGAGGGAGTCTTGCACTCGCGCACCATATCTTGCCAGGCCAGAAGTCTGTGCAAGGGATTGACTTCATCTAAGCTGGCCTTGCCCGGTAGGTACAGCTATGTTACCCTTGCCCTTACCCTGCGCAAGGCGCGAGAGGGGCAGGAGGGGAAGGGCTACACAGCCCCACCTGCTAGCTGGGTTGGCTTAGCTGACGCCTATCAGCCTGCGAGCCTATGTCTGCAAATACTTTGATAAGCGGCAAGACGGTGTCTGAGAAACAAGGGAACAAAGGGCAGTTTGAAAAGGTGAGGCAAGGAAAGGGCTGAGGGTTGCATATAGCTGCACCTGCCAAGCAAGGGCGGCTTTGCTGGAGTACTGGTGTGAAAGCGAACCAGAGTGTGCCGGTGAACAGGAGAGGGCCACATATAGCTGCACTTGCTCCATGAGAGCAGCGCACTTGAAGCCAGTTGCAATCCCTAACACTCCCCATTAGTTGAACTTGCGGCAAGACTGCCTTGCAAAGCAGCGGAAGCTTGTTGCAATCCCCCCCAACCCCTTGTATCTGCGCCAGCAGACCTTAATAGTAGCCCAAGGGCCACATAGACATGTACATGGAGGCTACAGCAATGAAGCCTAGCCCAAGCTAAGGTTGGGAAGTCGACTGTCCACCCTCGCAACCTGTTGGTTCAAGGTTCAAACCTCAATGGAGGCTTTTTACCTGCTAAGCTGCCCTCGTTCAGCAGATACAGCCTCGACCTTTAAAACTAGAACTAAAAACTAGCCCAAGCTACAGGCCGCCACTTCCACACCCCACACCCCTTCCCTTGTGCAATTATCATGCACACATGCCTGCACATGCTCTTGCACTTGGCTCGTCCTTGCCTGCACCCTTCTTCACTCTGCCCTGCCCGCCCTGTATCACACCCATCCTGCACCAAGCACAGCTTCAGCGCCGCAAACCACTCTTGCACCGCATGCACCGCTTTGCACCGCTTTGCACCACTCTTGCACCGCATGCACCGCTTTGCACCACTCTTGCACCACTCTTGCACCGCATGCACCGCTTTGCACCGCTTTGCACCACTCTTGCACCGCATGCACCGCTTTGCACCACTCTTGCACCGCTTTGCACCACTCTTGCACCGCATGCCCCCCACAGCAGTAATGCTGAGCTTCCCTTGTTCATGTTTGCTCGACACAGCATCCATCTCCCCATCAAGAAATGTGGATGTGTACTATCCACCATGTGGACGTGTACTATCCACCATGTGGATGTGTACTATCCACCATGTGGATGTGTACTATCCACCATGTGGATGTGTACTATCCACCATGTGGATGTGTACTATCCACCATGTGGACGTGTACTATCCACCATGTGGATGTGTACTATCCACTATGTGGACGTGCGCTGCTTTGACGGCCAGGGTTATCAAGGGCCAGGGCCAGGGTCAGGGTTCTGTGTTGGCTCAACGCAACAAGGCAACCCAGCCCCATGGAAGTGCACTGCTCTACTGAGCAGGAGTAGGGCAGGCAGGCTCTACTGAGCAGTAGCAGGGCAGGCAGGGTCCCCCAGGGCTGCAGTTCCCAAGTTGTTGGCATGTCCCAGGTGACATCAAGACCCAAGTTGTAAGGGTGTTACAGGTGGCCAACAGCAGTCTGCCAATTTTGTGCAGTGCGGCCGGTCCCTGCGCACAGTTGCCCCTCTGTGCGCATGCACCTGTGCATGATGGGCTGTCTCCTTGCATCCCCTGTGCAGCACTCCAGCATGCCCTGGGCCATTCCCATGCATGCAAACCTGCTAAGGCATCGCCCGGCCTAGCTGAGCAGTCTGCCTGGCTGCCAGCGCGGAATGTGTCTGACTCAGGTAAGGGGATGGAAAGCACACAAAGGGGGATTGATCATCTTGTCTTTTGTGGCAAGCAACAGATTTTTGTGGCAAAAGCACAGGCTAGCTCCTTTGCATTGCAGCAGACCCAAGCACAGCCCACACTGCACCTAAACAGACATGTGGGTGCCTCATTGCACCTACATAGGGACTCGTGGGCGCTACATTTGCACCCAGACAGACATGTGGGAGCTACACTTGCACCCACACAGACATCTGAGTGCTACACTTGCACCCACACAGACATCTGAGTGCTACACTTGCACCCACACAGACATTTGAGTGCTACACTTGCACCCACACAGGCATTTGAGTGCTACACTTGCACCCACACAGGCATTTGAGTGCTACACTTGCACCTGTACAGACATTTGGGTGCTACACTTGCACCCACACAGACATTTGAGTGCTATACTTGCACCCACACAGGCATGTGAGTACCTCATGGCCCCAGGTGCAGCAGATGATCAGGCACGCGCAAGTTGGTGCAAGCTATAGGCCAAACAGGGCATCGGTGCCCAAACAAGGCTTCAGTGCAAAAGTGATGCTTGATAACTGCCACCTCTGCTTAAAACTCTTTGGCTGTGACCTGCATGAAGACTTTCAGTGTGAAGGCCAACAGCAAGGTTACGTATAAAAGCCAGCAGCCAGTCGCCAGCGACTATAGGCAGTTTGGGGGCTTTGGAAACAAGAAGTACTAGCTGTGTTGGGTGGCACCTTGGCTACAGAATAGGAGAGATTGAAGGCCAGAAGAAGGATCGGACAAGGCAGAGGGTGGCACGCAGATACAGAGTTGGCCTGTCTGTCAATCTGCCTTGCCTGTCAATCAGCCTTGTCTGTCAGCACTGGCCACCCCACTGTCAGCACTGGCCACCCCACTAGTTGGAGACCATTCTCCATTCCACTTTTTTCAACACTTACCATTCTCCATCCCGCTGGCTGGAGTGCCGTTGCTGGCAAGGGCAGTCAGAAGCTCGGAGCAGTCATCTCCCATGCTCGCCACTGCCTGCAAGCAAAGTGAGTGTACACATTAAAAGAACATGCGTTGAGGCCAGGATGGCTTTTCCTTCAGCATGGACCCGGAAAGACTCTTATTACAGGAGCCGCACTTGTTGCCATGTCAATCAACCAAGCACAAGCACACACAATTTTACAATGCACCTCGATGATCAAGTGGCAAATAGAGCCACGAAAACTGTTTCACTAGCTACCAAGATGTTGGCTTGGAAATAGAAATACTCAAGCTCTGCACGACACACATGTCCAGGCAATGTACATGCTCTGTTTGATGAGAGGGGTATGAGCCCCTCTGTTGCAAAGAGCTCAGATGCGGGTGAAGCCCTGACAACCTCTCCTGTGCACGCCACAGGCTCTGCCCTATGACATTCAAAACATTCACACAGGCTGTTCTATACAGTACAAAACATTCACATAGAAGCACAGGCACAAACAACTCCTTGGAGATTCCAACATCTGCAAGCATCTTCACGTAAGACGCATAGAAAACATGCTTGGACTACCTTAGCTTGTTGGGTAGTCAGCTCGACAGCCATCAGGTTCGGCATTTCCATGCGGATTTCCTTGTAACGGTCAAAAAGCTGCAGAGAGGCAAAGCAGGACCAGCCAAGAAATTTAATTGCATACAATGCCTGACGACAAAATCAAGTCCTTGCAGCTAAGTCAGAGAGCGCAACACCCTCATGATCAAACAGGCAGCCTATATCAGCAGCCCAAGCCAGTGGCCATATTTTGCTTGGGTGTGCTGAGTATTGCCGCTCATGCACACAACGGGGTATGGCGCGTGTCAAGTGCTGTTTAATCTACAGAAATATAGCCCATGGGGCTTAATGCACACGATCAAATTGTGTGTGTGGAGAGCAAAGGCAACATGAGATTAAAGGAGCAAGCTTCCTTACTAAGGCAGCAGGGGTATTTGATAAGGGTGACTTATTCTCGGTTTTGGTCTGAGCGAGCAGCACACAGCCTGTAGGCTGCAGGGAGTGGGGTATGCTGTATGTTGAAAGTAGGTTTTAGGCTTTCTTTGTACAGAGAGGTTTTGGGCTAACAGACAATGGACTGGTGTGGAAGCTTGATTTTTATCCAAGTCAACACAATCCAGACGGATGGCAACTTGCACCAAAAATCGGTAGCATAGCTCAACGGCTTCGGGCCACCAGCACAGTCTGGAGGCTGCTCAGGGCCCACTTTCCAGGATTTAACTAGTAAATACAATAAAAATTCAGTGAAAGCTGCGTTGTTGAGCAGACCGCACAGCTGGAGCTGGCTTTTGGTGTGTGTTGACTATTCCGGGCAGTGTAGCAGAGCAGACCACACAGCTGCACCTGGCTTTGGGTGTGTTGACAATTCCAGGAGACCTTTGGGCCAGCCTTGAGGCAGGGCGTCTCATTATGATGCAGTCCCCACTCAGGTCCTTTAGACATGCTACGAACATCCTTACAGGCTTCCATTGCCCAACCACCCTGAACAAAGCCTGCCCAGGCGCTGGATGAAAGGAAGCTCGCCATGCCCTAAGGCAGCATCCAGGTATCCACAGCGCCATCCCACCTTCATCAAATCCAGCAAGGGCACTGCCAAGGCATCCCACCTTCATCAAATCCAGCATGGGCACTGCCAAGGCATCCCTGTGGGCGCTAAGCAGCCGCTTGGCAGCCTCACAGGCTTTCTTTGTCTCCATTGGCCCCTGCACACACACAAGGCAGGCAGGCCCAACGGCGCTCAAAAGAAGCACAAGGTACAACAGTGCACAAGCAACCAAGCGACTGGCGTGCAGCACAGGATATCTCCTGATGATGTACGGCAGTTATGGTATGTGCAGCCCTTGTGATCATTGCAGCCCCTCATGATCAATTCCAAGTCATCTGTTGCCCTAGTTCTTACACTACCATCACAATGCCAAATATTTCACTGTGCAAATACTGTGCTGCCTTCATCACTACTGCCTTCTACTGCTTCTCTCCTGACAATCACACACAACCCAAAAGTCTCAGGTTAAAGTGTTATTGAAGTCACTCTAGACTGCAGTTACACATAATTTTTCACATTGTTCACTTGACCCAAGGAAAAAAAGTGACGAAAAGTTGCGGTCACATGTGAACAAATAAAGAATGTTGTGTGTGACCACGGCCCCAGGTCTGCAGCCCTGAGACGTTGGGTCCACAGCGCATGCGCCAAGGTATTTGCAAGCAATTGAATTTGCAAGCAACTGAATAACAACGGGGGGGGATCCAGAAAAGACTGAGGGAGCACATGCACAGCTGCTCCAAGCGCCCGTGCTGCTTCCCTCTGTGTTGGTGCATTCTTCCAGCAATCTGGTCTGCATAGAGTGGTGATAATTTTGACTCTTGGCATTCCTATCTGTAAACGGAAACTGAGTCTACAATTGCAGGGCCCATACAGGTGGTGTGCTTTGAGCAGCATTCACACTGCTTTCCCTCCAAGCCCGCCCCGCCTACCTTAGTGTAGCTGAAGGAAGCAATCTGTGTGTTATCAACGTACAATTTATCAAGGCTCAGCAACCTTCTTAGCACAATTCTTGCACAATTCAATAACAGCGACAGTACAGTCACACATGTCCAGCGCGGAGTGGCCTGCACTCAGCCACCCAACCTCCTGAGCTTCTATGCATTTATATTTAACAACAGCAACAACAGCAGAGCCTTGCAAGCCTGGACTTTGCCCCGCACCTGCGGAGTGATGCCTGTCAAAAGTATGAATTCGGACTCTTGCGGCTCAGGCACCACATTTGGAGAGTTTTCTGCCTGCATTTCCTCCTCTGAGGCTGGGACAATAGCCTGTGAAGCATGACAAAAGCTCTGGTTTGAGGCAGAGAACAATTCTTATTTCCAAACACGCATGTCTTATGCAAGGCTGTGGCAGGGACGGAGGACTAACACGATTTGTGTAATTGAATTGATCTTGGTATTGTTGTGCTCTTATAGATCTTGCGCCCAAACAAGTACCTCCACCCTCTCGCACCCCGCCAGGAGAAAAACAAATTACTTTTATAGAGCTTGCAAGGTATAGGAGCTCAGCCACTGCCTCGCTTGGGGCCCCCCCAATGAACCCCCACACCCAAAACGGGCAAAGGACACCTTAGGACTTGGGGCTGCACAAGCAAGTGAGGGCAAAGGACAGCCTGGGGAGCTATGTATCTGCCAGGACCCCACCCTGGCTCAGAGAGTTACTGAGCATGAGAATTGCTGCTGCCATTGCAGCCAGAGCCCCTCCTGCTCCACCCAGGACTGTGGGTAGGGTAGGTTTAGGCCGGAGAGGGCTGTTTCATATTTCATCAAAAAAGAACCCTGTGGTGTGGGTACAGCTGCTGCCCTTTCAGCTGCCCAGCCATCAGGTGCATGTATGCTTGTGTCTGCACTACCAAGGCAGAGCAGCAGCGGAGGCAGAGGAAGCAGCTGAATGGGACAAGCAGTTGCGAGGAAGGCTCAGGTTGGAGGTAGGAAACACCTGAACTTTGCGAAAACCAGGCTTGCAAACAGAGGCCTTGCAACCCCTGAAGACTCGCAAATTGATGTATGTTATCGTTTCAGGCTGGCTGCACTTCAAAATATTAGAGTTCTAAGGCTTTTTTTCCAAAGATCCATGTGATGCACCCGTTTTGCTTCTTCAGTAACTTTGAAGTCACGCACAACACTCTTTCTAGCTTCCAAACCATGCTATGACTCATGCCCGTGGACCCAGGGGGGG
>LKMJ01005533.1_pt1 | contig 11904 bp, 19 predicted proteins | sample 643391 | NCBI WGS metagenome assembly LKMJ01 (sample SAMN04112250, study PRJNA286221) | soda lake metagenome | biome: soda lake; feature: Kulunda Steppe; material: water; isolation source: sample PL-Br10 brine of Picturesque Lake | place: Russia: Kulunda steppe | collected 2010-07
CGGCTGTAGGCGCCAACTGGTAGGCGCTGTAGTTTCGCTTAGTTTATATTTTTAACAGGTATAGACGACAACTACAGCTACAACTATGGCGCCTACAGACGAAACTATGGGATAGCGACACTTTCTCACCCACAGTAAGCATTTGAAAGCTGCTTTTTTTTTGGATAAGCTGCACTCAAAAAAGGCAGACCTGCATTCCATGTTGCGCTCCCCCCAACGCGCACACCAAGCCCCGCTTTCTGAACAAGCCTGGAAGACTTACCAAGATGATCATTTTTGTCCTCCTGGGGAGGTGCAGGACTCGCCCCCCTCACCTTGTGACATGGCTGTCCCCCTTGACGGAGGCCAACCCCCCCCGGCCCAGCTGCTTGCAAACGGTGCTACAACAGGCTGGTTCCCCCTTCCTGACTCCATGCCTGCACCAGATTTAGGGTCCATGTGCCCTCTCCTTGCCGAGCACTTGAAACGCTTGAAAGGTAGCTCCTCCTCTGGTTTGGATATGGTGGCCACACCTTTTCTGAAGTATGCCGTTTGTTATGTGCCTAGGGCTGAGGGTCGCGGTTTTGATGCGGTGCTTGATCTCTTGCCCCTCTTGGCTCAGCCCTTCCTGCTGTCTTTTGAGAGTGTCCAGCTGATTGGAAAGTTGCGAAAATAACTCCGCTATACAAAAAAGAACCCCATGCTTGACCCCAAGAGCTATCGCATGCTGGCGGTTAGTGGCACCATGTACAGACTGTACGCAAATGTCATTTTCTCCCTGCTGACAACTAAGTGCATATCAAAAAGCAGAATGCCAGACACACAGTTTAGTTTCTACCCAGGCCTGAACACACCACACCCCATGTTCATCCTCAGGCACCTGCAGCACTCTGCCCGCACCATTAAGCCAAGCAACTTTTCCAGGTTGCACACTGCTTTCATTGATTTTAAATAAGACTATGACACTATCCCCAACCAGTACCTCCTTCAAGACGGGCATAAAGCTGCATGGGTTAAGCCTACTGTGGGTGTGAAACAAGGGGGCCCTTCGTCTCCTCTGCACTTTTCGCTGTACTTCAATAACATTGGTACGATTGCTGAGGGAGTGCAAGAGCAAATACTGGGACAGAGGATGTGTGGGTCACGCACATGTTGTATGCAGATGACCTGAACCTTCTAGCTAATGCCCCTGATGCCATGCTAACCATGCTAAGTAGGCTTAAGATATATGCACGCTCCAAACATCTGACCATCAAGACTGCAAAGTCAGAGGTGGTCCACTTCAACTCAAAGCGCGGTGCTCAGGTGCCCACTTTTATGTTAGCCGGAGCTGCTTTGAAGTTCTCTGAATCATTTAAGTAACTTGTCATGACATGTCATCGAACACTGAACATAACAGCCTCGTCTGAGCATACAGCCATACCAATGCTTGCTGCAGCTCATGGAATACGTGGGTTTGTGTGGGACACTGCCCTCTGTGACAGACCTTTTGCTTCCCTTTGGCTACCTAAGGCATTTGTAGTTCCTGCTGTAATGTACGGCTGTCAGGTTTGGAGCTCAGGGTTTTTGCGCGAAGGTGATGTACTTAGGCCTAACCCTACCCTTCAGACATTGCATTTGAATTTCTTTAAGGGCACCCTAGGTGTGAAGCGGTCTGTGCCTAACTGGGCTGTACTACATAAGTGTGCGCACAAGCATCTGCAATTCTCTTGGTTTTGAGCTGCCATTAGATTTTACAATGGCTTGTTGTCCTCAAACAGTGCCACTCTTAAGCAGGCCCTTCATGCAGACCTGAAGCTGGTGCTTTGGGCTAAAACATCTTGGGCTTCGATTATTTTGCGCGGTTTTGAGGGATTGCGAGGCTGTGACACAAATACACAAGCTTTCTTGCAGGGGCTCCCTATTTGCTACTCGGATTTCTCTGCTGACCTGAGGTTTAGGATGATTTAAGAGTGGAGGGAAATTGCTGACATGAACCCTTTAGAAAGCATCAACAAACTGGTGACTTATCATTCTCGATTTGCCTGTCCCCTCTCAGATCTTCAAGCTGATTCACGCACTCAGGTGTGGAATGGGGATGCCCCCCTGATGCCTCCTCGCTATCTGCACCTTCATCTTGCAAAGCATGTTAAGAGGAATGCGAGCAGGTTTTGCTTGCGAGCACATACTCCCGCGGTGGAATCCTCCATCCGGCGCAGTGGAAATGGCCACTATGACAAGTGTTCCTGTGCTGCTGTTAAAAATGAGGTGCATGCTCTTTTTCACTGTCAAGACTTGTTTGTGTGCTCTCTCACAAGAAAGTACTAATTACTTTTCTTCCCTTTCTGCCAATCCTTTTCTATGGAGGCCCCTTATGTTCCACATGCCTTGCCTAGTCAGACTGTCTTTTATTTTCTTTCTCAACGGTACAATAGAATCTGCCATTTCATTTCGGACATTATGGACTATTTTTTTGCTGGCAAAGACCAGCAAAAAGCCATTCAGCTTGACAATCTGGCAAACTGTTAACCCATAAATTGTAATTTGAAAATCCAGTTGCCCTCAAGGCCTTTGTCTGGGGCAGGGGGCGGCCTGTCACCCTCCAGATCCTCACTAGTTCTTCCTTTTACCTGGTAGAGGAGACTTGGCTCTCTGGGCCAATGTGTCTCCTTTCCCTTAATTGATGTAGGGAGTGGCTTCGCTGCCTACGCGTTTTTTTCCTTTTTTCTTGTCTTGCTTGCTTGCCGTTTGCAGTTGGGGCTGCCGCTGCTAAGAATGAGCCTACTGTCACTGTTTCTGGTGAGAGGGCAAGGGCGGGCTAGGCCCGAGCTCTCAAAACCCTCTTAGACCTTGCCAACTTCACCAAAGTTACTCCAAAGTATCCCATTGTCACCAATTTGCCACACAGGGAGCTCAATGCATTTAGTCAGGCACCTCTGCCTTTGCATTAATTTGATATCGATGTATGTTGTTATCAACACCGCCAAATTGGGGTGTGTCACACAATGATAATGTTCACTATTTATGCACAACTCTCTTTCACCTGTATGCAGAGAAGCAAGAGTCCAGAAAACAAAAAAATGCACATGTATGACTCCTTGCGTAAACACGTATGTTAGAACGCATGAGTGTACGTACAGCAAGTGCATACCATCATTGATGACTTGTCAAGGTCCTTGGAAAGAGTCAATGACTTCATATGATTTGCACAGGTGTGGTTCCATTCCAAAAAGGGTAATTAAAGTTGACAATATCGTCAACAAACATCTTAGTCACAAGGTATGCAGCGCTGGGAGTATAATGGTCCAGTAGATGATGCAATGAATCATGAGCATGTACCCTACCCAGTGTTGTCTCATTGCTATGCATAAGTCTCCATTGTGTGTAATTGCAGTTTCCTTGGTATGCCATGAAACAAGGAGGGTCCCCCCAGCCAGTAGATATAGCTGACTCAAGGCCAAGCTCAGTCACCAAAGCAGGGTACCAGATGTGAGACTCCTCCAAGCGAAGGTAAGTGTATTCAACTCCACATGGTAGTAAGCAATGTAGGGATTGAGGCGCAAAAATGTGTCGCACAAAAAAATCTTTGATATTTTCAAGCATGAAGCTTGATGACATCTTTGATCGAATATGAAAAGAACAAACAGCAAAGGCTTCAAGAGAGTCAACTTTCATTTTACATTGTTTTTCAACTTTTCCCCTCTTGTCCTTGCTTTGTTGAATTTTATCAATATACCCAGACAAAAAGCGGACATATGGATTCCTCACCACCATATACCTTTTAACTGTTGGGTATGTCAGGAAAAATAACCTGTCACGCTGATGTTTGCCTTGCAACTCAAGCTTGGGATCCATTGTTTCTTGAGTGAGATCCTTCTTGCCATTCTTTATAGGAATGCGGTCAAATTCCTGCTTTGTCAAGAGAGAACGGTACAAAAGTTGACTCCAAAAAATGTTTCCATTTTTTTGTGGTACACATAAGCCTGAGGGAACAGACGTCTTGTTTGAAACAAAAATGTGATTTGCGTAGTGCTCCAACAAGCACTTCTCATCTGTAATTGTGAAGGGAGACAATCTTGCCGGATGATCTAGTACATTTGCTGCGCAAAGCAAAAGAAAAGCAAATGGCCCATGAGAACGAAATGAATTGGATAATACTAGGTATGGGATAATACATGCCATTACAAGGGGGTGCTATTAGTCAGCTCAGCCAAGCCTGTTGGAGTTCTTGCCCCAGATGGCCCAAGTGCCTCAAACTGTGTTTTGAGTGCTGCTTAACAACCCTGCATGCTCAGTTTGCCCAGGAGAGGCCCCCTAAGGGCGGGCTAGGGGGGGGGAGGGGCTGTCAAGGTAAGATGCCAACTTTTGGGATGGCGTTCCTGGCCCAATCTGACACGCAGGCATCATCCGAGAGTCCATGGACAGTGCATTTATGGGGGTCCGCAGGTCGGGAGGGGGTGGCTGGCGGGGACCCTGATTTACCTGGTATTATGGGGTGATTAATTCCTTAGCAGCCAGCCTGTCGAGTGAGGTTCTGAAACGACGAATTGTATCTTTAAATCAATTTATAAGTATTGTGACGACTAGAACCTTGATGCTGCGGGCTGATTGTCAATTTCAAACCCAATTCAAACTCGGACAGCCCTGGGAGGAACGCTATGAAGAGGGTCTTTTATGGGCTGGCCGGGGAACGATCCCGGTTCATGAACTGGCCTGACCCCAGTCCAGCCCGAAGCCAGAGCCTGGTGGTTGGTTAGGTAGTTGGAGGTGATCTGGTGATCAAGGAAAGCCTAAATTTCGTTACACTGGGGGGGCCTCCTCTGCCATTTGTGGTTGTCACAAGTTGATTTAAACTGATTACAGAATAGTTTAAATGGCTAATTGTAACTGTGTGGGCTGGGTAAGTTAAGGAATTAGGTGAATGCATTCCGCAGTCGGGATCTGGTAGGTGCTCTAGATGGGCCACCCTAATTGAGCACAACAGCGGCGGTGGCAGCATAATAAGAATCAGATAGCAAGACAAGCTGAATCTGGCAGGCAGCCTTGCTTGTTCAGAAGCTATTCCAAGCAGCAGCTGGCCGAAGCGCAGCAGCAGCTGACAGCCCTCCAGCAGCAGCTAGCAGAAATTGACACAGCCCAGGAGCAGATGCAGCAGCAGCTTGTAGAGAATGAGCAGCAAGTGGCAGCGCTCCACAGGAGCGCGTGCTTGAGCTTGAGCACTGCTCGTCAAAGCTCGAGTTGGAGTCGAGGCAAGTGTGGCAGCAATGTGCGAAAATAGCAGCCGGGGAGGCGCAGCTGCTGAATGACCTCGAGATCGGCATGGACGAAGCTGTAAGCTGCGCACGGCATGCCGGTGAGATCTTGAGAGTGAGGCCATGGAGATCAGGGGGAGGCAGCTGGAGTTGGAGCACGCTCGGCAGCTACATGAGAGGGAAAAAGAGGTATACATAGCAGCTCATGTGCAAGAGCAGACAGCTTAGCAGCCTGCTAGGGTCAAGAGGAGCTGCAACAGCGAGAGCGCAACTGCGCAGATGCGCAGGTGATATCTTCGCGGGTGGTGCTTGACTACTTGTGATAGCTTGTAGCTGCCATGGATGAGGGGGCATGGAAGTCAATGGACCGGCTGGCCTGACAGGAGCACAGACCATAACACCAGGTCACAGCTTGATATGTCGCACAGCACACTTACTCCAAAGTGCCCTGCAAGCCTCCCTTGCATCCTTTTGCAACTGCACTCCTTCCATTGTATTTGCTTTCCATGTCGCACATGCGCGGCTACATGACTAAGCTGCTATGTTTAACGTTCCAGAACTTGACAGGAAGGTCAAGCTGTTGAAGGACCACCCAATTTGCTACAAGAACATGGCCAGGTTGCAACCTCCCAATTGGAGCAGGGTGGGAAAAGCAGAAACAGGCCCCGAAGGCGGCGGCAGCAGCAGCAGCAGCAGCTGCAGCAGCAGCAGGGGCTGGAAGCGCAGGCAGTGTGTTCATAGAGACCTGGGTGCATGCACCTATGCACATAGATCGGGCAACGCTGCTAGCTACTTACATGTGGCTGCCTCCAAGCTGCAGCAGCAGCTGCTGCCTCCATTTCTACGTGCTCCTTCCACTTCAATTTTTCGTGGTCGGCCTTTCTCCTGGGCTGCAGCCCAGTCTGAGCCTGTGGCTTGATCGAGGATAGCTTGGGCTTCGGCTGAGAGCACATCTGCGCCCTTTTATTTTCCATAGGGTCGTTTAAGCTTGGGTGATAACAGGTAGACCGTTGCAGGACGGGGCGGGCCTGGGGTGGGAGTGTGGCTAGAAGCGCTCATGCCTCTAATATTCTCAAGTATTAAAATCATTAAATATGGAGGCAAATGCGGCGGAAGGAGGAGCAGAAAACGGAGGGACGGGCTCGAGTCCGTCCTTTCCCCTGTGCCTCCGCTTTCAGGGTGGGTCCCAGGGGCCAAACTAAGCACCCTGCGAGCTGGGGCAAGAACTCCTACTTTTCACACACAGCTTGGCTGAGCTGGCTATTAGTGTCTAGATGTCTTGGCAGACGATTGGGCAGATTCAGTATTGAGTGACAAGATGAGACTCCTTCGAAAAGGCTACCCCAAACACTCTTTAATGCCAACACATTTGCCCCACGATTGTCCCATTTCCCTCCAAGCAAAATTGTCCCACAGAAGAAAACAGAAAGTGCTTTCTTTTATTTCCAACTCGCTTCCTCAAATCCTGCACCTCACGGGGCCACAGCACGGCATGCTGGTGCATGGGACCTGCCTTTCAGCTCAATGATCTTGGCATGAACGCACTTTCTCCGCCTTTCTTGGCACTTTGAATGAAAAGTAGGAAAGGTTCAACCCAGCCGGGCTCCAGAGGTATCGACTAAGATTTGGCCCCCGCCGGAGGTGCGGGCCAAAGCTGGTCTGGGTCACCGGCAATTTCATCAGTTGCCCTTCCGGGCGTCCGGAAAGACAATAAATTGACTTCCGAGCAGGTAGTGTTAGGTAAACATTGACAAAAAAGGGCAAGGGAGAGGGAGAGGTAGAGGGAGAGGGCCTGCCCAACCTGACTACTCCAGGGATACATTTGACCTCCCTCTGCATGTAACCCGAAAAGTAGGGCAGAGAATGCTGCTGCATGGTCTGGCTTGACAATATTCTTTCCATTTGGTGTAGGGGCCTCCTCCTCACAGGGGCCACAGCCTTGTCCTCCCAGTCCCCAGCCCCCAGCTCCCAGCCCTCAGGCCCTTCTCCTCCCAGCCATCCCACAGAGCCTTGGTATTGCCCAGAGTCCTGGACTCCAGAGTGGATGCTGCAGCATCCAAATCCCACTTTTAGGCAATTACTGGAGGACTTGTTTCTCTCTGACTATACTTTCGAGGAGATTTGAGGCATTCTACAAGATGAGCCAGCCCGTCCCATTCGCGATTGGCCTGATGGGGTGGGGCCCAATACAGCGCCTCTAGCAGACGGGGTGTCCATGGGATTTGCCATTCCCTCCCCAGCTCCCGCTTTCACTCCCGCCCCCGCCCCCGCTCCTGCTCTCACTCCTGCTCCTGCTCCTGCACCAGTCTCTGCTGGAAGTGCTGTGTAGAGGAAGGGAGAAAGGATGAGGCATGCATGGCAGAGGAATTGGAGGATCTGTGTGGTGGAATTGTAACGTGACTTTCAGCCATCCCCTTCAGCAATCATCCAGCTTATAACTGTACTTAACCTGGAATAAACATGGTCGTACAATGCAAGTTAAAACAATAAATCAATGGCAAATTACGCGATGGCTTTATGAATATCGCACACCACGCTCCTAGCTGCAGCAGGCATGCACCTAACTCACCCTAGTTGGCTGGACCCCCAGCGCAGAGGGTTAGAGGTGGGGGTGCGGATACCCGCAAGGAGGGATAGAGAACGCGTGCAGAGGGTTTAAGAGATGCATGTTCGCGAAGGTGGGAATACTGCTTCTTTCCCTTGTTTTGCACACACCCCTGATGCAAGTGTTGGCGATTCTGGCTTTCAAAGGCTTTAGGATGTTTGGGGGCATGAGCCAGGGGCGCACTAGCTTGCATCATGAACCATATGCATGCCAATCAATACGAGCATTGCAGGAGCTAGGTAGGTCATGCGCATGCGTATAAAGATCAATGATTATTTTGAACAAAATCAAGTTATATCAATGTTTATTTTGAACCAAATCCAGTTAGAGTTGTGCATCATGAAGATGCCTGATTGCGCTTCATGCTCCATTTGCAGGCTCATTCTAGTGATGTTCAGTTTCCAGAAGCAAGGAAGACCCAAATGATAACCAACAGCTACAAACATCATCCAGAGGTAACCTCTTTGCGCTTAGGATGGCTTGGAGCAGGATTAATGAGTTTCCGGTGCAAACAGGGTTGGGTCATGCGTCCATTTGCCCAGACCAATGCGCGTACAATACGAGCAATTTGCGTATTTTACGTCAATGCGTCCGCATTTAGGGGTCATTTTTGAAGGGAGTGGTAGGGGGGGTAGAGGGGGCCCTGTGGGTCCCCAACTACCCCCCCAGCAACCTATAACCACCCTTATACATTCTTGCTTATGTATATATATATATTCAAATTGTTTAGAGAAAAGGGGAGGGAGTAGGATCATGTCACAACCATTGGGCTGAAAGACAAGCACCAGCATAAGGTGGGTGCAAGTACTGCAAGCATGTCTCTGTGCTTCCCGCATCAGAGAGCACTTACTTCGCACGAATCCAGCTTTTGGGGTAACAAAGAGCACTGCAGATAAGGCAGTCCTGCAGCCTGTCCGGGATGAGGGCCATCGATGCTCAGAACAAGGTAGCAGCAGCAGGAGCAGCAGCAGCGCAGCGCCAGCTCGACAGGAGTACAGCAGCAAATGCGAGCAGAACTGGAGTAACTTTCCCTTCGTGCACAGCAACAGACGGAACCGCTTGACCACATCGCGCGCGCATGCAAGCTGGTCTGGCAGTACAGCAACCTGCGCTTGGCTGCGCGTACCCAGCCCCTGGAGCAGGGGCCTCAGGCACAAGCATGGGAAGTCTTAAGCGACGATGAGGAGTGCCAGGGCAGTGATGCAGACGAAAGTAGCAGCGATGAGGACAGCAGCAGCGACGAGAAGTAGATAAGAAAGACTGCTTCCTTATTTCTCTTGATTTGCTAACGCTAAGCAAAGTCACCGAGAGAGGAAAAGAGCAGGAACGAAGGAAAGGCCGGCGAGGGGGGTCCGCATTGGAGACCACAATTGAATCCGTTTTTTTTCAATTCGCAAATTCTAGCCTTTTTTTCAATGCGTAAAATGCGATACAATACGCATGACCCAACCCTGGGTGCAAATGACCCTGACTATTGAGAAGGCTCTTCAACAGTGCACAATGTGTTTGTTTATTTATTTGTCTAAATGCATTCCCGGCAAACAAGACAATTCGGCCCTCTGGCTTGCATTTTTGAAATTTCCTCCTCCTCTTCTTCCTCCTCCCTCCTTTCCAATATGCTAATTATCATAATGACATTTTCTTCAGAACTTCTGCTCTACGTTTTGCTATTGCAAATAAGGAGTCAACGCAGGAGGCCTACCCCTGGATTGCATTTCCCCCTCTCTGCCCCCGTGGGGCGCAAAGCAGCAATGCATTTCAACGCAAGCTGGTACGCCGTTTGCTGTTGGCTTGCGCATGCGCGGCAGATTCTGGTGCAAGGGAGTGACTCACCCGAGCTTCCTTTGGATCTCTGATGCTACCAATGTGTGTTACCATGCAGAACGTGACGTCCGTCGACAAGTCTGGACTTGGAGTAGGAGGCGAGGGAGAGGGGCAGGAGGCGAGGGGCAGGAGGCAAGGGCAGGGACACAGAGTACCTTTTTCCTCTCATCTGAGTTCAAGCTTGGGCGAGGTAAGGTACTGGCCAGCCTCTTCATCTTGTGTGTGCTATCAGCTCTTTCAAAGCCAGGTGCCTTCCATCCATGCATGCAGCAGCTTTGTGCTTGCACTCAGATAGAACTGGTTGACTGGAACCACATCTCCACTGCACTGCAAAGGGCTCTCCACTTTATCCCTTGCACGCAGGGTAGTGCTCTGGAAGGGGATATTTTGCTGCCAAGTTGCGAGGGAGGGGCAGGTTGGGTCCATTAAAAAGACCAATGTTGTGCTGGGTTGTGCTGGACTGGTGTCTACAACCATGACTTGATTTGACTTTTCAATGTAAATCACATGCTGAAGATGCTCAATTAGGGAATGATGAGCGTGGAATGGACTAAGAATTCTGGGGTACGTCAAACTTCAGGCTTGCGGGTATCCGCGCGGAGGGCAGACAAGCAGACATCTGCGCGGATGCCCGCGTGGATATCCACGTAAATATCTGCGCGGGTATCCGCGTAAGGATTCTGAGGTGCGCAGAGCTTGAGGCTTGTGGGTATCCGCGTGGAAGGCAGACAAGCTGCAGATATCTGCGCAGATGCCCGCGCGGGAACCCGCAAGGCATGAGCTTGCGGATGCCTTTGGGGGGGTCTGCGGATACTTGCGCGGTTGGGTCTAGCCTAGCTTATTGGAAAGTAAAAGCTTAGCATTGGTAGGAAAAACGTTCATTTGACCCCCTGTCATGGGAAAAACTTCAGGCGAGGCTGCAAGCACTTGTTATCTTCATAAATTGTGTACATTGTGACTCACCCGGCCGGGGGCGCAGCCTTTTTTCTTAGATGCTCTTTTCTAGGGTCAAACCGGAAACATTTGAAACAGGCTTCCAAGGAACTGTAAGTTTTCAAAAAGTAGTTCTGGGCAAACCAATAATGTCACAGACCCCCTGAAATTCACTGACATTAAGGTACCTTTAATAATGCATTATGGAGGTAACAAGTAGCTGGGGGGGCAGTTGATGGCCCACAGCCCCCCCCAAAACCCCCAACCTCTACCATCAAAAATAACCCCAGAATGCGGATGCATTGGCGCCAAATACGCGTATTGTTTGTATCATACACACATTGGTCTGAGCAAATAAACGCATGACCCAACCCTGTCAGTTTCTCAACCAGACGATTCTTGCAAGCCCCACACATGTAAGTGCACAATTTGCCACGGAGTGTAGCAAGCACTAAGTAACTGCAGCTCTACAGCTGTAGATTGCACTCACGAGTACCTGCAAGGAGCGCGGAATTCTACTCACTGCATGTTGTTCAACACGCCACCCATCCAGGAGCCTTGTTTCAAAGATAAATCATGAGCTCTTAAGTTTGGCAAAGGTGAAGAGACATCTGGGGCTGGCCGTTTTTGCGGACGACCTACCTGATGGCCCCAAAAGCAGATCAAAAAGAAAAAGGACCAGTTCGCTCATCTGTGCAAAGACATCCAAACCCTGGAAGCCAGGAGCTCCTCCTTCTGGAAAACCCCTCCGCTGTTTGGCGGGCTGACCCCGCCGTAAGTCCGATCAGTCTCTCCTAGTGAAATGGATTTGATTCCAAACTCTCTCTTCAGCCTTGTCTATCAAACGGATTTTGTTCTTTATAATAAATCAACAGTTAATTTAAGTGAGCCCATGATGAGGCACCTAGAGCCTGTTCCCAGCTGTAAACATCCATATAGTGACGCTATCCTGTAGTTCCGTCTGTAGGCGCCATAGGCGCCTGTAGGGCACCTACGGATCAGGCGCCTTAGGCGCCATAGTTCAAGGGGTCCCCTCGGAAATTCCTGTAGGCGCCATAGGCGCCGTAGGCGCCATAGTTCAGGGGTCCCCTCGGAAATTCCTGTAGGCGCCGTAGGCGCCATAGGCGCCTTAGGCGCCATAGTTTAAGGGGTCCCCTCGGAAATTCCTGTAGGCGCCGTAGGTGCCATAGTAGAGGGGGTCCCCACGGAAATTCCCCGGCTGTAGGCGCCAACTGGTAGGCGCTGTAGTTTCGCTTAGTTTATATTTTTTAACAGGTATAGACGACAACTACAGCTACAACTATGGCGCCTACAGACGAAACTATGGGATAG
>LKMJ01005535.1_pt1 | contig 11902 bp, 13 predicted proteins | sample 643391 | NCBI WGS metagenome assembly LKMJ01 (sample SAMN04112250, study PRJNA286221) | soda lake metagenome | biome: soda lake; feature: Kulunda Steppe; material: water; isolation source: sample PL-Br10 brine of Picturesque Lake | place: Russia: Kulunda steppe | collected 2010-07
GATTGCCTGTCACTTCAAGTTACGGATTGTCAAATCTCAGCGTGGCTATTGTAGCGTGGATTGCTTCCGAGTTGTCGGATTCATCCTGCGGCTGAAGCCGCAGGTATTCTCCTTGAATCTGTATAATCACAGCAATCGCTATCAAAACTACCATGCCTTCCCGCGGCAACCATACAGCAGAGAGTGGTTTCCGTGAGTAAAAAACGCGAATACAAAGACGATTATCAGAACAAGACGCTGTATCTACCAGGGCCAACGGAGGTCCGCGAAGATGTGATCGAAGCGATGTTGGAACCGATGTTCGGTCACCGGATGGACCGGATGACCGATCTGTATACGACCGTCGTTGAGGATACGAAAGAGTTTCTCGGTACCGAAAACGACGTTATCATCCTCACTGCCTCGGGCACCGAGTTCATGGAGAGTACAATCCTCAACACCGTAGAGGAAAACGTTCTCTGTACGACCTGTGGTAGTTTCAGCGAGCGACAGGCAAACGTCGCCGAGCGCCTGGGCAAAACTGTCGACACCCTCGAATACGACTGGGGACAGGCAGTCAAACCCGAGGATGTCCGCGAACGACTCGAAGAAAGCGACACAGAGTACGATGCCGTCACTTGCGTGATGAACGAAACCTCAACTGGCATTCGCAACCCAATCGAAGAAATCGGTGACGTAGTCGCGGAGTATCCGGATACGCTCTTTCTTGTCGACGCCATCTCCGCACTGGGCGGTGATTACGTCGATATCGACGAACACAATATCGACGTGATTTTCACATCAGTCCAAAAGGCCTTCGCGATGCCGCCGGGACTTGCAGTCTGTGTCGTAAACGACGATGCCTACGAGCGCGAACTCGAACAAGAGTCGGCGTCGTGGTACGGCGGCTTCCAGCGCACGCTCGATTACTACGACCGGAAAGGCCAGACCCACTCGACGCCTGCCATCCCAGTCATGCTGGCCTACCGAAAGCAGATGAAACACATGCTCGAGGAAACACACGAAGCGCGCGACCAACGCCATCAGGAGATGGCAGAGTATACTCGCGAGTGGGCACGCGAACACTTCGATCTCTTTGCCGAGGAAGGCTACCGCTCACAGACGGTGACCTGTATCGAAAACACGCAGGAAATCGACGTCGCCGAAACCATCGAAACTGTCTCCGAGGAGTACGATATGGTCTTTTCCGATGGCTATGGTTCGACGCTCGGACAGAAAACATTCCGAATTGGTCACATGGGTGAACACGACGTCGAGAGCATCAAGGTACTGACCGACGCCATCGAAGACGTCGCAGACCTATAGACTCGAAGCGCACACAGACCGTTTTGGTGTGCCCTGCCTGCTGGGGTCTGTGGGAGAGCCGTCCACGTCGCGGGACACCTGTAACCGTTTAGGGTTCGAGTTCGACTGTGTAATCGGACTGGAGCCACGCGGCCGTGTTCTGTCGATCGTAAACCAAGATTTCGTCGCCACCAGTCTCTATTGCGCGGTACCGCTCGTTGGGGGTTGGGAGTTCGGGGTCGGTATCAGTTTTTCCTTTCATGCCGTTCCTCGGGACTGAATCCCTCTGTTTGGTAGTAGATGGTATAGATATATAATTCTTTCGTGCCGGTGTATCTATGGATGTATGGATTTGGGTTTGAAACCATGTTGTAAGGCCGGCACTGCTCATCGGTTGTGGAGGCTACGAACGCGGTAGCGCGAGAATATTACTCATCTGCGATGGATGGAAGAGTGACGATAAACACACTCCCGACAGGCTCACTCGTGGTACTGTCTGAATCAGTGGAACTGTTTGGTTGATTGTCTTGTCTCTGACTTTCCGTGCGTTGATCGCTTTTGCGATTCTCTACCCAGACGTTCCCGTTGTAGCGGTCAACGAGCGTCTGAACAAGATACAGACCAAGTCCAGTCCCCTCACTGTCCAGTCCTTTCTTACCCTCGTCGAATATCTGTTCTTTTTGTTCATCCGGAATGCCAGGACCGTTATCTGCTATTTTTATCCTGATGCTATTTTCGACGGCTGTACCGGAGACAATCACTTCCGGTATTTTTGAATCGTTATGTATAATCGCATTTTTCAGGAGGTTTCGGAACACCGAGTCGAGCATCTCATCAGCAAGCACCTCGACCGGTGGAATCGACCCATCAATTGCTACCGATGCGTGGTCGTAACCGGAACGTACCTCGCCAACAGTGGTCTCGATAACGTCAGCGACTTCGGTTGGGAACAAATCGAGTTCGGTATTGAGGGTCATTTCGGTCACTTCCCGGGCAGTCTTCGTGATACCGACGGCTTCATCAGCTGCTTCGAAAATCCGTTCGAGATACTCTTTTCCCTCTGTGTCTACATGGGAATTCAAGATGTGCGCGTATGAATCGATGATCTGGAGATTATTCCGAATATCGTGTCGAACAACCTGGCTGAGGATATTCAAATTATCTCGCTGTGCTTCGAGAACCCGTTCACGTTCTTTTCTCTCTGTAATATCTGTGTATATTCCATACCCTTCGACACTCCCGTCGGGTCGATTCGCCACTGCAGTCCGTCGCAAAAACGTACGACGTTCCCCTGTGGCGGTGGTTCGTATCACTTCCCGCTCTTTTTCGGTTCCCTGTTGAAACCAGATATCGTGCTCGATTGTTTTTCCTTCTGGAGCGATGAGTGCATCGAGTGACTTTCCAATGACCTCTTCGGAGGAATAGGAGAATGCATCGGTGAATGCATCATTTACTGCCTGGATGCGGATTTCGTTTTGCTCGAATCTGACGATGACGACTGGACTTGAAACGTTTTCCAGTAGGGTGTCGAAACGCTGTTTTGCCTCTGTTTGTACCCGAACGCCATGGGCAACTTCGCTAATATAGCCATCGTACTCAATCTCGATATGCTCACAGAGGTCACGAACTGTGTGATCACTGTAGGATGACTCGGATTCGATACCAACCATCGATTCGGCGTCTTGCAAAATCTCTTCGGCTTTCGTCACACCGACGGTCTGGCTGAATTTTTGTTTCAACGTCTCTCGATTCATTTCGGAATGAGTTTCACCACCGTTGATGTGTTGTGATATCCGCTTGCATCGCCCATTCGCATACACACTTCTCCGTACGTTTCGAATCCGATAAACGGCGCATTCAGTTCAGAATCAAGTGTGTCCACAGCCTTGTTGAATTCATCGCCGAGAATGATTTCGCGTGTGGCACAATCGTAGACGAACGCACCCGCGTAGTCCGATGACATAGACCCCGTCGCGACCCGTGCTGCATCGCGTGCAGAACTGAGTTGGGATTCTTTCGTCGACTCCATGACGTGAAGCATTACCCCTTCTGGGATGTCGACGGAAAAATGGATATCAGTCCCCGATGGATTGGGTATCTGAAACCACCTGATCTTGTAATCATCGCCCTGGTTGATACCGAACGAAAAGGCACCGGTAAGTTGTTGGTGACGCCGTGAGCCAGGATCTAATGTGTCGATATCGACGTCGAAAAGCTCGCTTGCTGGCTCGCGGATTGCCTCACGCCAGACATCGAGTGCTGGTTTGCCATCGATTTCCGAGACGAGACTTCCTGTTGAGGAGGTAACTTCGAGTGGCTCTGTGACCGGTGTGTGTCCGTGATTGACCGAGACAGCAGGCCGACTTTTCGCGTCCATGGTCGCAATCGCAACTGCATTTTCTGCGATTTTGTCATCACAGAACACCGGTGTCGATTCGAGTTCAAAATCGTCTGCTGCTGCGCCGCCGCCGAACACTGCCTCTGGCCCTAATTTACGCTGTGTGACTAGTGTCAGCCGTTCGCTGACACCCTGTAGCCCATCATGTAATTGAATTGCTGACCGGTATGGGTATCCCTCGACAGTTTCCGGGATCTCTGAAAGTGAGTCACGAACTGCTCTGGAGACACTCTCGTCGAGTCCAGTGCCGATCCCGGTGTGAAATTTGATGGTGTCGCTGGCGATCAGCGCAATCGCTATTCCTTGGTCCACATGGCCTTCGTTCGTAAACTCCCCTATCGATGTACACCCAATCAATGGCACATCCGTTCCAATTTTTGCTCGAATCCTATCGAGCGCTAGGCGGTAATCGAGTGTCGATGAAATAAACACCTGACAGAAGTCGACTCTGTCTTCGCCGAGTGTCTCTTGTGCCTGATTGAGGGCACTATCTGCCACCGATTTGGTACCAGCCCCAGTCGCCAAACCGGTTGCGAACTTCGTCTGCATTTATTACTATAGATACAACTAGCCTATCTGTAAAAACATTATGTCACTATATGGCTACAAATTATAACTTCAGTGTTTTATAACGGGGTGAAAGGCTCTCACTCACCGCGTAGCTCTGCCATGTGGTCGATCCGTTTCTGGACGAGGTCGGGTTTTCCGATATCGTGACGGACACGAAGCCCTTCCTCGCCAGCCTCCGAGATTGCCGCTTCTGCGATTTCCTCGGCTTCGGTAATTGAGTCGGCAACCCCGACGACCGCGAACGAACGAGAGGTCGTCGTATAAATGCCGTCGTCGCGTTCGTCGACACTTGCATAATAAAGTAAGGCGTCACCGGCGCTTTCTTCGTCGATGGTGACTTTCGCTCCCGCTCCGGGATCGGTCGGATATCCGTCGGGAACAGCGTACTTACAGACTGTTGCCTGCCGTTTGAAGGTGAGCTGTGGGAGTGATTCGTCCTCACGGGCGGCAACCAAGACATCGAGCAGATCCGTCGACAGGACCGGAAGCGTGTTCATCGCCTCGGGGTCGCCAAAGCGTGCATTGAATTCGACGACTTTGATTCCCTCTGTCGTCAGCATGAACTGCCCGTAGAGTACGCCTTTGTAACCATCGAGTGCGTCGACAGTTTCTCGGAGGACGTTGACTGCCTCTTTGTACTCCGATTCGCTCATAAACGGAAGTTCAAGCGCAGCGTCGCTGTATGCACCCATCCCACCAGTGTTTGGCCCTTCGTCGCCTTCGTAGGCACGTTTGTGGTCCTGCACCGCAGGCGTGACACGGAGTTGGCCGTTTGCAACGAACGCCTGAATGGTGAATTCCTCGCCAATCAGTCGTTCTTCGAGAACGATCCGGTCGTAGTCTGCCTCGCGGATGTATTCCTTTGCCTCCTTTTTTGTGATCTGGTCGCCGGTGACCCGGACACCCTTGCCGCCGGTCAACCCTGCGGGTTTGATAGCGAGGTCGCCGTCGTAGTCATCAATATACTCACAGGCAGCGTCCATATCGTCGAACGTCTCGAAATCTGGACAGCCCGAGATATCGTGTTGTTTCATAAAGCGCCGCTGGAAGGCTTTGTCCGTCTCGATGCGTGCTTCGCTTTCTTGTGGGCCGAATGCATAGACGCCAGCTTCATCGAGCGCATCTGCGACGCCGGAAGCAAGTGGCGCTTCCGGGCCGACCACGGCGAGCGTCGCATCGACTTCCTGTGCATACGAGCGCACCGCCGTCGGATTTGTCGTATCGAGTGTTTCGAATCCTTCAGCAATGCGTGCGATTCCTGGATTGCGATTCCCTGCGCAGGCATACAGGGTGGCTTCCGAGTCGGCAAGCGCGCGTGCAATCGCGTGCTCTCGGCCGCCACCGCCGACCAGCAGCACTGTCTCGTCCATATGCAAAGAGGTGCCCGAGCCGAGTGTAAAACTTCCGCTCCACGACGGCGATCAGTCTGCACTGATGGTGTGTCGCAGTGTGAGTCCCGGTTGTGTACTCACGAGTGCAAGCGGCTCACCCGGTCCGGTATACAGTGTCACATCGCCCTCGATGGCTCGGACCACCCGGGCGAGGCCCGGCCCGTACTGCACATCGAAGCCTGGTCCCTCAACGGTTGCCTCGAGTGTCCCCGCTACCTGTGTTCGTTCTCCCGTGATCTCGAAGCGCAACTCGCCGTTGCTTACAGCCACCGGATACCGTTCGACGCCCTCACACCGCTCGACTGCGCGTACAATCTGATTGAGTTCAGTTGCTGCCGTCTCGATTTTCGTCGGTGCTTTTTCGCCGGTTTCAGTGAGAAACACCGTCCCATCGAATCGCTCGGGCAACCAGACTTCGACCTCTTCGAGAATTGTTGGGTCGCTCACACACTCGACGGTCACACTCCGCTTTTCGTCTCCAAGACGGAGACTCTCGGCCATGTTCGCACCTGGCTCACCGATGAACTGGAGCGAAATCGTTGCCCCATCGTCGAACCAGGCAAACCATTCGAGCACTTCGACGATTGGGAACAGGGCAGCGATTGGTTCGGCCACCGAGATATCTTCGAACAGATCATCGTGTAAGGTACAGAACGATGCCTGCGTTGCGTCGGCCCCGCTTGCGGGTGTCGTCAGGCCATCATCGTTTACTTCGACGAACATCTCCTGGTGTGGCTCGTTGCCCTCTGCCTGCAATGCGGCTGTCTCGAATGCATTGGCCAGCGTCGAACAGGTTCCCTCGAAGACCGCTAGCTCTTCTGCCATACTCGAAGAAGTGATTGCGAGGTACTTGTACTCTCGTGTGTTTACAGGCGAGTTACAGTCGTGTGGTCGCATCCAGTGTAATCGTAATCGCACGCTCGACGTTGTTTTTCGCCTTCTCCGGGAGTTCGTCGTCTTCGGTTTCTCCTTTCTGTGTTCCCTCGACGAGATTCCCATCGACGGTACAGATTGCCCCGGCACGCAGTCCCTTGCGCCGTGCAAGCGTAAACAGCGCAGCGGCTTCCATCTCGACGGCGAGCAATCCGGCATCCCCCCAGTCAGCCACGTACTCCTCGGTCTCTGCGTAGTATGCGTCGTCAGTCGCAATTGGACCGACGTGGACATCCTCACCGTGTCCATCCGCCACTCCCACGAGGGCGGAAAGCACCTCGTAATCCGGGACTGCCGGGATAGTTTTGTCCTCGTAACGTTTCGTCGTCCCCTCGTCTTTTGCAGCGCCCGTCGCAACGACCATGTCGCCGATTTCGATACCGGGCTGGAGTGCACCGGTCGTTCCGACCCGCAGCAGTGTCTCGACGCCGACGGCCGCCAGTTCCTCGGCCGCAATCGCTGCCGAGGGGGAGCCGATACCGGTCGAACAGATCGTTAGCTCCTGACCCTCGTAGGTTGCATTGACGAGTTTGTACTCGCGGTTTTCGGCAACAACCTCGTGGTCGTCACACTGGTTTGCGATGCGGTCGACACGACCCGGATCACCCGGAACGAGCGCGATATCCGCGAGTTCTCCCTCGGAAACGAGCAGGTGTGGCTGTTTTGGCATGGCTGACCATTCCAGCGGCGTGTACTAAATAGACGCGGAGACGGCAGCGAACACAGCGAATGTTAGGGAATCAGCAAAAACAAAAAGAAGTTATTGACTGCCGGGCCGAGACCGAGCACTGCAATAATAGCAAGCAAGAGATTCCCCTCGGTTGGCTTTTCGTGAACATAATCAGCAAAGACGATGACAATCACTGAAGCGAGAACCGTCTTGATGACGACGAACAACCAACCGGTCCCGAGCACCTCGGCTGTCGGCAGATCTGCCGCAAACTCGAGTATCTCCAGCGGGACTGCCGAGCGCTCGCCAGCACCGAGAATATCGACCCCGATAGCCGTCGTCACTGCATCGAAAATATGGGCGAACAACACGAACGCACCGACATACCGTGCCTCTGCGATGACGTAGGTGCGCCAGGTTCCAATCATAATGTAGACAATAAATGTCAGTACAATTGAAATAATCAATCCGAGAACCGGCCAGATTGGAGCAAGCGTGAGCACGTCACCTGTTCCCTGCCAGATGACGAGCGCGAGCAAGGGAATCAATACACCGACGCCCGTTGTGGATATATACGTCGTAATCTTATCAGTCCGGTCGTAACTCGGGACGATCATTGCCGAGATCACCCAGATTGTGCCAACCGTAATAAACGTCGTTAAATACACCGCTGGGGCAGAAAAAAACGCCTCAAGTGCCGGCGGGTAGAGTTCTTCGTTGAAGTCCTGCTGGATTTGCCAAAAGACGTGTAAGATGCTTCCGCTTATGATCCACGGAATAAACGCGAGGACCATCTTCTGGGTAAGCGGCGGCCGCAAGGCGTAGAGCAGCAATGCAATTGTCCCTGCTCCGATCAAAAGCGCCGCCGTCTGGACCGGCCCAGGGATGACGAAATCAGAAAATGGCGCTACCATGTCGCTGAAATTAAACCGTGAGTTCAAAACAGTTGCGGTTAATATGTGCACTGTCTGGAAGTTTGGCGTCGTCGACCTGAAACTTAGATAATTTAACTACGGCCTGCATTGTATTGGCATGGAAAACATCGAAGACCGGATCGAGCATACTGCCCTTGGTCCGCTGACTGGCTGGGAAGATGTTTCGGACGTCCTCGACACCGCTATTGCGTACGGGATGCGTGTCTGCATCCCGCCGTGGTACGTCGAGCGAGCAATCGATTACATGCCTGGCATCAAGCTAAGCACCGTCGTCGGGTTCCCACACGGCCAACATACTGTCGAGACGAAATGCCAGGAAGCCACACAGGCCTGGGACGCTGGCGCAAAAGAACTCGACTTTGTCCCGAATTTGGGGCAAGCAGTAGCTGGTGACATCGAGGCATTCGAAGCAGAACTCGAAGAAATCACAGCAGCAGTCCCAATCCCAGTAAAGGTCATCCTCGAAACACCGTTGCTTGCAGACGAGACACTCGAAGAACTCGCAGCCGTTGCAGCTGACACCGATATTGCCTACCTGAAAACGTCGACCGGTTTCACCGAGGGGAGTGTCACTGTCTCCGACGTTGAACTGCTGGCACAGTACGGACAGGTGAAAGCAAGCGGCGGTGTCGACTCCTGGGCGTTTGCCGAAGAGCTATTTGATGCCGGTGCCGACCGGATCGGTGCCTCCAGTGGTGACGTTATTGTTGAGGAGTACCAAGAGCAGACTGAAACCTACGATGACGATGAAGGACTCTAGGCACATTCGATACTTAGGATGATCGTGGCGAGCCATCGGTTTTGAGACGTGCCCATTCCGAGCCGTTTTCCGGTTCCGATCAAAGGAAATTATGAACTTCCACGATAACCCCTAACTGTTGCTCGGCTCTCGCTAGCGTTGCGACGATACTATCAAAATATGTGGTGATTGTATGTATTACCGGTTCAGCAGGACACCAGCAAGAAGTGATAGCACTGCGACAACTGCTGCGCCATTTCGAAGATTGATCAGCCGGTCGTGTAGTTCGATGTAATTATTGCTGTATCCACTTTCTGCCGTCGCAATCCGTGAGTCTGCGAGTTGCCAGAGAAGGGCTGCTGCAACGGCACAGACCGTGCCAACACCGAGACAGATCCCTTCGAATTTGCTCCATACCGCTCCGTTCGAATCTTGGTCAGTCGCTGTCATCCTATATTGCTATTTCTAAAAGATACCATATAAACATATTTATAACTGTATGGGATATTATATATTTCTGCTAATGGGTGCGCGATGAGTATTGTTATCGCTCGAAAAAATACTCGTTCGACCGGTCAATGTTCGTGCCATACCGTCATGTTCTCGGTTGCATGAACCGCTCACAACTGACAGCATCCGGCATTGCGTGCCAAGAGCCGTCGGGCGGATTTTCCGGAGCGTTCGTCGTATCGAGTGTCAGCCACTCGCGGGTGCGACGGACGCCAGCACCGACGGACTGTCCACAGCCCCGAAAATGATCCGGCGCACAGAGCGGATGCACACTCGATAACTCTTCGTGCGCGTACACGTCAGTACCTCCATCCTCCCGTTCGAAGAGCATGAGGTGTAACTGCCGAGGGGCAAGCGGTGACTCGCGATAGGCCCACGAGCCCGCTTCTGGCTCACCACTTCGAGTTTTCAATCGTGCGAATGGGTTGCGGACAAAGCCCATTTTCCACAGCATCTGCTCGGTTTCCTCGACTGAATGATCGAGCGCGCCAGCGTATTCGTATTTCGTGATCGGACGCGGTCCAGCCTGTTCGTCGAGTTGCCCCAATCGTTGTGAGCAGTGTCGGCGCAGTGACTCCCACCATTTCCCTTCTGGCCCCTGCACCCAGCGTACCGGCAGTGCGTAGGTGATGAGAAGTCCAGCTATCGCACCGAGGGTAAGCACTAGCTCCGAGAGTACCTGTCGGACTCGCACAAGATGGTGTATGCTATCCAGCCACAAATAAGGCCGAGAAAGCGACGGGGGTAATTATATCCTGCTAGCGGTTACAGCCTTGCATAGCCGTGCGCTATTTTGTTATCGCAAACGATCCGGACCGGGAACGACACTGGCAACAGCAACTCGAAGAACGTGGGTTTGAGGTGACCGAAGAATACGACACGGAGACAACAATCATCACAATCGGTGGTGACGGAACAATCTTGTATGCCGCACGAACCTGTCCGGAGCCGACGATTCTCCCCGTCCGAGCAGGTGAATCCGAGGGGAACAGATCTGTCCTCGAAAGCGATGAGCTGTTGGCAACACTCGAAGGGATCGAACGTGGCGATGTGACAGTTGAAACGTACACCTACGACCGGATCAGTGCCTATCAGGACGGCGAACAACTGCGAGGCGGGTTCACTGCGCTAAACGAGATCAGTCTCCACCATCGGTCGCCAGTCCTCGGCGCAGTTTTTGCTGTTCGTATCCACGATCAGGACACGACCGAGGAATTCGAGCATGTCATCGGTGATGGGTTGCTCGTGGCAACCCCCTTCGGATCGACCGGCTACTATCGGTCGATCACCGGCGGTACCTTCTCGCACGGACTTGGCGTTGCCTTCAACAATGTTCACAAACCACAGAGCGTCCCGGTCTATCAGGTCTGTTCAACCGATGCTGTCATCGAACTCGAATTGCTCAAGACCACTCGCTCGTCGGGTGCTGTCCTCACTCGCGACGATGACAGAGAGATGTACGAACTCCCGGCCAGAACGCCAATCGAGATCCGAACGACAGATCAGCGCGTCGAAATAGTATCACCTAAATGACCTGCCGGGAGCTGCCGCGTCGAGTTCTACGTCGAGTTTTATAGATTGCGCCACACGGGAGACACCGATAGACGAACGAACCCAGTGGAACGTATCCCGCTGGTGTCGGTGACCAACTCGGCTGCCATGGTTCGTTACATGTGGGACAGCTATCTGGGAGGTACTTGCTCGTCGTCTTCCGGACGACCGCCGGTTTTGGCGACTCCTCACTGACGTATTTGCGTCTGATTCGGGCAGCGTGGGCAGTTGCCTCGAACTGTTCCATTTTGAGCCCGGCCCGAAGTTCGGGAAGCAAGACCTTGACTGTCTGCTGGAGTTGCTTGAGACGTGTTGCTTCCTCGCTCGTGCCAGTTGATGGCGACGCTGCGAGGGCAACCAGTCGTGCCTGAATACGGAAAAACTCATGCAGAGCTGCCTCGAAGGTCGCGCGTTGTACCGACTCCTGAATTGTCTCCTGCACCTGTTCGTCATCGGCTGTTGATACGGTTCGGTCAGGACTGATTTCTTTCCGGAACTGGTTGGTGTCGGTGACAAGGACTAACTGACACCACGGCCGGAGTTCGGCGAGTGCCTCTTTGAATACAATGAGCTGTTCTGCCGGCAGCGTTGTATCAACCACCACGGTGGCAAGTCGTTGTGAGAGACCGGTTACTGTCTCCGGTAGCTCTGGCGCCCACGCGTGTTCAGCATGAGAGACGAGCCACTGCTCGTAGTAATCACCTACCTCGTCTCCGAGAAAAAGCACTACCGGTGATCCCCCCTCCAGCCAGGCACTAATCGTTGTCACGGTCCGTTGTTTCGCACACTACTGTATAGTAGTACCGACAGCATCAACTTTGTTTCATGGCGCTGTGCCCATAATAAAAATAGTTTAAAAGGGGTCGATACACTAACAGATATGAACCGAGATGCGTTCGAAGACTGGTTAACTTCCTACGA
>LKMJ01005488.1_pt1 | contig 11901 bp, 11 predicted proteins | sample 643391 | NCBI WGS metagenome assembly LKMJ01 (sample SAMN04112250, study PRJNA286221) | soda lake metagenome | biome: soda lake; feature: Kulunda Steppe; material: water; isolation source: sample PL-Br10 brine of Picturesque Lake | place: Russia: Kulunda steppe | collected 2010-07
AGAGCGCCTTGCTGACGTAGCTGCTTGGTTGCCAGCAAAAGTTTGCTATTGTTGTCTCAACACGTGTTTCAAAATGTCCCTAGGTCACAAGAAGGGCAGGCAAAATTGGAACTGTAGCTCACCAGCGACCAATTATGTCTTGCTTAAAATGTTATTATAAGTTATTGTTCGATCAATTGGTCGGAAACACCCCAATCAGGAACCCTGAAATTCCATTGGACGAGTCAGCAGCAGCTGACCTGCTGGGACCCGCACCTCAGGGACGGCCCCTAAACTTCTCTCAAGCACCCTGGCTGCTCTCAAGCACCCTAGCTGCTCAGAACATGAGGAACTGTGCTGCAAAGCTTAGTGAGACAATTTGAGACGATTGGGGGGGGAGGCTTTTGTGGGGACGACCTGACAAGTAAGCCAGATTTTCTTACAGCGTGTAAATGGAGACAAGATGCCTTGAAGAAATTGTGTTGATGTATAGTTGTCCTTGAAATAATTTTTGGTAAAAGACGGCACTGAATGAAAGGACTCCTTTGAGGTGAATAAACATTCGATATTTATATTTAGAACGTCAAAATGTTACAGAATGCTGAACATCAAAGCTGCTGGTTCAATATGATAAATAGCTTCGCTCAGGCAGCTAGTTTCCTTTTTTACAGGCAGGACGCTCAAAATGGCAGTCTTGATGTCTAAGACTCTGACCGTCCCAAGAACTGCTGCATAACTTGATAGAAAGGACCAAACAACTCAAGTCCCCGTACGCTCGTCTTGCTTGCTGCATCACTCGTAAAAAAGACAAAAGGGCTTCAGTCCCGTGCGCTCGTCTTGCCTGCTGCAGGCAACCCTGACCATTGATACCCCCTTATCCCTGTCTCATCTTCCGCCAGGGAGCATTGATGACCTTCAGCGTGATCTCTCAGAGTAAGTGCTTCCGTGCTGGTGCCAAGGCCATGCCACCTTTCAGGTACGGCATCCATTGCCAAGCTTACACAAATCTCTGTTAATTTCTGCATAGCTCTTGTGCTGATGCATCAGAAGCATGAGAAGGGGCAACGCAGGCCAAGAAGTGGTAAGCCACATCACAGGCTACAAAGGATGGCTCTCCTCATGCTGTGCTTTGTCGAGACAGTGGCCTTTTCGATCTGTTCCCATTTTTCCCCCAGTATGCTTGATGTTGTCCAATGTCATGGACTACATCTCAAGCCCATTACTAAGAACAGCATCAAAATTACAACAGTTACTTGCCCAGTGAAGACACCCTGAGCAAGCTCGTCAACCAGCAGGGTGGTTGTTTCAGTTAAAGTCACACATGTGCTTGCCTCTTCATGACATACTAGCACACTTGACTAGAGTGGCCGCAGCATCCTGATCATTAGCAACTCCGTTTTTGACTCTGCCACCAAGTCCATGTGCATGAACTGCATGTGCATGTATATCTGTCAGTCAGGATCCTGGCTTGCACAAGCCCATCCTCTGCAACTGCATCATCCTTTGCAGCTGCAGGGAACGCTGCGGCCCCAGCATCCTTTGCCCGCACAATTGCATCTGCTGCAGCCGCAGGATGCCTTGCACACGCAATTGCATTTGTTGCGGCCGCTGGATGCTTTGCACACACAATTTTATCTGCTGCGGCCGCAGGATGCTTTGCACACGCAACTGCATCTGCTGCGGCCGCAGGATACTTTGCACACGCAACTGCATCTGCTGCGGCTGCAGGATGCTTGGCGCCCACATGTCTGAGTGTGCCGTCAGGGCCGGCTGCATCGTGGTGAGCCTGAACGTGTGGGAGCTGGGGCCAGGCAGTGGCCGCCCCTGGCGGGCCGGCTTCTGCTCAGCCGCTGCAGAGGTGGCCCGGACATGGGCAAAGCAGCACTGCGCAGCACACCTTGCTGCGGGGGGCCAGCCTACCCTGGAGGTGAAAGTGAAGGTGCGTGGGCTGGGCAGTGCAGGCCCCCTTCCCTCTTGTCTGTGTTGCTGTTCCCTGCACCTTCCTCAGAGGTGCTACACCTTGCTCCGCGCTGGCTGCCCATCAATCCCCTCCCCCCCCCTGTTACTTAGCCATGTCCCACCTGTGCCGATTGCCTTTTCTTGACGCTGAGCCAGTTGCATCCATGCACAGGCGCTCAAAATTCAGGCTGCTGCTGCCGCCTCTCCCTTTCCCTCCTGCCTCCCCCAAAAGAAATGTGGCTACCTGCCAGGAGTTGTGCTGCTCTGCTCCCGTGTGCTGCTCTACTCCCGCCAGCAGTTGTGCCGCTCTGCTCCTGTACGCAGGTATCAGACTTGAGCCCTGCACCCTCGGGTGTGCCAGGGGAAGCTCATGTAATCCCACTGTGCGGCCCGCCCGCCCCCCACACCCCCTTTCCCCCTTGTTTGCTATCGCTGCCCTTTCCCGCACTGCTCATGCCTGGACCCCGCCCTGCTGCACCTGTGGAGGCGTGCAGCCTTGACCAGCTGGGCGGCAGCTCCAGTGGTGTTGATGACCTGTTGTGGCCGCCGGAGGGTGGACCTGTGGGCAGGCCTGAGGGTTGCGTGCTGCCCCTGGGACTGTCCATGCCCCCCCCCACATATGGTGCAGCATGCAAGAGAGATCAAGCACAGGCCGGGCAGGGGCCGGAATATGGAACAGCTGGTGACTTGGCAGCAGAATCAGCAGCAGCAGCAGCAGCCGCGGCCCTGCCCAGCATTGGCACTTCTCAGCTGCTGTGCTTTGAGGCCAGCATCCTTGCGCCGGGGGGGCCTGGAGGCTGGCAGGTGGAGGTGCAGGGCTGGGGCTGCCAGGCGGACAGCCCAGAGGAGGACGCCCCAGGGCGGCTGCGGCTGCTGGCCAGCGTTGGGCACCACTTCCTGCCGGTGCACGTGCATCAGCGCAGCTGCCTGACTGCAGGTGGTGATAAGCGCGAGCTGCAGGTGGGTGCGGCGTTGATGGGGGAGCTCTGCGTTTGACAAGGGGCATGCAGACAAGAATCTCAGGCGCTGTACACTGGCCAGTAGTGACTGCCAGTTGAGCTCTTTCTGCGTAATTTTGCATGCACAATCTTGCATCTTATCAACACTTGAACTTGAAAACACACATACACACATACACATGCATGCGCAGAGTCACACTCGTGTATGTACGCGTGCATGCATGTTAGCATGTGCGCAAATGCCAAGGCATCTATTTTTGTCTGCTGACCGAATGCCTACCTTTTGAGCATTTATAGTTAGTGCACACTACTCTAGAAAATGGTCAGTAAAATTGCGGTCATACCGGGAAAGTAAGTTTTTATTTTTATCCTCTCAATTGCACTTCTCACTTCTCACTCACTTACCACTTTGAACCAAAATGGGGGGTGGTGCAAGGAGGAACCCAGGAAGGGTCCTATTTGTGGAAGATCCCCAGAAACCCCTTGTTTAGGGTATGGTATGTCAGAAAAGGCATATACTGATTGGAGGATGTCTAAGGAGATGAGGTGTTTCTACATGCACACTGTTTCAGCAGCTGCTTCACTGGCTGGTGATGGTTCTCCAGGCTGACAATGCACGGAGATGATGCCTTATGTACATACACCAGGCTTACACTTGTGAGTAGGGTGCGAGGCATCATATGATATTTTCCCCATCTCATATGAAATTATATGATAATATCATGTTTTATTACATAATACACCCAAGGAATTCAAGAATCTATCCCAGGCTGTGCATTCTGATTTTTTTGGACCCAAGGAATTGATTGTAAAGACCCTGCATGGAATGGTTGAGAAAAAAGTTGTCAAGTGAGGAAGGGAAAGCCAGCTTACACAGAGGACGGGTGATGTTTAAGATGCTGGTTGTCCATTGTCTAAGGCTGCCAAACTAAAAAAAGACAGCTGATGTGGCTGCTGCTAAAGTAAGAAGATGTCAATCCAAAAAAGCAAGACGGCTGCTGCTCTAAGTGTTGTTGCTGTTGCTGCTGCCCTCAAATTCAACCCAAGGCCGCCATTTTCAGCTGCACCCCATCTGACCTCAGAATGGGGTTGTTCATCTTCTTGAATGGGATCTCAGCATCAATGACACAGCGCATGAGCTCCTTGTGGTAGTCCTGCTGCTGCTCGGATGTTGGCATGTAGGGGGCAACAGGGAGCTGTCGTGCCTCTCGCTTTTGGGGGGCCCCACCTGCTCCCTCATCAGGGTCCTCCTCCTCCATCAGGTCCTCCTCCTCCATCAGGGTCCTCCTCCTCCATCAGGTCCTCCTCCATCAGGGTCCTCCTCCTCCATCAGGGTCCTCCTCCTCCATCAGTTCCTCTTCGGGCAGAGCAGTGCCCGTGCACCGCCCATCATATGCTGCTTGATGGACTGAGATGGGTTGCTAGGGCTGATGAGGTGATTGCAGTGCCGGCACTTCAGGGCACCAGGCTCATGCTTCAGCTCAGTGATGACTGCCTCATAGCCTTACATGAGCTTCTTGCTTTTGGTCCTCAGCCGGGCCTTGAGCTCCAGTGGGGTTAAGCTGACCCCCAGGAGCTTCTGCCGATACTTGCCACCTAGCCCTAGTGCTATGCCAAATGATTTTCCCGCCATATGTTTATAACATAACAGGATTCGGAATAACATAACAGGATTCAGAAGTGCTCTGAGCATCATTCGAACACCTGAAAATATCATATGATATCTTAATATGATATCATAAGATATAATAATCATATAATGAGGGCGCCTCGCACCCAACAAATAGAAATTGAAATGGATAGCCATCACTGACATTTTCTTGGCCTTGGACTGCCAATTAGAGGAGCGCTTGCGCGCAAAAATTGCTTTCTTTGCATGCGTGAGGACAAACTCTCAAATGAAGGCAAGGACTGATCTATCATGGCCACATGCACAGGGGAATAAGATAAGATGTCAAGTGTGCGCCGATCGCAGTAACCACGCTCTGCACACCTTCCAGCATTCTGTCCTGGCACTCTACCCTGATGGCTCAGGGTTGATTCACTGTCCCAGTTGGCCTTGTTGAGTAGGGGCAAGGCATTGGTGAACGTGAGCAACTCACTACTGAGTCTCCAGCAGGGCCAGTATCCGCACTTTCAGCAGGCTGTTAAACCATCCTCCCATGAGGCAGCATTTTTCCAGCAACCATACTCGTTCTGTTCGTGTCAGCAGATGTGACGGAACACGAAGATCTGTTCTCTATCAATTTAATTCAAGTCAGCTTTTGCGAACAGCTGTGCCTAGCAGGCCCTCCAAAGTAGATATTTCATCCAAAATGATTTAAAGATGGCTTAGGTCTCCTCGTTTGCAAAAACACAGCCCAATCCGGGAACCCTAAAATCCCATTGGGCGAGCCAGCAGCAGCATACTGGGACTTGCCCCTCATGGACGGTCCCTGGGATGCCCTCGCCCCCCCTGGCTGCTCAGATTATGAGGAGCAGCACTGTTAAGCTAAGTGAGATGGTGGGGTGGGGGCTATTCATGGTAAAGGCCGCAATTGACTGTAATGCAAGACCATTATGTGCAAGCTTGTAGGTACTTAAGCCGAGATCATGCATGCGGACGCCTGCAGCACTGACAAACAGTGCAGTCTAGGGTATGTTGCTTCACGGGGGCTTGCAAAAGAGGTCAAAGGATACTATTGTTAGTCTTGGGAAACTATGACACAGAAGTGTGTGGTTTCTAAGAGTCAGGCCAGGGAAGAGGGCTGGTCATGAGGGGTTAAGTTGCCGATGGATTGGGAGGTCTTTAGAGGCTGCAGTCACACTGGCTGACATCCTTACCCAAATCGGTAACCAAGTATCTTTTTAAGTGTCCGTTTTCTAGCCTTCAGGAACTCAACGCTTTTCCCTAGCATTGTGTGAGGATCTTTGGATTTTTGACTGGGAAAATCCCTTGTTTCCTTGGGATAGGGATGTGGCAGGTGGTCACACAGGATGTCAAGTTCACAAACTTTAGTCAGGTTTAGAAATTTCATCTCTGATGTTATGAGCCAAGAGCGTCTCTTTGTTCTTCACATGCAATTTCAGAAGTAGCTCACCAATAAATATATTAGCCTGTGCACACATGAAACACTGCAAGGGGCGGGCATCATTTCTGGATTCACAAGCTTCCCATCAGTTTTAGAGGACTGCCAAGCTCGAGCTTGTAGACTTGGTTTTCATTCAGAGTCGCGCAAATAAAGCAAGGATTATATGCACATGTCAACATCATTGTGCGTGCACGTACGCAGCGCATGCGCATCTTTGCATCGAGCGCCTGGGCACACCACTTCCCAGGGCATGTTGTGCGCACAAACACCCAGCAGCACTTGCGGCAAGCGGCAGTACGCACTCCATGTCCACAAGCTGAGCCGAGGGGGCGCAAGCAGGGCTGCATCGAGCACGGAAGGCGAGCACCCCAGGGGGCTGATCTGACTCTCCTGAACCTTCCGCAGGACCTCGCTCCTCTTTTGACTTCTACTCTTGACCCTGGATGTGATGCTGCGATCATCTGATGGTTGACTAGTGAAAAGTATCCAACTCCGCGGCCCAGCTCCACGGAAATGTTCTGTGCAAAAAATCCTATGATGCACACTGTTTGCGGAGGCCTCCTGGCCCTTCCAGCAAAATTTGGGATTTTTACAGGGATTGGAAGGGGAGGGGGGCAATTCCCGCCCAGGGAATTGAATTTTCTTGGGGCAGTGGGAGTAGTCAACCACGCCTGATTCCTTGCTAGGGAATAAAAGCACGGATGTTGGCAGGGATGCCGGCAGGTGTGACTGTCACCTCAGTGATAATGGACCGCAAAGTATGCAAACAGATATTGCTAAGGAGTGAAGACGAAAGTCGTTTGTGGTCGCAGAGTCCTTTTAACTTATGTGTTGAAGACTGTGAAAGTTTGTGTGTGTGTGACCTCAGCGTTGATAAATATTGGCAAACGCAGATCTGTGTGCTACTGCCGGCCAGCCTGTCCAAGGCCCCCACTGGCTGCAACCTGTCCTTGGAGCTCTGGGGCGGAGGCGCGCTGCTGTCCTGCTGCACCGCCCTCCTGCTGCCCAGCACCTGTGCACCCATTCTGGGCGAGCTGCGGCATTGGTTGGCGGCTGCTCCGCGCCAGCAAGCGCAGCAGGTGCAGCAACAGCAGCAGGCCCTGCTTCCAAGTGACAGTGACACCCTGCCAACCGGCAGCACCCTGCCAGCCGGCGTGTGGGAGGAGCTGTACGCGTTTGTGGGGGACCTGGGCGAGTGGATGCAGTTTGCCGCCAAGGCTGCCAGCAAAGTAGCACAGTGCGGCGGCGCAGCAGCGGCTGCGGCAGGGGTGCTGGCAGGATCTAAGGGTGCGGTTGGGCAGCTGCCCAGGGCCAAGTGCCGGCGGCAGGCGGTCACGCCTCCGGTGACGCCAGAGGCATCTGCAGGCACGCTAGAGAAGGATCCAGCGCGCGTGGAGCTGATGCTCTTAGTGGGCAAGGATCTGCTCTACCATGCCGTGCGCTGCGGCATGGTATCCCTGGCAGGTACGGGCAGAGGCCGTGTGCTGCTGTTGTGTTGGGCAGTGCACACCATGGCATGACACACCATGGCATGACATGCCCCTGGCAGTTGCATGCTGTAGCATGTTCCTTGTGTGCGCAATTGCATGCAGTACAATCTCTGGTCATTCATACACACCAGGAGCAGAAACATGCAGATGAACGTGCCCTCGTGCAACACCCCAAAAGTTCGTATGCAGCAGGCACGGACTCCATAACAAGCACAAAGCTGCATGCGTGCGCAGCACACACAGACGCATGCACACAAGCGTAAATACAAAAAAAATGAGAATATGCATGCAAGCCTGCTGGTGTCACACCAGTGCACAAGCGGGACCAAAATTTCAAGTATGTGTGCCCCTGCCCTGTTTCGCAATCATACCTGCGTGCAGGCCTGCTGGTGTCCCACCTTGTGGCCCCGCCCTTCAGCGCGTCGTTCCAATGCCTTGCCACGCAAGCGCTGGAGCTGCCAGAGCGCTCTGATCCATCCTGTGCACCCCCTTCTGCCCCTGCCGCCATGTTGCTGCTGCTGGAGGCTGTGCTGAGCGAGAGCGAGGCCATGCTGGCCCAGGTGCTGGCCTGGGGGCAGGCGCTGGGAGGGCCCAGCTTTGCGTGGCCCTGGGAGCAGGCGCTGGGGTGCAGGTGCGCAGGGTGCGACCTGTGCACGCTGCGGCAGGTTGAATGCGCGGCCAGGCAGTTTGTGCGTGTGCTCCTCACCACATCCACACGTGGGTGCTTACCATTTGTGCTTGCCTTTGCACCGTGTGCTTGTAAATGTAGTGGTGTGGCCTCCTCTCTCTTGTGTTTTGCCCCTGCCACGGCATGTGCACATGCAGCCAAGCGCTGATGCACGGCTTCTGTACCCTGCTCCTGCTCTGCCTGCAGTCCGAGCAGCTTACTGTCCATCTTTGAGGGGAATGCCAAAAAGCAGGCACTCGTGAGAAGGCTGCTGGATCACCGCTTGTCAACAGCTAGGCTGGGGGGCACGGTGCTCACATCTGGGACTGCTGTATCAGCACCTGCAGAAGCGACCATGGTTGCAGCCTCACGCGCATCCTTAGCGGCTGCTTTGGCAAAGGCACCAGCGCTAGCATCAGCACATGAGTCTGCTGCAGCACAAGGAGCAGAGGTTCTAAGAGAGGCTCGTAAAGCAGGAATGGAGGCAGGTGCTGAGGCAGTGACCAGCAGCAAAGAAGTCCTCATTGAGGCAGCTCATTCGGTCACCTGCAATAAGGACGCAGAGAGCTACTCCACTTGGCTGCTGACAAACTACCGGCAGCTTGTAGTACATTGGGCTCTTGTGGCATGTGCCTCATCTGCCATGCATTCAATACACCCGGATTCAACAGGTTGCCGCTTCTTCACAGCTCTCATGCCCCCAGTTCTCCTTTACACAGTTTGGGCCAGTACCAGAGGCAGCCCGCGGATGGTGAGTGGCAAGCGTGTGTGCAAAGCTGAAGCCTATGCATGCTCTTTATGGTGTGGGTATGTTTCCTTTTGCTCTTTTTGGTGTGGGTGTTTTTTTTTTTGCCCTTTTCGGTGTGTATTCTTTTGCTCTTTCAGGTGTGGGTGTGTTTTCCTATGGGCGGGCTTTCTTCTTTTGTGGGTGTTCCACAGATGCCCTTGAGGCGCAAGAGGGAATGAGGCGCGCATGAATGTATTTGATGCAGGATTGGGCGGCACGCGCTTTTGAATCATTTGCGAACTCAAATCATTTAGAGGTTGGAAGATTCGAGATTGGAAGAATATATCCCATCCTTCAGCACACTGTTAAACATTGATTCGCTCATTCTCGAGACCCTCCCTAAAAAGGGGCCAGGAGCGCACCTTTATTGCTGTGTACAACAAAAGAAAGTGGACCCACGCCACTCCCAGGACTTGCTTGTGTATCAAAATATGTCTGTGGACTAAGAGGATGGTTCGGGAGGGAGGTTAAGCTGGCGTCGCGACTGATCAGGAAGTTCCTGCCACTCCCCTCCTCTTGGAAGCTCAAAGGCTAACATAAATTGGGATCCCTTAATGTATTTTAAGTTTTACCAAATCATTGCAAATTTCTAATAGACAAATGACCCATCCCTGGTTTGGATGCCAGCCATCTCCTATGTATGTTTCATCTTTTATTGTGCCTATCCCTATAAGACCATTATTGTCCGTGCACATTGGCCACTTCAGATGCTGGAGGAGTACAGGCCTTTTGATTTTCCATGTTGCAGCTGGCAAGATGTGCTGCTGAAGATAAGCTCATCTTCTTCACCTTGGCAATTCCAGCGTGTCAGTAGCACATCTTAAACCAGCTGCATGCGTGTCCATCAGACACTGATGAGCAAAAGCACATCTTAAACCAGCACATCACATAGATGAGCAAAAGCACACCTTAAAACAACTGCTTGAATGTGTGCATAAGACACTGATGAGCAAACTATTTGAGAACTCCTCCAAGCCCTTCAGTGATTTGGATGCTGCCCCTTCAAACTGACATGGAAAGACAGCAAATTCTTGCTCAACGTACGTGCAGGTAGAAGCAAGCATCCTTTTGTTTGCGGTGCTCCATGTGCTGGCTGTCAATCAGGTAATCTGATATGCGCCGCTCTCTTAATTAGCTTGCTGCTTTGCACAGCCCATCTCATGTTGCCACACTCATTGACTGTACCACTCAGACACAGAAACCACATCGACTAAGTGCTGGGGTGTTCTATGTACCAAACCATCCACCATTTTCTCACTTCTTGCACATTTAATTGACTTGCAAGCTTCTGATCAGTTCTCTTTACTCGCTTTGTCATGCCTTAACCTCTTAAGGCTTGAAGCATCTCTCTTATGGAATCATTTGACTGAGTTTCTGTCTTCTGCTTTGACTTGGAAGTGTTTAGCAGATTGGTACAGCATATGACGCTAACCGAAGTAGACACGTTCACTGATTTTTGCCTTTGTATTTCCTTGACAGCGAAGAAGCAGTATATAGCAGGTTGAGCGCCGCACCGTTTGTCTCTTGCGCATGCATTCTTCCTTCTTGGACCTGAAATCTTCCCCACATACGAGCTGTTGACTTTAACTGCTGCACTTTCTATGCCTTGAGCAGATGGCCATGATGGGCAAGGCACCTGCGGTTCACACGCACGCAGACCTCATCACTTTGTTATGCACCTCCCTTCCTGAAATGGTAAGATGCGGGGTTGCATGAGCTTGCCCGTGACGTGCTTTGCCTAATAGTCAGGACAAAAAAGCTTGCACACTTTGTTTTAATCAAGTCGGTCAAATTTATCGTGACGTGCTTTGCCTCACGGTCAGGACATGGGCTTGAATGTGCTGCTTAAATCAAGTCAGTCACATTCATCATGACATGCTTTGCCTGACAGTCAGGACAAAAGGGCTTAAACGCTTCGCTGTAAATTTTAATTTAATCAAGCCACTCACATCCATACTACAGCTCATGCGGATGCTCCCTCAAGGTTCAGCTCAGTTCAGTTCAGTTCGCTTTAAGTCAGACCTCCATCACATCTTTGCTAACTGTTCACTTCAAGCACCATGACAAGACTTGGCATTGCCTGCAAAAGGAGCTACCCTGGGCGCTTGCAGCTTGTTTGCTTGCACAGGGCAGAGAACCTCTACCCACTGCCTGTGCACTTCACTCGTTTCCACACCAAGCTTTTTGAGTTTAAGGTGGAATTTCATCTCTCGCCTTTGCTGATAGCTTTTTTGCTAAATTGAGCTGGTACATCCTTGCAGTTTACAAAGCATGGATGTGGGTAAATTGCAGACCAGCAGCTCTCTGCTACGTCCTCGGCGCTCGAATACATGTTTATGTATTTGTACCCTAAACTGTGCACATTACTATCCACAAACATTATCTGTGAGGCCAACAGGAAAACAAATGTTTGCTTCTTGGTCAGGCCAACCTATCTTCACACTGGGGCTAATACCACACAGAACGTGTTTAATAATCCCGCTGGTTTGGGCAGAACAGAGAGGTGCTGGTGCCCATTTTTGCCCATTTTTTGTGTCAAAGTCGGCTTTGTCGCCAAAATTGGCTGTGTGGTTGTGTTGGGCCCTCAAAGGGCAGGTTTCATTTGCTGATAACAACAATTTCTAGTGCCTCTGCGTGTTGTAGGTCAACTCTGGTCTGAAATTATCAAAGGTGGAGGCAAACAATTTCCCCCTGGGCACTATTTTCTTGCTGGAGTTCTGAGTGGTTCAAAAGTGGAAACCCCTCAGCATGCCTCCTAGCCACCTTCTGGGTCAAGGGTGCGCCCTTGATGTCTCCTGAACTGCCCTGCTAAGCTTGGTGCGATAGCTGCACAGGGACCCCGGGTTCAAACAGCCCAGTTGGCTCAGCTGTTGGGGGCAGGTGAAACATGATTCCGCGACACGAACTTGTACCTGGATAACCTCAATTTTCAGCTCTTCTACTGCCGTGTTGCCATGCTGTGCTGTGATGTGCTGTGCCCCCCCCCCCC